>OHAJ01002262.1_pt1 | contig 13276 bp, 15 predicted proteins | sample 1577101 | NCBI WGS metagenome assembly OHAJ01 (sample SAMEA3541531, study PRJEB24748) | human gut metagenome | biome: human gut; feature: human-associated habitat; material: faeces | place: China | collected 2012
GGAGAATTTAATAACAAAATATAACAGTTGTTAAATTGCTTAAAACAGGTGAAATCTCAATCGGAATTTGTCGGGAAGTTGCAGAGAGCGTAAAATCGGAATATTGCTGCTATCAATATTTGAAAAATTATGCTGATTTAACAGAAGTTTTTATAGGAGACACGAATGTGATAACAGAAATAATTTTTTCGGATTATTATAGAACATTTTTATTGTGTATATTATCTATTGGGGTTGTTTTTTTTATGCGAAATGCAAGTATAAGAAAAAAAGTACTTGCATTAGCAGGATACGAATTTATTGTATTTTTACTTTTTCTTTGGATATTTATTGTATGCATAATTTTTACTGAATTTGATTATGAATCAATAATAGCTATTGTGCAATGGGAATTAAAGTGGATACTTTATTTTACAATAAGTATAATATTGCAGTTTGCAATGTACTATTTTTTCTGGAAAAAAAGTAAAATATTAAAGATAGTGACTTTACTATTTAGTCTTATTATTGTTATTGTCCCATTGCATGTATTTGATTTTACTTGAAATAACAAAATAAAAAAATGAAATCCGACAAATGCAAACTATAAAACAAATAGAGCAAACATAATCAGTTTATTTATATGCGTAATATTGTACAGACTTATGTGTATTGTATGAAAGAACGATAAAACTGTTCTTTGATTTTTAACACTATTTTTTATAATCTTCCAAATGAATCTGTTTTGATTGATTGACAATTACCGAGCTATTCCCGTATATTTAACCCATAAAGCAGATACAAAATCCCAGACGTACAGGTGATCAAACATGAAAAATATCCATAGCATTGAATTTTATACTGGAAGTAAGGAAGAATTGCTTCCCGGTTTTGAAAAAGATTTTCCCTATATCGCTTCAAGGGCAGAACTTGACAAGTATATCGGACATTATGTACCGTGGCACTGGCACAAGACAGTGGAACTTTTTTATATGGAAAGTGGTAGCATTGAATATGATACGCCGGGAGGAAAACTGTTGTTTCCGGCTGGAAGCGGCGGCATGATAAATCCCAATGTACTCCATATGACAAAAGCAATATCGCAGAAAGAAAAGAATATACAGCTACTTCATATTTTCGATGTTTCCCTACTTGCCGGGGAACAGGGAAGCAGGATTGAACAAAAATATATTGCGCCTATCATAACAGCCCCACAGATTGAGGTAATTCCGCTTTTTCCAGGCAATGCAGAAGAAGAAAGGATTTTGAAACTGCTTGCCGCTTCATTTCGTTTATCCAGTGATGAATTTGGATATGAAATAAAACTGCGGGAAACCCTAACAGAAATATGGCTCATGCTTTTTGAACTTTCTCGTTCTATGCGTGAAAAGAAAAATGAACATAACAAAAGCAACGATAAAATAAAGCTGATGATGATATATATTCACGAACATTACAGAGAGAAAATCTCTATCCCGGAACTTGCGGCAGCAGCATACCTAAGCGAAAGGGAGTGTTATAGAGTGTTCCATGACTGTCTGCACATGACACCCGTAGAGTATATAAAGGCTTACCGTCTGCAAGCTGCCTGTCAGATGCTAGCAAAGGGGCAGGAAGCAGTTACCGTTATCAGCCATGAGTGCGGTTTGGGGAGTAGCAGTTATTTTGGAAAGGTTTTTCGAGAATACACACATTGTTCACCCACAGAATATCGGAGAAAATGGCAGAATAGTGATAGATAAGGGCAGAAAAGAAATATTTTTTCTATTCCTTTTGCATTATAATGATACCTGTAAAGTAAATCCGTCATTTACAGGAGGTGAGTGCAAAGTGGTAAAACTGAACATTCTGAACATGAAAAATTTTTTAGATACGGTCAATAGCTGTTCCGGCAAAGTAAATATGCTCTGCCCGGATGGTAAAAAACAAAACATCAATGGGGAAGAAAAGATACAGGGCAGTTTGTGGCGGCAATACTCCCAAAACAAAAACTGTTTGCGGCTTGTTTTAGAAGTTCCGAATCCAACGGACTATATGAACATTGTTTCGTACTATGCCGGGGATTGCTGATTTATCTGTAAATATTTCATCATAAAGGGGCTGGACAGTTTATCTTCCAGCCCCGCCCTTTTGAAAGGAGTTAAAAATGGAGTTGAACATTCAGACCGCAGAACTGGCATTAAGGGAAGCGTCAGAATCCAATCCGGGAGCATGGGCAGACCATTCCCGGTTTGTAGCCGAAGCATGTAAAAACATCGCATCACATTGTAAAGATTTATCTTCTGAACAGGCGTATATTTTCGGGCTGTTACACGATATTGGACGTTATGCCGGAGTGAGTTCGGAAAGGCATCTGATAGACGGCTATCGGTACTGTATGGAGCGCGGATGGGAAAAAGCTGCACAGATATGTATATCCCACGCATTTATGATACAGGATATTGCCACATCTATCGGAGAGTTTGATGTCAGTGATGAGGATTACCTGTTTATGAAAGAATTTGTTGCAAATGCGGTATATGATGATTATGACCGTCTTGTACAGTTATGTGACGCATTGGCTATGCCTTCGGGGTTCTGTCTTTTGGAAAAGAGATTTGTAGACGTGACAATGCGATACGGCGTTCACCCAGCGACAATAGACAGATGGAAAAAGATTTTAGAGATTAAAGAACAGTTTGAAAATCAGATCGGCTGTTCTATCTATTCTCTGCTTCCGGGTATTGTGGAAAACAGTTTTCGTTAAGGAGGAATATTGTGTATTACGAATCCAGTGATTTTTTGGAAACTGCGGACAGCGATACATTAAAGCAGATTGCCCGCACAAGGGAATTGACACGGGAATATTATTTTTCTGATTATGTAGATATGGAAAAACGCACTTCCATTCTTCGGGAGCTGTTGGGTGGAATGGGAGAAAATGTGGCAATCGACACGCCTTTTCATTGCGACTATGGGAAAAATATATTTTTGGGAAATGATGTGATAATCAATATGAATTGTACCTTTGTGGATAACAAAACTATCCGAATTGGCGACAGGGTATTGATTGCGTCAAATGTGCAGATGTATACATCTTCGCACCCTGTATTGCCACAGGAAAGGCTTGTGCCGGATTGGAGGGAACGTCAGACAACATTTTTTAGAACCTATGCACGTCCGATAGAGATAGAAAACAATGTCTGGATTGGCGGCGGCTGTATTCTTCTTCCCGGAGTCACTATAGGAGAAAACAGCGTGATAGGGGCTGGAAGTGTAGTTACCCGCCCTATCCCGCCTAATTGTGTTGCAGTAGGAAATCCATGCAGGGTGATACGTTATTTTGATACAGACAGGGAAAGGTGGCAGCATGAAGTATAAGCATATCGTTTTTGACATTGACGGCACTCTGATTGATACGGAATATGCTGTATTACATTCTTTACAGGAAACTATAAAGGGATTGTCCGGGAGAGAGATACCATGTTCTGAACTAAGATTTGCGTTAGGGATTACAGGAACAGACGCTTTGAAAAAACTTGCGATAAAAGACACTTCCTATGCGATAGAATTATGGGATAAAAATATGCGTAACTATACAAATAACATTAAAGTATTTGACGGAATCGTTGAATTATTGAAAAATCTTCTAAGTCTGGATTATGAAATGGGGATTGTCACATCAAAGACAAGGGAAGAATTTACACATGATTTTTGTCCGTTTGGTATCAGTCATTATTTCAAAACAATCATATGTGCAGACGATACACAGGAACATAAACCCAATGCCGCACCGATTTTGAAATATGTGGAATTATCAAAAACAGACCATAGTAAAGTGCTTTATATCGGAGACAGCAAATATGACAGTAAATGTGCGGAAAATGCGGGAATTGATTTTGCTTTAGCAGTATGGGGCAGTCATAATAAGCATTTCTGCAAGAAGCAGATGGCAGAAAAGGCATCGCCAGCGCTGCCGACGAATTGTGCGGTAGTGCCTTTGATGTTGCAGAGGGTTTCGCCTCTGCGGAGGCGAGGAGGGGGGCTTTCCGCTCGCCCCCTCCACCCCCTTCGGGCTGCACACCCATGTTTCTTGGATTTTATCGGAAGTTTTATGGTTAGTTTCCCTATCGTTTTCCCAACCAACACAATAAACCTGTAACATGGGCGTGCGCTGCGAAGGGGTCAAGGGGGCGATCGCAGACTTCGTCTGTTTCTATTGCCCCCTTGTCGCGTCCGCAGACGCGAAACCTCCGCACCGCAGACAAATTCTATTTTATTGAATAAACGCAATTTCAGAAAAGGAGCTGACCACCCTGATGCAACAGGAATCCAAAGCGCACCGTCTTTGGACGCTCTTTTCTTCCATGCTTCTCATCAGCACCTTCACTTTCGGCGGCGGGTTCGTCATCGTATCGCTGATGAAGAAAAAATTCGTTGATGAGCTGCATTACCTGACCGAAGAGGAAATGCTGGACATGACCGCCCTGGCGCAGACCGCACCGGGCGCGATTGCCGTCAACGGCGCCATCCTCGTTGGGCGGCGCATCGCCGGGATTTCGGGGCTGATCGTCGCGGTGCTGGCGACAATTCTGCCGCCGATTGTCATCATCAGCATCATCTCCATGATGTACGCTGCGTTCGCCGAGAACGAATGGGTGCGCGCGGTGCTGACGGGGATGCAGTCGGGCGTGGCGGCGGTCATCTGCGACGTGACGGCAAATCTTGGCGGCAAGGTCGTGCAGTCGAAGGATTGGCTGAATCTGCTGCTGATGGCAGGCGCGTTCGCGGCATCCGCTGTCTTTCATGTCAACGTCATCGTGGTCATCCTCGTTGCGGCGGCGATTGGTGTTATCCGAGCGCTGCTGGCGCGAAAGGGGGGCGTATCCGTATGATGGTGCTGTTCCTCGTCTTTTTCCAAATCGGGCTGTTCAGTGTCGGCGGTGGATATGCTGCCATGCCGCTGATTCAGTCGCTGGTCGTGGAATCGCACGGCTGGCTGACGATGGCAGAATTTACGAACCTAATGACGATTGCCGAGATGACCCCCGGCCCGATTGCGGTCAACTCCGCGACATTCGTCGGGATGCGCTGCGCCGGACTGCCGGGGGCGCTCGTCGCGACGTTCGGGTGCATCATGCCGTCGCTGATTCTCGTCACGCTTCTTTCCTATTTATATGGGCGATTCCGTTCCGGGCAGACGATGCAGAACGTGCTGGGTGCGCTGCGTCCCGTGGTCGTCGCGCTGATTGCGTCGGCGGCGCTGAGCATCGTGCAGGTCGCGGCGGTGAAATCGGGCGGCGGCGTGTCCATCGTTGGCATTGTGCTGATGGTCGCGGCGTTCCTCGTCCTGCGCTGGAAGAAATGGAACCCAATTCTGGTGATGCTGCTCTGCGGCGTCGGCGGCGCGGCGGCGCACGCGGTCGGCTGGCTGTAACGAAAATCTTCCGAAACCATTTGTCCGCCCTTGACAGGGATTGGTGCGTGTGCTATACTCCAAACCGAAGCGGTTAGTTGCAATTAACTAATTGGGAGGCATACGCGCATGAATATCCTGTACATCCTGCTTGCCCTGGGCATCATCGGCCACGCCATCAACATGTACTGCGACCGCATCCTGAGTATCTTCCCCAACGGCACGCTGAAACTTGCCAACTACAGCAAGCTGAAGGATGGCGACTACGCTGCGAAGCTGATGGAGGGCGTTTCGCCAAGTGTGCCGATGCGTTCGGGCGTGCTGGGCGTGTTTGCCATCGTGCTGGAGTTCTGCGGATACGCGGCGCTGGCGGCGTATGCGTACCAGAAAGCCCCGGTGTACGGCGCAATTCTGTTCGCGGGCACGACGTTCGCGTGCATCGTCAGCTCCGCGTATCACTTGAAGTGCGGGCTGGCGGAGTACATGTTCCTCAAATATGGGCGGGACGAGCGTGCCAAGGGCATGATGCTTGACCTGATGGGCAGCGGCGCATCCCTGCGCCTGTGTTCTTTGGGAATGATTACGTTCTACATCACGCTGATGGTTGCTATCATCACCGGCGCGATTGGCTTCCCGATCTGGGCGCTCGTGTTCACGATTCTCCCGATTTTCATCGTTATGTTCCCCCTGCAAATCATCGGCACGCTGCATATTGCCGCGATGGTGTCAATGCTTGGCTGGATGTTCCTGATTTAACCGCAAAAGGACTGCTGCGCGGGTACTTTTCTCCGCTCACAGTCCTTTTTCTGCGTTTGCCCTCACTCGCGCGGATTTTTTGCAAAAATCACGAAAAGTCCCTTGACAAACGCCCCGATTCGCGCTATAATAATCAATGTTGCGGATGACCCGCCGCAATATGAGCTTCATATGGAGAGTTGGCTGAGTGGTCTAAGGCGCACGACTGGAAATCGTGTGTGGGCTTATACCCCACCTAGGGTTCAAATCCCTAACTCTCCGCCAGTATACTCCTTGCCCGGTAGATGGTGCTACATCTGCCGGGCATTCTTTTGCCCTCCGGGTTTATCTTAGTCCTGAATTGGTATCTTGTCAAGGGGTGTGTGAATTTTTTTCCTCGCGTTTTGATAGTCCTGCATCGTCCCTGTACCAGCGGCGCATGATCATGCGGCGCTGGAAGCTCGACGAGTGCCACAGAGGATTTCCGGGGTAGCCCTTGTAGTATATCGCGTTCTCTACGTCAACCCGCCGCATCATGCGGCGGGTTTCGCCGCTTGCGGCGTCGGTGACCTCGTAACGCTGACACGGCGCGACCAGGGCGAAGACGCGGGAGCGGCTGAGCCCTGTTTTTTGGATGACCTCGATGGCGGTAACGTACCTTTCGCGGATTTCCTCGCGGGTACAGATGACTTTCGCGGGTGTTCCGCGCTTTTCGTCGCTGTAATACTGTCTTTCTACGGTCGGACGGCGCATTTTTTCTCCTTTCGGTGGGTTTTTCGCTCTTTGCCACGCTTTTAGGCTCTATTTCCGTGGTAATCGCTTGGGTAAACGGGGGTTTTTCCGGGCTTGACCAGCTGCGGCGCTTGCGCCGCGCCCCCAGCGCACAAACCCGCACCGAGGCGAAGCCGAGGAGCGACATGACGGCTTACGCCTGACGTGCGGGGAGGGGAAGCAAACGGGGAAAAGCGGCGAACGAGTGAGCCGCCCCGTTTGCTTCCCCGAACCGCCAGTGGAGGTGTGCCCAGCCGGGATGCCGACGGCTTCGGGCAGGCGTCCCCTTCGGGAGCGTCAGCAACTTCGGGCGCTGGCACACAAACTAAAGAGCAACGGCGACGGACTGCCGCGGCAACCCCGGCGCGCCCGATGGAGGGAGGGGGCGCGCTGGCGCTCAACTATGGCGGTGGTAAAACAACTTTTCGTAAAACCTTGGTTTTACGCCGAAGGCTTGAAGAGTTGTTAGCGAAGCAAAGCGAAGCGTGCAACTCTTCGGAAAACCCAGGTTTTGCGAAACGAGGAACGAAGCGAAGCGAAGTGACGAGCTTGAGTTGGCTTTACCGCCGCTGAACGCTCAAGCTGGGCAACCCGAAACCGCCCCCGACCGACTGAGGGCGCGCCGGGGTTGCTTTGTCACGGCGTGGCGGCTGACGTGGAGCAGCGGAAGCGGACTGCTTGGGAAGTGAGAGGGGCAGTGTGGCGCACGGCGGGGACTACTCCGGGCACCACAGTGCTTCTTCGCCGGGCGGCACGCGCCCCGGTACTGCTTCGGTGGCTTAGAAGGGCAAGCCGTCCTCTGCTTGTAGTCGGCGCAGGATTGCCGCCGCATATGCCCATGATGGACGCGGGGCGAATGCGGTTTCCTGCAGGGCGTATTCTAGCTGTTCCATGCTGTAAACCTTGCCCTCGATGTCCTTGATGATTGCCTTGCAGATGATGACGGTTGGATAGCTCCCGATTGCATCGTGATACAGCTGCTTGATTTCCTTAATTAACTTTTGGGTATCTGGTGTCAGTAGCCGCTTTTCAGTTTCTTCCTTACTAGTACTAGTACTGATACTGCTACTGCGAGTTGTCGTATAGTCGTTATAGTTTAATGTCTTGTAGTTGTAGTTCTGCATGTGGTATACTCCTTCCATAGTCGTTGTTACTACTACGGGAGGGGAAAAGAATATGCGAAAGGACTATACTCTTGGCGAATGGTTAGATGTCTGGCTTGAATACTACGTCGAACCCTCTGCCCTTGCGCCCAGCACAAAGGCGTGCTATAATAGGGCTGTACGGGCTCTTCCTGCGTCGTTGGGTTCAATTTGGGTCATTGACATTGCACCGCTGGATTGCCTGTGCTGGATTCAGTCTGTGGCGCGCACGCATCCGCGTGCCGCCCAGCTGGATCGTGTAATGCTTTCCCGCGCGCTTCTCGTCGCGCGGAAGCTGCACCTGACAGATTGTGTCCTTGACGAGGACACATGCCCACAGGTTGTACACCATGCACAAAAAGCGGTGGTGCTGACCCTGCCCGAACTGCTCCGCTACATGGACGCGGCGGCGCTGATGGATTCCGCCACTGTGCTTCTGCTCTGCTGTTGCGGTCTTCGGCGCGGCGAAGCCCTCGCAGCTTCTCGCGCTGACTTGTCTGCCGATGGCGTTTTGACAGTACAGCACCAGCGCGGCGATAGCCGCGAACTGCATCCCTTGAAGTCGAAACACTCGTACAGGCGCATTGCTTTGCCTGACAACGTGCTTGATTGCATCAGAATGCGCCCTCTGACGCTCTCTGGGCTCTTCTACGAGGGAAGTGTATGCACAAGGTGTACACAGACCATCACAGCGTCACACAGCGGCTTTCTCTGCCGCCTGTGACCCTCCACGGCTTGCGCCACTCGGTGGCGACCGCCGCCGTTCTCGGCGGCGAACCCGTGAAGCTCGTGCAGGGGTGTCTTGGTCACGCTTCGTTTGCCCTCACTGCCGACCTTTACGCCGACCACCTCCCCGATACTTCGGCAGTTTGCAAACACTTGTTCGTGTAGGGCGCACGACTGGAAATCGTGTGTGGGCTTATACCCCACCTAGGGTTCAAATCCCTAACTCTCCGCCAGATTAGCATCGATTCGATAGAATCGGTGCTTTTCTTTTGCCCTCGCAGCGAATCCTCCCCCCAGTCACCAAAAAGTGCCTCGCTAATAAAAAGTGCGTATTGCGCCCATAGCACAAATGGTGTATCCTTTCATCGTGGCCACAAGATAACCCCTTTCCCCGAACGCCCCACCTTGGAGGAACCCATGAGGAAACTGATTTCCCTGCTGGTGATGATTTTGCTGCTGCTGTCCGCTGCGCTGGCGGAAGTGAGCACCCCGACCTGCACCACCGTGACGCTTACGACCGGCAGCGTCCGCGGCGGATTTCCCCGCGAAGATGCATGAGCTTTTCCCGGACTACGCGGGCGAAAACCATCTGGAAATGACGGCGGGATTCCTGCTCCCGGCGGAGTAAGTAAGAAAAAACAGGCTGTTCGAGCGTTTTGCCCGGACAGCCTGTTTTTTGTCAGTATCCCGCTTTCTGCAGTTCGTCCAGCAATGCGCACTTGCGCTTGTAGTCCCTGCGCCACTGTTCAGCAAGGTCAGCAATTATCTTTCTTCCCTCGTCGGTGCCTTTCATTCGTTCCAACTTTTGGATGACCTCGCAGTAGGCGGCGCGCGACGAAGCCGCTTGCATAGCGCGATTCACCATGTCGCGATAGAGTGCCAGCGTGCGGGCGGAATCCCATGCCATCAGCGGGTCGAAATAGGTACACAGTCCCTCAAAATTGCCGTGTTGCTGAATCCGCTGGAGCAGCTGCTCCCACTGCTCAATGGATGCCAGCAGGGGTAGGCGGATAGTGCTTGTCGTCGGCAGTTTCATCAAACGTTCCGCCTCGTCGCGCCACGCATCGACGGGAAGCGTCGCTCGAAGCGCATCAATCTGCTCCATGCCGTACTGATTGTACTGCTCAATGTACTGCCGAATCTCCCGCTGCGCAAGGTCAGGCTGATTCGCGCGCTGATAGAGCAAAATCAGCTGTTCGCGGCGCTGCTTGCATGGCATATATTCCCCGGCGAACGTCTGCAAATCCGCCTTGACCTGCTCGATGGCTTCCGTCCACTTTTCCGCCGCCATCAGCGTTTTCAGTGTCCGGTCATGCGCATACGGCACATCCCAATGCGAATGCCAGAAGCTGATGATGTCCTCCTGCGAAGCGTGCAGCTGCTGCATCGTTTTTTCACGCTGATTCAGCAGATTCACCATCGCGCCTCCACCGCGTTCCTGCGCATTCAGCTTCCATTCGGCAATTTTCTCGTCGAGCAGCGCAAGATTCCGCTGATGAATCGCTTCGTCCCATGGATACGAAAACAAGAACGCCAGCGGCGCGGTGAAATACGGCAGCGGCTTCCACGTCCGGAATGCAGCGGCGAACCACTCGTACATTGCCGACTGCTGGGCGGGTGCTGCGATGGCAAGAATCCGCATCCATGCATCGCGGCAAGCGTCTTCGATATCCTCCTGTTCAAGAATTTCATCGGCGGATTCAAACATCATTGCCGTGTCGCAAACGAGTTCAAACGCCAGCATCGCATGTTCCGGTGTCAGCAAATCAGCCAATTCCGCGTCCATCAGCTCCAGCAGTTCCTGAACAGGTGATTCCTCTTCTTCGTCATATTCCGCGTATTCGTCATACTCGTTTTCGGAATAGCGTTCGGCGGCGTGAAGCGTCTGCGTCAGGGTGCGCTGCCAATTGAGGCGGCGTTCATCCGCACGGACAGGTTCGTCTCCCTTGCACAGCATCAGCCGATTTCGGAGTGCTTCGTCCTTTTTTAGCAGCGGGCGAAGAAAATCCCGAAGCGTTTCGGCGGGCAGGCTGTTCAGCTTCTTCTCCCACTCCGGCGCGGGCAATTCCGATTCCGGCAGATGGGTCGCCGCAAAGAGAACCGCCGCCATATGCTTGCAGTTTGCGCCCTCTTTCGCAAAAAGGCAGGTGCAGGACAGAGTTGCCACGGCATCGTCTGCCAGCGTAATCTCAACCCGATACAGCCGCGTGCCTTCTACATCAGCAGTGATTTTCTCCTGCGTGCAGTGCAGCTTTTTCACTGCCCCGGCGCGCCAGTAATCGCGCCCGCGCGTAATCATCTTCGAGATAAAATTCTCTTTCCAGTCAGTGATGTGCATCGGCATTCCACCTTTTGCAAAAACAGGCTGCCCGTTTTTTCTCGGACAGCCTGCTTGCTTATTCCTTCGTCTCAATCTCAATGCCGCGTTCTGCCAGCCAGTTCGGCCAGTAGTCGTCGGTGTAGAGCAGTGCCTCGCGGGTGGAGGGCATCGGGGGCAGCGATCCGCCCGTAGCGTAAATCAGCGCGGAAATCGGCAAAACGGTGTAGCCCTGCTCCTCGTAGTAGGTCAGGACAGCATCAAGAATTTCCCAGCTGTGATTCGCGTCGAGATGGCAGAGCAAAATATTGCCGGGCGCGAGCTTGGCGCGCGTCGTACCGTTCTTGATGCACTCCTCCACCGTATATTTGCCGATGGAGTCCTTTGTGCTCATGTTCCACAGCACGCACTCCATGCCTTCCGCGCGCGAAACGCTGATGACGTTGCTGTTCACGTCCCCGTACGGCGGGCGCATCAGGCGCGGCGAGACGCCCATTGTTTCCGCCATTGTCTCCGCCGGAAAAACGATTTGGCGCATCATGCTGTAGGGCCGTTCCTTCGTCAGCTGCGGATGCGTGTTCGTGTGGTCGCCGATTTCATTGCCCGCCGCCAGCACGCGCTTGGATTCCTCCGGGAACGTGCGGACGAAATAGCCCGTCATGAAGAAGGTGATATTCGTGTTGTGCTTCGCCAGCACTTCCAGCACCTGATCGGTGTTCTTGCCGCCGAAACCGCAGTCCATGCCGATGCCGACAAGTTTCCGCTCCGTCTCCACGTTCTTGACGGCGCGCTGTCCCTTCGCAACGACGGTCAGGTAACCGCCATCCGCCACACAGCGATCGCCCAGCCACACGCTCAGGCGGGTGTAGCCCTCCATATCAGCGGTTGGGGTGATGGAGAAGCTCATGTCGCCGCTCGGATTCGACCACTTTGCTTCCGCCAGCACTGTGCCTTTGTCATCGCGCAGCTGGAAGGTGTTGTTGCCCTTGACGATGGTGGATGAATTCGTCACCGTCATGCGGACACTCATCTTCTTGCCCACCGTGCCAAAGTTGATGCCCAGATAGAACTGCACGTTCGGCAGGCGCTGGATGGTCAGCGTGTGCTTGCCCGCACCGGTGTAGCCGTCGCCGCTCTGCAATTCAAAAACGACCTTGCCGCGCTCCTCCACCACCTGCGTCGGAACGGTCAGCGTGGTACTCTTCTGCCCTGCCGGGATGACCACGGAATACGCGCCGTCCAAGCCGTCGCAGGTCAGGGAAACCGTCAGGTCTTTGTCGCTTGCGGGCGACACGTTCAGCTTCAGCGTATAATCATAGCCGCCGTTGATTTGCCCGTTTTTCTCGGCAAAGGTAACTTTCACGCCGTCCGCCAGCGCGACGGACATCAGCAGCGCCAGCATCATGCCCAGCGCACAGAACCATTTTTTCATGTGCAGCCTCCATTGGTCGTCGATCGTTGATATATCTGCTCGGACATACACGTCCACTTCTATTATAACATTGATTGAAAAGGAACACAAGTGCAAAAAAGCGCCGCTCCGCTTGACCATATTCAATCAGCGGGGCGGCGCGATGTGTCAGGGGATTACTGCTCTGCCAGCTTGTTCAGCATCTCAACGATGCCGCGGCTGTTCTCCAGCTGATTCTCCATGCCTTCGACAATCTGCTCTTCCGCAGTCGTCTCATCCGCATCCGCGTGCAGGACAACCGGCAGCTGCTTGCCGACGAACTGCTCCGCGAAGGCGTCCAGCATTTCCTGCGTCAGACCTTCGACTTCATTTTCCAACGTCAGCTTCAACTCCGTCACCACATTGTTCGCATCCAGATGCAGTTCAACATCAAGCGTGTATTCGTCCGGCAGCATAGACGTGATGGTGGTGGTAAGACCTCTTTCTTCAGCAGCGGGTTCTTCCGTCGCGTCAGGCTCAACAGCGGGTTCTTCCGTTGCTTCGGGTTCGACGGTGGGTTCTTCCGTCGCGTCAGGCTCAACAGCGGGTTCTTCCGTCGCGTCGGGTTCAGCAGCGGGTTCTTCCGTCGCGTCCGGTTCGGCGGTGGGTTCTTCCGTCGCTTCGGGTTCGACGGTGGTTTCTTCCGTCGCTTCGGGCTCAACAGCAGGTTCTTCCGTCGCTTCGGGCTCAACAGCAGGTTCTTCCGTCACAGCGGGCTCGGCGGCGGGTTCTTCCGTCGCAGCGGGTTCGACAACATCCAC
>OHAJ01002271.1_pt1 | contig 13251 bp, 10 predicted proteins | sample 1577101 | NCBI WGS metagenome assembly OHAJ01 (sample SAMEA3541531, study PRJEB24748) | human gut metagenome | biome: human gut; feature: human-associated habitat; material: faeces | place: China | collected 2012
GATAAACGCGGGGCTCATCGACTATAAAAACAACACGAAATGTCCTATAAGCCAAAAATCAATGGTGGTATAAAATACCACCATTGACCGGCTTTCTTTTAAGTTCCAGTGCTTCCTACTCCACCAGTTCTTGTTCCATCCGCGCTGTCATTATCTGCTTTATAATATTTTGCAAATATTCCCTGCGCAATACGATCGCCCTTATTGACGGTAAACGCACTATCCGTCGTATTATATACGGCAATCATAATATGTCCTTCATTGTCAGGATTATTATAATAATCAGCGTCTATGATTCCTGTGCTGTTGATAAGAACAATTCCGTGCTTGATTGCCAGGCTTGATCTGATATAGACAGCAAGATATTCATCCTCCTGCATATATGCCTTCAGGCCGGTAGATAAAACGGTGGTTTTATGCGGGGCAAGGATTACGTCCTCGGCACTTTCCAAGTCATACCCGGAAGATTTGCTTGTTTTTCTTTCAGGGAGGTGGATTCCCTTCATTTCCCAAGCTTTTACAACTTCAAATCCGCGGATACGGCTCATTGTTTTTTCTCCAGAAGGAGTGCTTTTCTGGAAAGGTTAATGCGTCCCTTGTCATCAATTTCAGTTACCTTAACCATAATTTCATCGCCTTCTTTAACGACGTCTTCCGGCTTCTCTACACGATGCAGTGCGAGCTGGGAAACATGAACCAGGCCTTCTTTGCCCGGAAGGATTTCAACAAATGCGCCAAATTTCATCAGCTTTGTTACTTTGCCCAGGTATGTTTCTCCCACCTGGACTTCCTTGGTCAGGGATTCAACAATCTTTCTGGCCTTGTTGGCAGCGCCTTCATCCGGAGAAGCGATGTAAATTCTTCCATCTTCTTCAACATCCATCTTGACACCGGTTTCAGCGATGATCTTGTTGATCGTCTTTCCGCCGCTTCCGATAACATCACGAATCTTTTCAACCGGGATTGTGATAGTAATAATTTTTGGAGCATATGCAGAAAGATGTTCTGCCGGCTTATCAATGCATTCAGCAATCTTGCCAAGGATAAACAGACGTCCTTCATGAGCCTGCTTCAATGCTGCCAGAAGAATATCGCGGGACAGGCCATGTACCTTGATGTCCATCTGAATAGCTGTAATGCCCTTTGCTGTTCCTGCTACCTTGAAGTCCATATCGCCAAGAGCATCTTCCATGCCCTGGATATCGGAAAGGATGCTAAAGTTGCCGCCATCTTCAATCAGGCCCATAGCAATGCCTGCAACCGGAGCTTTCAGCGGTACGCCTGCATTAAGCAGGGACATGGTGCTTCCGCAGACGGAAGCCTGGGAAGATGATCCGTTGGATTCAAGAATTTCAGAAACGACACGGATTGCATATGGGAATTCATCTACAGATGGAATAACCGGAAGCAGAGCTCTTTCAGCAAGAGCGCCATGACCGATTTCACGACGGCCAGGACCGCGGGAGCCCTTTGTCTCGCCTACGCTGTAAGACGGGAAGTTGTACTGATGAATATATCTCTTTTCTGTAACAGGTGTCAGATCATCAATGGTCTGTGTTTCAGACATAGGAGCCAGTGTGGTAATGGACAGAGCCTGTGTCTGGCCGCGGGTAAAGAGTGCGGAGCCATGGACACGTGGAAGGAGTCCTACTTCACAGGTAATATGACGGATTTCATCCAGCTTTCTTCCATCCGGGCGGATATGTTCGTTGGAGATCATCTTGCGGACGATTTTCTTTGTCAAATGATCGAGACTTTCTGCAACGTCTGCGCCATTGTCCGGATAAATTTCAGCAAAGTGTTCCTTTGCATCTTTCTTGACAGCATCGATATTGCCATCACGTCTCAATTTATCTGCATCAAAAACAGCCTTTTTGAGAGCATCAGTTGCATAAGCTTCTACTGCTTCTTCAATTTCTGCCGGGATATCAGCAAATACAAGAGTACGTTTCGGTTTGCCGACTTCAGCAATAATCTGCTTCTGGAAGCGGCAAAGTTCCTTTATGCTTTCATGGCCAAACATAATAGCATCCAGAACTTCTTCTTCCGGAGCTTCTTTAGCGCCGCCTTCAACCATCATGATAGCTTCTTCGGAACCGGCAACAGTTACATTCATAGTAGATGCTTCCATCTGTTCCTGAGTCGGGTTGATGACGTATTCACCGTTGACTTTGCCTACTCTGACACCTGCAATAGGTCCATCCCACGGAATATCAGAAATGCCTAGGGAAACGGATGCGCCAAGCATACCGCAAAGTTCCGGCGCATTATCATAATCAACAGAGAGTACAGTCGCAACTACATGCACATCATTGCGGCATCTTTTATCAAAAAGCGGACGAATAGGGCGGTCGATCAGGCGTGCGTTCAAAATCGCAGAATTTCCTGGTCTTCCTTCTCTGCGCAGGAATCCTCCCGGCATTTTACCTACAGCATACATCTTTTCTTCATAGTCTACAGTCAGAGGGAAGAAATCTGTTCCTTCACGCGCTTCTTTGCTTCCTGTAGAAGTTACGAGTACGACTGTATCACCATAGCGAATTAACGCAGCTCCATTTGCTTGTTTTGCCATTTTACCAGTTTCAACGACTAACTGTCGGCCGGCAAGTTCCATTTGAAATGTCTTAAACATCCCTATTCCTCCTGTTATACAAATAATTTTATGTACTCCTTATTATATAATAAAATCTAAAATTTTAACAAGTCTGCTGAAACAGTTTTAAGACAGCATAATGATTAATCTTTTAGAAGTTGTATGAAAAAATTTTACACATATAGAAAAATCCCTTCTGCTGGATACAGCAGGAGGGATTTTTTCATTTCTTATTTCAGACGTAATCCGAGTTTCTGTCCAAGAGTTCTGTAACGTTCAATGTCCTTGCGGCGGAGGTAGTCAAGCATGTTTCTACGCTGGCCAACCATTTTCAGCAGTCCGCGGCGGGAATGATGGTCTTTCTTGTGCATCTTCAGATGTTCGGTCAGAAGAGCGATTCTCTTGGAGAGAATTGCGATCTGTACTTCCGGAGATCCGGTGTCGCCTTCATGAACAGCATACTGTTCGATAATTTCTTTCTTTACTTCGTTTGTAAGCATAATAGCCTCCTAAAAAATATAAATTGCTGTATCTAAGTCATCGCCGGAGATGCGAAAAACCGGGATACAGTTCACACGCTAGTTATTATACCTGCCATGCGTGAATTTTGCAAGAGAATAAGCAAATGAATTGATGATTCATCAGCCTAAAACGATACGATCGCTTACAGCATCTGCCGTTTCCTCAAATTTCTTGAGAAGATCATCAATGGTCAGATTCTTCTTCTCATCTTCTGAATAATCAGCAATGATCCTGCCATTATTCATCATGATAAGCCTGTTGCCATACTTCAGGGCATCTTTCATATTATGAGTGATCATCAAGGTCGTTAAGTGCTGTTCATGCACGATTTCATCCGTAATTTTCAAAACCTTTGCTGCTGTTTTCGGATCAAGCGCGGCAGTTGGTTCATCAAGAAGCAGTACTTCCGGCCTTTTAATCGTGGCCATAAGAAGTGTCAGCGCCTGTCTTTGCCCGCCTGAAAGCAATCCGATGCGCGTAGAGAGACGATCTTCAAGTCCCAGATCAAGCCTGGATACCATTGCTTTGTACTTGTCATGATCGCCAGCAGAGAATGCCCAGCGCAGACGGCGGCTTTCCCCTCTTCTGGATGCCAGCAGAAGATTTTCCTCCACCTGCATTCCTGCCGCAGTTCCTTTAAGCGGATCCTGGAATACGCGGCCTATAAACTTGGCTCTCTTATATTCACTCATTTTAGTGACATCTTTGCCGTTGATTTCAATAGTTCCTGAATCCGGAAGATACGCGCCTGCGATAGAGTTCAGGAGCGTGCTCTTGCCGGCTCCGTTGCCTCCAATAACAGTACAAAAATCCCCGTCATTGAGTGTCAGAGAAAGATCGTTCAAAGCTTTCTTTTCGTTGATGGTTCCTTTAAAAAAGGTCTTGCTGATATGAGAAACGTTTAACATCTGTTCAGCCTGCCTTCCCCATATTCACTTTATCTTTGATCATCGGTGCTGCAAGTGCCAGCATGACAATAATCGCAGTAAACAGTTTCAAATCATTTGGTGGCATTCCGAGATAAAGTACACCTGCAATGACCACTCTGTAAAGAATGGACCCCAGAACGACAGCAGCAAGCGAAGCGGAGAAGCTGTCAGCGCCTAAAATAACTTCGCCGATGATGACGGAAGCAAGGCCGATAACGATTGTGCCAATCCCCATCCCGACATCAGCGAACCCATTATTCTGTGCAACAACCGCACCGCAGAGTCCGATGAGCGCGTTGCTGATGAATAATCCGATAATTGTCATCGTGTCTGTATTGACACCCTGTGCACGAACCATCTGCGGATTAAAGCCCGTAGCACGAATGCACATGCCAAGTTCTGTTCCGAAGAACCAGTAAATGAAACCGATAATCACGGCCATCATAATAAGCGGAACGACAAAACCAGCTGCAGACATGCTGATGTGAAGCATTTCAGATGTTGTTGAGAATACCGTATCGGCACGGAGCAGCGAAATATTCGCTTTCCCCATCACGTGAAGATTGATGGAATATAAAGCGATCATTGTCAGGATCCCGGCCAGAATAGCAGGAATCTTAAGCTTCGTGTAAAGAACGCCGGTAACAACCCCTGCGATGAGCCCGCCCAATGCACCTGCGGCCAGTCCGGCCCAGGGTGAAACACCTGCTGCAATCATTGAAGCCGCAATGGCTCCGCCCAAAGGGAAACTGCCTTCGCAAGTCATATCAGGCACATCAAGCACCCTGAAGGAAAGAAATACACCGATTGCCAGAATTGACCACATGAGCCCTTGTGCCACTGTGGATATTGCTAAATCTACCATAGATACAATCTCCCTCCTTTAATCAAGCGAATTGCCTGTCAATCAATAAAGGCGGCAAGCGCTGTTCTACCGCTGCCGCCTGTTAACTACCTGTAAAATGCGAGGACAGCAGTCTCCGGATTTAAATCAAGGTCTTGCTGGCTGGTTATCATACAAGTACAGTTTTCTTGCCCGCTGCCATACGTCACTGGGCAGCTTGATATGAAGCAGGTCCGCCTGTTTCATATTGATAACCATATCAGGATCGATTTGACGGGTAATCGGAATGTTCTCCGGCAGGAAATTCCCGCTTAAGAGTCTGGCAGCAATTCTGCCCCCGCTAAATCCCATACGGTAATAGGACGGTGAAACCGATATCAGAGCACCTTTCTTCACCATCTCCATCTGTTCACCGATAATAGGAATTCCCGCGGGTGTCAAAATCTTTACCACTGCATCAAAATTCTTGAGTACGGCGGGATCCTCCGGAATATAAACAGCATTCACATTGCCCAAAAATTTACGGATCTGGATATCCGATCTCTGGTCCGGATTAAAAGCAACCTCGAAAAGACTGATATTTTTCTGTTCTGAAACTGCTCTCAAAATCTTAAGCTGGAGCACTGAATCCTCATCTGTGGGATCGTACAGGATTCCAAGCTTATTCACAGGGAAACACTGCGCAGCCGTTCTTATCTGCGTCAGTACCTGCGGAGTATCCGAGATGCCTGTAAAGTTTTCGTGGGATTTGAAAACCTCGTCACTTTTGAAAAGATATACTCCAACACCTACGACCGGTATGTTTTTGGTCACTTTGGCAAGAGCCTTGGCCGAATCCGTACCGACAGCTATAATAAGATCTTTTTTATTCGAGGAAAATTTCTTGGCGCCCCGTTCAAGCTTCTTGTCATCCCCATTGGCATTGATCACTTCGATATGAAGTCTTTCTCCATTCGCGTAACCGCTGGATTCCAATCCTGCTAAAGCCCCGGCTACCATTTTATCCTGTTCAGGCAGGCTTTCGGATTGCAGAACACCAATACTGTATACGTTTTTCTGCGGTATAGGTTTTGTGCTTTCCTCCGGAGATTTCTGCTTATTGCCAAAAAAGAGAATTAAGGCTATTGCTATATTGCAGACTGCAAAAACAAGCATAAGCCACCAGAGCTTTTTAAGTTTCGAGGCCACTTCCTGAATCCCTTCTTAAATCATACCATTTCAGCCCTGTCAAGAACCGATTGAGGAATCTTGATTCCGAGCGTGTCCATTTCATTCTTATTGATATATAACTTAGATTTGTCAGCACCTTCAACAGGGAAGTCTTTTACTGTCTTGTTTCCCTTGAGGATCTCGGCTGCCATTTCACCGGCACGGTGCCCGATGTCGTAGAAGCTGATTGATTCAGAAGCCAGAACACCAGATTTTACATGTCCCTGCTCAGCGCCGTATACCGGAATCTTTTCCTTATTGACAACTGCCATGAGTGTCGGAATAGAAGAAGCAATAATATTATCCGTTGGCACGAAAATTGCATCTACTTTTCCACCCAGGAAGCCTTCGGCAACCTGCTGTACATCATTGACACTGTTTACGGTCAGTTCAACGACATCGATGCCTAATGGCTTGCAGGCATCTTTAAGTTTCTGGGCCTGAATCACTGAATTGATTTCACTTGAATTATAGATGATTCCTAATTTCTTGATATTAGGCTGAATTTCCTTGATCAAAGCAACCTGCTTATCGAGCGGTCCCCTGTCATGAGTACCGGTCACATTGCTGTCAGGCTGTTTTTCAGACTTCATCAGTTTTGCATTTTCAAAATCTGCAATTGCGGTGCAAATGATCGGAATTTTATTTGTTGCATTGGCCATAGCCTGTGCTGCAGGCGTTGAAATGGCCGCAATAAGCTTATAGTCGCCAGATACGAATCTGTTAGCAATAGATCTGAGGTTCGACTGATCTCCCTGCGCATTCTGCTGGTCTATTTCGATTTTGTCCTTGAGGCCGCTTTCATTTAATGCATCGACAAAGCCCTTGTTGGATTCATCCAGTGCAGGATGCTGCACGATCTGTACAACGCCAACCTTCATTTTACCGCTGTTTCCGGAGCTCCCGGAGTTGTTTCCACAACCTGCGATTACACCTGCTGCCATTAATCCGCAAATCCCGACAGCTAAGATTTTCTTCCAATTTTTTCCTACCATTCTACTATTCCTCCATTCTTAAATCTAAAACAAATCAAATTTCCACAATCAATAAGAACAATTATGGAACCGATATGCTGTTTTAGCGATGACTTTCGATAATTATAGCATATAAAGGCATTTTTCACCATGTAATATACAAAATAACACAATAAAAAACGCCTCTACAGGAGAGACGTCTTCTTATTAACCTTCTACAGTTTTTGTAATGACTTGTTTGCCTTTATAGAAACCGCATACCGGGCATACATGATGAGGTTTTTTCATTGCGTGGCACTGTGGGCATTCCACAAGACCCGGAACAGTCAGCTTCCAATTAGCACGTCTTTTATCACGACGGGATCTAGAACTTTTTGTCTTCGGAACCGGCATTTCTAGCACCTCCTTACCTATCGGCCGTTATGCCGTTTTATTCGTCTTCGCTGCACTTCAATTACGATTTCGGTGCACTGCTCTAATCAACTTAGAGTAAATTATCAACTTCATCATTATACGAAGAGTTATGCCATTTGTCAAGGATAACATTCATTCTATACGGTATTTTCCATGACATATTGCTGAACACTGAGGGAGCGTCCTGAAAAGAAATCTTCATACAAAGAATTCCGTTGTAATGCTGTGTATCAGTATACCGTATCAATGAAAAGCATAACAATCCTTTTGCTTTAGGCAGGCAGAAATTCCTTATGGCTGATTTGCCCCGGAAGGATCTGCATGTATCCCCGCAATCACCATCTGCTTCTCGTCTTTTCTCAAGCGGAAAAAGCGGTACAAATTGGCCGCGGCTTTCTTATTCATTCCCGGAACGCTTGCCAGTTCTTCTTCTGTCGCCTTTTTCATTTCATCCAGGGAACGAAAAGCATGCCAGAGGGCATTCCTTCGTGTCGGCCCGATTCCCTCCACATGATCAAGGATAGACTCTGTATTGCGTTTATTCGTCCAGCTTCTATGATACGTAATTACGAAGCGGTGCGCTTCATCGCGGATGAACTGAAGAAGCTGCAGCGCAGGCTCGTGATGATCAAGCACAACAGGAACATCACTGCCTTCCACATAGATTTCCTCTATTCTTTTAGCAAGCCCGATGACCGGCGCGTTGCAGCCCGCATTTCTGATTACAGGAAGGGCCGCATGCAGCTGCCCAAGCCCGCCATCAAGAACAATGAGATCTGGTTCAGGCCAGTCTTTTCTATTTCCATATCTTCGCTGCATCACTTCCGCCATGGATTTGAAATCATCTGCATGTCCCTGCGTGGTTACCAGTTTGAATTTGCGATACTCGCTTTTTGCGGGACGTCCATGCTCGAAAACAGCCATTGAGCCGGTCGTTTCGGCCCCCTGATTATGAGATATATCAAAGCATTCCATTCGCTCGGGAAGACGGGGCAGGTTCAGTAGTTCCTTCAGCTTCTTAACAGCGCCCTGTTCTCTGGCATCCTGATATTCCCACTGCAGTTTCTTATCAGAAAGATATTTTTTGGCATTTGCCATAGCCATGTCTTTCAGCTTTCTCTTGAAGCCTCTTTCAGGAACAATCATCTTCACTTCCGTTCCTTTGATCTGCTTCAGCCATTCCAGCAGAAGCTCAGAGTCCTTAGGCAGCATGGGAAGAATGATTTCCTTCGGAACGGACATCGGATTCCCGGCATAGAAATCCTTGATAAAAGCTGTAATAATGTCCTGATCCTGCTCATCAGCGCTTTCCGGAATACTGAAATTTTCTTTTCCAACCATTCTGCCATAGCGGATGTAAAAGACTTCAAGGCCGGTATGGCTTCCATCTCTTGCCATTCCGACAACGTCAAAGTCTCCTTCGTTGGAGATGATGTTCTGTCTCTGCTGAACGCTCTGAATCGCCCTGATCTGATTCCTGAATTCTGCAGCCTTCTCATATTCCAGTGCTTCTGATGCCTGCTCCATCTTCTGCTGCAATTCCTTTACCAGTTCTGTGCTCTTGCCTTCAAACAGGTCACAGATGGTCTTTACGTACCGCTGATACTCTTCCTTCGTGCAGTAATTGAAGCACGGAGCACAGCAAAGATGCAGGTGGTACTGAAGGCAGGGTCGCGGCACTTTCATGGAACGGCATGTACGGATAGGATAGTATCTCCGCAAAACACTCAGCGTCTTGCGAAGGCTGCCTACATCCGTAAACGGGCCGTAATATTTAGCATGATCGTCTCTTCGTATATTCCTTGTTACGAAGATGCGCGGCCATTCATCCCCCGTCGTGATTTTGACATATGGATATGACTTGTCATCTCTCAAGGAAATATTATATTTAGGGTGCATTTCCTTGATCAGATTGCATTCCAGGATCAGTGCTTCCATCTCAGATCCAGTCATGGTGATATCTAGATCATCAGCATGCCGTATCATCGCTGCAACTTTAGGCGAACGATTCTTGTCCTCTCTGACATAGGAACGAACCCTGTTTTTTAAGTTCTTTGCTTTCCCGACATAGATGATACGGCCGTCCTTATCTTTCCATCTATATACACCGGGCGAGTCAGGAAGTGCTTCGACTTTAGCCCGGATTTTATCATTGACTTCTATCATCCTTATGCCTCTTCATTATTTCTATAGTCCGGTCGATGACAGGCTTCAAATATTGGCCGGTATAAGATCTGGAAACCTGACAGATTTCCTCAGGAGTTCCTTCTGCAACGACTTCACCGCCTTTATCGCCGCCCTCTGGACCGAGATCGATAATGTAGTCAGCTACTTTTGCCACATCGAGATTATGTTCGATAATGACAACTGTATTCCCCTGATCGACCAGCTTCTGCAGTACGATAAGCAGTTTGCGTATATCTTCACTATGAAGTCCTGTAGTCGGCTCATCGAGGATGTAAAGGGTATCACCCGTTCCTCTTCTCATCAGTTCCGTAGCCAGCTTTACACGCTGCGCCTCGCCGCCGGACATCGTGGTAGCCGGCTGTCCCAGACGGATATAACCCAGCCCGACTTCCTGCAGTGTTAAGAGCTTGCGAAGGATCTTATCATGATTCTCGAAGAACGGAATGGCTTCATCAACAGTCATATTCAGTACGTCTGAGATATTTTTCCCTTTATACCGCACTTCAAGAGTTTCTCTGTTATACCTTGCCCCATGACAGACTTCGCAGGGAACATAGACATCCGAGAGGAACTGCATCTCAATTTTGATGATGCCGTCGCCATGACAAGCTTCGCAGCGTCCGCCCTTTATATTGAAGCTGAATCTTCCAGGCTTATACCCTCTCATCTTGGCTTCTGAAGTCTGGCTGAAGAGCTCCCTGATATCCGTAAAGATTCCCGTATAAGTTGCCGGGTTCGACCGGGGTGTGCGCCCGATCGGCTGCTGATCTATATCAATGACTTTATCAATGTATTCGGTTCCTTCCATGCTCTTGTAGGCGCCGGTTCCATATGATGTATGGTTTTTGATATTTGACAGTCCCTGGTAGAGAATCTCATTGATCAGGGTACTCTTGCCCGATCCCGATTCGCCTGTGACAACCGTCATCTCTCCAAGCGGGATTTTTACATCTATATTTTTCAGGTTGTGTTCTGTTGCCCCGCGGATTGTCAGGTAGAGCCCGTTTCCCTTCCTCCTGCTTTCAGGAAGCGGTATATATTTTTCACCTCTCAGATAAGCCCCGGTTATGGAACCAGGTGTATTTTTTACATCTTCAGGCGTGCCTTCAGCAACAATATATCCGCCTTTTTCACCTGCACCAGGACCGATATCAACGACCCAGTCTGCCGTACGGATCGTATCCTCATCATGCTCTACCACGATCAGGGTATTTCCCAGGTCTCGCATTCCCTTAAGAGTGGCAAGGAGACGGTCGTTATCCCTTTGATGGAGTCCGATGGACGGCTCATCCAATATATACAGGACTCCCACAAGCCCGGACCCTATCTGTGTAGCAAGACGGATGCGCTGCGCTTCCCCGCCGGAAAGTGTCATCGCATTTCTTGAGAGCGTAAGATATTCCAGACCGACATTGGACAAGAAGCTTAAACGGCTTTTTACTTCCCTGAGAATCTGGTCTGCAATGACCTTCTCCTTTTCCGTCAAATCGAGATTTTCGAGGAAAGGAATCAAATCAGCAACCGGCATAGCGGACAGTTCAGCAATATTCTTATTTCCGACACGGAACGCAAGGCTTTCGGGCCTGAGACGTGCGCCATGGCAGACAGGACACGGTTTTTCGATGAGATAGTTGGACAGAGTTTCCTTCATCTTTTCCGTCCATGCTTCCTCATAGCGCCGTTTCGTCATGGGGACAATTCCTTCAAATGTCCGCTGATACGTCTTCGTTTCGCCATCCTGATTCGTGTATTGGAACGTCAGGAGCTCTGTACCGCCGAATTCGAATTCCATCTGCGCTTCTTCCGGCAGATCATCGAAGCAGTTGTCCATTCCCAAACTATACGATTTAAGGAACGCATCCAGCTGTTTATAGAGCCAGCTTTCCTTGTTGTATGGAAATGGCTTGATGGCCCCCAGACGGAATGACAGGCCGTGTTCCGGAAGAATACGGCTGAAATCAGCTTCCAGGGAAGCTCCGAGCCCCGTGCATGCAGGACATGCACCAAGAGGATTGTTGAATGAGAAAATCCTGGGCTCAGGCTTAGGCAGTGAAATCCCGCATTCCGGGCATGCAAAATGCGTACTGAAAATGTGGTCTTTGCCGCCAATCACTCCCGCAACCATCATTCCGTCTCCCAGCTTAAGAGCTGCTTCAACAGAATCAGTCAGGCGCTGTGTAATTCCCTCTTTGATGATGATCCTGTCTACTACCACTTCAATGGTATGTTTCTTGTTCTTCTCCAGATCAATGTCATCATTCAGGACAGCGACTTCTCCATCGATCCGTACCCTGACATACCCTTCTTTCCTGAGCTCTTCCAGCAGCTTTTTATGTGTCCCCTTTTTCCCGACAGCTACCGGCCCTAATATAAGAAGTTTTGTGCAGTACCCCAGTGCTTCCAGTGCATCCACGATCTGGTCGATGGTCTGGCGCTGTATCGGTTTTCCGCAATTCGGACAAAAAGCTCTGCTGGCATGCGCATACAGCATACGCAGGTAATCATGAATCTCAGTAACCGTGCCTACGGTGGATCTTGGATTATGGCTCGTTGATTTCTGATCGATGGATATGGCAGGAGACAGGCCGGAAATCTTATCAATATCCGGCTTATTCATCTGCCCCAGGAACTGACGGGCGTAAGCAGAGAGAGATTCTACATATTTTCTCTGTCCTTCTGCATAAATCGTATCAAAAGCCAGGGATGACTTACCGGAACCAGAAAGTCCGGTTAAGACCACCAGCTCATCTCTTGGGATATCTACGGATATATTTTTAAGATTATGTTCATTTGCGCCGCGTATTTTTATATACTGCTTTGGCATGGTATGACTCCTTTTTCTGCTGTTTCCTGAAAATATTTACTCACTTCTATACCTGGTTTTTCCAGGCAATATAATGCTGAAAAGCGCAGGGAAAATTTCTCCCTGCGCTTTTTAGTATACCACATCCCTATTTATTTATCAAACATTTGTTCGATAAAGTTTTTTAATACAGCCGGCGTTTTTTCATACAAACTGGCTTTATTTACACGTTCCCAACGGGTATGGATATCTTTCCCCCATGGTCCAAAGAGCATGGAGGGGATCTTTAATTTCGCCATTGCTTCTATATCCATGGCATAGGCACTGCCCCATAATGGGGTCTGGGCTGCATAGGCAGCCAGTTCTTCTTTGTCCATTCCGCCACAGTAGCTTAAGTCGGAAATGCCGCAGAAATATTCATGGCATTTCAGGGAAACATTCTCCTTCTCTGCTGCTTTTTTCATCTCTTTAAAAAGAATTTTTCCCTCTTTTCCACTGTCTACAGCCGGATAAAATGGAGGTGCAAAGCCAAGGATCATGATCGGACCGGAGATTCCTGACTGGTTTAACAGCTGCTCCATAAAATCAAGGGTGGCTGATGGGAAGTTGGTCTCGCCTTTGTCCAGGTGGGCTTTCTGAGTCTTGTAGGCTTCTAAAAGCCAGGCAGTAAAGGCTTCTCCCTGTTCTTTGCGGCAGTATGCCAGCAACTCACTGACTGTAAGAACTTCTGCTTCTGCAACGGCGGCTGCGCTGGGACATTCCAGGGGATTGCCTTC
>OHAJ01002274.1_pt1 | contig 13246 bp, 10 predicted proteins | sample 1577101 | NCBI WGS metagenome assembly OHAJ01 (sample SAMEA3541531, study PRJEB24748) | human gut metagenome | biome: human gut; feature: human-associated habitat; material: faeces | place: China | collected 2012
GTAATCAGGAACAGGACCAGGCCGGTGCCGATCAGCACGGAAACACCCAGATCGTTGGCTTCCGGATACTGCGCGGCGATGTTCGCGGCGATGGTCTGGTTCTGCGAGGCCTGCAGCAGCTTGACGGAGTAGTTGAGGCCCGGGGACAGGATCATGAGCACGGCCATCGTCTCGCCGAGCGCACGACCGAGGCCGAGCATGGAGGCGGACACGACGCCGGACTTGCCGAACGGCAGGACCGCGAGCTTGACCATTTCCCACTTCGTGGCGCCGAGGGCCAGAGCCGCCTCTTCCTGAAGGCGAGGGGTCTGCAGGAAGATGTCGCGGGACATGGAGGTGATGATCGGCAGGATCATGACGGCCAGCACCACGGACACGGTGGCCACGGTACGGGAGGGATTGGCGGCGGGACCGGCGAAAATCGGAATCCAGCCAAGGTATTTGGCCACCCAATTCCAGAACGGGTAGATGGCGGGCACCAGCACCAGACCGCCCCACAGACCGTAGATAACGGACGGGATGGCGGCGAGCAGATCGACCACATAGCTCAGGGCGGTGGCGAGCTTCTTCGGCGCGTAATGCGAGATGAACAGTGCGATGCCGACCGACACGAAGAAGGAGATCAGCAGTGCCAGGGCGGAAATCAGCACGGTACCGAACAGCAGCGGTCCGACGTAGCCCCAGAAGCTGGAAGCCTTGCCGCCGGTGAAGTTGCTGATGGTCGCGCTGTTGGCCTTCTGGTCACCGCCGATCAACGGCCACGCGCGGAACAGCAGGAACAGCGCGACCGCGGCGAGCACGACGAGGATCAGGATGCCGCAGGCGTAGGCCACGCCCTTGAACACCTTATCCGCGTTCTTGCCGCTCACCGGCTGCTGTGCCGTTTTGCTTTGCGAACTCACGGGTTCTCCTTTTGGTTTGCTTGCGATTGCTTTCGATTTTTCTGGTTTTGCGTATCGTCCGTAGGTATCGTTTCAGGCCGCAGCCGTTTTTTACGCGGCTGCGGCCTGAAACCTACGGTCAGTCACCGATCACCGAAAGCGATCGCCCCACTGTGATGGGCTCACTTGGTTTTGATGGCGTCGATGGACTTGACGACCTTCTGACGCAGGGTGTTGGACATCGGAGCGGAGCCGGCTGCGGAAGCGGCGGTCTGCTGGCCTTCGTCGCTGGTCACGTAGGTAAGCCAGGACTTGACGAACTTGGCGGTGTTGGCGTCCTTGTATGCCGGGCAGGCGACGTCGTAGGAGACCAGCACGATCGGGTAGGCGCCCTTCTCGGTGGTGTTGTGGTCGAGCTTGACGACCACGCGGTTGTCACCCTTGGCGGAATCGTCGAGCGGGGAGGCGTCCACGACCTTGGCGGCGGCTTCAGCGGAGAACGGGACGTAATCATCGCCGACCTTCACGGCCACGGTGCCCAGATCGCCGGCCTGGGAGGCATCGGCGTAACCGATGGTGCCGTCAGCCTGCTGCACGGTGGAGATCACGCCGGAAGTGCCCTTGGCGCCCTGGCCGACCTCGTTCGGCCAGTTCTCGCCGAGGTCGTAGCTCCATGCGTCGCCAGCGGCGTCCTTGACGTAGCTCAGGAAGTTCTTGGTGGTGCCGGACTTGTCGGAACGGTGCACCACGGTGATGTCGAGGTCAGGCAGATCGACCTTCGGGTTCTGCTTCTTGATGGCGTCATCGTTCCACTTGGTGATCTTGCCGTCGAAGATCTTGGCGATGGTCTCGGCATCCATGTTCAGGGTCTTGCCCTTGCCGGACACGCCCTGCAGGTTGAAGACGACGGCGATCGGGGAAATGTAGACCGGGATGTCGAAGGCGGTGCCGGAAGCGCACACGCTCTTGGACTGCTCGACCTCGTTATCGGCGAGAGCAGCGTCGGAGCCGGCCCATGCGGTTGCACCGGTCAGGAAGGTGGACACGCCAGCGCCGGAACCGGACGGGTTGTAAGCGACCTTGGCGTCCGGGTTGGCGCCCTGGAAGCCGGCGATCCAAGCTTCGACGGCGGCCTGCTGGGAAGAAGCGCCAGCGCCGGAGAAGTTGCCGGAAACGGTTTCGGTCTTGGTATCGGACTTGGCCGAAGAATCGGTGGAAGCGGTGGTGTTGTCACCGCAAGCCGCGACGGAAGCCAGCATCACAATGCCGGACACAGCGGCGATGGAGCGTACGAGAATGGAGTTACGCATTATTCTTTTCCCTCTGTCAACGTTCAGATGGCGTGTGTTTCTGATTTTTCGATTTTCTGTTGTCGCCATCGTTCTTCATGACAATCTCCAGCCTATTGGGCGTTTCACTCGCCCCAAACCAAAAACGGTGAACGGAAGATGAACAGTCTACGACACCTTCGCCGTTCGACGTTCCTTCCGTTCACCGTTCTTTGCAAGCACGATGCGAATGCGCGCTATACCAAGCCTTTCATCATCATTCGCTTGGCGTATCGATCTTGTATCCGAGGCCGCGCACGGTGGTCAGATACTTGGGATGGCCCGGGTCCTCCTCGATTTTGGCGCGCACGCGCTTGACATGCACGTCCAGCGTCTTGGTGTCGCCGACATAGTCGGAGCCCCAGATGCGGTCGATCAGCTGGTGGCGGGTCATCACGCGGCCCTTGTTCTGCATGAGGTATTCCAGCAGTTCGAATTCCTTCAGCGGGAAGAACACGTTCTCGCCGCGGACCGTCACCTCATGCTGGCCGATTCTCATGGAAATGTCACCGCATACGAGCGGAATATCGTCGTCGGCGGCTTCTCCGGATTCGGCGACCATCTGGTTGCGGCGCAGCACCGCGCGGATGCGTGCCAGCAGCTCACGGAAGGAATACGGTTTGGTGATGTAGTCGTCCGCGCCGATTTCAAGGCCGACGACCTTGTCGATTTCCGCGCTTTTCGCGGTCAGCATGATGATCGGCACACGGCTTTGCTCGCGGATCCGACGGCACAGCGCGGTGCCGTCAAGACCGGGCAGCATCAGATCGAGCAGCACCAGATCGATACCACCCTTGGTGAACAGTTCCAATCCTTCTTCACCGGTGGCCGCGGCGGACACGTCGTACCCTTCACGGGTGAGCTGGTAGACCAGCGGCTCACGGTACGACTCTTCGTCCTCGACGATCAGAATTCGCGTCATCAGTGGTTCTCCTCATTCTCTGTTGTGGTGGAGTGGTCGGACTGTTTCTTTTCACGGGTGTTATCATTCGCCGAATCCGCCGGATGGTCGGGTTCCGCAGCGCCCGAAGCCTGCGGCATCGTGATGGTGAAGGTGGATCCCTCCCCCTCGCGCGACCATACGGAGATGGTGCCGCCGCAATCCTCGACGCAATGCTTGGTGATGGCCAATCCCAGGCCGGTGCCGCCGGTTTCCCGGGAGCGCGCCGGATCGACGCGGTAGAATCGCTCGAAAATTCTGCTGAGCGACGCCGCGGGGATGCCGATGCCCTGGTCCACGACGCGAATCGCCACCTTGCCGGATTCGATGCCGATGCCGACGGCCACCGTGGTATGTTCCGGCGAATAGTTGATGGCGTTCTCCACCAGGTTCTTCACCGCAGTTTTGATGGTCTCATGGTCAGCGACCACGAACACGTCCAGGTTCTGTTCGGCTTCCTTGGCCAGTTCCTCGGCGTTCGCATGCACCAGCACCTGCCGGCCGTTCACGGACAGGACCAGGCTGATATGCTTCGATTCGGCCTTGACCTGGTTTTCGGCGAGCGCCTCGCGTGCCACGGACAGCACGGACAGCCGTTCCGCGTTGAGCATCGCTGCCGCGCTTTGCGCTTTCTGCAGGTCGATCAGACGGTGGACCAGTTCCGTCAATCGTTCGGATTCCTTGGAGATTCGGCCGGAGAAGTATTTCACCGCGTCCGGATCGTCGGCCGCGTCGCCGATCGTTTCGGCGAGCAGAGAAATCGCGCCTGCCGGGGTTTTCAGTTCGTGCGAGACGTTGGTGACGAAATCGCGCCGCATGATTTCGAAACGGCGTTGCTCGCTCATGTCGGAAATGAAAATCGCAAATAGGTTGTCGGCGATCTGTCCGACGCGCACGTGCAGGTAGAGCGTGTCTTCGGGCAGCGGCTTGCCGGCTTCGACGCCTTTGCCGTTCGTGTTCACCACGCCCGTTCGCATGCGGCCGTGCAGGGGGATGGTCAGTTCGCGTTCGCGCACCACGCTGTCTGTGGAGACCAGTTTCACGATGTCGCGGATTTCCGCGAGCGCCATCGCCTGGTCGTGGATGATGCCGAAGCGCCGCGCGGCCGGGGATGCGTATTGGACCGTGGCCAGCGAGTCTACGACCACCAAAGCTTCGGGCATGACGGCCACCAGCTGGCGTTCCGTGGACTGCACGGGAACGCGGGGGCCGAACAGGGACGTGTTCTTCGCAGCTCCGAACAGGCTCGGATCATTGGGGTCGACGCCGTCCTGCACATCCTGGAAGCCTCGTCTGCGGCCAAGCAGGAACGCCACGACGAACACGACCACGGCCACGACCACCAATGCCGCAACCACCGACGGCGTTGCCAGCATCTGCTCCAACGTCATGCGTTCACCTTCCGATAATCCTCAGTTCTTCCTTAAGACTAGCGGTTTCGGAGAGGCTTTCGCGTATGCGATTCTCTCACGCCACCGGAAGTTTTCCTGCCGTTCATCTTCCGAAACGCAGCATATCGGAATATGAGATGTCCCGTTTGCCGATATGACGATGCATGATGACGGGTCATGCGGCAAACGGGATGTGGAAACGGCTTTTCGCAACGTTAGGCGTTTCGCAACGCCACATGAACGCTACATGCGTTTGGCGATGTTCACCGTCAGTTTCGCGGCGGTGTCCGCGTATTCGGAAATGTCGAACGTTTTGAAATCCTCGTAGTCGGTGTCCGCGTTGTCGCTCAGCGCGCGAATCACCAATGCGGGAACGTCGTTGCGGGCGGCGACATGCGCGACGGCGGCGCCTTCCATTTCCACCGCGTCCGCGCCGGTCTCACGGATCACCTGCTCGACCTTCTGCGGATCATCGACGAAATAGTTGCCGGTGGCGATGATGCCGACGATATGGTGAATGTTCAAGTCGTTCAGCGCCTGGTCGGCCAGTTCGAGCAGACGGTCGTCGCTATGGTATTCCTCGATGGGCCGGTCGGCGGTGCCGGGCTTGAATTGGCCCACCAATCGCATGTCGGTGTCGAGATAGCGCAGGGTGCCGCCGAGCACCACGTCGTTGATGTGCAGATTCGTGTTGAGATTGCCCGCGATGCCGGAGAAGATCACGGCGTCCGGCTGGTCAGCGTCGATCAGATGCTGCGTGGTGGCGGCGATGTTGACGGTGCCCATGCCGCCGACGGTCGCGGCGACGTTGACGGCGGTGCCCTTGTTGGTTTCGAGGGTGCCGCGCGTCACCTTGACGCCGGCTTCCTCGGTGACGGTGACGTTGCTCAGTGCCGTTGCGATATTGGCGACTTCCTCATCCATGGCGCCGATGATGGCGATTGCGGTCATTGCACCCTCCCTGTCTTACGTGCTGTCTTGAGTGTTGTTTTACGCGATTGCGATTCGCGTTTCCCGAATTTTCTGCAATCGCGCGGATAGTGAATCGAATCGGTCACTTCCAGCGGCGCGCGGCCACCGCATGGGCAAGCTCGCGTAGCAGCTGTTCCGTGGTGTTCCAGCTCAGACATTTGTCGGTGATGGACTTGCCGTAGACGAGCTGGTCGAGCGGCGCGGCTTTCTGGTTGCCGCCTTCGATGAAGCTTTCCATCATGATGCCGGTGATGCCCTGCTCGCCTTTGGCGATACGGCCCGCGATGTCACGCACCACCTGCGCCTGACGATGCTCGTCCTTGCCGGAGTTGCCATGCGAGCAGTCGACGATCAGCCCATGTGCCGCAGCGGAATCGGCCGGCATTTCGGCGCGGATGGTGTCCATGGCCTTGGCCACCGAAGCGGCATCGTAATTCGGGCCGTGCGAGGAACCACGCAACACCACATGGCAGTCGGGATTGCCGAGCGTTTTGACCACGGCGGCGCGGCCGAGATGGTCGATGCCGAAGAACGTGTGCTGTTGTGCGGAAGCGAAGCAGGAATCGGCCGGAGCCTTGATGGAACCGTCCGTGGCGTTCTTGAAGCCGATCGGCATGGACAGGCCGGACGCCAACTGCCGGTGCACCTGGCTTTCCGTATTGCGCGCGCCGATCGCACCCCAGCTAATCGCGTCGGAAATATACTGCGGACTGGTCGGCTCCAAAAACTCCGTGGCCGCCGCCAAACCCTCGTCAAGCACGCCAAGCAACGTGCGGCGGGCCAACAGCAAGCCCTTCCTGATATTGCAGCTGCCGTCGATATCCGGATCGTTGATCAGACCCTTCCAACCGACCGTGGTGCGCGGCTTCTCGAAATACACGCGCATGACGATCAGCAGCTCGCCATCCAACTCGCCTTTCAACGCGGACAGGCGACGCGCGTAATCGAGCGCGGCCTTCGGATCGTGAACGGAACACGGACCGACAACCACCAGCAGGCGATCGTCCTGACCGTACAGGCAGGCACGAATCTCATCACGCGAATAGGCGACGATCTCCTGCGCCTGCTCGCTCAACGGCAGGTCGCCCAGCACCTGCGCCGGCGTGGGCAACACTTCGAATTCCAGCACGCGGCGGTTCACGATGCGGCTGATGCCCACCTGGTCCTCCCAGCGCGGCACGTCGGTCTCCACCAGCGGATTCTTGCCCTCATCCATGGCCTGCCTAATGGCACGTAAATCCTCAGGCGTGTTCAGCTGCTGCTGCATGATCTCGCTCTCCTTGTCGCTTCCTTTCCCAAGGATAGCAACGATGGTGCAGAAACATCAGCCAAGCTTGCGACGCGCGTCGACCGCGTCGGCAAGCGTGTGCAGCAGCTGCTCGGTACGATCCCACGGCACGCATGCGTCGGTGATCGACTTGCCGTATTCCAGCTGGTCGAGCGGCGCGGGCTTCTGATTGCCCGCCTTGAGGAAGCTTTCCATCATGATGCCGAGAATGCCCTGTTCGCCGGCCGCGACGCGTGCGGCGATTTCTTCGACCACTTCGGCCTCGCGCACCTCGTTCTTGCCGCAGTTGCCGTGCGCGGCATCGATGATCAGACCATGCTCGCTTGGTCCGGAAGCCTTGGAAGCCTTGAGATCCGCCAACGCTTGGGCCACGGAAGCGGCATCGTAGTTCGGACCATGCGAGGAACCACGCAGCACCAGATGGCAGTCGGGATTGCCCTTGGTCTCCGCGGAAATCACACGACCATCCAGATTGATGGAGAGGAAATGATGCTCGAAAGCGGCCGCGAAACACGAATCGGCCGCCGGCTTGATGGAACCATCCGTAGCGTTCTTGAAACCGATCGGCATGGACATGCCGGACGCCAGCTCGCGGTGCACCTGGCTTTCCGTATTACGCGCGCCAATAGCGCCCCAGCTGATCAGATCGCAAATATACTGCGGGGTAATCGGATCAAGCCATTCCGTAGCGGCGGGCAAGCCGAGCCCCAGCACGTCGGTAAGCACCTTGCGAGCCATGAACATGCCCTTGCGAATATTGAACTGGCCGTCAAGATCAGGATCGTTGATCAGACCCTTCCAACCGATCGTGGTGCGCGGCTTCTCGAAATACACGCGCATGACGATGACCAGACGATCATCAAGCTCCTTCTTGACGGCGGCAAGCCTCTCCGCATACTCGTGCGCAGCCTTCGGATCATGAATCGAACACGGGCCGACGATGGCCAGCAGACGATCGTCACGGCCATGCAGCACGTCACGAATCTCCTGACGGGACTTCAACACCAGATCGCTCATCTCGTTCGTGAGCGGAAGTTCCTTCAGAAAATATCGGGGAGCGGGAATCGGGTCAAGCTGACGAATATTGACATCCACGGTCTCCGGAAACACGGCGCGCTCATCCAACAGCTGTGCATCCTTCGAACTATCCGGACCGCGAAGACCTGCCATCGCTTCTGTTCCTCCCCTGCATCGTTATGCTTGCGTAGCGCGATAGCGCCACCGTCGTTACCTTAACGGATGGGGACGGAATATGGGGATGGGCGACTGCATGGTGGAATGGGTGGGGGGTGACGTGGGACGAAGAAAGCGATATAGGAAAGACCCAACGCGGACGGAGAGTCCGGGTTGGGTCTTTTTTTGGGGGAAACGTGCGTCATGGGGCCTGCCGGGCTGAGGCGATGAGGCCTGCAGCCTCGAAAACGCCTGTCGGCGTTTTCCCTCGCGGCGGAAGCCCACCGGGCTTCCGCTATTCGCTCGGCGCGTATTGGCCAGCGCGCGCTCCGCGCGCTATTTGGCCAATGCGCCCATCGGATCCCACGCAGGGAGCATGGTGGCGGGTTCTTCTAGGGCCTTGAGGTATTCGGCGGGAAGGAGGGCCTTGGGGACGGCGACCTCGTAGACATATTCGGTGAACCAGTCGTCGCTCATGGTGAAGTAGCCCTTGTCGGCGATCTTGTCTCCCCACGAGTTCTCCACACGCCAACGGCGGGTGGTGTGGCCATCCTCATCCACATCCACACCGACGAACGCCATCGCGTGATTCATCGCGGAATCGCCGAAACGGACACGCTGTTCCTTGTCCAGATCGAAATCGACGCCATACACGCGGCCATACTCGAACAGGTCGGTGGCCCACGCGCCGTTCTCACGGTCCATCATCGGATGGCAGTCAGCGCCGAACCATACCGGAATGCCCTGTTCCTGAAGAATCTGACGCACGCAGTCCTTCATGAACTGGTTCGGCACGTTGAGGTACTCGGTCGGGTCTCCCCCGGCCACGTTGCCCAGATGCTCGATGCCGATCTTCTTGCCCTTGACGTGCTCCTGACGCGGATCGTCCACCAAGCAGACATAGCTTTCCAAATCGGCGGAACCCACATACTTCTTCCAGAACTCGACAGGCGTGATCTCGCCATCGCGGTGGAACTCGCCATCCTTGTCGGTCCACTCCCAATCGAAGCTCTTCGGCGGCTCGCCCAAGTGAATCGTCAGAATACGGTGACCGGCGGCGACCGCATCGGCGATGATCGCATCGATCGCGGACGGATCAGCGTACATATGCGCAACCGCGGTGTGCAGCATGCGGCGCAGCTGCACGTTCATCTCACCGGTGTTCTTGGAGGATTCGGTCTCCGGGAACAGATCCTTCGGCACCGCGCCATACTTCTTGTACACGTTCATGGCCATGGTCCACTGGCCGCCGTCGCCCATCACGTCGGACAGCAGATGCTGCATCAGACGCGAATCGGCAGGCTCGCCGGCCTCTACCAGAGCCGCCACGTCCTTCAGAAAGTAGTTGACGCGTTCGAGCTTGTCGTAGTACATGGCGTAGTTCTGGGAGAACTCGAACTCCTTGAGACCCATGTTCTGCTTGGCCACGAAACGGGCCACGTTCAGAGAGCTGAACAGCCAGCAACGGCCGGAACGGTCCTGATGGGTGACGGTGCCGTTGTCCACGACGGTGGAGAAACGACGCTGCATCAGACGGGCGCGATCGTAGTTGCGCGCCACCTTGTCGATGCCGGCCGCCGTGACGGCGTTCATGGCCATGCGATTGTGCTCGCTTGCTTCGAAATCGTCGACGAGCTTGTTCAGTTCATCACCGCTCAATGGCGTGATGTCGGTCATTATCCATTCCCTTTCTATGGTTTCAGTTGTTCTGCGAAGCGTCTGCGGATTCGGCGTCGCCTTCCGGCTCGGTCTCGGCTGCGGAATCGTTCTCGACGGCATCCTGCGTGTCGGCGTCTGCCGGTGCGGCGGTCTCATCGTCGTGCTGCGCGTCGTCATCAGATTGCGCGTCGGAAGGCTCGCCTTCATCGACGGCGTTGACCACGGACAGGTCGTTCATGCCGAAACCGGAGAACGCGTTGGAGAACATGGCACGCAGTTCGCTGACGCGCTGCGTGATCTGGGCCTCACGGCTCTGCAGGTCGGCGATGCGCTGCTGCACGCCGTCCAGTTCCTTCTTCGCGGCCTCGCGACGCTCGTTGATCTGCTCGTCGGCGTCTTCGGTGGCCTGCTTGAGGATGCTTGCCGCGTTCGCGTCCGCCTCGTCACGCTTGCTGGAAGCGTACGCCTCAGCCTCGTCACGGGTCTTCTGCGCGGAGGAAATCAACTCGCTGGCCTGCTTGTTGGCGGCCTCGCGACGCTCGTTCAGGTCGGTGAGCAGCTCATTGACCTTCTTCGTGGCCTCCTCCTGCTGGGCGGAGATGTCGGCGCGGATCTGCTCCACTTCGGCGTTGACCTGGCTGATGGTCTTGGTGCGGTGCACCTCCGCCTCGTCGGTGATCTCCTGGGCCTTCGCCTTGGCGGTGTCGGTGATTTCGGCGGCACGGCGCTGCGCGTCGGTCATCATCTTGGACACCTGCTCGCGCACGTCCGCCAGCTTCTTGTTGGCTTCGGCAAGCGCGGATTCGATCTGGTCGTTGGTCTCGCTCTTCAGGCGGGAGATCTCCTCATTGGCGTTCTTGCGCTGTTCGGCGATCTTGCTGGTCGCCTCGGTGCGCATGTCGGAAATCTCACGTTCCTGCGTGGCGCGTTCGGCGGCAAGACGCTTGCCGTGTTCCTCACGGGAGTTGGTCAGTTCCAGATCGACGGTCTGACGCTGCGCCACCACGGCCTTCTGGGCCTCGCTGCGCATCTGGTCGACCTCATGCTGGGCATTGGCCCTCATGGCTTCGGATTCGTCCTTGGCGTCACCGAGCACCTTGGCCGCCTTGGCGTTGGCGTCGTCCATGATGCGCTTGGCGTCGATTTTGGCGTTGTTCAGCAGTGTTTCAGCCTGCAGCTGCACCGTGGCGCGGGCCGCGGAAGCGTCCTTCTTGGCTCGTTCAAGCAGCTCGGCGCTGGTCTGTTCCGCGCTGGCGAGCATCTGCTGGGCGTTGGCGCCCAGTGACGCGAAGGACTTCGGAGCGGCCTTCTTGTTCTTTTCCTCCTGCAGCTGCGCCTGCAGCTCAAGGATGGTCTGGTCGTCGGCCTTGACCTGCTCACGCAGACGGTTCACCGTCTCCTGAGCCGAAGCGAACGCCTCGTCGACTCGATCCTTGTCGTACCCCCTCAACACGATTGGGAACTGCTCAACCATGCCCTTTTCCTTTCACGAATTCCCTACACTTTGCGCATCTGCCAGCGCGCACTCGTTCAGTACTCTATCTCAGTCAGCAGGCGGCACGCAGGACGAAATGCATTATTCTCACAGAGAGCACAGAAATCGTTCGAAAAAGTCTGTCGGGGGTATGGCGGTATGTCCGCGACCACGTGTCGAAACCGCATGACTCACATGTCGCAGAAAATCGTGCCGTAGAAAGCGGAGCCGTCCTCAGCCAAGCAGAATGTCGCTTGACGAGGGTTGCAGGAAGTATCGTACCGATTCACGCAGCACGTCATCGACCGCAGCGGTCTGCTGTTCGATCGACAGTCCACGTTCGTGCGGCCGACCGTTGACGATCGGCAGGCTGACGAACCCCGACAGAATGCGACGTTCCTGGCCCGCCGACCAGTTGAGCAGATGGTAGAACAGCGAATTGCATACGAACGTACCGGCGTCGGAACTCAACGCGGCGGGAATCTCGTGTTTGGCGAAATCGTGCAGTATCGACCGCAACGGCAGGCGCGTCCAGTACGCGGCCGGACCTTCCGGGTCGATCGGGCGGCGGGGCGGAATCACGTTGTCGGCATCCGGCTTGGCTGCATCCATGAGATTTGTGGCGCATCGTTCCAGCAGAATGCCACGGGAGGTGCGCTTGAGCCCTGTGGCGATGACGATGTCCGGCTTGGCCTGTTCGATGGCTTCCAGCAGTGTGGGCCAGGCTTTGGCGAAGCTCACCGGAAGCGTGACGTTGGTGACGGTGACGGCGATGTCCTGCAGCAGTTCTTCGGAGATCGCCTGCGATTGCGCCGGATCGGCCCATTGCTTGGCTACCGCCGCCGGCACGAGCACGGCCGGATTGACGTCGATGCCTTCGTAGGGCGTGAAACCGGAGATGACGATGTTGATCTGCTGCATGGTTTCCAGTGTACGTGGTGAATGTGTTGAACGTTAAGTCTGCCGACACGTCGACGGACTTAACGTTCGATGAAAATCAACGGCTGTGCATCTGGGAGAACGCTTCGGCGAACACGGCGTGCATGCGCGCCTTGGCTTCCTCCTTGGCGTGTTCGGGGTCGAGGCTGCGGGCGATGCCTTCGGCGATCGGCATGTCGGATGGCGTGGTGATTTTGAGGTTCGTTTCGGAACCGTCCACGATGGCGACCGGCTCGTCGGGCAGGTAGTCCACCACCACGCGCGTGTCGTCGGTCGGGTGGAAGTCGGGGTCGGCGGCGGCCAGTTCGTAGGCTTTGACGATGGTTCCGAAACGGAACGCCTGCGGGGTCTGCGCGCGGAAGGTGTTCGGACGTTCCGGCACGGATTTGACCACCTTGCGATCGCCCAGATCCTCTGTGAGCAGAATCGTGTCGGTGGAGGCGTAGGCCACGGTGGCGGCGTTGAACTGGTCCAGGCTGTCGATGCAGCCGTCGATGGACCGCTCCTCGACGAACGGACGCACGCCGTCGTGGATGAGGATTTTCGCGCCGGAGGGAATGCCGGCCTGTTTGAGCAGGTCCAGGGCGGCGAGCGTGCTGTCCACGCGTTCGGCGCCGCCGGGAACGATGGCCCGCACTTTGGCGTAGCCGGCTTCGTCGATAAGCTCGTTCACCGTCTCTTCGACGCGTTCGTTGACCACCACGATGATGTCGCTGATGCGGTCGTTGTTTTCGAATGCCTCGATGCTCCAGCAGACGATTGGCTTGCCACCCACCGACACCAGCTGCTTGGGGTTGTTCTCGTCGAATCGGGTGCCGAATCCCGCTGCCAGCACCACGGCCACGACCGGCATCTTCTGTTCCTGCATCTGCTCTCCCTTACTCATATGCTCCACCGTAAAGCCGCGGCCGCATGCCACCCCGTTCCGCGGCGGGTTCTGCACGCAATCCGCAACAGTGGCCACGCGAATCACTCGAATCGCGTGGCTTGTATGGCTCGTATGGTGATTATTCGCGTACGATCAGCGCCAGCATGCGTCCTTCATGCTGTTTTTTGGCGAGCGACGCGCGGCGATGCGAGAACCACAACGGGTTTTCGAGCGTGCACAGGCTGCGGCGGATCTTGTTGAACCGTTCGGAAAGCTTCGGATCGCCTTCGCCATCGGCGGTGCCTGACAGATACAGAAGCTGTTCTAACAGGC
>OHAJ01002279.1_pt1 | contig 13229 bp, 8 predicted proteins | sample 1577101 | NCBI WGS metagenome assembly OHAJ01 (sample SAMEA3541531, study PRJEB24748) | human gut metagenome | biome: human gut; feature: human-associated habitat; material: faeces | place: China | collected 2012
CTCAGAATCAAGGACAATCAGAATCAAGACGGGACGGACAAGCTGAACCGACACGAACAGGAGGAGAAAAGCCAATGAAGAAACGAATACTCAGCATCCTGCTGCTGTGCTGCATGGTGCTGACGCTGCTGCCGACAACAGTATTGGCAGCGGACGGGCCGATGGATACCATACCAAAGTACGACGTGAGCATTGACGTGTACAACCGGACATCGGACATATCCATTAAGGACAGTAGGAGCTACTATATCTACTCGTCCGTTCCCGATAAGCTCAGGGACACATGGGCATGGGATAAGAAGATATTCATCAAGGGAGATAAAACCGCGCCGCACGTATTTATTGACGGCGTAAATATCGAGATGAGTCCCAGTTCCAAGGGGCCGGCTATTGAATTAAATAAGAAGGCTTCGGCATATATCTATTTCATCGGCAAGAACAGCTCCCTGCAAGGTGCCGACGGCCGCGCGGCAATACAGAAAAACCGCAGCGAGGGTCAGCTTTATGTTCTGGCGCGCACAGGCACCACGGTGACCTGCAAGGGCGGCGACAAAGCGGCGGGCATAGGAGGAAGCTGGGCGACCCGCAATATCGCAGAAAGTCTGTTCAACCTGGATATGTACGGTCACGGCGCAAATATGCACTTCGGCTCTCAGACGAACCCATCGCTCTGGAGCGGCACCATCATCGCCAAGGGCGGCGATGGAGGAGCCGGCATTGGCGGCGGCAGAAACGGCAGCGGCGAGAAGCTGTATTTCTACTCAGGTAAAATCGAGGCGAAGGGCGGCGAAACGGGCTCCGGCATCGGCGGCAGCTTCAAGGGTCGCGGCCGCGATATCTACATCTACGGCGGCGATATTTCCGCCACCGGCGGCACGGCAGGAGCCGGTATCGGCGGAGGCTGCTGGACATCGGAGCAGGACATGGATGGCGACACCGCAGCCTATAATATCAACATTTACGGCGGCAAGATCTACGCCTGCGGCGGATACAACGGCGCGGGCATCGGCGGCGGTCAGTACGTCCCGGCGCGCGATATCACCATCACCGGCGGCGAGGTGAACGCGCACGGCGCATACGGCGCAGCCATCGGCGGCGGCCGCTGGTGCCACGGTCAGAACATCACCGTGACGGACGCGAAGCTGACGCTTACAACAGGCTATAATCAATATGCCTCGAACGCAGCGGTTATGGGCTACGGCGATCTTGTATACTCGGGCAAGGTATACAGCACAGTGCTAAGATATATAGGAGATTTTGTCAGAAACCCCCTGCCCGAAGACTACAAGTCCATCAAAATAGGCTCATACCATGGAAAGCTGATAAAGCTGAAGGTTGAGGCGCAAGCCATCAACCGCAACGACGAGTTTACCTTCTTCTGGAATCTCTATGATATTCTGATCCCCAATGAGAACGGGCGTATCGACGTGCAGCTGCTGACGCTGCCGTATGTGAAGAACTACGGCTGGGCGATCAACGCGATGGAACTGGAGCTGATCGACGACCCCTGCAACGGGAAGCACGACTTCGGCTGGGTCGACCGGCAGTCGTGCCATGTCTGGGCGTGCAGGAACATGAAGTGTCAGGCGCGTGACCCGGTGGCACCGGAGTCCGCAAGGAACGGCAAGCACGCATCCAGCGGCTGGAACACGGAAAAGCACCAGCTGCTCTGCGATGTGTGCGGCCATGTGATGGAAACGGACACGAAGGCGCCGGTGCTGGAGGTGCTGAAGGACGGCGAGATCTATACCGCCGAGGATGTCCGCGATGAAAAAACGCTCGAGGGAAAGCCGGGCGCATACACCTTCACCGTCAGCGACCCGGCGAAAAACAGAGAAACGTCCTCCGGCATCAAGTCGGTGACTATCAACGGTGTGGAGCAGACAGTTGGCTCTACCTATTCTCTCCCCGCGCCGGACGGCGGCAACAATGACGCGGGAAATGAATATACCGTCGTGGCGACAGACAACGCGGGCAACCAGACCACGGCAACGGTGACGGTCTACCGGCGGCACCGGGTGCAGGTGATAAGTCCGGATAGAAGCAAGACGTATGTGGATAAGCTGCTGGCGCACAATGAGTATCTGATCCTCACGCTGAAGCTGCCGGAGGATGCGGCGGTAAAGCTGACCGATGAGGCGGATGGGCAGGAAATCCCATACAACAAAGACAAGGGGCAATTCGCGGTAGGCCTGATCGACAGGAGCCGGACACTTTTTCTGGAGTATTCCACGGTGTATCCGCAGGTGGAGCTCGAGTTGGGGCAGAGCCAGCGCTTTACGGGATACAGCGCGGATACGGACGAAACGTACTATCTCAAGGCTGCACGCAAGGATACGGACAATAACCGCTATTCGGTGGCCGTAAGGATCGACACAACAAACGCCGCAGAACCTGGCTGCTACTTCAGTTCGCCGAAGCACTACACACAGGAGCAGCTGGCGGAGATGGATAAGCAAGGCGAAATTCCCTGGATCGAATACAAGCACCCGGACTCGGAACCGGGGGTCATCGTCATCTACAGGCCTGAGGCCCATATAGACGCCACAGAGTATGACGCAAATGGCAGCTGGTATATCTACGCCAAAGCCAAAAACGTCAAGGGAACGGCCTATGTCTCTACACCGAACCTGACCGCCGATGTGGAGGCTCCGAAAGCCATTGATCTTTCTACCGGTGAGGAACTGAAGAGCAGTGGGAGATATTACGGTGATCTGCGGTTCAGGGTAGAGGAGGAGTCCCCTTTCACGGTGTGGTACCGCAAACCCCAGGAGTCTGCGGATTATACCGTTTTGCTGCCGGATGAGGATGGCTATTATACAATCCCCGCAGATTACGAGAGCGGCAAGGACCACAACATTTTCATCGAAGACGCCTGCGGGAACAAGAGCCAGTACCTTTGGCTCCGTGCTACGTGGAACTATCTGATGGATGTGGGGCAGGAGGGTCGTTATTGGGATGAGCCAACTGTGCTGCCGCTGCGTATTTCCAAAACGCAGAAACTGGAAGAGGAACTCTCCAAGATCAAGATCGGGGTCAAGTCGGCTCATAGCGGCGGGGACTGGATGCTTGTCAATGTGGATTGGACGATTCCAGAGACCTATGATCGGAATTCCACGCGGGAGCAGACCTTCACGGTCAACGGAACGGTGATCCTGGCGGGCACAAAAGACAACGAAAAGAATCTTTCGAAGCTGGATGTTGTCCCGTGTCCGGGAAAGGAGAGGGAGAAGAACATCTCGGTGCAGGTGACTGTGGAGGGCGACCCGCAGTATAAGGTGACGGTGCAGGATTGCGAAAACGGCAGTATCACGGTGCTGAATGCCACGGAAACCGCCGAGGACGGCACGCCGCTGTTCTACAAGGACGAGCGTGTGATGCTCTCCATTGCACCCGATGAGGGCTATATGCTCAGCGCGCTGTCCGTCAACGATACCCCCGCCACCGTTGCGGTTGGAGACGATACCTATACCTTCGCCCAACCGGAGGGAGATGTTACCATCACCGCAGCGTTTGAAATGCGCAACGAGCATACCGTCACGTTTGCCGCGAACGGCGGCTCCGAGCCTGAGGAGCTGCCCGAGGAGGTCACCACCGCAATGCCCGCCAAGAAGGTATTGCACGGCAGCGAGTATTCTCTGCCGGAGTGCGAGTTTGTTGCGCCCGAAGGAAAGCAGTTCAAGGCATGGCAGATAGACAATACGGAGTATCCGGTGAACGCCCCCGTGACCGTCAACGCTGACATCACAGTCAAGGCGCTGTGGGAGGACGCACCGCCTGCACCCACGGAGTACACCGTCACCGTGACCACAGAGGGCGGCGGAACGGCTTCTGCAAACTCCACCTCGGCGACGGCTGGTACGGAGATCGCCCTGACTGCCACGCCAAACACCGGCTATCACTTCAAGGAGTGGGAGGTCATGAGCGGCGGCGTGACCATCAAGGACGACAAGTTCACCATGCCGGACAGCGAGGTGGAGATCAAGGCAATCTTCGAGGAGGACGCGCCGCCTGCTCCCACGGAGTACACCGTCACCGTGACCACAGTGGGCGGCGGAACGGCTTCTGCATCTTCTGCAAAAGCCGTGGTCGGCACGGAGATTCGCCTGACCGCCAAGCCTGACGAAGGCTACCGCTTCAAGGAGTGGGAGGTAGAATCTCCGACAGGACTTGTAATCACCAACAACAAGTTCACCATGCCGGACAGCAATGTAGAGGTCAAGGCAATCTTCGAGGAGGACGCACCTCCTGCGCCCACCGAGTATACCATCACCGTCACCACAGAGGGCGGCGGCACAGCTTCCGCATCTCCTGACAAGGCTGTGGCTGGTACGGAGATCACCCTTACCGCCAAGCCTGTCGAAGGCTACCGCTTCAAGGAGTGGGAGGTCATGAGCGGCAATGTGACTATCAAAGACGATAAGTTCACCATGCCGAGCGCCAACGTGGAGGTCAAGGCCATCTTCGAGGAGGACGCACCGCCTGCGCCCACTGATCCCGCCAAGCCCAGCATCAGCGTCACCGGAACCTATACTTACAATGGCTCTGTGCATACCGCGACCGTGAACGGTTATGATCCCGCCACAATGGACATCACAGGCAACACCGGCACGGACGCGGGCGATTACACCGTTAGCGTCACATCCAAGACCGGCAAATGGGTGGACGGCAGCACCGATGCCGTGACCGCAGCGTGGAGCATCGGCAAAGCCACGCAGGAAGCGCCTAACGGCTTGATCGGTGTCGTGCCCACTACCGAGGGCGGCAGCGACGGAAAAATCACTGGCGTGGATGCAACGATGGAATACCGTGCAGAGAGCGAAACTATCTACACCGCCTGCACCGGTATCGAGATTGAGAACCTGTCGGCCGGAAATTACTTCGTGCGCTGTGCGGGGGATCACAACCACTTTGCCAGCTCTGATACTGTGGTCACTGTGGGTGAGGGTACGCCGCTTGCGGATTGCACGATCACCTTCAACGCAGGCGGCGGCAGCGGCAGTATGGATTCCGTGACCGTCAAGGCAGGGACAAATTACATCCTGCCAGAGTGCGGCTTCACCGCTCCTGCCGATCAGGAGTTCAAGGCTTGGGAGATCGGCGGCACAGAGTACAAGGTGAGAGATTCCTACACCGTGCTCGGGGATACCGAAATCAAGGCACTGTGGGAAAACAGCGTTATTACCCCCACCACCTACGCCGTCACCGTCAGCAATGACGGATACGGCACCGGCACTGCAACTCCTTTCACCGCTGCGGTCGGTACGGAGATCACTCTGACCGCTACGCCCAACAGGGGCTACCACTTCAAGGAATGGCAGGTCGAATCTCCGACAGGACTTGTAATCACCAACAACAAGTTCACCATGCCGGACACCAATGTAGCGGTCAAGGCAATCTTCGAGAAGGACACCTCCACCGGCACCGGTACCGGTACCGGCGCCACCACCTATCCCATCACCGTGAAAAGCGCCAAGAACGGCGATGTGACCGCGAGCCACAAGTCCGCGGCCAAGGGTACCACCGTCACCCTGACGGTCGATCCCGACAAGGGCTATGTTCTGGATAGCCTCACCGTTCTGGACGGCAAGGACAAGGAACGCAAGCTGACCGACAAGGGCGACGGCAAGTACAGCTTCATCATGCCCGCCGACAAGGTCACCGTGGAGGCCAGCTTTAAGGAAGAGTTTCCTGACCTCCCCAATTCCTTTTCCGATCTGGCCCCCAGCGACTTCTGCTACGATGCCGTGATGTGGGCAGTCGGAAGGGATATCACCGGCGGCATCGGCAACTATACATTCGGCCCCAACCTGCCCTGCACCCGCGCGCAGGCCGTCACCTTCCTGTGGCGTGCAGCCGGCAGTCCCGAGCCTGAAACCCGCGCCATGCCGCTTACCGACGTTCCCGTGGGCAGCTATTATTACAACGCGGTGCTGTGGGCGATAGAAAACGGCATCACCGAAGGCACCAGCGACACCATGTTCAGCCCGGATGCCACCTGCTCCCGCGCGCAGATCGTGACCTTCTTGTGGCGCGCAGGCGGCAGCCCCGCTGCCAGCGGCAATTCTGCCTTCACCGACGTGGCCTCTGACGCTTACTACGCGGCCGCGGTCATCTGGGCAGAGAAGAACGATATCACCGGTGGTATCGGCGGCGGCCTGTTCGGCTCCAACAACGATTGTACCCGCGGTCAGATCGTCACCTTTATCTATCGCAGCGTGAAGTAAGAAACATGGATAAGAAGGAATGGCAGAGAGAAAAGCGAAAGGGCATCGCTTGCTTAGTCGTTGGCCTTGTCGAGACGCTGCTTGGCAGCGTACTGATTTTTTATCTGTGGGGCATCGGCTGGTTCTATCCGCTCTCCGTTGACAGCAAGCTATCCTTTCTCGACGAAACGGAGATAGAGGCGTTGATGGGAGTCGCCCTGCTCCTACCGTTCCTCTCAGCGATGTTTACGGGCTTCCTGCGAGTGCAGATCGATCTGCGCTGTGAGCGCGAATACCGCAAAAAGGCGGAGAGAAACGCTGACCACATCTCTGAATAGCTAAACCTACAAAACCGCAAGGCGGCTCTGCCTTTGAGCTGCCTTGCGGTTTCTCTTTGCGCAAAGCTCCCACTAAAAAAGCAGCGCCTTTACACAGTTTGTTCGTGTAAGGCGCTGCCTTTTTGCCTTTTGAGGGGGCTATCCTCGCTCTCGGGGATCTCCTCCAGCTTCTGAAACCGGGTTTTCAATTCTTTCAGAAATGGAGGAAGTGGAAAAATGTCTTGTTTCAAAGATCATCGTTCAGGCATTGAAACAAACTCTTCCGGGGCGGAAAATCCGCCAGAATCCCCCTGCGAGGAAATATTTTTGGAAAATTTCAAGAATATTTCCGAAAACTTTGCCAAAACCGCACCTTCCATTCGGGATAGAAGCGAAAGGGGAAGAAAGCCGGCCTCTCGGTGCATGAGAGGAGGTGAACAACTCTTGGAGCTGACACCATCCCAAAAGAAAACCGTTAGACATCAGTTCGACAGCTTTTGCAGGAAGGTTCTGCGCGAAGAAGCCTGCGATTATGAGCGTCATATCGCGTGGCGTTCCAACCATGAGGTATCCCTTTCGGAGCTGTCAGAGGAGCAGGAGCGCCAAATGTATGTGCTGGACAAGTATCCGTCCGAGCAGATGCATTTTCATGTGCAGGGCTATGATGTGGCAATCGAAAACGAAGATCTCGCCGCCGCCCTGACGGTGCTGCCGGATGATAAACGTGACATTGTTTTGCTTGCCTTTTTCCTTGATATGACCGATCAGGAAATCGCGGACAAGCTGGACATGGTACGCCGCACCGTGCAATACAAGCGCGCTCAGTCCCTCAAGGAATTGAAAAAAGAAATGGAGGTTACGGAAGATGGCGCGCAATCTGAGTAATGCCGCTGCATCTCTGCTGCCTTACTCGACCATTGAAGCGGCAGCGTCCGGCAATGTGGACGCGATCAATGCTGTGCTGAAGCACTATGAGCGTTATATTGCGGCTCTGGCAACCAGAACCCTGTATGACGAAAACGGTGTTCCGCACCTTTGCCTCGATGAAGAAAAGGTATGCAGGATGCGAACCAAGCTGATTACCAAGATTCTTGACTTCAAGGTAAACAAAACAGTCTAAAAACCCATAGCAGCCCGTGCAGGAGCGTGTCCCCCTTTCCGCGCTTCTGCAACGGGCTATTCGTGCATCCGCGAGGAAAGGTTCTTATCGTCTGATAGGAGCCTTTCCCGGCTGATCCACAGCCTGATATATGCACCTTGAAAACGCGCGCTGCGCTGCATAGGCAAACGGATAACGTTCCGAACCGGACGAGCCGGCAGACGGCGCGCCAAGACCCATCCAGATAACTGGATAGGCGAGCGATCAAGCCGGTCTGCAACCGTGCGTGGCAGCACGGCGGCCATGACTCCGAGTTTGGGATAATGATACTCCCGCGTTGAACGCCCTCAAAGCATTGCGCGGCGCACCCATCAGCATGGGCCGGGGTGAGATTCCCGTGGGCGGCTGCCAGCCGCCGTCCGGTTTTGCCAATAACAATTTACAAATGAGGCAAAAATTATCATGAGTATACGTGCGGCGCTATATTGCCGTGTAGATTGGAGAATTTCTGTTGAAAATGAAACACGAGGAAGAATATCTGCGGTGACCGTCTATCATATTTTCGGCTCATATCCCATAAGCATATAAGGAAGGGGGCTAAGACAGTGACGGAGGTTGATCGCGAGATTGCTTTGGCTTTATTAAAACGACTATGGAAGCGGGAGTTGATTTCGGAAGAAACGTATGTTTCTGCCAGCAGCTCCCGTTTTTTTGACAAACGGCAATTTACATCTGATACTGAAACCGTCAACAAAATAACTGAGGAGGTCAGTACGGATGGTAACAATTAGATGGCTTCGAGAGCAGATTCGGCAGGGAAAAACCATTTACGATCTGCCACTCCGGGTTACGTTCTACGCGCGTGTTTCTACGGAAAAGGTGGAGCAGCAGGGTAGTTTGGAAAACCAGATTCAATACTACACAGAGTTCATTCAAAAGAACCCGAATTGGACCTATGTTCCCGGCTACATTGATGAAGGTATTTCTGGAACGAGCACTTATAAGCGTGACAGTTTTCTGCGCATGATCGAGGATGCCAAACGAGAGATGTTTGACTTCATTATCACAAAAGAAATATCCCGTTTTTCCCGCAACACACTGGACAGTATCCAATATACACAGGAGCTGCTGGACAACAATGTGGGTGTACTGTTCCAAAATGATAATATCAACACACTGGACAGCGATAGTGAGTTTCGGCTGATCGTCATGGCTGGCGTGGCACAGGACGAAGTTCGAAAACTATCCGAGCGGTTAAAATTTGGCTTTCGGCAGTCCATCAAGAACGGCCATGTTTTGGGAAATAATCGCTTATGGGGTTACGATAAGAAGGACTGCAAGCTGACAATCATCCCGGAGCAGGCAGAAGCGGTCAAGCTGATTTTTCAGCTCTATGCCACCGGAAACTATGGCCTGCGCAAGTTATCACAGGAGCTGACTCGCCGTGGATACACAAGTCTTTTGGGAAACGAGTTCAATTCCGTCACCATCGGCCATATTCTGCAAAACCCCAAGTACAAGGGGTGGTACTGCGGCAATAAGACACAATCCTTAGACTATCGGAAGAAAAAAACGGTATTTCTTGATGAAAGCGAGTGGGTAACATACCCAGATCCTAATATCCCGGCGATTGTATCGGAAGAACTTTGGAATCAGGCAAATGAGATATTCAAGAAACGCAGTGCCAGAACGAAAGCTTACGGCGTTGGTTACCAAAGCAAGTATCCATACAGCGGGAAAATCATTTGCGGAAAGCATGGAACCACCTTTCATCGGCAGAGCTTCAAAACTATGGAGGGACACACAGAATACTGGCAGTGCAGGATGTACCGTGAGCGCGGAAAAGCTGGATGCGATTTGCCGACGCTCCAAACGAAGGAGCTGGACGCAATTCTGGCAGACCAATTCCAAAAGCTGGTGAAAAATCAAAAGCAGATCGTCCGACTTGTAATGGACAGTGTTTCCGGCGTTCAGCAGAAGCATGATTACTCCGGGCAAATCACCCAGTTGAACACCCAGATCAGCCAACTGGAGGGAAAAAAGGATAAGCTGCTGGAACTCAGTATCGCCAACGCAATCACAATTCAGGAATTCAAAAAGCGCAATAACCGCTTCAATGAACAGATTGCGGATATGCAGGAGCAGATGATTTCTTTACAAAAGCTGGAGGAAAATGGCTCAGCTTCGGGTATTGACTTGTCCGCAGTTGAACAGGCGCTTTGGCAGGAGCTTTCCTTTCAGGATATCATCTCGACGGAGGTTGTTGCGTCAATCCTCGACCATGTGGTTGTTTGCGAGGGCAGCACGAAACAGCGAATTGATCTGGAACTCTATTTAAGGCTGGGGCAGACCGCTTCAGTCACTTTTTCACGAGAGCGATTTGCATTTTGGAACACATCTTCTTGACAATGTGGGCGACGAGGCGCAGGTTGTGCTCAACGAGCATATTGCGCGCCTCCAGATCGCCCGCAAGCATCTGCTCAACATATTTCTTCTCCTCCTGCGCAGAAAGCGGACGCGGGAACGAGCCGCCCGACAGGTGAAGCGAGAGCAGCATGGCGTGCGACAGCAGATAAAGTGCGATCGAAAGCATAAAAACTCCTCCTCTTTTCTTCATTTTATGGGCAGACGGGAAGTCCCTATGCGCAGCGCAAAGCGCGGCAATATGCCGCGCAGACTCCCCTGCATTTTGCACAAAACATCTCAATTGTGCAAAATAACGCCGCATTTATTTTATTTTTCTTCCGCAAATTGTGAATTTTTTCCTCACTCTATTGATTTTCGGCATTCAAGCGCTATACTAAAACCAACTACAGAAAAAGGAGGAACTTTTTCATGCCCGCACGTAAAAATACTGCACGGCTTTCCAAAAAGCCGCCGCTGTCACCGCAGGAACTCAAACAGATCGACGCTTTCTGGCGCGCAGCAAACTATCTGACCGCCTGCCAGCTCTATCTTCTCGACAACCCGCTTTTGGAGCGCCCGCTGCGTGAAAGCGACCTGAAGCAGACCATCGTCGGCCACTGGGGCACCTGCCCGGGGCAGAACTTCATCTACACGCACTTGGATCGCGTCATCAAGCGCGACGACCTTGACATGATCTATCTCTCCGGCCCCGGCCACGGCGGCAACGCCATGGTTGCGCAGGACTGGCTGGACGGCAGCTACACGGAAGTCTACCCCAACATCACCCGCGACAAGGAGGGCATGCAGAGGCTCTTCAAGCGCTTCTCCTTCCCCGGCGGCATTCCCAGCCATGTGGCGCCCGAGACTCCCGGCTCCATCCACGAGGGCGGCGAATTGGCAAGCTCTCTGCACCCAGCGCTTTGACGATGCCGCTGCAGCGCTTGCGGGCTTCTTTGACGCATGGTTCGAACCGACAGCAGATGTGCCGTATACGCTGGATCTGCTGATTGCAGGCGTTTCTGAATATATCGCAACGTTCAAGCGTGCCTATGCCGTGACGATGGAATATAACCCCTCGCGCTTCCGCACGGAGGTTCTGCGTGCGGAATCTTCCCGCGCAGTCAAGCGGCTGTTTCTGGATCTGGTGCAGGACGTCTCCTGTGCATTTGCCAGCATTGACAACCGCAGCAACTATATCGACGCGCTCATCGGCTATATCGAGCGCAATTATGCCGATCCGAAGCTGAATATTGATGCGCTGGCCGATCATGTCGGTCTGTCCGCGTCGCACATTCAGAATATTTTCAAGGCTGCCACCGGCAGCAGCATTTCGGCCTATCTGCGCCGTCTGCGTCTGAATAAGGCGACGGAGTTTTTGGCGCAGACCGACGTGCCAATCAGTGAAATTGCAGAACGAACCGGCTTCGGAAATTCCAACTATTTCTACACCGTATTCAAGCGCCACTACGCAGTTACGCCGAGTGAATATCGCGCAAACCGTCTGAACCGAGCGGACACAAAGGAGGCCTATAACAATGAAATCAACTGACCTGATTTCAGTCTTCTGTCGTCCTGTTCCATTCTGGAGCTGGAACGACAAATTAGAGCCGGACGAGCTGCGGCGGCAGATCGGTGCGATGCAGGACGCGGGCATGGGCGGATTCTTTATGCACGCGCGGGGCGGACTTGAAACCGAGTATCTGAGCGAGGAGTGGTTCTGCGCGGTGGAAGCTTCGGTAGACGAGGCCAAAAAGCGTGGGATGCAGGCTTGGTGCTACGACGAAAACGGCTGGCCGAGTGGCTTTGTCGGCGGCAAGCTGCTGGAAAATCTGGAAAACTGGGCACATTATCTGCGCTTTGAGCGAAAAACGGACTTTGATGAAGCCGCACTTGGCGTTTATACATTGGAAAACGGCCATCTTCGCCGCGTCACCGGTGCGGAGAATGGCATTTCAGAGTATCTCTGCGTCTACGACTGCCAGAATTCCTCCACGGTCGATATCCTTGACCCGCGCATCACGGATGCGTTTCTTGCTCTGACGCACGAGAAGTATTTTGAACGCTTCGGTGCGGAATTCGGCAAGGGCATTGCGGGCTTCTTCACCGATGAGCCGCAGTATTTCCGTTATGAGACGGCCTACACGCCGGTGCTGCTGACAGAGTACAAAAAAGCCTACGGCGCAGATGTTCTTGATCTGCTGGGCGCGCTGTTTGTGGACTGCGAAGAAGCACCCGGTTTCCGCTTCCGCTACTGGCGGCTGATGAATGTACTCTATACCGAAAACTTCATGGGCCGCGTTTACCGCTGGTGCCTGTCACACAACTGCCATCTGACCGGTCACACCGTCGAGGAAAGCGAACTTTACACGCAGATGTGGTGCTGTGCAGGCGTGATGCCGTTTTACGAGTATGAGAGCATTCCGGGCGTGGACTGGCTGGGGCGCAAAATCGGCACGGAGCTGGCCCCGCGGCAGGTTTCGTCCGCCGCGCAGCAGCTTGGCAAAAAGCAGGTGCTGACGGAGACGTTTGCCTGTGCGGGCTGGGACGTGACGCCGAAAGAACTCAAGCGCATCGCCGAATGGCAGTATGTGAACGGCGTAAACCTCATGTGCCAGCATCTGTACCCGTATTCCATCCGCGGCCAGCGCAAGCGGGATTATCCGGCGTTTTATTCGGAGCACAATCCGTGGACGGATGAATTAAAGACATTCGACGACTATTTCACGAAACTGGGCTATCTGCTTGCCAACAGCCGCGAACAGGCGGACGTGCTGATTGTCCATCCGATACATTCGGCCTATCTGACGTTTGACCGTGCGAACGATGAAGCATCCGTGCGCAGCGTTGGCGAACCGTTCAACGTGCTCATTGAGCGCTTCGGCGCGGCTGGCATCGGCCATCACTACGGCGACGAGCGGCTGATGGAGAAGTACGGCAGCGTCAAGGACGGCAGGCTGACCATTGGACAGTGTACCTATTCCTTCGTTGTGATTCCCGACTGCGACACGCTGGACAGCAGTACCGCCGCGCTTTTGAAGGACTATCTCTCGCAGGGCGGGCGGCTGATGCTGGCGGGACGGAAGCCCACGCGCATCGACGGCGAAATTGCCGATCTCAGCTTCTTGCAAGGTAACCTGACGTGGGACGACGCTCTTCAGCCGGTTCAGGTTCTCCCGATAGCGTCGGTTCCAGTTGGTGGTG
>OHAJ01002292.1_pt1 | contig 13179 bp, 7 predicted proteins | sample 1577101 | NCBI WGS metagenome assembly OHAJ01 (sample SAMEA3541531, study PRJEB24748) | human gut metagenome | biome: human gut; feature: human-associated habitat; material: faeces | place: China | collected 2012
ATTTAGACCAATTTCCCATTGCCGGAATCGATCACCGCTTCTCTCGGCGCATCACGGCGGCTAGGGACTGCACGCGTGGCAGGTCGAAGACCTCGTCGGTATGTACCACGTGGCCTGAGCTGTCCGCCAGCGGCACGCGCCAGTTCGAATACTCTCTGGAAGTGCCCGGCTGATTCTGGGAGCGGCATTCGCCCACGCCGTCCACCAGCGCTGCCTGCAGCAGCAGCGACGGCGTATCGGTGAGCATGGCGTGCATCGCTTCCACGATTTCCTGCACATGGCCTTCCACATCATCCGCCACGGTCTGCGAGATATAGCCGTTCTCCACCAGACGGTTCATCATGGCCGTGCGCTCGGCCATCGCCGAGGCGGCGAATGCCTCCACCGGCTCGCTCAGGAGATGCAGCTCCTCGCGCAGCTTGACGTGTGCGAAGTTCAGGTAGCCGGCGGTGGGTGGCAGATCGTGCGTGGTCACCGAGGCCAATGCCTGTTTGCGATAGTCCTTGGGTGCGCGGTACGGGTCGCCGGCGTTCGGCGAATCGTCCACGCGGTTGAACCATTCCACGTCAGTGCCGAGCACGCCGTGATCGGCCAGAATGCGGCGCACGTAATCCGGTACGGTGCCCAGATCCTCGCCAACCACCATGCCTCCGGCGCGCGTGGCCTCGATGGCCAGTACTCCCAACATCGCCTCGTGGTTGTACGTCACGTATGCGCCGTTGCGGGCACCGAGCCCCTGCGGAATCCACCACAGGCGGAACAAGCCCAGCACATGGTCGATGCGCACCGCGCCCGCGTGCTCGTACATCGAATGCACCATCTCGCGGTACACCTGGTAGCCGGTGGCCTCCAGGTAGCGCGGGTTGAACGGTGGCTGGCCCCAATCCTGGCCCTGCTGGTTATAGAAGTCCGGCGGGCAGCCGACCGTGACGCCACCTGAGGCGAAGCGTTCCGGATTGCTCGTTTCCGCCGAAAACGGCGAAAACTCACTCATTCCGCTGCGTCTCCTCTTCCCACCGAACCCGCTTCGCTGGGCTTCGGCGGGAGCCCTGCTTTCCTCCGATAACCGCCTGATCTGCCTGAAATACGCTGAAGGTGTGCGTCCCATATGGCGTGGGAAAGTCTTCTCCAGAGCGGTTTCAAATCACACTTGCACAAACGCCGCAACGTTCGTTTCAAGGGGCTGCGGCGGGTATACACGCCACCCCATCTCCTAACCGCGCACACAGCGGCTCACACGGCGAAACACGGGGCGCTTTGGATGGGGGCGCTATCACTACCCTTGGACCGTTTTGCGCGGTTCGGAACCTCTGTGCGCGCAGAGGCCAGGATGGGTGTACTTTGTTATTTTTGTATGGGTCGAAGGAACATTGGAAAAAGCAGAGAGCCTTCGGAACGGAGACACGCACCGTGCGCGTCGCTGTTCCGAGGCTCCGCTGGGCTGCGCTGTCCACAGCATCCATCTGCCGCTGATAAAACAGGTCAATGGAAAACTGGATCGGCAGGATCGTGTAGAGCAGACTTCCGTTTTGCTTGCGCCCGTCCCGCATGATGATGCTGGTGTACTCCGTAACGATGAACCCACGTTCTTCCAGCAGACGAACATGCTTGGCAACGGTGTTGCGCGAGAGGTGCAACTTCTTTGCAATAGTCGCCTCACTCGGATGGCATCGGTTTGTTTTACGGTTCGCGTGACGCAGCAGGTAGAGGTACACGGCGACTGCACCGGCGGGGAGGTCAAAGTCCAACAGCTCATTCGGAACAGGAAAGCAGTTTCGCACCTTCTCCCATCCGACCGGCGGCTTCGTTCTTCTCACATCTCACCACCGTCCTTCGTATGCTGCTCGACCCATTCGATGAACTTCTCTTTCGGCACCACCATACGGCTGCCCACACGCAGAGTGGGGAAGCTCGCTTCGTGCTTCAGCTCATAAGTGCTGGAGATAGAAATGCCCAGCACCTTTGCCACTATTTCCGCGTTTAAGAACAGCGGCAGCTCATCATAGGTTTTGTAGGTTGACTCTTTCATTTTCAATGTTCCTTTTGCATTTCGTATTTACCGCAAACGCACCTGATTGACTTGCGGTCATCAATCAGGTGCAATCGTAGCATAGCATATCTCAAAGACCGGGAGCAATCGCTCCGGCGCTTGTTGGGTACACAGCAAAAACTCCATCGGAAACGGAGAGGGTGACCACGATCTATCGAAACGACAGTCTCTTTGAACGATTCAATGTGTTGTTCGGAAAGAAAAGCAGCATTGTGGCAGGCGAGGAATATCCGATGGGATACTTTGCCGCCGAAGCGTTGGAGGTGGACGACGTACTTCTTGCGGAATTAGAAAAGCTGACCCAGCAGGCGGGCGAGGAATTTGATGTGTTTCTGACCGCGCGGACAGGCTCGAGCGCGGGAATGGCGATCCAGAAGCTGGATCGGGCATGGGAGCTCATCCGGCAGCTCCCACTGTATAACAAGCTCCCATATCGGGACGGGTGCGGGAGCGTCGTCAGCGGTATGATCTGTGACCTGCGCGACGACGAGCAAAAACATGACCGTATGCTCACGACTGGAACGAGAGAGAATGAACTGCTGCGGCGCTGGCAAGGGCGGTATCGCTGCATGGCGGCGGGAAATATTCCACGTCGGTGTCACAACTGCGGGAGGTGGTTTTTGCTGGTGGGAGCCTACGACACGGTGTACTGCCGACGGACGGCACCGGGAGAAACAAAAAGCACCTGCCGTCAGGTCGGCGCTCACCGGAAGGAGCGGGAAAGGAACGGCAGGGAGTTTGCCTGCCGCGAATACGCGAGGGCGTACAACCGGTTGAAGACATGGAAACGGCGCGGGAAGCTCAGCGCAGAGGAGTGGAATCGCAGAGTGGCGTATATTCAGGATCTGAAGGAAGCGTTTTTGACCGGCGAGCTGAGTGATGCCGCGTATCGGACGAAGCTGGAGCGGGCTTGAGTGCAGAAATGGTTTGAAAAAGGGAGTCACTGCCCGACCGAGCGGGAACTCACTTTTATTGATTTCAGCAGCGTAAAATATATTGATAACTGGAAAAATTCCAGTCAGTTAAATTCAGATTAAGAAGGCTTTCCCTTGATATTTCTTTTTAGCCATGATAAAGTAAATTTGCGACGCAAGTTAATATGTCCATTCAAGCGAGCGTGCGTTTTTACTTTTGGTAAAAGCGCAGGCTCTATTTTGGCATTCGCTTGAATGACTAAAAACTTGCGTCGCAGCAGGGAGTTTGCGTTTTTCGGTGCGCAACTTCGTGTTGCGCACTTTTTATTTGCATTCAGCACTACTTGACTTCCCCAGCTAAGCAGGTATAATTTAATTGCACGATAATCTTCGCGAGCGACAATAAATTAATGTGCATTTTGCTGTCTTAGGTGGAACTTATTTTATGTCCCAAATATCTGCTTTTAGTATTCAAAACTGCATAACAAGAGCTTTTCTCATCTTAATGAGTTCGCTTTTTCTGCTTTATCCGGGAACGCAGGGATTTGGTGAAATCGCACAGGCGAAATATCAGATATTTCTGCTCCTTTGCGGCGGATATACGGCTCTAATGCTACTTCTTCTGGCGGAGAGCGCGCTTGTCAGCGGCAAAAAGTGCAGAAATCTCAAAGCGGTACTGAAGGAAACGAACTGGACGCAGCGATTCCTTGCGCTCTATCTGCTATTCACTTGGCTTTCCGCCCTGCTCTCACCGTACTTTCCCAAAACGGTGATCGGCGTCAGCCGCTATGAGGGCGCGCTGACGATCAGTATTTATGTCGTCTGCTTTTTCCTTGTGCGCGCTTACGGGCGGATCGACCGTGTCCTTATCACTGTATTTGGCGCAGCGGTGACGCTGTTCGACCTTCTCTGCATCGCGCAGCTCTACGGCGGCAATCCGTTCACGCTTTATCCCGTGGGCTATGACTATGCCGATGCGGGCGTCGCCTACTCCGGCGCGTATCTCGGGACGATCGGCAATGTCGACCTTGTCGCCGCGTTTTTCTGCCTTGCCATTCCGGCGTTCTGGGCGGCGATGCTGCGCAGCCGCGACTGGCAGCGCTGGCTGCTTTCAGTCCCGCTCGCGCTGTCGCTGTTTGTGCTGGTTAAAATGAACGTGCTGGCGGGTTTTGTCGGCGTATTTGCCGGTGGGGCGATTAGCTATGTGGTAATCGCGCCCGTGGGAGAAACGCATCGGCGCGCCTTGGCAGCAGCTTTTTTTTGCCTTGTGGTGGGATCGCTTGCAGCGCTGTATTGCGTTGACTTCGGCGGGATGTTCCACGAACTGCACAGTATCATGCACGGAGAGATTTCCACTACATTCGGCTCGGGGCGGATCCACATCTGGGAGCAGGTCCTCAGTGCCGTGCCGGAGCATTTTCTGTTTGGCACCGGACCCGACACCATGCTCTACGGCGGGCTGGAAGCCTTTACCCGCTATGATGAATCACTCGGCGGCACCATCATCGGGCGCATCGACGTAGCGCACAACGAATATCTCAACATTCTCTATCATCAGGGCATTTTTGCACTGGCGACCTACCTCGGCGCGCTCGCTGCCGCGGCAAAAAAATGGCTGAGAGACAGCGGACGCAATGCGCGCGTTGCAGTGCTGGGCACGATGCTGCTTTGCTATGGAATTCAAGCCTTTTTCAGTTTCAGCATGGTCATGACAGCGCCTTACTTCTATTTGACGTTGGCGTTGTTTGATAAAAGTGATGTGTAAGAAGGAGGAAATCAGTATGCACAGTCAGAAAATGCGATTGATCAGCCTGAATCTGGTACTCGTGATGCTTCTCACGATGCTGCCGGTGCAGGCTGCGGACATTGTCATTGATGATGATGGCCCGATGTACACCGTCGTGCTCAACGGCAACGGCGGCACGTATGAGGGAGACGAGACGCTCTCCATCAGTTACGGAAGCAGCACGCTCTATCTGGAGGATTATATCTTTACCAGAGAGGGTTACACGCTGCTCGGTTGGAGCAAAAACGAGGATGCGAGCACCCTTGACTACACGCGCTTCGGCGAACTTTACGCCAAAAACGCAGGCAAGGATTCGCAGCTCTACGCCGTATGGGGCAAGGGCGAAAACTGCGCGCTGTATCGCAACAAGCCGGTCGATATCGAATCTTATCCGGTGGACAGGTATTACGTTGCGGACAGTGAAACACTGCCTGCCGACGATCCATACAAGTTGATTGGTTGGGCAGATCACGACAAGGGGTTTCATGAGGTAGGCAAAGCAGCCGACGCCGGTGAAATCTACGAGCCCGTTTATAGATACAACGCCGTTCTGCTTGACGGCAATGGCGGCAAGAGCAATTTCAGTGCGGAACTGTTCTATGCCGGTTCGCCAAATGACAAATATCTCAGAACGACGATGTTGGTTCGCGGTAAAAACGTTCCCTGCTACAGCAAGGACGGCTATCTGCTCACCGGCTGGGAAGACCGTGACGGGAATCTTGTCGCTGCCGGAGATAATGTTGTCGGCGCATACCCGGCAGATGAGGATGGCGTTATCACGCTTTATGCCCGCTGGAGCGAGGCAGATCAGCTTGGAAACGGCGTAAGGCTCGTCATCGACGGCGATGACATGACCGAGCTGCTGGATCGGGATGACAGCTTCTATGGTAACGGCTGGGGATTTTATCCCAAAAGCAACGAGCTGCGAATTTACGGTGACTCCTATTATGGGGACGCCATCGCATACGATGGTGATTTGAATGTCCGGTGCAGTGGCGAAGTTGCCACCGGTCAGATCGAGGTCAACGGACGACTGTACGTGTATGCAGGCAGCAATGATGCCGCGCTGCATGTCAGAACGAGCGGCGTTTCCGCCATCCGCGCTTCAGAGGTGAGTCTCTCGGACAAGAGTGGCATGACTGCCTGTCAGATCACGGCAGAGGGCGAGGGCGTCATCGGCGTTGACGCTCCGATCATCCGCATCAACTGCGCCAATGTGACGATCACCGGCGATCCCGCCGTGCGCGCGGATGCAACGATCGTACGCGGCAGAGGCATTGACTACAAGGTATCTGAAGACCGCAGGACCCTGACCACTTTTGCCATCGAAAATAAGATCACACTTGACGGCAACGACGGTACGTTTGACGGTCAGGAAACCGTTGATGTCGACTACGATGTAAGCAACAAGCTCGATCTGAGCAAGTACGCCTTTATACGTGAAGGCTACGCACTGATCGGCTGGGCGGCGGACGAAGACGGCAGCAAGTTTATGACGGAATATGACGGTGTGATCAGCAGCACCTCGTATGATACGCTGTATGCCGTCTGGATCAAAGTGCCGAAGAGTTATGCCATCTTCCGTATCGCTGGTTATTCGGACAGGCTGACAGGCGCATTTGACAGTGTAGAGGTATGGAAAAACAGCATTTTCTACAGCTATGACCTGAGCAGCGGCTTTGTTATGCCGGAAACCACGGAGGGAGCGACCGTCTGGGAAGACATCAATACGCATAACCTGTATTACGGCGGCGAAGAAGTCGTTCCTGAAAACGGTTCACGATTTGAGAGATCCCATGGAAAAGAGCCCAAAAAGGGCGAGCACACCATTCTCCTTGACGGCAACGGCGGCACCTACGCTTACCGCACGGGCGGTGTCACGTATGAAGTGAACAGACAGATTGCCGATTACAATGCCGCCGAGGGCACGACGGTCAACTATGCCTGCCGCTTCACCCGGCCGGGCTATGAACTTGCCAGCTACAACAGCGAACCCGACGGCAGCGGCAAGGAGTATGCGCTCAACAAGTGCACGGTCACGTCCGATATGGATCCGATTCAGATTCTTTACGCCCAGTGGGAGGAAATCGGAGAGAACGGAAAATATATCACAATCGACGGCAAGCAGTACGATGCTGCGCAGGATTGGAGCGGCAATGGCTGGTACTATTGGTACAACGACGTAGGGTCAATTTCGCTTCTCGGCTATCACGGCGGCTCGATCGAATCGGATGTTGCTCTGCGAGTCAGCTGCTCCAAGGGACAGAACATCGTTACCGGCAGCATCAGCGCGCCGGAACTGAATGTTAATCTGAGTGGCAATCAGAATAGCGGCAGTGTGTCGCTGGCGGTGAATGCCAAAGAGGGCGCAGCCCTCAGCTCGCAGGGGAATATGCAGATTCAGCCGACATATAATGCTGCACTTTCCGTTACCGGTGCAGATGGAAGCCCTGCTGTCAGCGCGGGTGGAGACCTAACGCTCAATCTATATGATGAGGGCCGGATCTCTGCGCGGGGCGGTAATACTGCCGCCATTTCAGCGGCATCTATCAGCATGAGCGGCAGGCGTGGATATCTGATCACCGCGGGTTCAGATCCGGACAACGCTGTCGAAGTGGACAGCTATTCCGGTCAGCAGTATGTCTCCTACGAAGTCCGCACCAGAACGCTGACGCTGCACGGCAACGGCGGCACGGCGGACGGGCAGGACACATATGTGGTTCAAACAAAAGATTTCAGGCTCGCTCTCAGCGATTACGCCACGGTCTTCACAAACGACGGAAAGTTGTTGCTCGGTTGGTCGAAATCGGCCGACGCCACCGAGATCGACTATGCCGCACAATCCGGTAAAAATTTTATGTTTGATGATGATTCCTTTGCAGAGGACCTCTACGCCGTATGGGAGAGCGATAGCCGAAAGGGCGTTGTGCTGAACGACTACGGCCAGCGTGACGATACGGTCAGCCCCTTCGACATCAGAAGCTATGTCTATCACGAGCGCTTTGTCGGCGCGGTCGATGTGGGCACGCAGTATACGCTGCCGGATTCCTATAAGGCGGGCTACCGCTTTCTGGGCTGGCGCTCCGCACAGGACGGTGAGCTCTACTCCGCAGGTACGGAGATCACCGTGGAGCAGAGCGTGACCTATACCGCGGAATACGAGGTCCTGTCGATGACGATCAACGGCAAGACCTACCGCATGGACCGCGCGCACGGCAGCCGCAGTCTCGGCTGGAAGTATGAGCCGAACAGATTCTCCAACTGGGTGAGGCTCTTCCTCTATGAAGAAAACTACTCCGGCGGGCCCATCAGCATTCCGTGCAATGTGGAACTGATGGCCGCAGGGAAAATCACCGGCACAGCTGGCCAGCCCGCGGTTTCCGTGGACGGCAGCGTACTGATCGAGGGCTACCGTTACAGGGAGGATGATCTGAGCCTTACGATCACCGGCGGCACGGGCGCTCCTGCCGTGCGGGCAAGCGAGAGAATTTACGCCTTTCCAAGCGCAGTCCCCATTACTTTCCAGGGCGGCGACGGACAGCCTGCACTGGTTGGCAAGAGCGTCCAGACCGGGTGCGCGATGCTTGCAGGCAGCTCGGAAAGCGATGCTGTCCTTACCGGCAGATATCACGGCGAGAGCTTTGTCCGCGTCAGTGACGAGCTGCTGACCGTTACCGTCCAGCCGGGGCAGACGGTCCCCGCTCTGCCCGAAGCGGACGGCGTCGTGTTTGTCGCGTGGCGCGCGGACGGACGCGGCAGCGTGTGGTATCGCCCCGGCGATGTGATCGAAGGCGAGGAAGTGACCCTGCATGCGAACTATATGTGGGACGACAGCGGCGCAGTGATCCTCGACGGCAACGGCGGTACAACAAGCAGCGGCTCCAAGTATTATGTGGCACAGGTCTCCGGTGCAGACCTGCGCCTGACGGAATCGACGGCGCGGAATGGATTCACGCGCGATGGCTACACCCTGAGCGGTTATAATGATCGCGCAGATGGCAGCGGCAGAACCTATACGTTCCGTCAGCTTGCAGACGGCAGCGCATGGGACAGCCTTGTCGGCAAGGTTTTGACGTTCTTCGCCCAGTGGACGAGGAACGGCGATCCCGTTACGCCTGAGAAACCCAGTAATCCGACCACGCCCACGCAGCCGACTACGCCCCCGCAGACCACCACGCCGGACGGCTCAGCAGACATCACGGTATCCGGCAGCACGGTGAAGGTGGAAAACGTAGACGTTGACAAGCTGGTGACCGACAACGGCGACAAGAAGACCGCTGAGATCGACCTTTCCGGCACCAAGAGCGGCATCACAGATGTGACGCTGCCCACTGATGCGGTGAAGGAGGTTGCCGCCTCTGAGGCCGAGAGCCTGACGGTCAAACTGCCCGATGTGACGGTCAGCTTTGACGACAAAGCGCTTGCGGCTGTCGCTGAGCAGAGCAGCGGCGCCGATCTCAGCCTGAGCGTCAATGTAGGCTCCGCCAACAACAGCAACCTGACCGACGCACAGAAAAATGCCATCACGGGCGCACGTGAGCTTTCTGTGATTGAGGTGAGTCTCAGCTCAAATGGTGAGAAGATCAGTAACTTTAACGGCGGCAGCGTGACGATCGACGTGCCGTTTGAGTGGTCGATGAAGGGGCTTCTTCGCGCCTACTACATTGACGACAACGGCAATAAATCCGCAATCGATGTGACCTATAAAAACGGCGTTGCGACGCTGGTGCTGAACCACTTCTCTACCTATGTGGTGGAAGCAGTCGATGCACTTTCCTTTACGGATGTTTCGGTCAAGGAATACTATTTCGATGCGATTGCATGGGCGGTGAAGAATGCGATCACCGAAGGCGTGAACGACACGATTTTTGAACCCGGTGCAAGCTGCACCCGCGCGCAGATGGTGACCTTCCTGTGGCGCGCCAACGGCTCGCCCGAGCCGATGGTGACCGAGCTGCCGTTTACCGACGTTGCGGTGGACGCCTATTACGCCAAGGAGGTTCTCTGGGCGGTCGAAAACGGCATTACGACCGGTACGAACGATACGACCTTTGATCCGGACGGCGTCGTCACCCGCGCCGAAGCAGTGACCTTCCTGTGGCGCGCTGCCGGAAACCCGGCAGCGGATGGGAAGCTGTTTGCCGATGTGGATAGCACGAAGTATTACGCTGAAGCGGTGCGCTGGGCGGTCGCCAACGGTGTGACCAAGGGCGTAAGCAATACGTCCTTTGCGCCGGGCAGCGCCTGCACCCGCGCTCAGATCGTGACGTTCCTGTATAGAGATTGCATGAACGAGTAGAACCAACACTCAACAAAATGTACGGCGGTTCTCATTGAACCGCCGTACAAATAAATGGGAGTGAGTTTCATTTCGTGTTTCACTGTTAGATGATACCGAAAGATTCTATAGGGACCGCTTCAGTGAAAGATCGCTATGAAAGATGTCTCCGCCAAATGACTTTTATTGACTACAGCAGCGCAAAATATGATAAGCAATGATCTTGATTTTAGTTGGATTCTGTGCTACTGACCGATTTCATGAAGCATGTTTCCAATCGTATATGGGAAGAAACTCTGACCCACACCGTGACCCACACGGGGAAACGAGCGGACAAAAACAGTGGAGAGGATAGGACGTACCTCCCGCAATATACCGAGCGGAAAGGCTCCAAAATCCCTGAAAACCGTCAAACGGAGCGCCCCGATAGACTTCGTAATCAGCAGGTCATGTGTTCAAGTCACACCACCAGCTTCAAAAAAGCATCGAAAGCCGAAGCTTTCGATGCTTTTTTTACTACAAAAATTGTGTGCATGCGAGAAGGTATATGCCGATACCCACGATAACAACAAGATCTACGAGCGTGATGACGGTAGCAACAAGCAAGTGTCTGCTTGAGAGTGCGTCCGCTCCATCACGGTCGGCGCCAGAGCAGCGCATTTTCTTCCGCGCTCGCGTCACAGCGCTCTTCCGCTCGCGCGGCGAGAGGTATCGCGGATGATATAGTACGTCATCACCAGCAGGAGCGGGAAAAAGGCGAGGCCAAGCAGCAGCGTCAGCTCGAACCGAAGCGCCTCGGGGAGCGGGAGGGAAATCACTTCAAAATACGCCAGCAGATGATAGAGAAACAGCCCGAGCGATAAAGCATAGACACTGAGGCGGAAGGTCTGTCCACGGATCTCCTGCCAGGTAAAGCGGACGGTATTGTAGTCGAGCAGAATCAGCAGGAAGGGCATGGCGGCACCAAGAAGGGGAGAGAGTGCCGGGTCATTTGTTGTAAAGCCGCAAAGCGTGAGTGCGCCGGTGGCGAGCGACAAAAGCACGTTGATCGCGGCTTGCACTGCGCTGCGCCGGTCCTTTTTCGGGCGAGTCATGCCCAGCGATCGATACTCTGCATCGGAATAGTCCCGGCGATGCAGACCGCGTTGCGTCCTTTTCTGCTTCCACAGCGCCACGATCTCATACACGAACAGAAGGAAGGTAACGGCGAAGAGGAAGCTGTAGATCATCCGCTGCGTCAAAAGTGACAGGACAAGAAAGACGACGGCGTTGCCCGCGAATATGATTGCCGAGGAGGGGCGAGGCTTCAAGGGGTCAGAAGGCGGGGAAAGTCTTGAACTCATACGCTTTGCTCCTTTCTGCATATCGTGAATGAATTAACAGTGCGCTCTCGCTGCAAAAGCAGGAAAAATCCTGTACCTGAAGGAAATGGCTCTGATCTCAAATTACCCTTTTTGACTTATTATACAATATCTGCTCGCGTTTGTAAACGGAAGCCTCGAAAGTCGGCTGACAGCTTACTTTTCGTCAGTTTTGCTAAATAACTTTCAGCTTTTTCTGCTGGACAAGTGCAAAAGAACGTAGTATCCTATAAAAAATAGCCGAGTAAACCAGACGAGGTATCACACAAACTGGTCAAACACAACAAAATAAGGAGGAACACGCATGGCATACCGGGAAAGCTACGCAGGCAGGATCAACCGCAAGCTGAACAAGAAGCTTCACGTCGTCGAGGTGGCGTCCGGCCGGCAGAAGGCCGACCTTGTGCTCAAGAATGCGACGTATGTAAATGTATTCTGCAATGAGCTCAGTCACGGCGACATTGCCGTAGCCGAGGGGCTCATCGCAGGCATGGGCGAGCATTACAAGGGCACACTCGAGGTCGACATGGGCGGCAAGCTCGTGCTGCCCGGCTTTGTCGATGCGCACATCCACCTGGAAAGTTCGCTCGTTTCCCCCAAGGAGTTTGCCAACGCCGTCATTCCGCACGGAACGACCACCGTCATCACCGACCCGCACGAGATCGCAAACGTCATGGGAACGGACGGCATCGAATACATGCTGCAAGCCACCGAGGATCTTCCCGTAGACGTGCGCCTCATGCTGCCCTCCTGCGTGCCCGCGACGCCGCTCGACGAATCCGGCGCGGTGCTCGACTACCGCGCGATCGACTCCTTCTACGAGCACAACCGCGTTGAGGGTCTTGCCGAGATGATGAACTACGTCGGCGTTGCCAACGCCGACGAGCAGGTGCTGGAAAAGATCGTCGCCGCGCAGGCGCACCACAAGAAGATCGATGGCCACGCGCCGGGGCTTGCGGGCAATGACTTAAACGCCTACATCGCCGCGGGCGTCTATTCCGACCACGAATGCAGCACCGTTGAGGACACCATCGCCAAGCTTGAGCGCGGGCAGTACATCATGATCCGCGAGGGCACAGCTGCGCGCAACCTTGATGCGCTCCTCCCGCTGCTCACACCGCAGTACTACACCTACTGCATGTTCTGCACCGACGACAAGCACCCGAACGACCTCCTTGAGAAAGGCCACATCGACTACATCGTGCGCCGCGCCATCAAGGCAGGCGTCGACCCGATCATCGCCGTCAAATGCGCGAGCCACCACGCCGCGCGCTACTTCCTGCTCAACAACCGCGGCGCGATCGCGCCGGGCTTCCTCGCGGATTTTGTCATCATCGACAACTTTGACGATTTCAACATTCTTGAGGTCTATAAAAAAGGCAAGCTCATGTTCGACGGCAAGACCGTCACGCCCTTCGAAGCGCCCGAGATCGACCCGCACCTCGTCAAGCGCTCGCATGAGACGTTCCACGTCGCGCACCTTGAGGCAAAGGACTTCATCGAAGGCCGTCCGCGCGCCGTGCTCGGTATGGTACCGGGCGAGATCGTCACGACTGACGCGGGCTACGCTGAAAAGATCAGCGTTGAGGACGATATTCTGAAGATCGCCGTCATCGAACGCCACAAGAACACGCACCACATCGGCATCGGCTACATCAAGGGCTACGGGCTCGCCTCCGGCGCGGTAGCGACCTCCATCTCGCACGACAGCCACAACATCATCGTCGTCGGCACAAACGAGGAGGACATGGCTGCGGCGGTCAACCGCGTGGTCGCGCTTGGCGGCGGCA
>OHAJ01002294.1_pt1 | contig 13169 bp, 12 predicted proteins | sample 1577101 | NCBI WGS metagenome assembly OHAJ01 (sample SAMEA3541531, study PRJEB24748) | human gut metagenome | biome: human gut; feature: human-associated habitat; material: faeces | place: China | collected 2012
AAAACTGATCGTTTCCAAAACACTCAAGGAGTTTGACGAATTACTAACGCCCTACAATTTCCTCCGCGTCCATCAGTCACATCTGATCAATCTGGATGAAATCAGAAGTTTCATCAAAACGGACGGCGGCTATATCCGGATGAAAGACGGTTCGACCGTCAGCATCTCCCGGCAACGGCGCAACTATGTGCTGGAGGCCCGGGCTTTGCAGCTGATCCAGCAGGTTTTGATAAGCGTAGTTGTTCGGCTCCATCGAGACCGCCGTCCGGGCCTCCTCCTGTGCGCGGATGTTGTTGCCAAGCCCCTGATTGGCCAGCGCGGCGTAGTAGTGCCACTGGGCCGTGCGGTTGGCAGTGGGGATGCCGTTCAGCGTGTTCATGGCCTCCTCATAGAAGCCGCTGCGGATGTAGTTTGCCGCGGCACGCAGCTCTGGGTCACCGGCAGCGCTGCCGTAACTCTGCCGCCCGGACGAGCCGCCTGTGCTGTAATACCCAAACCCGAACGGTCCAAAGCCAAACCCGGCCCCACTGAACGGGTCCTGATACTGCTGGCTGTAGCCGCTCTGGCTGCTGCCATAGCGCTGCCCGCCGGCACTGTAGGACGCTCCGCCACCCTGCTTGATGCGCATGATCTCGCTGTAAGCGGCCTGTACCTCTTTAAAGTGCTCCTCCGCCGACGGGTCATCGGGGTGCAGGTCGGGGTGGTACTCCTTGCATTTTTTGCGGTAGGCTTTTTTAATCGTTTCGTCGTCGGCACTGGGGGTGATGCCCAATACACTGTATGGATCAGTCATGGCGCTTTGCCTCCCTGTGCTTGCGTACCAGCGCGTATTTGCTCCACACGCCGGAATAGATCGTGTTGTACAATAGCTTCCCCTCCGGGGTGTCCTTTAAAATCGGCAGCATCTCAAACTGCTGTGCGCAGCGGCCCATCTGCTGGGTCAAAAGCTCGTGGCAGCGCTGCTCATAGGCGGCGGGCGGCAGCTCGTCCGCCAGCTGCTGCAGGGCGTTGAACTGCCCGCGGCGGCTGTCCTTTTCCAGATCGTCGTAGGCGTCCATCAGATAGATGAACGCCCCCAGCCCATTGCCCATGCCGCGCAGCGCCGGAGCCCAGATGTCGTCGCGGCAGGCGAACACCTCGCCCAGCAGTGCGCCAAAGGCGTTGCACAGCGCGTCCAAATCGTGGCTGCCGGCGCTTTCCAGCGCGTTCAGCCTGTCCAGCTGTGCGGCCATGGTCTGCAGCTGGCGCGGCCAGCGCTCCCGCAGGGCGGGCAGGCTTGGCTCCAGCTTTTGCGCCTGCGCCAGACTGGCGCGGCGGTGATCGTCCTGCCAGTCATCGAGAAAGTTGTAGTACGCCAGCGCGGCGGTCATGTCGGCGGCGTAGTCCAGCAGCTCGTTGTCCGCGCGGGGGCGCTTTTTCAGTGGGTGGGGCACACAGCGGCCCTCGGAAAAGGCTGTGGGCGTGTCATACAGTGCTGTCAGCAGAATGGCGACAAACGCCATGTCATAGCTTAATGCCAACTGTCCGGTGCGTCCGTAGCGGCGGCCCAGCGTCCGGCACAGCCCGCAGTAGTAAGCCTGATAGCGGTCCATCTCGGCGTCTGCCAGACCCTTACGGTAAAGCGTAACATATCCGAACATCGCGCGTCAACTCTTTTTGATGAACTGATGGCCGCACTTCGGGCAGGTGATGCTGATCTTGCCGCGCCCACGGGGCACGCGCAGCTGCTGGCCGCACTGGGGGCAGCGGTAATAGTGATAGTCCTTGCGCTGCTTGAACCGCACCTGCTGCTTGCCAAACCACGTGGTAACGCGGTTCTGGTAGGAGAGATATTTGAGGTTTTCGCTGTACCGCTTGCGGGTGTTGCGGCTCAAAATGCGGAAATAGCTGTAGACGATGGCCGCCAGCCCCAGCCAGTACAGCACCGGCGACACCCACGCGCCGATGACAATAAGGATAAGCGACGAAATACACAGGAAACCGCCGAACTGGTCGAACCCATATCGGCCCGCCATAAACCGCTGAAACCAGCCTTTCATGTAAAAACCACCTTTTCGCGGCAAAGCCGCATTGTTTTCATCGTACTATTATGGCACACAAATATGGGCAAATCGTGAACAAGCAGGGAATAGAGTTTGAACAAAAGCTAGATTTAATCAGCATCTATATGTGCTACAGGTATATAGACTTTTTTCAACGGAATCATTTTTTTGTATTTTTCGCTAAGGTCATCATAATACTTTAAAATCAAATCAACTAGCTCGTTTCCGTTGATTCCCCGTAAATAAAGATGAATTTTAGAAGTGCACCATCTTCACCACGCACTCTACATGCTTCGTCCTCGGGAACAGATCCACCGGCTGGACCTCCACGGCTTTATATCCGTGCTCGGTCAGCCACTTGGCATCCCTTGCCGCTGTTGCGGCGTTGCAGCTGACCATGACCACGGTCCGCGGGGCCATCTCGGCGATAGCGGTCAGGGTCGCCTCGTCGCAGCCCTTTCGGGGCGGGTCTACGACGATCACGTCGGGACGCGCACCCTCGGCGGCGAGCTGGGCGGCGGCTGCACCAGCATCCTGACAGCGGAAGTCCGCTCTGTCCGCGTCCAGTCCCAGCCGTGCAGCGGTCTCCTTCGCGCCCTCGACAGCCTGCGGCACGACCTCAACGCCGACTAAGCGCTTGCAGTCCGCCAGCATCGAAAGCCCGATTGTGCCCATGCCGCAGTACAGGTCCAGCAAAAAATCGTCCGGCTTCAGCCCGGCGTACTCCCGCGCCTTGGCGTAGAGCACCTCGGCGGCGGGGGTGTTGACCTGGTAAAATTCATGCACACCCATCCGCAGCGGCACACCGGCCAGCGTGTCCTCAATGACGCCGGGGCCCAGCACGGTGCGGGTCCTGCGGCCCAAAATAACGTTCGTCCGCTCACTGTTGCGGTTGACCAAAATTGTCGTTAAAGCAAACTCTTTTTGCAGCGTGGCGCAAATTTCCGCCTCGTTCGGCAGGCCGTTGCCGTTTACCACAAAGCACAAAAGCCGCTGCCCGCTGTGCCAGCCCTGACGCATGTACAAATGGCGCACGCGGCCCATGTGGGTCTCCTCGTTGTAGGCAGTGATGCCGTTCTCCTCCAGCAGCGCACAGGCGCGGGCGGCCAGCTCGTTCATCCACGCGGGCTGCAGCTTGCAGTCGGTGCAGGCCACAATGCGGTGGCTGCGCCCGGCAAAAAAGCCGGTCACAATATGCCCGTTCTCGTCGGTGCCCACAGGCAGCTGGACCTTGTTGCGGTAGCGGTCCGTGTCAGGTGCGCCCAGCACGTCCGGCACCGGTACGTCCAGCTTGCCCAGCCGCGCAAAGGCGTCCCGTACAAACTGGGTCTTGGCGGTGCACTCGGCCTCATAGCTGATATGCCGCAGCCCGCAGCCGCCGCAGGGACCGGCCACCGGGCAGTCCTGCCTGACGCGGCCCGGCCCGGCGGTCAACAGCTTCTCCACACGGCCAAAGGCATAGGTTTTCATCGGCTTGACAATGCGCACCTCGGCCACATCGCCGGGGGCGGTCAGCGGCACAAAAACGGCCTGACCGTCCTTGTGGGCCACGCCGTTTCCGTCATTGGAGAGCGCTTCGATCTCCAGAGTAATGATCTGATTTTTTGTAAAAGGCATGTCTGCTCCTTATAAATTGTGCGGGAAATGTTACGGGTTGATGGCCTGCGGTGCGGCAGGACCCTCCTTCTCCAGCGTGGCCAGGTACTTGCTCGGCGGCACGCCCTTGACCTTTTTGAACACGCGGGAAAAATAGAACTGGTCAAAAAAGCCCACAGATACGGCGATTTCCGCAATCGACAGGCTGGAATTCTTCAGCAGGCTGCACGCCTCGCTGATGCGGTAGCTTGTCAGGTAGTCAATGGGGCTCTGCCCGACATTCGACATGAACACGCGGTACAGGTGGCTGCGGCTGACGCCGACGGCCTTGGCAATATCGTCCACCGAAATATCATGCGAGTAGTTGAACTGGATATACTTGATGGCGGCCAGCACGTACTGGCTGCTGGACGAGCCCACGTTGGGCATCGCCTCGCGGGCCTCCTTCATCAGGTGCGCCATAAAGATATACAGATAGCCCGTCATCAGGGCCTCACACTGCGGCTCCGGCCCGCGGGAGAGGTAGATGTTGTACAGCGCCTCCCGCACGGTCTGCGGGTCCTTGCAGTGGTGTACGGGGTGCGCGTCGGAGAACGGCGTCTGCTGCACCAGCTTGTTGGCACACGCGCCGTTGAAGCCGACCCAGTAGTACTCCCACGGGTCGGTCTCGTCGGCGGCGTAGGTGATGAGCTGGTTCGGCTTGGCCAGGAACAGATCGCCCTCCTGCAGCGTGTGCGAGGCCCCGTTGACCTGATACACACCCTTGCCCGCCACCACCAGATGGATCAGGTAGTGGTCGCGCACGCCGGGACCCCAGGTATGGCCCGGCTGGCAGTATTCATGCCCGCAGTTAAAAATCGAGAGCTCGACGTTGTCGGTGTAGCTCTGCTTGTAGGATTGCTTCATCTCATTGATGGTCATGGCGGCACCTCGCTCGTGTGATATTTTCATTATACCAAGCTATTCATCAAAAGTCCATAAAAGAGGCGGAAAAAATGTTTGCTTTTTTTGCAGGATTTGCTATACTGAAAACAAGAAACCCGCAGAGAGCCGCTCCTTTGGCTGTCTGCCTAAAAACATAAGGCTCAATTTGTGCATATCTACGAAAAGAGCCGCCCGACAGGAAAGGTGAGTGGAATCATGGCAAATACCATTGAACTCAAACAGCAGATCGCACAGGGCGAATACGACGCCGCCTTTGCCAAGCTGTACGGTGCAGACGCCGTGCAGGAGCAGCGCAAGCGCTATACCGACCTGATCGACGAATTTGAAAAGAAATACGGCACCAACCGCACGGTGCGCCTCTATTCCGCCCCGGGCCGCACCGAGATCGGCGGCAACCACACCGACCACAACAACGGTGTGGTGCTGGCAGGCTCTGTCAACTTGGATATGGTGGCCGTCGTCTCCCCGAATGAGGAAAATGTCATCCGCGTCAAGTCCCTGGGCTTTGACAAAATTGACGATGTCGATGTCACCAACCTCGTCCCGCAGCCGCGCGAGGCCGAGCACTCCGCGTCCCTGATCCGCGGCGTCGCCAAGGGCATTGTGGATGCGGGCGGCAAGGTGGGCGGCTTTGACTGCTACACCACCAGCAACGTGCTGCGCGGCTCCGGTCTGTCCAGCTCCGCAGCCTTTGAGGTCTGCATCGGTGCCATCCTGCGCGGCGAGTACAACAACAATGACATGGAGAAGTTCAACCAGGTCAAGATCGCCCAGATCGGCCAGTATGCCGAGAATGTGTTCTTCGGCAAGCCCTGCGGTCTGATGGACCAGACCGCCTGCGCCGTCGGCGGCGTTATCACCATCGACTTCAAGGACCCGGCCCACCCGGTGGTCGGCCAGACGGCCATCGACCTGGCGAAGCACGGCTTTGTCATGTGCATCAGCGATACGAAGGGCAGTCACGCCGACCTGACCGACGACTATGCCGCCATCCGCCGCGAGATGGAGAGTGTGGCCGAGCAGTTCGGCAAAAAGGTCCTGCGCGAGGTCGATGAGGACGAGTTCTACAAGGCTCTGCCCAAGCTGCGCAAGGCCGTGGGGGACCGCGCCGTCGTGCGTGCGATGCACTTCTACAACGACTGCCGCCGCGCCGCCCAGCTCTGCGACGCCGTGCGCGAGGATGATTTTGATGCGTTCCTGCGCCTGATTATCGAGGGCGGTCACTCCAGCTTTGAGTTCAACCAGAACGCCTACAGCATCAAGAACCCGAAGGAGCAGGGCGTGCCTGTGGCCTTGGCCCTGAGCCAGCGCGTACTGAATGGCCGCGGCGCGTGGCGTCTGCAGGGCGGCGGCTTTGCCGGCACCATTCAGGCGTTTGTGCCCGTTGACCTGCTGGACGCCTACAAGGCCGCCATCGACGGCTGCTTCGGCGAAGGCAGCTGCCACGTCCTGAACATCCGCAACTACGGTGCCGTGCCCGTGACGCCGGATATGTGAGCGCATAAAAGAGTGTGAATAAAGCCGCAGCTGTGCAGAAAACGCATAGCTGCGGCTTTTTGTGCTTTTTTAATATCATCGTGCGGTAGGGGCCGGGCATGCCCGGCCCGGCGGCTGCCCGCAAACGAGCGTCTCCGTACAGCCGCGGGCCGCACATGTGCGGCCCCTACAAACCAGTGGATAGGCAGGCAGCAACTCCGCAGAGGTCGGCGTCCCCGACGACCCGTGGCCGTTTCCGTCGCAGCAAGCGCCCATGGGATGTATAAAGGCATCCAACAGCCCGTAGGGGCGGATTCCATATCCGCCCGGGCACCCTCCGCAACCGCAGACCTCAGGGGAGAAATAAATCCCCCCCCCTGAACCGCAGTCTCATTTTCCGTTCCTCTCCCAGATCAGTGCCAGCCCCTTGAACAGCAAATCAGCGTCATAGATGATCTTCCGCTTGCAGCAGGGCATAATGTACGGCGCTAACCCGCCGGTGGCGACCACGGTCAGCGGCTGGCCCAGCTCGGCCTCAACGCGGTCCGCTAACCCGTCCAGCATGGCGGCGGTGCCGAACATGGCCCCGTTGTTCAGCGCGGCGACGGTGTTCGCGCCAATCAGATGCTCCGGCGGCTCGGGCGCGATGGGCGGCAACTGCGCCGTGCCCGCGCTGATGGCCCGCAGGCTCGTCTGCACGCCGGGCACGATGAACCCGCCCAGAAACACCTTTTTGTCCGATATAACGTTGTATGTCGTCGCCGTGCCTAAATCCACGGTCATGCAGGGCAGGGGATAGTGCTCCGCTGCCGCAGCGGCATCAGCGATGCGGTCCCGGCCCACCTTGGCGGGCTCGTCCACGGCGAAGGTCAGCCCGGTGTCCAGCGTGTAATTCACGACCAGCGCCTCGCGCCCGGTCAGCCGCTTGCAGGCGGCGGCCAGCACGCCGGTCAGGCGCGGCACGACGCTGCACACAATAACGCCCTCACAGGCGGTGGGGTCCACAGGCAGGCGCTGCAGCAGAAATTTCATCTCGGCGGCGTACTCGTCTTCGGTGCAGCGGGGGCGGGTGACCATGCGGGTCGTGAACGCAATGGTGCGGTGGTCCGCCCCGTCCAGCCCGCCAATGCAGATGTTGGAGTTGCCGATGTCAACTGCTAAAACCATAGTGAAGTCCTTTTTATAGATAAAAGATAAGAGATAATAGATAAAAAAGGTGGATCGCGGCGCTTTGCGCTGCTCAAAAATATTATACGCATTTGCATAGAAAGCGTCAATCTGCTATAATGACTACAGCGTAATTTTGTTTTCGCCAAAGGCAAAAACTCCATCATTTTTATTATCTTTTATCTATTATCTCTTATCTACTAATAAGGTGTTGATTTTTTATGCTGCTTTCCAACAAAACCGTTGTCCTCGGCATCACCGGGGGCATTGCCGCCTACAAAATGCCCAACGTGGCGCATGCACTCGTCAAGCTGGGCGCGGATGTACACGTTCTTATGACGAAAAACGCCACCGAGTTTATCTCGCCGCTGGTGTTTGAGACGCTGACCCGCCGCCGCTGCCAGGTCGATACGTTTGACCGCAACTTCCAGTACGACGTGGCCCATATCAGCCTTGCCAACGCGGCAGATCTGATGCTCATCGCCCCGGCCACGGCCAACGTCATCGCCAAGCTGGCCCACGGTCAGGCCGACGACATGCTGACCACCGTCACGCTGGCCGCGACCTGCCCCAAGCTGGTCGCGCCCGCCATGAACACCCACATGCTCGAAAACCCCATCACCCAGGATAACCTCAAAACGCTGGAGCACTACGGCTTCACGGTCATCCCGTCCGGCTCCGGCATGCTGGCCTGCGGCGACGTCGGCTCGGGCCGCCTGCCCGATGAGGGTGTGCTGGTCGACTACGTCCTGCGGGAACTGGCCTGCGCGAAAGACCTTAAAGGCAAAAAGGTCGTCGTCTCTGCCGGTGCCACGCAGGAGCCGATGGACCCCGTGCGCTACCTGACGAACCACTCCACCGGCAAGATGGGCTACGCCGTGGCCCGCGCCTGTATGCTGCGCGGCGCAGACGTAACGCTGCTGGCGTCCACCGGCTGCACGCTGCCGCCCGTGCCGTTTGTAAAGACCGTTTCGTTCACCACCGCCGCCGACCTGTTTGAGGCCGTCAAGGCAAACGCCATGGACGCTGACGCCCTCGTCATGGCCGCCGCCGTGGCCGACTACCGCCCGGCCACAGTCGCCGCGGACAAGGTCAAAAAGCACGACGACGAGATGAATATTGCCCTGGAACGCACCGACGATATTTTAGCCTGGGTCGGTGCGCATAAGCCGGAAAAGCTGTTTGTCTGCGGCTTCTCGATGGAGACCCGCGACTTGATTGAAAACAGCACGGCCAAGCTGCACAAGAAGAACATGGACATGATCGTGGCCAACAACCTGAAGGTGCCCGGCGCAGGCTTCGGCGTGGACACGAACGTTGTGACCACCATCACCGCCCAAGGCGTCACCGAGCTGCCCCTCCAGAGCAAGGATGCCGTCGCCGGTCACATCGCAGACGCGATTGCGGGAAAGTAAGAAACAGACCGCAAACGGCCAAAGCCCTTTCCCGAAACAAAAAAATCATACCCCCGCCCCCACCTGCATATTCATTTGTGAATCATGCAAAGGGGGCGTTTTTATGTGCGGAATTGCGGGGCAGGTCGGGCGCGACCCCCGGACCATCCAGCGGCGGTACGCGGCCTACTGCGCCATGCAGCAAACGCTGGCGCGGCGCGGGCCGGACCAGCGCGGTATGTACATCTGCGGCGCGGCGGCGCTCATCCACGCGCGGCTGGCGGTTGTGGATCTCGAAAACGGCCTGCAGCCCATGCAGCTGGACTGGCAGGGTGAAACCTACGTGCTGGTTTATAACGGCGAGCTCTACAACACGCCCGAACTGCGCGCCGCACTGGCCGCCCGCGGGCACAGCTTCAACGGGCACTCCGACACCGAGGTACTGCTCCACGCTTTTGCCGAGTGGGGCGCAAACTGCGTGCCCAGGTGCAACGGTATTTTTGCGTTTGCGGTCTGGCAGCAGAACGCAGGTACGCTGTTTTTAGCACGGGACCGCTGCGGCGTCAAGCCGCTGTTCTACACGCAGGCGGAGGACTCGCTGATATTTGGCAGTGAGCTGAAGACCCTGCTGGCGCACCCGGCTGTGCCGCCCCGCGTCCACCTATTGGTGAAGAGGAAGACAGCCATCTTGGAGATTTCATTCAGGATGATAATGTTCCTGTTCCGGCAGAGGCAGCAGCTTCTACACTTCTTAAGGAACAGCTTGTTGAAGTACTTGGAACTCTTACAGAAAGAGAGCAGAAGGTATTAAGATTAAGATTTGGTATGGATGATGGAAGAGCAAGAACTCTTGAGGAAGTTGGTAAAGAATTCAATGTAACAAGAGAACGTATCAGACAGATTGAAGCCAAGGCTTTAAGAAAGTTAAGACACCCAAGCCGCAGCCGTAAGTTAAGAGATTATCTTGATTAGGATTAAGTTATGGTAAGAATATCTGACAGATTAAGAACAGTTGCACATATGTGTGAAAAGGGAGCAGTCGTGGCTGACATAGGGACAGACCACGGCTATCTTCCTATATATCTTGTGCAGGAAGGAATAGCTCGGTCTGCTATTGCGATGGATTTAAGAAAAGGTCCACTCGATAAGGCAAAGAAGCATATATGTGATAATTGTTTAGAGGACAGAATACAGACAAGACTTTCAGACGGATTGGAAAAGCTTTCAGCGAATGAAGCTGATATTATAACCATATGTGGTATGGGTGGCAGGCTTATAGCTGATATTGTAACTAAGGGAATGAATGTTATTACCCGGAATACAACACTTATAGTATCACCGCAGTCAGAAGTAGGAGATTTCAGACATTTTCTTGTTTCACAGAGATTGGTTGTTGATGATGAGAAGATGCTTAAGGAAGACGGTAAGTATTATTTTATTATCAAATGCAGAAAGTCAGACGAAAATGTTTATTCTGAATACAGTGAGACGCAATATCAGTACGGATGGAAGCTTTTAGAGAGCAAAGATAAGACTCTTTATGAATATCTTATAAAAGAGAAAGAAACTAATGATGGGATAAGTAACAGTCTTAAGAAAGATGAAAGTAATCCTACGGTTAAGTTAAGATTACAGCAGCTTTTGCAGAAGAATAATATAATTATGGATGCATTGTCATATTATGACTGATGCGTAAGAGGAGGATGCTATGGGAATGACACTGGCACAGCTTGCAGCAGAGAAGCAGAACGAATATAAGGATGAGATTATACTCGCTAATGTTAATGGTAAGCTTAAAGAACTTGGAGAAGAATATATCCCTGACAGTGATGTTACATTTGTTACAACTTCGACATCAATAGGTAACGAGACATACAGAAGAAGCGTGGTTCTTCTTATGCTTGCAGCTATAGATAAGATAGACAGGAATATTGACAGAGTTGTTGTTGAATATTCTTTAAGCAAGGGACTGTACTGCACATTTGATGGAGACTTCAGACCTGACAAAGAGTTTATAGATGAAGTTAAGTCAGTTATGCACAGTATGGTTGAGAAGGATCTTCCAATCAAGAAAGAGCTGATGAAGATATCTGATGCTATGAATCTTTTTAAAGAAAAAGGAATGACAGATAAGACATCACTGTTCAAATACAGAAGAAGTTCATTTGTTAATGTGTATGACCTGAATGGCTACAAAGATTATTTCTACGGATATATGGCATCTTCTACAGGCATGCTTGGGGTATTTGACATATTCCTGTATGACGAGGGAATAGTGTTACAGCTTCCGGTTAAGAATGCACCTCTTGAAGTTCCTGAATTTAATCCACAAACAAAGCTGTTTAATGTGTTAAAGGAAAGCACAAGCTGGGCAAAGATGCTTGGCATGTCTACGGTTGGAGAACTTAATGACCATATAACTAATGGGGATATGACTTCTTTTATGCTTACGCAGGAGGCACTTCAGGAACAGAAAATTGTTGAGATAGTTGATGAGATAAAGAAAAGACCGCATACTAAATTCATCATGATAGCCGGTCCATCTTCTTCAGGAAAGACAACATTTTCACATAGATTATCAATTCAGCTTATGGCTAATGGATATAAGCCACACCCAATTGCTGTCGATAATTACTTTGTTGAAAGAGAGCAGACACCTATTGATGAGAATGGTGATTACAATTATGAAGACCTTCATGCAGTAGACATTGAACTTTTTAATCAGCATATGACCAGACTTCTTAACGGAGAAAAAGTGGAGCTGCCGGAATTTAACTTTAAGTTCGGAAGGAAAGAATATAATGGTAATTTCTTACAGTTAGGGGAAGAGGATGTTCTTGTAATAGAAGGAATTCATTGTCTTAATGATGAATTATCATATTCACTTCCAATAGACAGTAAATTCAAGATATATATTAGTGCACTTACACAGCTTAATGTTGACGAACATAACAGGGTATCAACTACAGATGGAAGACTTTTAAGAAGGCTTGTAAGAGATTACAGGACAAGAGGAGCATCTGCAAAGAAGACTCTTTCGATGTGGGAGTCTGTAAGAAGAGGTGAAGAGAAGAACATCTTCCCATTCCAGGAGCAGGCGGATGTTATGTTTAACTCAGCAATGCCATATGAACCATGCGTATTAAAACCATTCGTTGAGCCTATACTTTTTCAGGTAACAGAAGCTGACCCTGAATATCAGGAAGCAAACAGACTGCTTAAGTTCATGAACTATTTCCTTCCATGCGGCTACGAGAATGTACCAATCGATTCTATATTACGGGAATTCGTAGGCGGAGGATGTTTCAAGGTGTGATGATTGTAAATAAAAACACCCAGGGCTTAGTGCTCTGGGTGTCTGCTTTCAAGTGAATTTCTGTATTCTCTTGACATCTCGAAAAGACTGGCGACATAGCCTGGTGTCTTTTTGTCAATGTTATCTTTGATTGTTTCAAGCATTTCAATATACTGTTCAAGAATGTTGCTGATTGCAGAGCTGTTAGTCAAACATATCTGTTCCCACATTTCAGGAGAAGAAGCTGCAACTCTTGACATGTCACGAAAGCAACCTGCGGCAAGTAACTGCATATGCTTTTCTTCGTCATCATTATCTGATACTACATGAACGAGTGCAGTTGATAAAAGATGTGGAACATGGCTTATGGCAGCAACAGATTTGTCATGCACATGGTAATCCATGACGATAGGACGCATGCCAACATCTGATGCAAATTGTTTCATGAATTCGATTTTTTCAGGCTTGGTTTCTTTGGTCGGTGTGATTATATACCTTGCATCTTTTATAATTGATGAACCTGAATTCTCATAACCTGTTTTTTCAGAGCCAGCCATAGGATGTCCACCAATAAAGCGGTCATTAAGTCCTAATGAATCTGCTGCTTCATGTATGATAGTCTTGACACTTCCAACGTCGGTAATTATGCAGTCCGGACTGGCAATGGCTTTTAATTTTGTAAGATATTCTGTGATAGTAATTACAGGTGTGCATAACAGGATTATGTCACATTGTGCAAATGTTTCGTCTACCGCAGGAGCAGCGACATCAACAATACCATCAGCAACCGCAGCGATTACTGGTTCTAAATGTCTGCTTGTGGCAGTTATATGATAATCCCTGCCGCTTTCTTTAAGGGCATGGGCTAAGGATCCTGCAATGAGTCCGAAACCTATGAATCCAACCTTTGTCTTCATATGTTATAACCTCCATGTAAGAAATATTAATATTCATGCGAATAGTGGTATTTTAACACTTTAAAGTGATAATGTAAAGGCGGCTATTTAATTGACAAATTAAAGTGATGTGTGTAGAATGTTTTTATGCGTTTTTAAGGAGGAATGTGTTATGTCGGCAGTATATAACCACAAAACAGTTGAAAAGAAGTGGCAGCAGGTATGGCAGGATGAAAAAGCTTTTGCTGCAACTAATGATTATTCAAAACCAAAGTATTATGCACTTGTAGAGTTTCCATATCCATCAGGACAGGGACTTCATGTAGGTCATCCAAGACCATACACTGCTTTGGATATC
>OHAJ01002296.1_pt1 | contig 13161 bp, 7 predicted proteins | sample 1577101 | NCBI WGS metagenome assembly OHAJ01 (sample SAMEA3541531, study PRJEB24748) | human gut metagenome | biome: human gut; feature: human-associated habitat; material: faeces | place: China | collected 2012
CGAAATCCCAAAGTGCCAACACGGCGGTTCCAAAGTGCCAAATTGGCACTTTGGAGATGTGCTTATATCAAATGCTAAATGAATTAACAAAAATCGAGGGAGACTGCTCATGAAATCAAATTTTGATTTTCTGAATCGATACTGGCCTGCATTGGCACAGATCGGCGCAACCGCAGAAACCTATGTCTATTCTGATCCCAATGCCTGTATCTATAAACTCGGAATGTTTGCCGAGCGCTTAGTGCAGGAGATCCTTGTCTTTGAGCACATTGCGGAGCCGGCTGTTGACAACACCCACGCAAATCGAATTCGCATTTTGAAGCGAGCCGGTTTATTGCCGCACGAAATTGACAACACGCTATATGTTCTTCGCAAGACAAGAAACTCGGCAGTACATATAGGTACGGACTCCGTGGACGAAGCAAAGACATTGCTATCCTTGACATACAATCTTGCTGTTTGGTTTATGGAAACCTATGGAGACTGGGGATATATTGCGCCTGAGTTCGTTATGCCGAGCGAGACCACGCACGAAGATTTGGAATCCGTTATTGCCGAGCAGGAAAGGAAAATCGAGGAATTGACGAAGCAACTGGCCGTGGTCAAGACCGCCGCTTCGGGCAAAACGCAGAAGGAGCGCGCAAGACGGTCAGAATCTGTCTCCGCTATGATGAATTGGAATGAGGCGCAGACCAGATGCTTGATTGACGAGCAGCTTCGTCTTTCTGGTTGGGAAGCTGATACGCAGAACCTGCGCTACAGCAAAGGAACGCGTCCTGTAAAGGGGAGAAATATTGCCATCAGCGAATGGCCTACCAATTCGGCCTTTTACAAAAACGGGTATGCGGATTATGCATTCTTCGTTGGCGAGAAGCTCGTAGCATTGATGGATGCAAAAAAGATGTCGGAGGATGTGGCATCTACCATCGATGTGCAGGTAAAAGACTATGCTGCACATATTAAGCCGGAGGATATTCCACATACGGTTGGAAACTGGAATGGTTATCAGGTCCCCTTCCTCTTTGCTTCAAATGGCAGGGCATATTTAGAGCAGCTGCGGACGAAGTCTGGTATTTGGTTTTTGGATGTCCGGGAACAGGAAAATCAACCGTATCCCATTCGAAACTGGTTTAGTCCGAGTGACCTGATGGAAAAGCTTAGTCAGAATACGGAAGCTGCCAATCAAGCACTGGCTACGGCAGATAATTCGTTTATGACAGACCCTAATGGGCTGAATCTGCGCGACTACCAGATCAAGGCCATTGATAAGGCAACAGAGGCAATCGTTGACGGCAAGAGAACGGCCTTGCTTGCGATGGCCACCGGAACGGGCAAAACCCGTACTGTTCTGGGACTTATCTACAAGATGCTGGAATCCAAGCGTTTCCGTCGTATTCTTTTCCTTGTGGATCGAGTGTCCCTCGGTGAGCAGGCAATGGACACCTTCAAAGATGTCAAGCTGAAGGAACTGCTGACGCTGGACAAAATATATGAGATCAAAGCGATCGATGACAACATCATCAATCTGGAAACCAAGGTCAGCATTTCAACGGTGCAGGGGCTTTTGAAACGCACGATTCTGGCAGAAGAACCGGATTTGATGCCCGGTGCATTTGATTTGATTATTGTGGACGAAGCCCACCGAGGCTATATTCTTGACCGTGAAATGACGGAAGAAGAAATCCTCTACGATAATCAAGATGATTATATGAGCAAGTACAAGCAGGTTATCGAGTATTTCGATGCGGTGAAAGTTGCCTTGACTGCTACGCCCGCCCTGCACACGACCGAGATTTTCGGGGAGCCGGTCTATACCTACAGCTACCGTGAGGCGGTTATCGATGGCTGGCTGGTGGATCACGACCCTCCATATCTGATTAATACGGATTTCATTGAAAATGACGCACAGTTCAAGAAGGGTGAAACCTTGGCGCAATATGACCCCAACACCAATGAACTTTTGAACGGTGCAGTTTTGGACGATGAAATGGATTTCGATGTGTCGGAGTTCAACCGCAAAATTGTTCTGCCGGATCATACCCGCAAGGTGCTGGAAGAAGTTTCGACCTACCTGAATCCGGAAAGTGGAGAAAAGACGCTGATTTTTGCGGTGAATGATGCACACGCTGACCGTATTGTGGATACGCTCCGAGAAATTTACAAGCCCTATGGCATTTCCAATGATGCCATTATGAAAATCACGGGCAAAACTGCCGGCGGCAACAAAAAGAAGATTTTGCAGGTGATCAAGCAGTTCAAGAACAACCAGTACCCCAACATTGCCGTAACAGTCGACCTGCTGACTACCGGAATCGATGTGCCGGCAATTTGCAATTTGGTGTTTATGCGCAAGATCAACAGTCGGATCCTCTTTGAGCAGATGCTGGGACGCGCTACTCGCCTTTGCCCGGAAATCGGAAAGACGCACTTCAATATCTTCGATGCAGTTCGCGTGTACGAGGATTTGGACGACACTTCCAATATGAAGTCAGTCTCCGTCAGCAAATCAATGGCTGAATTGTTGGAGGATTTGTTCCGTCCGGGTGAGACCAGCAAGCAGCCTGTCAAAGATCGCATTTTGGCAAGATTGCAGCGTAAGAGCAACAATCTGACCGATGAGCAAAAGTATGATGTATCCGAGCGTTTAGGCGGAAAAACAATTCGGGAATATGCGAAGGAATTGAAAAGCTGTACAGAGGAAGCTTTTGTGCGACGCTGCCGGGAGGATAAGGATTTCCTGCTTTGGTTTGACAACCTGAAGGGCAAAAAGCGCGGACATTACTATTCCGAAAAGGAAGATACCCTTTTGGAAACGACCCGCGGCTATGGTGACACGGAAAAACCGCAGGATTATCTGGACTCTTTTGTGGCCTATGTTAATGAGAACAAAGACCGTATCGAAGCGATCCGCATAGCCTGCACCCGCCCCAGCGATATGACCCGGGCGCAGCTTCGGGAGTTAAAGCTGGAACTGGATAAGGAGAATTTCACCGAGAGCAGCTTGAATGAAGCGGCCAGTGCGGTGAGCAATGAACGGATCGTGGCAGACATTATCGCCTTTGTTCGTCGGGCTGTACTTAAAACGCCGCTGGTGAACCACGATAACCGCGTGAAAATGGCCTTTTCTAAACTGATTTCGGTGCATCACTTTAACAAAATGCAGCTGGATCTGCTGGAAAAGATCAAGGTATATATGCTTCACGAGAGTATCCTCAATACCGAGACCTTTGAGGCACCGGCGTTCAAGATGGATGGCGGTTTCGCTCGCTTTAACAAGAAGTTTGGCGGGCAGCTTGCGGAGATTATCCGCGAGATCAACACTTATATTTATGAAGGAGCAGCTTAAATGAGCACGCAAGATATTGTACAGAAACTTTGGAACCTCTGCAATGTGTTGCGGGATGACGGTATTACTTATCACCAGTATGTGACAGAACTTACCTACATTCTGTTTTTGAAAATGGCCGATGAGACCGGTGCAGATAAGGATATTCCCGAAGCATGTCGTTGGGGCTCTCTGACCAGCCGTTCCGGCATTGACCTGAAAAAGCACTACTATACGCTGCTCAGCAAGCTGGGCGAAGAATCTGTTGGCCGCGTGGCGCAGATTTACGCCAACGCATCCTCCAGCATCGAGGAGCCGAAAAACCTCGAAAAAATCATCACGGAGATTGATAAGCTGGACTGGTATGAGGCCAAAGAGGAAGGTCTGGGCGACCTGTATGAAGGACTCTTGGAGAAGAACGCCAATGAGAAGAAGTCCGGTGCCGGTCAGTACTTTACCCCTCGTGTGCTGATCGATGTGATGACGGAGCTCATCAAACCTCAGCTGGGCGACAAGTGCTTTGACCCGGCCTGCGGTACTTTTGGCTTTATGATTGCAGCCAACCGCTATGTCAATGCGCATAACGATATGTATGCGCTCTCTGACCGTCAGGCAGATTTCCAGCAGAACAAAGCGTTCAACGGCGTGGAGCTGGTGCACGAAACCCATCGCTTGGCATTGATGAATGCCTATCTGCACAATATGAATGCCAATATCACATTGGGGGATTCTCTCGCACAAAGCGCCAAGGGATTGAAAGATTTTGATGTTATTCTGACCAATCCGCCCTTTGGCACGAAAAAGGGCGGTGAGCGTGCCACACGGGATGACATCTCTTTCCAGACCTCCAACAAGCAGCTGAACTTTTTGCAGGTGATCTATCGCAGCCTGAAGGCGGACGGCAAGGCTCGCTGCGCCGTGGTGCTGCCGGATAATGTGTTGTTTGCCGCCGGTGACGGTGCCAGCGTGCGCCGGGAACTGATGAATTTCTGCAATCTGCATACCATTCTGCGCCTGCCTACCGGCATTTTCTATGCACAGGGCGTCAAGACCAATGTGCTGTTCTTTACCCGCGGGACAACCGAGCAGGATAACACCACCGAGGTTGCATTCTACGATATGCGCACCAATATGGACAGCTTTGGTAAGACCCGGCAGCTGCGTAAGAGTGACTTTGATGAATTCGTGGCAGGATACGAAGACCTATCCAAGCGCACGGGCAAGCGCTGGAGCAGATTCACTCGTGAGGAGATCGCCAAGAATCCGGACGATAGTCTTGACCTTGGCTTGATCCGCGACAACTCCATCGTGGACTATGATGATCTCCCTGACCCGGTGGAAAGCGGCGAGGAAGCGATTGCGAATCTGGAAGAAGCGGTCGATCTGCTGAAAAGTGCTGTGCGTGAGCTTCGTGCTCTGACGGAGGAAAAGTGATGGCAAGAGCAAAAAAAGAAGCTGCCCTCACGCCCGAAGAGCGTTTGCAGGCAGCTTTAGTGCCGGATTGGGAGTGGCCGTATAAATTGCCGGGGAATTGGTGTTGGACAAATTGGGGCGAGTGCGGGGAGTTCGTTGCAGGAAGTGGGTTTAAAAATGAATACCAAGGTTTTACCAATTATGATATTCCGTTCTATAAAGTTAGCAGTCTCAAAACTGCCAATGAAACTGGTTATCTATGCGACAATACTAACACAATAGATGAAACGGTACGCAAAAAGCTTAAGGCAGCACTGATACCAGCCAATTCTCTTCTCTTCGCAAAGATTGGTGAAGCTATCCGCTTAAACCGACGTGCAATAAACACTGTGCCCTGTTGTGTCGATAATAATATGATGGCTTTTATTCCTATAATATGCCAGCTAAAATATGCATTCTATTGGAGCAAAGGAATTGACCTATATGATTTCACAAATGCAACAACTGTTCCGGCAATCCGAAAAACTGATTTAGAAAAGATTTCGTTTCCACTTGCTCCTCTCGCCGAGCAACAGCGCATTGTAGACCGCATCGAAAGCCTGTTTACCAAGCTGGACGAGGCCAAGGAAAAGGCACAGGCTGTGGTGGATAGCTTTGAAACCCGCAAAGCCGCTATTCTTCATAAGGCCTTCACCGGTGAACTGACTGCGAAATGGCGGGAAGAACACGGTGTCTCAATAGATAATTGGAAAACTACTCGATTTGACAGCGTTGCAGCTATTAGAAGCAACTTAGTTGACCCTGCAGAGTATCAGAGTTTTCCGCATATCGCTCCAGATAATATTGAGAAAAAAACTGGTGTGCTGCTTGAATATCATACGATTGCCGAAGATGGTGTGACCAGCGGTAAACACCGTTTTTACTCAGGACAAATACTCTATTCAAAAATTCGACCTTATTTGTCAAAAGCGGTTGTTGTTGATTTCGATGGGTTATGCAGTGCAGATATGTATCCTATTGAAGCATACCAAAACGCAAGGTGCCTTTGGTATTATATGCTATCAGATGAGTTTTTACTTCAGGCATCGACTGCTGGTTCTCGTTCTGTTTTGCCAAAGATTAACCAAAAAGAGTTATCTGCGTTAACTGTGCATCTTCCGACGAATGATAGAGAGCAAGAAGAAATCGCTCGAATCCTTGATGAACTTTTTGATAAAGAGCAGCAGACCAAAGAAGCCGCCGAAATAGTCCTTGACCAGATCGAACTGATGAAAAAATCCATTCTCGCCCGTGCTTTTCGCGGTGAACTGGGTACGAATGACCCAAGCGAGGAGAGCGCGGTAGAATTGCTGAGGCAAGTAATCGAACAAGAGGATGGAGATGTGATCAGGCCAAAGGCAAAAGCGAAGCGAATTGCAATTCCCGCAGAAATTAAGCCGTTGTTGTCAGGTGCTAATGAAGAAGCAATTGTCAAACTCCTATTAAAAGCTGCGCCCCAATCTGTTTCTACACAGACAGTAATGTCCATTAGTAAGAAAAAATTTGAGCTTATGGACGCATTACGCAATCTGGAGAAAAAACAGATTGTGTCGAAAAGTGATTCTGGAGAATACTCACTAGTGAGGTAATATTATGCAAATCAAACGGCTTCAGATCGATGATTATCTTTGTTTGGTTGACTTTGATATAGTATTTGACACCGTATCGGGTGGTAGCTCAACAATTCTGATTGGAGAAAATGGCGCTGGAAAATCAACGATGATTGAAAGTGTCCTAAATATCCTGATGTCTTTTGATTCTCCCACAATAGAAAAGCAGATTGACTACGACTATTCAATGGAGTATGAGTATGCGCAAAAAGCGATCCGAATCGTCAAAAATGAAAAAAACTATCGTATTGAAGTAGATGGTGAATTTTGCGAGGGAAGTTATAGAAAGGTGCGTTCATTTACCAAAACACATTCGGTGTTTCCACAGCGTATTATTGCATTTTATTCTGGAGCCAACAATAAGCTTTTACCTCAAATAAAGAAGATGAATGCCCGCTATACTCAGAGATGCAGGAATACACTTGAGAGTTTCCTTAAGGTGGTAAGCAATGAATCTGACCAATCTTTGCCGAGCTTTCCGAAAAGAAAATATAATTATTGCGATGAGGGAACGACTCCTATTTATTTGGTTGCAATTCTTTGCGGACAGGACTCTTTTGAGAAAGATTATCTAGTTAACGCTTGCCGTTTCAATGAAATTCAGTGCATGAATATGGTCATTGATACAGATAAAGTTGAGAATATCTTTGGTAGAGGACGATTTGACGGAGATATGCCCACTGGCCTATATTATTTGACGGATTTCATTGAACATCGTTTTACAGATTTGCTACGTAGAGGATTTATGTATTCAGCTATGGGGAAATCTTATTTTGTAATTAAGGAGATTGGTAATTTAGGGTTAGATTCTATTGCAATCTTGGAATTCTTTGAGAAACTATACTCCTTGTTCGACGCAAGATTTGAGGTGACCATAACTCAAGGAATTTCTACGGTAAAGTGCAAGTCAATGAGCGAAGGGCAGCGCCAACTTATCAAAGTCCTTGGAATGCTTGGCATTTGCAAGACGGAGGACAGCCTCGTTTTGATGGATGAGCCAGATGCATATATGAATCCGCGCTGGAAGTATGACATTAAAAGCACAATGGACCAATCTTTGCAGGAGGCTGTGAACACTCAGGCGATTATTGCAACACATGATCCGTTGGTGATAAATGGTGTTCCCAAAGAATACATTCGGATATTTACTCGAAACGAGAATCAAGGAAGATTCTTTACAAGAGTTATTACCCCTGTCGAGAATACCGAGGGAATGGGAATTGATGGGTTACTACAAAGTGAGTATTATGGGTTACAGACTTCTTACGACCAAAAATCGCATAAGAAATTCTTGCGCAGACAAGAATTATATCTAAAACTTATTGGTGAGAGCGCTACGGACGAGGAAAAAGCGGAGCTCCGTGAAATAACGAAGGATTTGGGATTGCTGCCGCTATCGTATAATTCGATTGATTTTTTATATGATGATTTTTTGAACGCATATAAGAGGTGCAATCTGTATAGCAAAGAGTATCTTACCTACGACCAGGTGTTAGAGCGCAGAGAAAAAATTAAAGAAATTATTGAGGCGTTATACAAAAGGCAAGTATGAGATATATAAAGATAGAAGATCTTCTGGTATTCAGAAGCAGGTGGGGACAAGGGGATACACTCTGGAAAAACAGTGTACTCAAAAAGGATTTCAGAGATTTCTTTCACAATAAATGCTGGTATACAGAAGTACCCCTTGTCGGGCAAGATGTGCATATTGACCACTTTCGACCCAAGGCAGCGGTAAAGCCTTTTGAGAATTTTAAATATAATCATTTAATTCAAGATAAGGGGTATTATTGGCTAGCAAATGATCCGTCGAATTATAGGGCGTGCTGTATCTATGCTAATCGAAAGACTGGTGGCGGCGGTAAAGGAAATTATTTTCCTCTGGCAGATGATGGCGTATATCAATCGGAAAAAGATGAAAATAATGAGCATCCAATGCTGTTAGATCCATGCGTGGCAGAAGATGTTAAGTTGTTGTCTTTTCTGGGTAATCGCGTAGTTCCTGCAACGGACGATGAACTGGGCAAAGAAAGAGTTAGAGTTTCGGCATCTATTTACAATCTGACTGATGCTTACATAAGCAACGAAAGAGGGAAAATTTGGGCGAGCATCGAACAATTACTTGCAGAGTATGTCTCCGGAGATATTAGCAAGTCCAGCTGTATTCGCCAGCTAAGGGATGCTATATCACCCGAAGCGCCCTTTTCAGCTTGTGCAATAGCTTGTGTTAATTCTCTTGCTCCGGACGAAATAAAGAGTGAACTTGATTTGATACTCTAATTCTATGAAATGAGGGATGATAGTGCTGGATCAGACAAATGCAAATATTGAAAGACATATCAAAACCCACTCAGTGCGTTCCGATGATGACCGTGCGGCAGTATCTGCGTTGGAGACATTTCTACGTTCAAATGGGAGAATCAACACTTCTTTTGCATCAAATGATAAGTGGCCCAATCACGATGGCACTTTTGAGTTTGTTCCAAACCCGGAAATTTCGAGACGCCCCGTGCAAACTTTCTATGTCCAAATAAAGGGAACACGCAATTATACTGAGCGCGAGGGTGTTATCAAGTACACACTAAAAGATCTCGCTTTTCCTGCTTTTATATGTGGCAGAGTATCCCTTGATCCGGGAATTCTGTTTGTGATTCTCAATCCCGCTGAACGCGGAGATGAGAGAGTTTTTTGGAAGTATATGTCGCCCAGTTTTCTTAACAGTATTGATTTTGCAAAAGACAGTATAACCGTCAGTTTTTCACCGGAAGAGGAAATCTTGAACAATGACGAAAGCGTTTTAGCTTTTTGCGAGAGGTTAGAAAAAATTGTCGAGCGGCATTCCTTTGTAAACCAATTGGAACGGCATAATTATTCTTTTGAAGAAGCTAAGCGAATCGTTGAGACCTGTGATACGGAAATCACGGAAAGCATTGACAATTTAAGCATTCTAAATAAGAACCGCGATAATATTTCACGGAGAATTCTGACGAGATTGAACGATCTATGCATTTCAGCTTTACTGTTGAATGCGATGAAAGACGGCTATCAAAGTCCCAACGCCGGCTTTGCGTGGGAATACTCACTCTTAAGGGCAAATACAAAGTACTTAGGGAATTTTTACCGAGGATTGCAATATATCGGACGCCGGGTCCCCGAGGAAGGCCAAGCAGAGCGGCTGATGCTGAAGTACTACAGCTTTATGTGGCAGATCCGTCAATCACTCTATGAGAACTACGGCATCACCGTGCTTCAGAACTTGGAAAAGTTTCAGGAATATACCGGAACCGATGAACAGGATAAACAATACTATGAGTTGGTGGCGAATGCTTTCTCAACCCCCAAAACCGAGCAGAAACATAACAGCAATACGAGGTTTTATATTCAGAAAAGGACGCCGTTTTATGTTGGTAAAGAGCGTTATTTTGAGGTAACACTGCAGCAAGCGGACATCTATGCGTCAAAGTATAACCGAATTACAGCATATACCAAACTTGACATTTCTACAGGCTATTCTGTACAAATCGACTATGTCCCATCATACATTAATCTCTGGGGTGTCAATACAGAAATTAAAATTATCACAGCTTGGCGTGTTTCGGTAGATCCTAAATGTTTGAACAAGCTTGGAAGGATACTTAATATGCGCCTTCAGCTTTCTTCGAAATATGGAGAATATGATGCCCTGATGAGATTCCTAACAGAAACAGGTATGGATTTTCTGGAAATGATTGATCTTCGGGAGATACCTTTCTCAAATCTTTTGGAGTCAGTTTACAAAAAAGCAAACACCTCTTATTTCAAAGATGTTTTACAGCAGCTGAGGGACAACTATTCTACAGGTTCGACACGCTTCGGCCGATATACAATTCGGTATCTGTTACTGAATCTGCGCGAAGATCTTTTGGAACGCGTTATGCCGTCTCAGTTTAGTCCGCAATGGAAATGCAAGGATTTATACCTGTCTAGAAAATGCTTTCCGTTTGAGTGTAACCCACTTGCTTCTGATTTAGCAGACAGTAAAACAAGTCAACTAAGTCAAGCCAAGTACTTAGCCAGAGTAGTTGAAAAAGAAAAGACTGAGATCGCTGTTCCATACTGGTCTATTGCAAAGTCTATGCAAGATACCGGCGAAATTTACTGCAATCTTGGTGGAGACTTAACCGAACAGGCAATCCAGAAATATAATGATTGCTTAGACGATTGGGAAAGACAGAAAGGGTATGAAATCATTTCGGATGGAAATGTTGCTTGTATTGCAGCATATGAAGCTTCGACGCTCTTTATTTTGAATAAACTACTGGAACTATCGCAGCTCCCAAATAAAGGCCAAAAAGAAGTTAATGAAAGATACTTGAGAGATTGCAATATTGCTTTTTCTGATCCTAAAAAAGAAGAAACTCTTAAATATGCTTTTGTAAACTCCCGCGTACTTCTTATTTACGGAGCTGCCGGTACCGGAAAAACGACCCTAATCGATATGATCTCGACAATGCTGTCTGGGCGTCGGAAATTGTTTCTTACCAAAACACATACGGCCTTGCAGAATCTGCAGAGGCGAATTAATAATCCGGGGGCTGATGCCAGTTTTGTAAGCATCAATAGTTTTACGAAGAGGGTAAACCTTCCTGATTATGATGTTATCTTTGTAGACGAATGCAGCACCATTGATAACCGTGCAATGAAGGTATTCCTCGAGAAAATGCGCCCGGATACATTCTTAGTACTTGCGGGAGACACCTATCAGATAGAATCTATTGATTTCGGTAATTGGTTTACTTATGCCAAGGATATTATTAAGACTAAAGGTTCGAATGTTGAACTCGTAAGCACTTGGAGAACAAAGGATCCCGGTTTAATTGAGCTTTGGAACGAGACTCGAAATAAGGGTGCGCTAATAACGGAAAAACTTGTTATCGACGGCCCATTTTCTGAAAATATTGGCGAAGGAGTGCTCTATTCCGAGATAATGGATGAGGTGATTTTATGCTTGAACTATGATGGAAAATTTGGCTTGAATAATATGAATAGCTATTTCCAAAATGCTAACACAGAAACGGCTGTTGTCTGGAGAGACTGGAAATATAAAGTTGGCGATCATATATTGTTCAATGACACGGACAGATTTTCTCTGCTCTATAATAATTTAAAAGGGCGAATTGTCCAAATAGAACTGTTCGACAGTAGAATCAGATTTACAGTAGATGTAGAGATCCCGTTAACAGAGCAAGATTGCCAAAACGATGGCATAGAATTCATCGATATAATTGATGATGTGACCCGAATACGATTTGATGTATTTGATTTTGAAGAGGAAATGGCAGATGAAGATCGCAAAAAAACCATCGTACCGTTTCAACTTGCCTATGCGGTTTCAATTCATAAAGCGCAGGGCTTAGAATATAGGTCAGTTAAGGTTGTTATTCCGAGTAGCAACGCTGAAAAAATATCACACGGCATTTTCTATACAGCAATTACGCGTGCAAAAGAAAAGCTAAAAATCTACTGGAGTTCTGAAACAATGCAAGAAGTCGTCGCTGGATTTTCGATAGACACTTCAAGGCAAAAAAGTTTGGCAATTATTAAAGAGAAACTGAAGCAGGACAAGAATACTTAGAAATAGGGCACCGACCGCTTGGCCGGTGCTCTATTTCTATATGAGTCACCTATAAGTCAATAGTGATTATCAGCCGTCCTTCTATCACCGGGAGGGCGGCTTTTTGCGTTCAGATAAAAAATATTTGAGAAATTTCCCGAAAACACCCCCACAAACGGCGCCCCCTATTCAGAGTAAGTGAAGGGAAAAATATTTTTGCGGGGAATTTTGAAAAGCACCCTGCCAAACGGCACCCCTTATTCAGAGTATTTACGGACTTGTCGAATCAGTTGAGTGAGGCAAGACTTTTAGGCTACACCTGTGAAATGGAAGAGTCTACACAGTACATTTGCTGCTTCGCGGTACCCATACAGAAAAAGGGAAAGGTTGTTGCAGCGATCAGCGTGGCAATTCCTATATTTCGCTACACAGAAGAAAGGGCGAAACTGGTCAGGACGCTTTTGTTTGATTCCAAGAATAAAATAGAAACCATTCTTAACAATGTAGATATGGATATGGAACATCTCATATAAGAGATATCCGAAAGGAGGGGGAATTTATGCCCCAGTTTATATCTATAGGTGAAACAATGGTATCATTTGTCCCGACGGAGCAGCTATCTCTTAGCTATGGACCATCATTGAGAATGAGGATAGCAGGAGCTGAGAGCAATACGGCAATCGCACTACAAAGATTAGGTGTATCCACAGCTTTTGTCAGTCGTGTTGGAGATGATACTCTTGGGCAATATGTGTTGCGGATGATTAGGGCAGAAGGAGTTGATACTTCTGATGTATGTGTAGACAGAGAGAATCCTACTGGTCTCATGATCAAGGAAATGCATGCGAACCAGGAGACGCGTGTCTATTATTACAGGAACGGATCAGCAGCAGCGCACATGACAAAGTGTGATATCCCTGAACAAAAACTGGCAGAGGCAGATATATTACATCTGACAGGAATAACACCAATTTTAAGTGAATCTTGTAAAGAAATGACTTATGCTTCTATGGAAATGGCAATGGAGCATAATACCGAGATAAGTTTTGATCCTAATATTAGGAGAAAACTTTGGAGGCAGGAAGATTATCGACCGCTTATGCAGGATCTGATCCGGAAAACTACATCCGCCGACCTCACCGCGCCCACGCGCCTCACCGCATCGCTCAATGGCGCCAAAC
>OHAJ01002297.1_pt1 | contig 13159 bp, 14 predicted proteins | sample 1577101 | NCBI WGS metagenome assembly OHAJ01 (sample SAMEA3541531, study PRJEB24748) | human gut metagenome | biome: human gut; feature: human-associated habitat; material: faeces | place: China | collected 2012
CTCAAACTGTCGCACAGTATAACACACATCCGATAGACTTGTCAACCATTTTTAATCTGATTTTATTATATCATATATCTTATGTAATAGCAATAGTTTTAGAAAAATTAACCAATATTTTATTATTTCTTTTTTCGACAAAAAATCTTTCTGAGAAAATGTTGCGATTTTTCTGAAGCAAGCGCCTCATCAGAGAGCTGCTTATTGCCCTCAATTATTTTTTCAGCCAAAGCCTTTTGTTTATCTGCAGCTTGTCCGGCAGACAAGGCCGCTTGACTTTCTGCTAATTTATTTAATGTTTCAAGAAGCTGTTTATCTTTTTCCCGGTTATGCTCTCTTTCTTTTTCAAGCTCCGCCTGCAACTTCTCCACTTGCCCCCTTAAAAATACTACTTCGCTATCCTCCGGAGGTGTAAACGAGGGTGTAAACGAACCGTCAACCGTTGACGACAACTTATCATCAACTTGTTTACGGTCATTTTTCAAAAATGCCTGTTTTATAAGATTTTCACCGTCAACTGATATGTAAACGACACCGTCAACCGTTGACGTAAACGGCTGTAAAGCTGTTGACAGTTCCTTACTCTTTCTTTTTTGATGAACAGCTTGCTTTGATACACCAAGTTCATCAGCAATTTGTTTTACAGTTTTACTCATAATTACACCTATTCCTCTGACTCATCACTATTTATATTTTCACCGGCATTTATTCTTGCAATATCTTTAAGAAATTCATCTCCATCTTGAGGGAAGTCTATCAGAGCCGTTGTATATACTCTTACTTTTTCTTTTCCCTCATCTTCTCCATAAAAACCTTTGGATTGAATAAATTTAATACCGTGCATTTGCATATACTCCATAGACTTTACAATGCTTCCCTTTGTCCCCTCTAATCGCATACCAACCGTAAGATGAGCCATAACACACACTCCTAATATTATTTTATTTTTTTAATTCACCTAAAATATAATCGCTTAATTTCTGTGACGGTGTTATTTTAACTGCAATATGACCGTCACGCTCAAGCTGTTCCAAGCGCTCGGCTCGCAGACGTTCCTGCTGCAGCTCGGCAACTATTTCATCATAGTATTTAATAACCGTATTTCTATCTGCTCCCACAGCTCTTGCTATTGCTGCCTTTTTTGTTATACCCGGATTTTCTCTCATATACTCCATTATAACATTCTTTTTACTTTTTCTGCCGTTCCCAGCTCTCCAATTCACATTGCCATTTATTTCATCACGCACAAAATTCATCAGCTTAACGTGTTCAGCCTGTTTTCTGCCGTTTCTTTTATTTTTTTCAATCTGCAGACCGGACAATTTTGCAATATCATCTCTTGGGAATGTAACATAGTCCTCATTATACATTTCCAAAGCACATTTTACATCATCTTCGGTAAATCGGTTTATATCCTCAATACTCATATCGTCATAAACTTCTAAAAGAGAATAAGCATCCCTCATCAGCTCGCCTTCTTCGATACAACATTTTTTTGCATATATAGCCAATGTCATTATACCATAAAATCTATGACCGACTTTTATTTCAGTTTTAATTCGATTAAGCCACCAATCATATAAATCTCTTTTTATAGTCCATCTGCCCCGGCGCTCTTTTCTTACTATCCGCTTTTCATACCAATCAGGATATTTTTCTTTTGCCTCCTCGATTGATAACCGGCTTTTCATCATAATACTTTTAACGTGCTGCTGTTCTCCGTTTGAATCAGGAATAAAAGTTAAAAGTTCATCTAAAGAAATTCTATCTCCAACCGAATAAGCAACAACAGGGTATTTTTCTCCCAGTTTGGTACACGTTCCAATCACTCTGAAACCCTGCATTATTCCCTGCATTTGCGGTTCTTTAATCGTAGAAGTAAACCTATTCCATATCTGCCGAGTCAAAGCATATTTCAACTCTTTCATATACAACTGATTTTGCGGATACATAGGAACAGGCTCATCCAAAACATAATATAAATGCAACCCGGTACCACTATTTACGACAAAGGTAGCCTTTGGCAAAATATCTTTATCCATCTGATGAAGCACGTCCCGGAGCTGCGGCATATCTACACCATCAAGGTCAAACACCAAAGCATACAAATACCGAGCGTTTTTAGCATTTCGCTGTTTTCCGTAATACGAAATTGGAGACATAATAGTAAATTCAGACTTGTTAAGCTCATTCAACTCTTCGAGATTATCCGTAATTGTATATCTTTTCCCTTTACCATTTCTTTTAAGCTCAACCGCAATACCGTTTTCTTTATACTTTTTTTCAATCGTCACAGCAATAGCATTAGGTTTATTATCTTCATAGTGTCCTTTTCGCTCAAAAGCTCCTTCAGGAAATATGTATCTATAAAAATCATACGGCTCAATCTGCTCATAAAACTGATTAAGCAACGCATTTTTATTTATATATAAAAATCTTTGTTGTTTTAACAATTCAGACCTATCAGACAGCATAAAAACACCTCCCAACAATAAAGGGGGAAAAGGGAGAGCAAAAAAGCGGTCGCTTACGCTCCCTTAAAGAAAAAGTCACCTCTCCCTTTTCCCCCTCGCTCCACCTATGGAAAGCGTGGAAAACTCCGCTGGAGTTTACGCACCCTTACCACAGGTTACGCTCACCCCCATATTCCTCTCCGACTTTTTCCATAGATTTATAAAAAATATTTTTTTATTTTTTTTTAGTAGCCCTAAAGGGCTATACGGGGCATATATTATCAATGAATTTTTTCAGCACTTTTATAATACCATAAATTTTCTCAAAATACAATATATTGTGATAAATTTTATTATCCCCACAAAAATATTTTTTATAAATCTATAACATACCATTGACAAATCCGCAAAAATCGGATATACTATGTATATACTAATAATGGAGGTGTTCTAAATGACAACAACCATTCAGAAGTGGGGCAATAGTCAAGGGATCAGAATCCCAAAGTTTCTGCTCGATGCAGTTCAATGGAGTGACGATGAGCAGCTTGTATTAAGCGCCGACAAAAACAAAATCATAATTGAAAAAGCAGAGCCAAGAAAAAACATCATGGAACTTTTTGCTAATTTTGACGGCGAATATGTTCCGGTTGAAATGGATTGGGGACAGCCGGTAGGAGAAGAAGTATGGTAAGTCAAGGAGATATTATAAAAGTCAGCTTTGATCCCCAAAAAGGACACGAACAAGCTGGCTACCGCCCGGCAGTAGTAGTAAGCAATGATTTTTTCAATCAGAAAACCAATCTTGCTATAATTTGCCCCATAACAAACACAAACAATAAATTCCCTTTGCATATCCCTTTAGATAACAGAACGCAGACAACCGGTGTTATTTTATGTGAACACGTCAAGGCATTAGATCTTAATGCAAGACCGCACACGGTTGTGGAGCAGCTCCCAAAGGAGATTTTGACAAAGGTAATAAATGTTGTGTTTTCAGAAATCGAACAAATTTAGAAACAAAAGCGGCTGTTACAGGCCGCTTTTGTTCGTTTTAAGCCTGTTTAATATAAAACCCCACACGATCGCCTTAAAAACGATTTAAGAGCCGTTTTTGAGCCTCTGGCAACCATCAACACATACGCATATCTTTCGGAACGCAAGATAACGGTTTTGTGTGATAAAAGGCTATTTCCCAATATCCCAATCGAAAATTCATTCTTAACTTTCTTTCAAGCATAACATTGTATTTTTTATGAATTTTTGACCATTCATTATCTTCTATCATAGCAGCATAGCCGTTTGAATAACCGGCAGTAATTCCTATTTTTGAAATAAAAAATTGTCCGTTTTCATCTTTTACAAATAATTCATCAATTATCTGCTTTCTTGCCTGTTCCTCTGTAAAATCTATCGTGTACGGACTCTGCAGAACCGTCTCCCATAAAACAATTTTATGGTTTTTTCTGTTTATTCTGAAAGTATAATCTTTTTCTGATGAAGAGCATACAACATACCCTGTATGCTCCTTTTTTGGTTTTAATTTTCTGTCGGCGTTCGCACGTTCCCGGTTAATTCTCAAAAGATTTTCATTCAGCCCACGTTGGTATTCGATTTCAGCATTTGCTGCAGCAAGCTCCTGTTTAATCTTTTCCACTTGCTCATCAGCAGCTTTGTATGCCTCATTTATTTCTCTTTTTGCTTCAACATTTGCTCTATCTATATTTTTTCGGGCTTTTTCTTCTGCTTCACTTTTCCCGGCTTTTGCTACCCTTAATTCTGTTTCTTGGTTGTTATATTCTTTCCTGGTTAATATCACATATTCCCATTCAGAGCTTGAATATCCCCCTTGCACTTCTTTATATCCGCCAAAGGGTGTTTTTTTAACATATTCAGACATTTCCGCACCCCCTTACAATCCTCTAAGGTAATTTGTAGCAAAAACTTCTGCTCTATTATGTCCGAGAGCTTTACTGCACATTGTCATCGCAGCTCTATCAAGTTTTCTCTTTACCTCGTCCTTTCTGCAGGTGTAAACATCACTTTGATATTTTCTTCCTGTTCCCTTGTTAATTTTATCATACGGAATATCTTTAATATCCCTTGCATGAGCTTTATACACCGCAGTTGCATACTCGGCTCTGTAACCGTGTATGTCGGCAGCTCCGTGTATATGCTCCCACACCTTTTTTTCTTCCGGTGTTTTTATAATTCTGTCGGCAATCTGCTTCTGATGTTCTCCGATAATCGGGCTATATCGTTCTCTGCCACCCTTGCCTATACCTTTTCGGATATGCACATAATATTCTTCCTCAAAGTATCTTGTATCTTTCAAAATTCCTAACTGCTTCTCATCGGCGGCCGTTCGCTTGTCCTCTGGTATGCTCTCCAGCTTTGTTATTTCCGCCTCGATTTCGGTTTTGGTTATTATATCCCCACCCTTAATCGAGGACAGCTCACATCTCCTCAAGCCTGTTCCCTTACAGAATTTCACAAGCTCATCATTGTTTTTTTCTGAAAAATGATGGTCTCTCTTTGCCGTTCCTCTGCTCCTCTTTATATCTTCCCTGTGTCGTTTCGGAGGCTGATAATAATTTTCATCATCGGGACTAATGCCATAGAGCTTACCCAACGCTTTCGCCTCAAGGTGCATTGTCGAAGCTGACAACCCCTCTGCCTCTCTTTTCTGCAACCACTCATTTACATATTTTTTTGCACTTTTTAATGTTGTGCATTTCAGATCGGTTTCCTGCACGTACTTAATAAAATATTTTATATGTTTCCAATAACTCTTGTAGGTGTTAAAGGAAAATATTTTGTCTTTCTCCGTTCCGTTCTTCATAGCCTCTTTTTTGCTTTCGCCAAAGGCTTGCATACTTGTCAATTTATCGTATGCTTGCTGATGAAGAGTTTTAGAATAAGCTTTGTTTTTTCTTCCCATCAGAAAAACCTCCTTTCTCTGATGTTCAAATGGTGTTAAAGCTAAAGCCGCCTCCTGCAAGAATTAAATTCTCTGCATTCAGCAAAATACACTTTTTAAGGTCTTATGTGTGACCGGTTTGGAATTAAATTCCGACACTTTTTCTTCTTGCTTATGTGTGCAGCCTTATTTATTATTTTAATCACTTTCTACGGCAGTTAAGGTTCTGTCGGCTTTTTGTAGAGTACAGCATCTCTCCGGCAATTTGTCAGTATGTCCGGCTACATTCAACGATACGTTTGCTTACAATGTGCTTTCAAAAGATTACTTACACAAAGGTCAATGATACATTTTTTCAATTCACAAGGTTACTGCGACAAGCCTATGTATCATATAGGTGTATCAAACCTAAACGGCTTCTACATTATAAAATAATGTACCTCCGGCAATTTCCCGGAACGCTCTGAGCCTAAACACTATTTACCCTCGCTCAGACGAGCCTCTTTTTCATTTTCTATTATACCATACCCGAAAATGTTTGTCAACATATTACACTAAATCTATAACATAACGGTTTACCCGTACACGATATGCGCATACGGGTAAACCGTTATGGCAAAAAAAATAGAGGTCGGCGAATATTGCCGACCTCTATTTTTTTATGTTATGGTCTGTGATCAATGTTGAATGATTCGGTGTCTGACCCCGTTGTATAACTTACAGTTACATTTTCAGGAGATACTTCCCATGCCTGATTTACAAGACTAGAAGACATTCCCCAGTTTTCATATGTAGAGGTATTTCTATTATAACCGAATCGGTCAAGTGTTAATGCAGCAAGTGTATTGATGCGCTTTTTGCAAGCGTCATCTGCGCTCATGTCTGGATAAAAGAACTGATCCACCGATATATCGAACATTGTCACCATCTGATAAAAAGTGTTCAAGCTCGGATGCTGACCGTCGTTTTCGTTATATATGATGGTGCGGGGATCACGGTCAATGATAAAGGCCAGTTGATCCTGTGTCATCCCGCTGGTTTCTCTTTTGCGCTTTATCTCGCACCCTATATCGTGGAAATCAAATTTGCGCTCATCGCGTTCAAATTTCATAGACATCACCCAATGTAATTTTATATTTCAGGTAGTAGTATTTGAACGAATTACATTTTCGTGCAACTGCTGACTTGAACACACCGGTACTTTCGAGACTAATCTTCGTTGATCTAACAGTATAAAAAGAAAACTTTTGAATTATACTCCAAAATACTTGACCGATTCGGTTATTGGTGCTATACTCTAAATAACCGAAACGGTTAATATGTAAAAAGGAGGAAATGAATTGGACAAATTTTTGGCCCTGACCGAAGAAAAGAGATTGACCATTCTCAATGCGGCGTTCCAGTGCTTCAGCAAGTTTGGTTATGAAAAAGCCTCAATCAATGATATTGCGGTAGCCGCACACATTTCCAAAGCGTCTGTGTTTCAGTATTTCGGCAGTAAAAAGCAGCTCTACATTTACCTACTGGAATACTGCAAGAAAATCATAGAGGGAATATTTGACAAGGAATCCCTCAATTCCCAAACAGATTTGTTCGACAGAATCCTGGCATCCAGCCGCATGAAAATGGAGGGGCTCCAAAATCAGCCTTTTATCTTGCAGTTTATTACCAGTGCCTGGGAGGAAACTTCTCCCGAGGTGGCAGATACGCTAGCGATCCTGACGGAGGAGGCCAGCGGATTCCGAAACGATCTTGTTCTGCGGGAAGAGGATGCTTTGAAATTCAAAAACCCGGAGGATGCCCAGCCGGTCTTTCAAATGCTGCTTCTGATGGCCGAGGGCTATGCGGCCCGGTACCGTGGGGCGGCGGCCTTCGATTTTCAGGCTGTCATGGAGGATTTTGAGGAGAACATCGCAATTCTGCGGAAAAATTTTTATAAGGAGGAGTATCAAAAATGAGTGAGCAAGCAATCGTCTTAAACCAGCTGACCAAGCACTATGGAACCCATCGGGGGATCAATGACCTCAGTTTCTCGGTGAATGAGGGCGAGTTTTTCGGCTTCATTGGCCCCAACGGTGCAGGAAAATCCACCACCATCCGCACGCTGATGGGCCTGATCCATCCCAGCGGCGGCAACGCCTCTATTTTCGGTCTGGACTGCCAGACCAAGGCCAGTGTCATTGCCAGAGATGTGGGCTACCTTCCCAGCGAGAACAGCTATTATGAAAACATGAAGGTGCGGGAACTGCTGCAATACACCGCTGACCTGTACGGCATGGACTGCGAAACGAAAATGTATGAGCTGTCTGAGCGCCTCAATCTGGATCTGACCCGGAAAATCGAAGACCTGTCTCTGGGTAACAAGAAAAAGGTGGGTATCGTGTCTGCCATTATGACTTCGCCCAAACTGATTATTATGGACGAGCCCACCAGCGGATTAGACCCACTGATCCAGCAGGCTTTCTACGATATTCTGAAGGAGGAAAACAGCCGGGGCGCTACCGTGTTTTTTTCCTCCCATGTGCTGAGTGAGGTACAGAAACTGTGTGACCGGGTGGCCATTCTGAAAGAAGGACATCTTATTGGCATACAGCCCATCAAAGAACTGCGTGAGAGCGGCTATAAAAAAGTCACTCTGAGTGCAAAGGAGGCTATCCCTCGCGATTTCTTTAATTTGTCCGGCATTGCGAACTATGCGGAGACTGCGGACAAGACCTCTGTTTCCTTTGTGTATAACGGCAATATCACGGCGATCATTGACAAGCTTCACCTGCTGCATTTGGACGATGTGCTTTTGGAAGAGCCCTCTCTGGAGGAGATCTTCATGCACTACTACGAGTAGGGAGGTGTCAGGCATGATCATTTTGAAATATGAACTGAAAAGGCACCGCAAATATATTTTGGGTTGGGCCATCGCCTTGGCTCTGTGTGTTTTTGTGATGACGCCTACCTATTACAGCTTTATGGATGTTTCCACCGGAGACCTCTATGAAACGCTGGGTACGAGTGATTTTTACAAGGGCGTTGGCGTGTCCATGGAATATCTGACCTCACCGTTGGGCATTTATGCGTTTCTCACCAGCTTTTTTATGATTGCGTCCGGTATTTTCGGGATGCACTTCGGTATCGCCATTCACACCAAGGAGTGCTCGGAGCGAACCTCTGAATATCTGTTTACAAAACCCCATACCCGAAAAACGATTTACTGGGCAAAGGCGTTCACGGTTTTTTTCGGCGTAGTGGTCGTGAGCATGGTATATCTTCTCGCCTCTTTTTTGGCGCTGGCCCTGTTTCGCTCCGGTATTGACTGGGGAGAGTTCTTTCTGATTGCTCTTTCCCTTATGCTGGTCACGCTGTTCCTTGCAGCTATGGGGCTTTTGGTAGGAATTCTTTTTTCACGCAATCGAAGCCCACTTTTGACCGCCGGGTTAATTGTCTTTGTCGAGTACTGCGTCACCAGCTTCTCCAACATTGTCAGCAACCGTGCCATTAGTTTTCTGTCCCCGTACTCGTTCTTTAGTGCGGCTGAGATTTCCAAATCTGGCTTTTATGAGTTGGATTACTTGGGATGGTGTGTGCTGCTGTTTGCCCTGTTTTTGGTGCTTTCTTACGGTGTCTTTCTGAAAAAAGACATTCAGTTCCGCAGCTAAGGAGGTGTGAACATGAAAACATTGATTAAAAACGAATTCCGCCAAACCAGAAAGACCCTGCTGATCTGGCTGGGGATCATGTTACTGCTGTGCGGATTCTGCTATTTTGAACTTTTATCCTTGAAGGACAGTTTGGATGAGATGGCCCGGACAGTCGACCAATTCCCTCGCTTGATTATGATCATGTTCGGTGTGAAAGGGGATCTCACGACTGCCCTTGGTTGGTACGCGTGTATCTATTTTTGGGAGGGGCTGTTGGCCTTTGCCTATGCAATCTCTCTGGGCCTGTCCTGTGTGGCGAGGGAAAAGAAATTTGGAACATCCGAATATCTGTTCACAAAGCCTGTGGAGCGAAAAACCATAGTTTTGGCAAAGGTGATTGTTTCATCGGTGAACCTGTTGGTATTTTCCCTGTTCAGCGGTGTGTGCAATTACTTTGCGGTCATTCTCCCGCTGGGGGGACTGGAACAACCGGGAGCTGAAATTGCAACTGCGTTTGGAATGTTCTTGACACAACTTCTGTTCTTTGCCTTGGGTCTACTGTTTGCCAGCCTTTTCAAATCTTATAAGGCTGCGGTGCGTGTTGGTACGGTTTTCGTATTGGCCGCCTATACTGTCGCCATAACCGCCGAGTACGCTGGGAATCGTTTCTTAGACTATCTGACCCCTCTGCGGTACTATGATGTGTATGAAGTAGCACTAAATGGCGTCTATCTTTCCTACATCGTCTTAACAGTACTCATTGTGGGCGCATGTGTAATGGTTTCTACAAGGCGGTGGAAACTGCGTGAGTTGTAAATGTAATTGTCCATAGATATTCTAGTATCTGATGAAAAACAAAGAATGAAAAAAACCGAATGGCTATTATGCCCCAACTGCAACAACAAAGCTGTCAGTAGAAGAACGGAAGTGGCTGAAAAAGATTGCGGAAAAATCCGACTTGCTGAAGAATCCAAAACCGCAGAGAGGACGAAGATAAAAAATGCCTGAACGGCGGTTCTGGTTTTTCAGAACCACCATCCAGGCATTTTGTTTAGTAATAGAAAAAGGTGCAGTTGATTATTGCGTATTGTCAATCTCTCTCAAACCGGGTAGTAAAAATACGGCAAGCGCAACGATGATAATGCCAATTCCGCAAATGACAAACCATTTCTCAACTCCCAGCCGCTCCGCCAGAGGCCCGGAAATGACAAGGCCAAACGGCATGGCGAGGGAAGCGGCGCTTGTCAGTAGAGAAAAAACTCTCCCCAGATATTCTGGTTTGACCGTTTCTTGAAAAATCGCATTTTGCACACCGTAAAATGGAGCGGAAATTCCCATAACAGTACAGCACACAACAAAGACAAGAAATGCGTCTGGCGGCAAAAGCCCGGAGAGCATATTGCTAACGCCCATCAGGAGAACGGAAAGACCGATGGTGTACCGCCGTTTCTTAAAACCGCCCCAAATGCTCAGAATGACTCCGCCAAGCAGCATACCAACCGCAAAAGCAATTTCAGCGGCAGAGGCATGGGCCGGTGTTCCTTTGAAGTATGACATACAGATGAGAGGAAAAAGCGTACTGATTGGCATATAAAAGAACATATAAATTACACCAATCCAGAGCAGAGCAAAGAGGCCCCTGTTTTGCTTTAATACCACATACCCCTCTTTCATATCCTGTAAAAACTGTTGTCTTTTCGTTTCTGGACATAGTTCAGGCGTTGGTATGGACGAAATCGCAACAGTCACACAGGCAAGGATTGCACCCACAATATCTAACAATATAATTGCATTAAGAGGCCAAACAGCATATAAAAACGCTGCGGCAGCTGGACTGATAATCGCACTTACTGCTTGCATGGTCTGCGTGTAACCAGCGCATTTTGTAAGTTCCTCTTTTGGCACAATCATAGGTGTTGCTGCGCTGAATGCTGGAGAATGAAAAGCAGTTCCCGCACTTCGGATTAACAGGACAACCATAATAGACCATACGGGCAATTCCATGTAAAACGCCACCAGCGCCAGAATACCGCCAGCGGCGGCAATTATCAAATCCGCACCAATCATTACGCTTTTACGGCTGTGCCGGTCAACAAAAGCACCTGCAAACGGGCCTAAACAGGCTTGCGGCAAAAATCCAATCAGTGTTGCCGCCGTCAATATGATTGCAGAATTAGTTTTCGCAACCAAATAAAAGATAATGGCCATTTGCAAAATACCGCTGCTAATAAAGGATATTGCTTGTCCGGCAAGAAGTGTAAAATAAGTTTTTCTCCATGAATTGTTGTTTTGGGTCATAATGCGAACCTCCTTTTTTATTGCATTGTTCCTTTGTTTCTGCAATAAAAAGCAGGCGTTGTCCCACAGAGAGGGCAGACGCCTGCATAACAACAAAGCACGAAAAAACACCACGATACAGTTCAAAGACTGCTCGTGTCAAACCTACGTGTTCCTTTGCATACGCACGCAAAAAAAGCCCACCATCATGTGGAAAGGTACTTCTACTTTTTATTGCTTATTAGCGTACACAAATTAACACACGTAAGCCTCCTTCCAATCTCAAACTGTCGCACAGTATAACACACATCCGATAGACTTGTCAACCATTTTTAACCTTGTTTTCCATCTTGTTTTTCCATCTCTTACGGGCAGTAGCAAAGCCAGGCGAGCCAGTCAACGGTCAAGATGAACGGCGCTTTCAGCGCCGCCGTTGACAGTCTCGCCCGTCTTTGCTAATGGGTAATCAAGGCGGGAAAGCCATTTTAGGGCTTTCCCGCCCATTTCAATTTTGGGAGAAGAAAGGCCCCAAAATGAACGAGTGCGGCCAAACACTTTTAGGGATTGGCCACCTTGTCCACCCATCCAGCGGGGCGGCGGGGAACGGTCAAGGCCGGGCGTCAGCCCATTCATTTCAGCCTTGACGGTTTCGTCATACTGGCTGCCGGGTGGTTTTTGTGGCAGTATGAACACTGAAAATTACACCCTTCAGTAGGAATCAGTGTGGCCATGAAGACATCCCAATTGAATTTTTGAGGTAATATTGGCTTGGGTTGAATACAACTGAAATTTTCTCCTAGGCAATCGGAGATGTATCCAGACATCATATATAAGCCCTCTTGATATTGTAGACTAAAATTAGTTGCCGTTCTTTTTTTCTTGAAGTGAAAGCAACCATGCGCTCTTCACAGAAAGACAGATGCCAATTCCAACTACGGTCATAAAAGCACCGAGGATGACAAAACAAGCCGTTGACCCGGCGCTCACCAGTAGTGATGAGCCAAACAGATAAAAAATTTCAGTAACATTGACGCCCATGTTGAAGACGGAAAGCAGCTCGGCGCGATTGTCTTCCCTGCCGGCAGCATCTACAATGCTGTTTTGGACTTCTCCCAGCAGATAGGATGGAATATCCAAAAAAAGCGGAAGGATCAGCATAAATAGGATAGTCCAAACCGGCACATTGACCAAGCCCAACACACCAAGGGCTATTCCACTCAGAATGAAAAACAGTGCCATCATTTGATTATAGTGTTCAGGCTTGGTACGGGCGAGAATCCGTTCGGACAGCAACTGAATTGCAGAATAACCCATAATAATTGCGGCGAGCCAGGTTTCATTGATCCCGCACAACTGCAGCTTCTCCGCATAGAAGAAATTGATCAGAATGCGGCCAATGTTCAAAGCTGCCAAAATCATTAGAAGCATCCATATCTTTTTCTGCTGAAACAACTGCGGATAGGGAATGTTTTTCTTTTGGCGCGTTTCACTTCTGGGCTGCACTGTTTCCTTGGGGATTTTTAAAGAGGTAAAGACAGCAACAAGGTTTGCGGCAATCGTTGCCAGAAGCAGACCCTTGATGCCAATCAGCGTGTACAGGACCGCATAAGCTAGGGTACTGGCAAAAAATCCGACAGTTCCATAATTGGCGACATGTGCAGATTTTTCAGCGTAATGTTCCTTTGAAAACATAATATAAATATAGCCGCTCTGCGTCCCAGAAGAAAAGGAAGCCGCTGTGCCTTCGAGGATAGCCTGTAAAATAAACAGACTATAATTGCAGCTTACATGAGCCAGCAAGAGGCAGGTTCTCGAAATGAGCAGCGCGATCTGGTATAGTACCAACGTGGATTTATAGCCAATGCGATCGGTCAGCT
>OHAJ01002301.1_pt1 | contig 13141 bp, 10 predicted proteins | sample 1577101 | NCBI WGS metagenome assembly OHAJ01 (sample SAMEA3541531, study PRJEB24748) | human gut metagenome | biome: human gut; feature: human-associated habitat; material: faeces | place: China | collected 2012
GTATGTAGGCTTTGCATCATACTTCTCAGTCTCTATGAACTGATGGTCGAAATCAGCCCCGAGGAATCCCAGGAAACGCCGCCCCGACGCCGCTCTCATACCCGCCGCAGTTATACACAACCGGCACGGTAAGTCCCTTTTTCTTTGCCTGAAAAAGTGCCTCCCGGATCTGCAGCACGTAGTGGCTTGGTGTCACAAGATTGATATTGTTTGCATTCTGTGCCTGCAGTTCCAGAAAAATATCCGAAAGCCGCCCGATCGAAATCACTTTTCCGCTTTCCATCTCCGCAATATGATGGTTCTGACAGTAGACACACCGCAGATTGCACCCGGAAAAGAAAACCGTCCCTGACCCCGTCGTCCCGGAAATACACGGCTCCTCCCAGAAATGCAGCGCCGCCCGCGCCGCCGCAACCCCGGAGGGCGCCTTACAATATCCCGTCTTTCCATGCTCCCGGTCCGCTCCGCACTTCCGCGGACAAACCCGGCACCGGCTCATCTCCAGTTCCAAATCCTGCATCGTATTTCTCCCTTTTCTCTTTAGAAAAAAGCCGTGTCTCCGGAAAATAGTTCTTCCACAGACAAGCGCCATGGTAAAGCGCGCCTCCGACCCCGTCGGCAGGCCGGGGAAGCCGATGCTGATCTGGTTTTGCTCGATAGCCTTGCGCTTGAGCGTGAAGGCCGGGGTGTAACTGCCGGAGCGCATGGTCAGGTCCGGCCGGCCGGGCAGGAACGAGAAGTGCGCGGCAAGGCGCGCGATGTTTTCGTCCGTGAAGCTGCCGGACACGGCGATGACAATGCGCGGCGCGATATAGTGCGCGATCTGGAACGAGCGCAGGCGCGCCCCCGTCAGCCGGTCGATCGAGGCCGGGCGCCCGAGCACCGGCCGCCCCAGCGCACCGGGGAAGGCGGCGCCGATGAGCCGCTCCGTGACCAGATCCTCCGGCGTGTCGGCGTACATGTCCATCTCCTCGCGGATGACGCCGCGCTCGTTGGCCACGTCCGCCTCGGCAAAGTTCGATGTGAAGAGCATCTCGGCGAGCAGGTCGCCCGCGCGGTCGAGGTGCTCGTCGAGCACGCGCGCATAGTAGCAGGTGCCCTCGCGCGTGGTATAGGCATTCACCTGGCCGCCGATGGCGTCCATGCGCTCTGCCAGCTCGGAGGCGGAGTGCTGTGCCGTCCCCTTGAAGAGCATGTGCTCGATGAAGTGCGCGCTGCCGGTCTCGCACGGCGATTCATACCGTGACCCGACGCCGATCCACACGCCGATGGCCGCCGAGCGCACGTGCGGCATGTGCTCATAGACGATGCGCACGCCGTTCGGCAGCGTCTGTTTTTCGTACATGATGTGCTGTCCCCCCGTGGAAAAAGGGGCGGGGTGTCTGCGCACCCCGCCCTCACAGTTGTGCTGAGATTACATCAGGCCCTTTTCACGCATCGCATCCTTGCGGGACAGATCGATGCGGCCGCGATCGTCGACATTCATGACCTTGACCCAGGTCATGTCGCCGATCTTGAGCACATCCTCGACCTTTTCGGTGCGCTTGAACTCGAGGTCCTTGATCTTGATGAGGCCGTCCTTGCCCGGAGCCAGCTCGACCCAGGCGCCGAAGTCGCTGCGGATGTTGGAGACCTTGCCGTAGTACAGCTCGCCGACTTCCGGCTCGAAGACGATGTTCTCGATGGTCTTGCGCGCGGCGCGGCAAGCCTCGATGTCCTCGGACGCGATGAAGATGGAGCCGTCGTCCTCGATGTCGATCTTGCAGCCGGTGTCGGCGCAGATCTTCTGGATGACCTTGCCGCCCGAGCCGATGACCTCGCGGATCTTGTCGGGGTTGATCTTCATCTGGATCATCTTCGGGGCGGAATCGGCCAGCTCCTTGCGCGGCTCGGCGATCGCCTTGAGCATGATCTCATCAAGGATCTGGAAGCGGGCCTCGCGCGTCATGCGGAACGCTTCCTTGACGATCTCGTGCTTGAGGCCGTCGTTCTTGAGGTCCATCTGGATGGCGGTGATGCCCTGCTTCGTGCCGGCGACCTTGAAGTCCATCTCGCCGTGGAAGTCCTCAACGCCCTGAATGTCGATGAAGGTGGTGAAGTCATCACCGTCCTGGATCAGGCCGCAGGAGATGCCGGCGACCGGCGCCTTGATGGGCACGCCGGCGTCCATGAGTGCGAGCGTGGAGCCGCAGATGGAGCCCTGAGACGTGGAGCCGTTGGACGAGAGCACCTCGGACACCACGCGGATGGCGTACGGGAACTCCTCGACCGGCGGGATGACGCACTGCAGCGCCTTCTCGACGAGGGCGCCGTGACCGTACTCGCGGCGGTTGGTGCTGCGGGCGGCGCGGGCGTCGCCGGTGGAGTACGGCGGCATATTGTAGTGGTGCATGAAGCGCTTTTCTTCCTCTTCCCAGATGGTGTCGAGCTTCTGGGCCATGGACAGCGTCGCGAGCGTGGCGATGGACAGCACCTGCGTCTGGCCGCGGGTGAACAGGCCGGAGCCGTGCACGCGCGGAATCACGCCGACCTCGGCATCGAGCGGGCGGATCTCGTTCATCTTGCGGCCGTCAACGCGGTGACCGGCGAGCAGCCACTTCTTGACGATCTTTTTCTGCATCTTGTAGAGGATCTCGTCCATGTACTGCATCATGTCCGGGTGCTCCTCTTCATATTTTGCCTGCACGGCGGCGATCCATTCATTCACGCGCGCCTCGCGCACGTTCTTGTCGTCGGTGTCCATGCAGTACTCCATGGCCTCCATCTCGTTGGCGCACAGGAGCTCGAACAGGTCCTCGTCAAAGGACGCGTGCTCATACTCGAACTTCGGCTTGCCGATCTCGCTGACCATCTTGTCGATGAGGTCGAGCACGGGCTGCAGGTGCTCATGCGCCTGCACGATGCCCTCGTACATGACATCGTCCGGCACCTGGTCGGCCTCGGACTCGATCATGACGATCTTCTTGTGCGTGGCCGCGATGGTGGTGGTCATGCGGTTGGTCTTGCGCTGCTCCTGCGTGGGGTTGAAGAGGTACTTCTCCCCGTCCCAGCCGAGGACGATGCCGGCGATGGGGCCGTTGAACGGCACGTCGGAGATGCTCACCGCGGCGCTCGCGCCGATCATGGCGGTGATCTCCGGGCTGCAGTCGCGGTCGACGGACAGGACCTCGCAGGCGATGATGACGTCGTTGCGCAGGTCGCTCGGGAAGAGCGGGCGCATCGGGCGGTCGATCAGGCGGCTGGCAAGCACGGCGGGCAGGCTGGGCTTGCCCTCGCGGCGCATGAAGCTGCCGGGGATGCGGCCGACGGCGTAGAGCTTTTCGTTGAAGTCAACGGACAGCGGGAAGTAATCCACACCGTCTTTCGGGCGGGCGGAGGCCGTGCAGGTGACGAGCACGGTCGTCTCGCCGTAGCTGACGAGGACGGCGGAGTTGCACAGCTCTGCGAGTTTGCCGGTCTCCATCACGAGGGGACGGCCTTCATACTCGATCTCGTAGCGCTTGTAGTTGGGGAACTGCTTGTGCGTGGTGATGATCATGGGTTCTGGTGCTCCTTTCTTTTGTTGGCGGAAACGCCAGAGCCAGCACTTGCATCCGCGTCCCATGCGCGATGGGGCGCAGATTCAAATACTGGGCAGCGGCGCTCCCGAAAATGGGCTGCCGGGGCGAACGAAAAAAGCAGGGGGACAATATGAAATTATCCCCCTGCGTTCAAACGTTCATACCCTTCGGAAAAGCCGAACTTACTTACGGATGTTCAGCTTTGCAATGATCGCACGATAACGCTCGATGTCCTTCTTGGCGAGGTAGTCGAGCAGACGGCGGCGCTTACCGACCATCTTGTACATGCCCAGACGGCTGTGCTTGTCGTTCGGGTGCACCTTCAGGTGATCGGTGAGCTGGTGGATGCGCTCGGTGAGGATGGCGATCTGGACCTCCGGAGAACCGGTGTCGCCCTCGTGCGTCTTGTTGGCTTCGATGACTGCGGTCTTTTCAGCTTTGGTAATCATGGGAATGACTTCCTTTCTTTGTTTTCGTATCCGCTGGCGCAGAACCGGGCGGAAAGGCACCGCTGCAAAGCGGCCAGGCCCCGGATCCGGGCACATGGACTGTTTTACAATACCACACCCCGCGGTACTTGTAAAGAGAAATCTTTCTTAATTCGCGCCCGGCAGCGAGATGATCGTACCGCTGCCGCCGGTGACGGTGGGCAGCTTGCCGTCCCACTTCTCAACGGTCTTGTTCTGAATGATCTGGTCGGTAAGCGAGGCGCTGACGGAGCGGTTGGCCTCGGCTTCCGCCTCCGCGCGGATCTTGGTGGCCTCGGCCTCCGCTTCCGCGTTCGTGATGGCGGTCTGTTTTTCGGTCTCGGCCTTGAGCAGCTGCTGCTGCGCGACCTGCTTTTCCTCGATGGCATTGATGAACGCGTCCGAGAAGTCAAAATCGATGATGTTCACGTCCGTGACGTACAGCCCAGCGTCGTTGAGCTTGGCATTGAGCTGCTCGACCAGCCCCTCGGAGATGAGCACACGGTTCGTGACGCTCTCCTCGGCGGTGTAGACGGCGGTGATCGCCTTGAGCACCTCGTTGACGGCCGGCACAACGAGCACGGTCTCATAGTTTGCGCCGATGTTCTTATAAATACTGTAGCTCTTGGCCGTGTCGACGCGGTAATTGATGGCCAGCACCGTCTGCACGCTCTGCAGGTCCTTGGAAAACGCCTCGGTCTGCACCTCGAGCTTCTGGATGCGGTTGTCGATCTTCACGACCTTCTGCACGAACGGCGCCTTGAAGTGGATGCCTTCGGCCAGCACACCCTCCTTGACCTTGCCGAGTGTGACGACGACGCCGGTGTGACCCGCCTGCACGATGGTGATCGAATTGAGCAGGACGATGAGCACGGCCAGTACGATCAGCGCAGGGCGGAGGATCTTTTTCACGGTTTCACTGCGCACGGGCGAGGTTTTCATGTGCGGTTCTCCTCTCTGTTTCTGGTTTTTGTACTTTGTGCCCATTTTACTGGACAGGCCGTATCTCTGTCAACAAAAACCGCACACAGTGTGCAGAAAAATCCCGCCGCCGTCTCCATGAGACGGCGGCGGGATTCGTTTTGGGGACTTATTTTGCACCCTTGCCGTGGGCGGCCTTCATGCGGCGCTCATGGTCGAGAATGCGCTTGCGGATGCGCAGGCTCTTGGGTGTGACCTCGAGCAGCTCGTCGTCCGCGAGGAACTCCAGGCACTGCTCCAGGCTCAGCTTGCGCGGCGGCACAAGACGCAGCGCATCGTCAGAGCCGGCGGCGCGGGTATTCGTGAGCTGCTTTTTCTTGCAGACGTTGACGGTGATGTCCTCCTGCTTCGGCGACACGCCGACGACCATGCCGGCATACACGGGCACACCCGCACCGATGAACAGCTGGCCGCGCTCCTGCGCGTTGAACAGGCCGTAGGTGATGCTCTCGCCGGTCTCGAACGAGACGAGCGAGCCGGTGTTGCGGCGGCTGAGGTCGCCCTTATAAGGGGCGTAGCTGTCAAAGACGGAGGCCATGATGCCCTCGCCCTTCGTATCGGTCAAAAACTCGTTGCGGTAGCCGAACAGGCCGCGCGCCGGCACGAGAAACTCCAGCCGCGTGCGCTTGCCGATGGGCTCCATCTGCTGCAGCTCACCCTTGCGGGTGCTGAGCTTTTCGATCACGGAGCCGACCGCATCGGTCGGCACATCGGCGACGAGGCGCTCAATGGGCTCGCACTTCTGGCCGTCGATCGTCTGGTAGAGCACGCGCGGGGGCGAGACCTGGAACTCATAGCCCTCGCGGCGCATGGTCTCGATGAGGATGGACAGCGACATCTCGCCGCGGCCGGCGACGTTGAACGAATCCGTCGCGCCCTCGAGATCGGTCACGCGCAGAGACACGTCCTTGAGCGTCTCGCGGTAGAGCCGCTCGCGGATCTGGCGGCTGGTGACGAACTTGCCCTCGCGGCCGGCAAACGGGCCGTCGTTGACGGAGAAGGTCATCTCCATCGTGGGCGCGGAGATCTTCACAAACTCGATCGGCTCAACGCAGGTCGGCGCGCAGATCGTATCGCCGATGGTGATGTCGCCGATGCCGGACATGCAGATGACGCTACCCGCCGACAAGTCACAGTCTTTGAAATCAATGCCGACACGACAGGTTCCACTCTCCACTATACCGAATATATAGTAGCTATCCCGATGCGTGTAATTGATCAGTCGGTTCGGGGAAAAAGGAGAAACTTCCTTCGCAAATATCCCGAAATCGGATTGCTGAACTGCTTTATGTAGAGGAATATCCGCCATGCAATGTTTTTTTGCAAAGTTAGCAAAAAGGCGGATTACTCCGCCTTTTCCTCCTTATTCTTCCGGCAACTCTCCCGCCCGTATCCACTTTACATACGATACCTGATCTGCCTAATCAAACTTTTTTTATCGACACCGACCAACAGATCTTCAATGAGAGCATACTAGCGAGCATTGGCTATTTTCAGTGCATCGCGCAATTCTTCAAGTTCCATAATTCATAAAATATTTAAATTTAGTTCCAAGCCCTGAATGGGCGAAAATAAAGAAATAAAAATAAAATACCTGGTTACACCCATTTCGGGCTTAAATTGAAACATACGCTATTCACTTCATTTTTATCCTCAGATAAGCACGGTCATCAAAAGAACAATTGCCTTTTTGCACGCCTTTTGTACTCTTATACAACCGCATACACAGAGGATCTTTTTCCAAAATATCTGCAAGATAACATTCCGACTCATGCAAAGTAGAATACAGATGAGGATAACCGTCGGAAGACAATACCACCTCCTCCGCATCGCCCACGGAGAAGATATTCACCTGTTTCATCTGTACGGGAAATCCATCAAACACAGGAAAAGCAAAGCGCTGTCCTTCTACGGGACAATTCTGCAGAAGTGCCTGTTTTTGCAGAAAAGGATAGATAAACTCCCGTCCCGGATCATGAGATTCCAAATCTTTCAGCGTAGCCCCATCCAGCAAAGCAACTTCATTGACCACCGCACGTGCATTCGCCATGATAGCATCAATCTCTTTCTCATTAGACGAATACAGATTACCAATGATACACTGACAATCCCCCACCTGCCATACCTCATTTCGGGCATAACTATAAATCACTCCATTGGCCGTGAAACGTTTGCCCGGCTCTGCCTTCAGTTCATCAAGCAAATTATGCTCCACATAAAAATCATGTATTTTCTCTGTTATGCGGCTAATGGCACCAGCAGCATCAATATCCTTCGGAAAATCGCGTATAGCCTCCAAAGCAAGTTCCATAGCCAGGCGACCGGTTTTCTTTCCGTCGTAAGTGAAAGTAGATTTAGCTGTAGCCCCATCAATCACCGCTGCAAAGTAAGGGGTAACAATCATGCCATCCTCATTGGTCTGGGAACTTTGCTTGCCCTTCAGGAAACACTCCTCAACCGTAAAATGAGGAACGGAAGGAGCCTGAAATTCATTTTCTGACTGTAAATATGTCCAATCGCGATTACAATCCATTACTTTCGATTTATGTTTCAGATAATCAATCAGATATGCCGGACGGTCTGTTTGCAAGATAGTAGCACCCAGATTATTTATCAGGTAACCATAGCCTTTATCCTTATTTAGCAGTGAACAATCATCGTCGTGTCCACCGGCATGTGTATCCCATAACGTATTATACCATATATGAGATTTACCAGCCATGATTTTTTTAACCTCATAGGGTAACGGATTTGTATCATAGGCAAACTTAAACTCAATAGCCACCGGTTTCAAAACCCGAAGATAATCATTTAACTTCTGAATAGCATCTTTGTCATCCAAATTAACCTTTGGCATGAAGATTACTTTATCCAGATATTTTCCGTAATCACGCTTCACATCTTCTGCGGGAGCATTGCTTTTCATAATCACCAGATTGGTGGTTCCTGTCTTTTCCAACAGTTCATACACCTGGTCGAAATAGTCAAAAGCCTTGTCCAAATTGAGCATCACTTTCCCTTTGGCCGTCAGCAATGCTTCTTCTAAAGTGGGAATCTTGTAGATGGTCTTAATATGACACCCATTCCGCAAACGTAGTTTCTTTATTTCAGCCAACGTATATTCTTCCGGTTTTCCTTTTCCAGTGGTGGTTCGGTCGAGGGTATTGTCATGCAACAGAATCAAATGCCCGTCTTTGGTACGGGCAAGGTCCACTTCCACAATATCCACTCCCATCTGAACTGCATTTTCTATAGCTTCCAGTGAGTTCTCGCAAGCATTTCGCCAGTCACCGCGATGGGAAGCTACCAATACACTTTTAGATTGAGGATTAAAAAGTTTTGCCCTTATATCATCAAGCCTGTTCGCCCAAAGGGCGAAACAGGTTGATAAAAAACAAAATATGAATAACGTAAATATTCTTTTGATCATAACTATTCAGATTAGATTAATAATATCCTTCATTTTGCTCTTCTTCGACTGGTCCTACAGGATCCAAACGATCAATATGTGTTTGAGGAATTGGACGCAGTTTATGATAAGGTTTAATAGCAGCCTCCGCATCAGAATTGTATTTCTTTACCCATTCATAGAATTTCTCGGTACGTACAAGATCCTCCCAACGGCAAATCTCACCCAACAATTCACGACCACGTTCATCCAATATGAACGACACAAAATCACCTGTTGAAAGCTCAGCTGCAGTTACTTTTATATTATCATACGTACTGTTTACATCATCAGAAGTTCCTCCCTCTATTTCCCAATATTGTGCAGTTTTTGTTTCCCCGTCTGCCCACGCAGCCCGTTCGCGGATAACATTAATATATTTAGCAGCCAAGTCAAAATCACCTTTCCTGCCAGCAGCTTCAGCTGCTATCAGATAAGTCTCACCTAAACGCATACGCACCCATTCACGCGAGGATGCTCTCTCTGCAACAGAAGGACGATTAGGCGCCAAGTGTTTGATAAGTGTAGGATAATGTTTAGAATCATGCACTTCGTAAGGATAATAAGTATAAGACTTGTTGGCACGCAGCTTCTTCATTTCTATACTATTCTTTTCAAGCCCTGTTTTCTCAATGGTATAGTATATAGCTGTATCTCCCACTTCAAACTTCTTCTTCCCTGCTATTTGCCCTTTCTGCGTTCAGCGCCTCCAGCGCGGCCTTGCGCTCCTTGTCCTGCCCGGCAAAGGCGGCGGCGTTCTCCTTGGCGCGTTTGATCTCATCCTCAGTCAGGTTCGATGTGCCCGAGATCGTGATGCTCTGCTGCTTGCCGGTGTCCATGTCGCGCGCCTTGACCTTGACAATGCCGTTGGCGTCGATGTCAAACGTGACCTCGATCTTCGGCACGCCCGCCCAGGCGCGCTTGATGCCGCGCAGCGTGAAGGTGCCCAGCAGCTTATTGTCCCTGGCAAACTCGCGCTCGCCCTGCAGCACTTTAATTTGCACCGTTTTCTGGAACGGCGCGGCGGTGGTGAATACCTTGCTGAACCGCGTTGGGATCGTGGAGTTGCGCTCGATCAAATGCGTTGCCACGCCGCCGACGGTCTCGATGGAAAGGGTCAGCGGGGTCACGTCCATCAGCAGCAGATCCTCGCCGGGGCCGGAGAGCATCTCGCCGCCCAGACGTCCGGCCTGCACCGCCGCGCCCAGTGCAACGCACTCGTCGGGGTTCAGCGATTTGGACGGCTCGAGACCGGTCATCCGCACGACCTTGGCCTGCACCGCCGGGATGCGGGTCGAGCCGCCGACCAGCAAAACCTGATCCAGGTCGCTGGCCGAAAGGCGTGCGTCGCTCAGGGCGTTGCGCACGGGCAGGGCGGTGCGCTCGATCAGATCGGCGCAGAGCTCCTCAAATTTAGCGCGTGTCAGCGTAGTTTGCAGGTGCAGCGCACCGTCTGCCGCCATCGTGAGGAACGGCAGATTGATGTCGGTCTGCTTCGCGCTGGAAAGCTCTTTTTTCGCCTTTTCGGCCTCCTCGCGCAGGCGCTGCATCGCCACGCGGTCATTCGTCAGATCCACGCCGTGTTCGGCCCTGCACCGGTCTGCCAGCCAGTTGACGATGCGCTCGTCAAAGTCGTCGCCGCCCAGAAAGTTATCGCCGCAGGTCGAGAGCACCTGCACGATGCCGTCGCCGATGCGGATGAGCGACACGTCAAATGTGCCGCCGCCGAGGTCGTAGACCATGACGGTCTGGGTGCGGCCATTGTCCAGCCCATAGGCCAGCGCCGCGGCTGTCGGCTCGTTGATGATGCGGCGCACGTCCAGCCCGGCAATGCGCCCGGCGTCCTTCGTGGCCTGGCGCTGGGCATCGTTAAAGTAGGCGGGCACGGTGATGACCGCCTCGGTGACAGGCTCACCGAGATACGCCTCGGCATCGGCCTTCAGTTTTTGCAGGATGAGGGCGCTCAGCTCCTGCGGCGTGTAGCATTTTCCGTCGATGGGCACGCGGGTCTCACTGCCCATCAGCCGCTTGACGCTGGACACGGTGCGGGGGGCGTTCGTCACGGCCTGGCGCTTGGCGGGCTCGCCCACCAGCCGTTCTCCCACCTTGGTGAACGCGACGACAGAGGGCGTCGTGCGCTGCCCCTCGGCGTTGGGGATGACGACGGGCTTGCCGCCCTCGACCACCGCCACACAGCTGTTGGTAGTCCCCAGGTCAATTCCGATTATTTTTGCCATGGTGGTGCTTGTCCTTTCAAAAAAGACACTTTTGAATCATAATTCTATTGTAGCGCCTGCCGCCGGGAAAAGTGTTGCGATTTCGTAAATAAATTTGGGCGAATTTTATAAACCTGCGGGGCTGCCTTCCCCCCAGGGGGAAGGCTAAGAAAATGTTGACGCACACGCCCCAACGTGCTATAGTTAGTTTAAAGCACTAAAGAGGGGGATTCCTATGGCACGCACCGCGACAGTCACCCGCAATACGCGGGAGACACAGATCACACTGACGATTGACCTGGACGGCACCGGCAGGGCCGACCTGCACACGGGCATCGGCTTTTTTGACCACATGCTGGACGGCTTTGCCCGCCACGGCCTGTTTGATGTAAGCGTCACCTGCCGCGGCGACCTGGACGTAGACTGCCATCACACAATTGAGGACATCGGCATTGCGCTGGGCACAGCCATAAAAGAAGCGCTGGGCGACAAGGCCGGGCTGGTGCGGTACGGCAGCTGCATGCTGCCGATGGATGAGACGCTGGCACTCTGCGCCGTCGATCTGGGCGGGCGGCCCTACTTTGTGTACGACGCCAGCTTTGCAGGCCAGAGCTGCGGCGGCATGGACACCCAGATGGCGCGGGAGTTTTTCTACGCCGTATCGTACAGCGCCATGATGAATCTGCATCTGAAGGTGCTCTACGGGGAGAATGACCACCATAAGCTGGAGGCCATGTTCAAGGCGTTTGCCAAGGCGCTGGACGCCGCGACGCGCAGAGATGCGCGGATCGACGGCGTTTTGTCCACCAAGGGGACGCTGTAAGGGAGATGCTCGGCGGCGGGAACGACGGGCGCCTATAGAATACGCCCGTGGCCGTTTCCCGCCGTGGACAGCATATACAGTAGGAGGGAAAGCAGTATGTACAAGGACATCATCGACACCATCGGCTTTGTGGAGAGCTACGACCCCGAGCTGGGCGCGGCTATGCAGCGTGAGCTGGGCCGCCAGCGGCAGAACATTGAGCTGATCGCCAGCGAGAACATCGTTTCCCCCGCCGTCATGGCGGCCATGGGCAGCGTGCTGACGAACAAGTACGCGGAAGGGTACCCCGGCCACCGTTATTACGGCGGCTGCCAGTACGTCGATCAGGTCGAGCAGATCGCCATTGACCGCGCCTGCAAGCTGTTCGGCGCGAAGTATGCCAACGTCCAGCCGCACTCCGGCGCACAGGCCAACCTGGCCGTCTACTTTGCACTGCTGAACGTCGGCGACACCGTCATGGGCATGGACCTGTCCCAGGGCGGCCACCTGACCCACGGCTCCCCCGTGAATATGAGCGGCAAGAACTACAACTTTGTCTCCTACGGCGTCTCCGCCGAGGATGGCCGCATCGACTACGCCGCACTGGCCAAGCAGGTCGCGAAGGTCCGCCCCAAGCTGCTGGTCGCCGGTGCGTCGGCCTATCCCCGCGCCATCGACTTTGAGAAGCTGGCCGAGATCGCCCACGGCTACGGCGCGATGCTGATGGTCGATATGGCGCACATTGCGGGTCTTGTCGCAGGCGGCCAGCACCAAAGCCCCGTGCCCTACGCCGACGTGGTCACCACCACGACCCACAAGACGCTGCGCGGCCCCCGCGGCGGCCTGATTTTGACGAACAACGAGTATATCATCAAGCGCATCAACTCCGCCATCTTCCCCGGCACGCAGGGCGGCCCGCTGGAGCACGTCATCGCCGCGAAGGCTGTCTGCTTTGGCGAGGCGCTGAAGCCGGAGTTCAAGGAGTACGCCCGCAAAATCGTTGAGAACGCGAAGGCGCTTGAAGCCGAGCTGACCGCCCGCGGCGTGAAGCTGGTCTCCGGCGGCACGGACAACCACCTGCTGCTGATCGACCTGACCGACGAGGACTGCACCGGCAAGGAGCTGGAGCACAATCTGGACGAGGTGCACATCACTGCGAACAAGAACACCGTCCCCGGCGAGAAGCGCAGCCCGTTTGTGACGAGCGGCGTGCGCATCGGCACCCCCGCCGTCACGACCCGCGGCATGGGTCCCGACGAGATGAAGGTGATCGCCGACTGCATTGCAGACTGCGTGTTTGACTTTGCGAACAAGAAGGACGAGGTCGCCAGCAAGGTCGAGGAGCTGACGAAGAAGTTCCCGCTGTATGAATAAGCCTTGATTGAAAAATACCGCTGCCTGTGGTTACACATGGGCAGCGGCTTTTGTTTGTGCGCAGAGGCGGATTTCCTATCCGCTCCCCACGATGCGAAAGATAAAGGGGCGGCAATGGCAAGGCTGCGGGCCGGGCATGCCCGGCCCCTACAGGGTGGCGGCAGTACAAGCGGCCCGGGAGGGATGAACTTTTCCCTTACGGATCATGGTAACGGGAGGACGTAGGGCGGCCAGCCCTCTGGCCGCCGCACGCCAGGCAGCGGAAGAACTGCTGGCGGCTGCACACCTGCGCG
>OHAJ01002302.1_pt1 | contig 13140 bp, 7 predicted proteins | sample 1577101 | NCBI WGS metagenome assembly OHAJ01 (sample SAMEA3541531, study PRJEB24748) | human gut metagenome | biome: human gut; feature: human-associated habitat; material: faeces | place: China | collected 2012
TTATCCCATTGGGCTGTATAACGATTTGCTTCAGGCCATAGAAACTTCTTACATAAGTATCCTGTTTGTTGACGGTTGTTGATGTTTTTCAAAGTTTTCATATCTTCAGAAGCTTTTCCTCCTTCAAATGTTGTGATGTACAGAGGTTTGCTACTGCTATTCTTTCCCCATTCTTCACCGGGTACTAAAATATTATTCTTTAATCTGGGATCGCGGTCTGTCCATGGCTTTTGATTGTCATAGGCTGCTCTTGAATCTTCGATCGGATAATAATTTCCATCCTTTCCTTTTTTCTCGAATAAGTCTACCATGTTCTGTGTAGGGGCGTTATATGTGGAGGCTGCCACTTGGGTTCCTCCTGCCAGATCTGCGTAGAGCCATAATGATTTCACAGTGGTGAGTCCTCCTGCCATAGGAGCGCGGTTATACCAAATGTGTTCGGGTTGGTGACTTGGTGGAAAGGTAAAATAAAATATATCCTTATATTCACTTTGATCCATCAGACGATATTGATCCGGGTGCGTATTGATATAGGTTATTACTTTCATGGCTGATTGGGCCGCCAATTTAGCTCTTTCTTTATCATATTCTCTTATTTCAGTAGAATTTAAATCATTCTGCATGAGCGGACTGGCATCATATAGTTGTGCCATTGATTTGAAAGCCATGGCAGCTATTCTGGAAGGACGTCCGGTATTGCTGTCGTCCCATGTTTCCGGTAGCATGGATATGGCAGCTTCAATATCTTCCATCATCCATTGGTGAGATTCGTGGTAAGTGACGCGAGGGATTTTTTCCTCTCCATTCTCCAGAAATGGATGGTCGAAGATAGGCATACCTCCGTAACGTTTGAGTAACTGAAAATAGAACCATGCTCTATAAAAGTGTGCCTGTCCCAAGATCTCGTTCGTTTGTTCTTCGGTCATTCCTGGAACTTTTGTGTAGTTTGCGAGTACCAGATTGGCAATTCGAATGGCTTTATACGCCGAATGAATACCAGTTGCGCCTTTTACTCCAAGTTCGAATGTTTCATCTTGTTTTGCTCTTAACCAGTTTCCGGAATTTAGCGTTAATGCTGTTGATTTATTGAATATCATTACCATTTCGTCCGAAAAGCATCCGACATGCGGGCAACCGTCTGAACTATTGTCATCTCCGAATATTTGTTCTAATTCTGTAAAACAAATATCCAGAAATCCTCTGATCGTCTCATAACTTTTATATACGTCTTTGTCAGACAACCCCATATCCGGTGATTTATCCAGGAAATCTTCACAAGAACTTCCGATTGTCAGCAATACGATTGATATAAGGAATATTTTGAATCGTTTCATGGTTAACTAGTTTTATTGAATATTAGAATGTGATGCGTGTTCCTACGGTATAAGTGCGTACGATCGGATAAGTATCCGCACCTCCTGTTTCAGGGTCTACGCGATTATCTACGTTAGAAAATGTAAGTAAGTTATTCCCCTTGATATAGAACTGGCATGCTGTTATACTTAATGGTTTCAATAGTTTTTTGGGGAATTTGTAACTTAACTCCAGATGCTTCAATCTGACATATGAGTGATTAGCATAAGAGTAAGTACTTTGTACCGAATTATGTCCTCTGTCCAGATGAAGTGCGGGACGCATAACTTTATTGGCATTTGCTTTTTCCGGAGTCCAATGGTTTAATACATCCGGTTGTGCTTTGATGTTACTTTCGGGAAAGTCCCATAAATATTGGTCGAATTGCAATTTATAAACACCTAGAGGAGCGTAAATCATAGCATTCAACCCCCAGCCTTTGTATTCCAGTCCTAAATTAAGTGACATGGTAGTCTGTGGATAATTCATTTGTGAAACAGCGACTTTGTCGTTTATATTGAGTATTCCGTCACCATTGTAATCAATATAAACTAGATCTCCCGGAATTACTTTTTGAGGAGAAGCTTGTCCTATTGCCGTTTGTGCATGATTAAACACATCATCGATTGTTTCATAATTGCCGACTGCCAGAAAGCGGGCTTGCCAGTCGATGGGTTTGCCGGCTTCCTTCAGATGACTTTCCAAGTCTGAAGGGTCATCTCTAAACACAATGCGGTTTTCATTCATCGATAAGCTGTAATTCATGGAATAACGCCAATTTTTACCAATTTTATCATGCCATCCTAAATCCAGTTCGAATCCATGATTTTTTGTTTCTCCCATATTCAAAGAAGGCAGACCGATACCATACCATGCCAGTGTGGTGCGGGGAGCCATTAAAATTCCGGTACGACGCTCATTAAACAAGTCTATACTCATGGATAGCTTATTCCATAGACTAAGTTCTAGTCCTAAGTTTTGCTTGGTGGCAACTTCCCATGTGGATAATGGGTCTGCCATCGTACCTTCTTTGAAAGTTGGACCGAAACCAACATTTTGTGAATCTCCGAACTGGACGTTATTAGCTTGATTATAGATCTGAATGTAATTGAAACGAGGAGCGCCTGCGTCGCTACCTACCTGGCCATAAGAATATCTGACTTTCATATTGGTAAGCACACTTCCGAATTTTTTCTTGATGAACGGTTCTTCTGAAATTCTCCATCCTAAAGAGAAAGAAGGGAAGAAGCCAAAACGATGACCGGGAGCAAACTTTTCAGATCCGGTATAGGCCATATTTACTTCGCCCAGATAGCGTTCTTTCCAGTTGTAAGTGACGCGACCCACCCAGTCTTCCGTATAGGAGGGAAACTGCATTACATTCTCTTTTCCTTTGTTTTCTATGATCTGCCTGTTCATTAAGGCTAGTGCCGATATCTTATGTGCCCCGAACTGGCGATTGTATTCTAATGCAAATTCGTAATATAAACGCCTTCCTACATCATTCAATGCATCGTAATTCGAATTAACAGGATATCTTTCATCATCTTGATATTCACTTGGAAACCGTTTGTTTTGTTTTAGTGGATAGGAGATGCTTCCGTCTTCGTTATAAATAGGATTCGCATAATCATATTCACGATAATATCTTATAGAGGAGTTCTTTTCTGCAAATGCACCGTTTATTCCTTGGACTAACCCTACTATGATTTTTGATTCTGTACTCATAAATTGATTATAAGATACACGTGCTTTGGCTGATAATCCTTTCGTGACGAAAGATAAATCTTGTTTCAATATAAAATCGTACCATCCTTGAAATTTTTTAAGCATATTCTGCCCTTTGGTGTTCATATTGGCTATAAGATTATAGCCTGATTCTGAAATATCTCCCCAATATCCGTCACTGTATTTAATAGGAAATGTATTATTGGGGGCCTGAAATGTTTTTGCGAAGTTGGTTCCTCCGCTCGGTTTGTTCCGGTATCCCATATTACCTGCTACATTAGCAGAGAAAGTGGTGGTGTTTGTCAGCTTAAAGTCGAAATTCGCGCGCCAGTTATAACGGCGGTAGTAATAACGTGGATCAAAATCAGCTTGTTTGTCTATATTATAGTTACCTCCATCATATTGATAACCTAATGAGATAAAATAATCCATTTTTTCCATTCCTCCTTGGACGTTGACATTATAGTTTTGAGAAAAACCGAAATCTTTAGTTATCTCATCAAACCAATCCACTTCTGGAAAAGCATCATTGTATGGGCCATAATTGCCTGTGGCGTATGCTTGTTCCCATGCCTGGATGGTCGAGGTTGGAATTTGTTTGTCCCAATTGTTATCATTGGCCAGTGCTTCGTTATATGTTTTCATGGAGGTGATGTAATCTGCCCAATCCAATTTGGTTGTCATCTGCTTGAATCCAAGGTTTGCTGTGAAGGTTATCTTAGCCTTTTGTTTGGAACCGCGTTTGGTGGTCAGTAAGATAACTCCGTTAGCTCCTCTGACACCATATACAGCGGTTGCAGACGCATCTTTTAAAACGGAAATGGATTCGATTTCATTGAAGTCTACATCATTCATGTTACGTTCGATTCCATCTACCAATACGAGAGGAGAGGTTCCGTTCCAGGATGCTTTACCACGGATGAAGATGCTGGCGGAATTTTCTCCGGGCATTCCGCTGGAATTGATTGCTACTACACCGTTTAGTTTTCCTTGCAAAGCTTCTGATACACTGTTGAGGCTTCCTCCTTGCAATAAGTCGTCTCCTTTAGTTGTTGAGATAGATGCTACTGTGGATGCTTTTTTCTGGATACCATAACCCACAACAATAATTTCGTCTAACTCTTCACTGTCACTCGACAAGACTATTGTACCTGCTTTTTTAGCTTCTTTGGCATCAATAATCAGTTTCCTGTACCCTACATAGGATATAACTAATTTGTGATGAGGAAGAACTTTTAACTGGAAGAATCCGTCAAGATCAGTTATTACACCTTGGGAAGTCCCTCTGACACTTACAGTAGCCCCAATTAAAGGACGGTTGTCACTACTGTCTACAACTTTGGCTCGTACTGTTATAGCTTGCTGTGCATATCCTGACTGACATAATAAGAATATGATTACCAGCCATAGACATCGTTTAAACTTAATGTTGTTCATGATATTAAGGATATAGTTAACAAATTAATCAAAGGATTTCTAACGGATGAATACATTTTGCATCCATCCGTACTAATTATTTATTAATCATAAATTTTGCTGTGTGATTATTTAGATACAGCTTTAGTTAAGCGGCAGAGGGATTTTGGGCTCTCTTTTTATTAGGTGTACGTGGTACATCTTTGTCTATCCCTGTATCTTTTTGTTGTTTCATCCAGCTTTCTAATTCTCGAATGAGTTCCGCTTTCTTCTGTTTGTACTCTATTTTATCTGCAAGATTATCAAGTTCAAATGGATCTTTCGTTATGTCATACAATTCATACTCGGGGCGATGTTGATAACGCTTCAATATTCTCCGGGCCTGTTCTGTGTCTTGAGTTTTCCAGGAGACATGCCATTCATTCTTTTCAATATGCTTCTCTATGTATGTTGCTTCTGGAGTTAAGTTCCAGATTAAACGATATTTCCCATCTGAAATGGAGCGGATAGGATAAGCTGGACCTTCCGGGATATTATTGTGAACATGATAAGCATATTTATGATGTTTTTCTGTTTTGCCTTGTAATATATTTACGAGGCTTTTTCCATCTATAACATCAGGTACATTGCCACCTGCGATTTCAATGAAGGTGGGAAGAATATCCTCATATTGCACGATTGCAGAAGTTTCCGTCCCCGGTCGGATAACCCCTTTCCAAGAAGCAAGCATCGCTGACTTTACACCTGCACTCCAGTTGGTCCATTTGGCTCCCGCGAACTGTGGGCCTTGTTCGGATATGAAAAAGATAAGGGTATTTTTAAGCAAATCTTTGTCCTTCAAAATCTTCATGGCATCTCCTACTTGTTGATCCAGCAGTCCTATTTCTGCTAAATATCTAGCGTAATATTCGCGTGTTGCTTCGGTATCCACAAAATGTGGAGGTAGTTGAAGCTTTTTCCGGTCAAAAACGGAGGCGTCGCCACCTGTCCAAGGGACATGAGGGTTAATAGAAGCTAGAACCAGACAGAAAGGCTGCAAGGTTTCACGTCCCATAAATTCTTTGATTCCATCTGTAGTATAGTCTGTTTTGGGACTCGTACACCCTTTTGGAAATCCTGAAACTTCTTCAAATGGGAAATTAGCTAAAGGATTGATATGCCATTTTCCTGCTAATCCAACTCGATAACCTAGTTCTCCCAAATAGCTTGGAAGAGACTTCACGTCGTCGTTTACACGGCTATGGTTTGCGTAACCACCATGATGCATCGGATACATTCCTGTATAAAGGCAATGACGGGTTGGCGTACTCATAGATACAGAATTATATGCACAGTTGAATTTAATTCCCTGACGGGCTAATGCATCTATGTTGGGTGTTTTATTGTTTACAGCCCCAAAACATCCAATATCATAGTACGCACAGTCATCAGCTACTATTAATAAAATATTGGGTTTGGAAGGTGTTTGGGCAAAGCTATTGCCTATTGACAAGCCGCTTAATAAACACAGGCTAATTAATGATTTTTCCATATAGTATTATTTTATTGGGTTGTTTATATGTGAATAAGATAATGTATAGGCTCATACATACCATTGCGAATGGTGAAAGCAATGGCATGTTGCCCGATAATAATCATTGTCTTATGCTATATCCTGATATTAATGCTTTTTGTTTCTTTTTTTCTTGCCTTTGGTTGATTGATTGTTTTTCTTCTCTTTGGTTGTAGTATCCTTTTGTAGATTGCTAGCCAAATGGTTCAATGCATCCATTTCCGTCTCTTGCCCTTCATCTCCACAATATTTCATCCAGCCTTTCAGCTGTTTATCCAGTTCGTTGATTTTTGTTTTATAGTTGGGATCATCTGCCAGGTTCTTCATACAATAGGGATCTTTCTCCACATCATATAATTCGATAGCCGGACGATATTGATATTTGTGTGTCATTTCCCAGGCATGTTTATCGGTCTCTCCTTTCGCTTCCCATTGTTTGAATAAAGGAGAAAAGACTTCTGTATTCTGGAATTTGGCTTCCGGAGTAAGATTCACGATGTAGCGGTATCGTCCGTCTGATACGGAGCGGATGCCATAATATGGAGAACCTTTGTAAATACCTCTGGTTGTCTGCAGCGAGAAAGTATATTGTTTGTGTGTCTTTTCTTTGCCAGTCAATACGTTTTTGAAACTTTTTCCATCTACCGGAGCAATCGGTTTTCCTCCTGCGATATCAATGAAAGTGGGAACTATATCCACATATTCTACCAATGCGTCACTTTCTGAATGAGGTTTTATCACGCCGGGCCAGCGAACGATGCAAGCAGAATGTACACCTGCATCATAACAGGTCCATTTGGCAAATGGCAGGCTGTTTCCCTGTTCACTTAAATATACTACTACTGATTTGTCAGTCTCTTTTTGCTGGTCAAGGATAGATAACAAGGTGCCGAACTCATTATCCATATAGTTAATCTCAGCCAGGTAGTGCGTCAACATTCTGCGTGTTTCAGGTATATCTACATACATTGGTGCAACAGTTAGTTTATCTGCATCAAATTGGGAAGCATCCCCTTTATTCCAGGGAGTATGGGGTTGACGGGAAGCTACTAGTAAGCAGTATGGTTCATGTTTATCTTTGCACTCGGAGATGAATTTGCGGATAGCGTCGAAATCAATATCCCCTCCTTGCAGTGTCGGTGCGTAAAGATCGAATGGAAATACCGAGTCGGGAGCCACATGTGATTTTCCTACTAAAGCTACTTTGTAACCTTGAGGATGAAGTTGTTGAACTACACTCAAAGTTCCTTCATTGGCGCGGGTATGGTTGGGGAATGCTCCACTTCTTACAGGCCATACGCCTGTATATAAGTTATGACGAGTGGGAGAAGACATTGGAACAGCCTGGTATGTTTTCGTGAGGCGTATTCCTTGTGTTGCAAAGCGGTCGATGTTGGGTGTTTTGGAATCCGGGCTTCCATAACATCCAAGATCATAAAACGAACAGTCGTCGGCTATAAATAATACCAAGTTCGGTTTCTCAGTTTGTTGTGCATACATGCTGGCTGTGCATCCAGCCGCCAGTGCAAGGCTTACTAAATAGTTTTTCATATTTTATTGATTTATATGTCTGGTCATTTTATTTTCCAAAGATAGGTTCTGGTGTAAATGACAAGTAGAAAAAATCTATCTAAAAATAGGAATTATGTGTTTTTACCTGTCCACAGACCCTATATAGCCGTATTCTACTTTTATTTTATGTCTAGTTCAACATCATCTATCCAGATTACTCCATTTGATTTTCCTACATAAAATACCAGCTGATAATTTCCATTCTCCTTGATTGGAATATCTTTGAATTCGAAAGTACGGACATCAGTAGTAAGAGAAAGGGGGGCATCAATGAGCTTTGTAGCCAGGTTCTGCTCTCTCTCCAATCGGAATATAATTGGGGTCTTTTTTTCTGCTTGTACTTTGAATCTAATGGAGACCTTTTCTCCGGCTTTGGCATTGAACATCCATTTCAGAAATCCATTTGCCGGTTTGTCTCCACTTTTTTTGATATCGATACGGGCTGTTTTGTCTCCACTGATTGTATGGGCGCTGTCTATAGAAAAATAGATTTCTGCTGTGTTGGTAGCACCATACTTCCAGTCGCCAAAGTTATCATCGAATTGTCCGTTTATACACCGACGTTTGTAATCACGTCGACGTTCTCCATAAGAACGTGTATCCAGCGGGAGTGCCTCTACTTTGTCGGCCCATTCTTTCCAGGCTGTGTATAATTCATTCTTTTTTTGAGGATAGGTGGTCGCAAGATCATTTAGCTCTGTCGGGTCCGCGTTCATGTCATATAAGTGAATGGCGTTTTCGTCAAATGATTGCCCTTCGATCACTTTGGTGACTATCTTCCATTTTCCCTCTCTTACAGCAATATTGGCTTCATGCTCCCAGAATGTTTTTCCGCGTTTTGTGTTTTTTCCGATGAAATTAGGTCGGAGACTGACTCCTTGCATCGGAACAATGGTATGTCCTTTATATGTGGTAGGATAGGATGCTTTACCGAAATCTACGCATGTGGCCATGATATCTATGATATGTCCGTATTCATTAACGAATGAGTTATCGAGCTTTGGGGAGATTCCTTTTGGATAATGAACAATTAGAGGGGTCGCGATTCCACCCTCATTGGTATGGTGTTTATATTCTTTGTAAGGCGTGCTGCTTACATTCGCCCAATTTCTGCGGTAACTTTCGAAAGTATCTTCCTTACCGTCTACTGCCTTTCGTTTTCCGCTACTGATAAATTCAGCACAGGCTCCATTATCACTTAGGAACATAATAATTGTATTGTCCAGTTGCCCCTTTTTACGCAGTTCTTCTACAACACGTCCCACTCCTTGATCCATTGCATCAATTTGGGCTGCATAAATAGCCATGCGCATGGCAAATTCTTTTTGTTCTTCCTTTGAAAGGCTATCCCAAGCCGGAACAGCTTCATCGCGTGGAGACATTTGCACGTCTGGAGAAAAGAGTCCCATTTTTTTCTGGCGTTGGAAACGGGTCTCACGTAGTTGATCCCATCCTGCTTTGTAGATATCCACATATTTGTCTATGTCTTTTTGTAGAGCTTGAAGTGGCCAGTGTGGTGCAGTATATGCCAGATAAAGAAACAAAGGCTTTTCTTCGAATGAATGCTGTTTGATGAATACTGCGGCACTGTCACTGATTGCATGCGTAAAATAGAATGTGCCGTCTTTAGGGGAATGAAACTGTTGATTGTTCCGGTTATACTTCATATTGAAATAGTTGGCTGCTCCTCCTACGATACCATAAAATTCATCAAATCCCCGTTGGTTGGGCCAATGTTCCTGGACGCCTCCGGAATTTTTTCTTTCGCTACTGACGTGCCATTTACCGCTCATATACGTACTGTAACCTGCACTTTTTAAAACTTCAGCAATGGTTACACATTCGTTGTTGAGGCATCCCTGGTAGGAAGGACGTTGCATGTCGGCAGTAGTCATCCAGCCCATTCCTGCTTGGTGTGCGTAAAGACCGGTTAATAGACTGGCACGTGTCGGGCAACTTCTGGCTCCGTTATAAAACTGTCGATAACGTAATCCCTCGCTCGCTAATTTATCTAAATTCGGCGTTTGTATTTCTCCACCATAACAACCGATGTCTGAGTATCCCATGTCATCCGCCAAAATAAGGATGATGTTCGGACGATTGTCTGTTGCTTGAGCTTGGCAACAATTGGTCAGAATCCAGGGTAATGTAGGCAAAACTGCCAGATAGATGTTTTTTCTGTTCATTTCTATTTTGTATTAGGTTGAGTATTTAAAGTTACCTTGGGATATAGAGAACGGTGGCTAAATTACGTCTCTTTCATGTTTTTCCATTAGAAAAAATGTTCATAGTTTCTGTATTTATGTGTTCCGTCTTATATTTTTTCCCAATGACATGCAGTATTTCAAGTAAATCACTACTTTTGTAATAAACCTTGAAAGTATTAATATAATAGATAAGAATATGAGCATCGAATTAGGAAAGTTCAACCAGCTTGAAGTCGTGAAGGAAGTCGATTTCGGCGTATATCTCGATGGTGGGGAAGAAGGTGAGATTTTGTTGCCTACCCGCTATGTGCCCGAGGATTGTAAGATAGGAGATTTTTTGAATGTGTTTCTTTACCTGGATATGGATGAGAGGCTGATTGCTACGACACTGACCCCGTTAGTGCAGGTCGGACAGTTTGCTTGTCTGGAAGTCTCCTGGGTAAATCAATACGGAGCTTTCCTGAACTGGGGATTGATGAAAGACCTATTTGTGCCGTTCCGTGAGCAGAAGATGAAAATGCAGGTTGGACGGAAATACGTGGTTCATGCACATGTGGATGAAGAGAGTTACCGTATTGTGGCTTCAGCAAAAGTGGAACGTTATCTGTCGAAAGAAAAGCCGGAATATGCTCCGGGAGCAGAGGTGAATATTCTTATCTGGCAGAAGACGGACTTAGGCTTTAAGGCAATTATAGATGATATGTATAGCGGTTTGTTGTATGAAAATGAAATATTCTGTCCGTTGGAGACAGGGATGGAAATGAAAGCTTTTGTGAAACAGGTGCGTGAAGATGGTAAAGTAGATTTGATTCTTCAGAAACCCGGTTTTGAAAAGATTGACGATTTTTCGAAAACGCTGCTAGACTATATCAAAGAGCACGGGGGACGAATTAACTTGAATGATAAAAGTCCTGCGGAAGATATCTACGATACGTTTGGTGTCAGCAAGAAAACCTTTAAGAAAGGAGTGGGCGACTTGTATAAGAAACGTCTGATTACCTTGCACGAGGATGGCATTGTTTTGGCGGATTCCTAAACAGAATAGGGATTTCCCTACATACGAATAGAGAGAATCATTGGGGTGGGGAGTTTCCTCACCCTATTTTTGTGGTATCAGATTAAAGATATAAATAATAAAAACGAGATAAGTTATGCGTAAGATTATAATAAGTTTCTGCATCCTGTTCGCTGCCCTTTCCTTACAAGCGCAGTCTGTTAACGGAATCCGTATCGACGGTGGGAACACTCCGATACTTGTTTACTTGGGAGGAAACCAAATCAGTTTGCCTACTACTACCTGCTTTATAGCCAATTTGAATCCCGGACATTATACTGTTGAAGTATATGCCACCCGCTTTACCCGTCCGGGAGAGCGAGTATGGAAAGGAGAAAAATTGTATAAAGACTATGTTTATTTCGATGGTAGGGGAGTGAAAGAGATATGGGTAGACGGACGTGATAACATGCATCCGGAAAGACCCGACCGCCCCGGACAGGGGGGACATCGTCCGGGACAAGGAGAACACCGCCCGGGATATGGTTACAACAGGGTCATGAACGATCAGCTCTTTCAAACGTTTTATAATGAGATGAAGAAGGAGCCTTTTAAAGATGATCGTATAAAGTTGCTTAATGCTGCATTGGCCGGTTCTGATTTTACATCTGCCCAATGTCTCCAACTGACCAAACTTTATACATTTGACGATGACCGGATGGAAATTATGAAGATAATGTATCCCCGCATTGTAGATAAAGAAGCTTTCTTTACAGTGATTAATACCCTGACATTTACTTCCAGCAAGGACAAGATGAATGATTTTGTGATAGGGTATGGTCGGCGTTGATACTATTAACTGTACGGTTATAGAGATATGTTACGCATGTTTATTGAGGAATATTATCGGAATAATAAATGATAGGAGATTGAATTATGAAACGAATACTTTTTTTACTCTTTGCGGTCGGTCTGACTGCCAATATGACCGTAATGGCTGGAATGAGCACCAGCAAGGTACGTAAGGAGACACGTTTTCTTACCGATAAGATGGCGTATGAATTGAGTTTGAGTACACAGCAATATAATGATGCGTATGAGATTAATTACGACTTTATTTATTCTGTCCGTAATATAATGGATTACGTAGCACGTGGTTACGAATGGGCATTGGATGATTATTATGAAGCTTTGGATATCCGTAACGACGATCTTCGCTGGGTATTGAGTGATGCGCAGTATCGCCGGTTTCTCGGTGCCGAGTATTTCTATCGGCCGATTTATGTAACCGGAGGGAAATGGAGTTTCAGGGTGTACATCAATTACCCGAACCGTAGCTTGTTCTATTTTGGTGTGCCTTATCATTACCGTACTTATTGTGGAGCGCATTATCGTCCGCACTTTCACCATACAAGCTACTATCGGGGAAGATATACTAATTTCAACCATTACTCTGCACCGCACCGGGTGAGAGATCAGAGAGTATATCACTCTTATCGTCGTTCGGACTTCGGTTCTGTCCGGTTCCGTCCGAATACTTCCACTCGTCCGCATAATGCACCGACACGTCCGGGTAATTCTTCCCGTCCGGGTTCATCAACAACACGTCCCGGAACGTCTCGTCCAAGCACATCTACTCGTCCTGATACGTCTCGTCCCGGAACGACAACGCGACCTGGTACGTCTACTCGTCCCCGTCCGGAAACAAGTTCCGGTTCTTCAAGCTCTAATCGCAGGCCGACAAGCGGAAGTTCGACAAGTAGCGGTTCCAACCGTGAAAGTGGAAAAACAAGTAGCAGCTCAAGGGAAAGTTCAAGTAGGCGAAACGATAGTAGTGGTTCCTATAATAGAAATAACAGTTCTGATAGAAACAATAGTTCTTCCAGTCGTGGTAGCTTCGGTCGTGGCAGTTCTAGTTCCAATCGTGGCAGTTCTAGCTCCAGTCGTAGTAATTCCAGTCGCAGTAGTGAAAATACTACCAGCCGTAGCAGTCGTACTACCTCTAGCCGTAGTAGCGGTAGTTCGAGTTCTACTCGAAGCAGCGGTAGCTCTACCCGGAGCAATGTTTCCAGCGGACAAACAGAAAGACGCTCTTCTTCCGGAAGTACGAGAAGTAATAGCACTCAAAGCTCTTCCCGTTCTTCTGAAAGAAACAGCAGTTCAAGAAGATAACCTATTCCTTTATTATTTATATCAATCTCATTGCTCCTCAGCGGTAGGAGAACTAGACTCCGGTTTTTCACCGGCTAGACTATTCCGGGCGTCGCCCGTAACTTGGATATCGGGGCGGATACTATCCGCCTCGATTTCACTTATTA
>OHAJ01002306.1_pt1 | contig 13115 bp, 13 predicted proteins | sample 1577101 | NCBI WGS metagenome assembly OHAJ01 (sample SAMEA3541531, study PRJEB24748) | human gut metagenome | biome: human gut; feature: human-associated habitat; material: faeces | place: China | collected 2012
ACCCCGCTCCGTCTCCTCCAGCATCCGGTTTTTCACCAGCGCCGCCGTGATCTGATCCTGATAGCCGCGCAATTCACGGCCCTCCAGCAGTGTGCTGCAATCATCGAATTCGCCGTACTCGTTCCGCTCGTAGAGATCGGCGGTCAGGGGCATATACAGCTTAAGGGTGGTCAGCTTGGGCGGCAGCACGGAGAAGCTGTCCTCGCCGGGGGCGAGCGGCAACGTGCGGCCGTTGTCCCATTTCATGTGGAGCTGCCCCGCATCGTCCACGAAGTCTACCTCGCCCTCGGTGCCGGGAAGAATGGGCGCGTAGGGGTCGTCCATAGCGTTCAGTCGAATGCGGGTGCCGGGGGGATACTGCTCCTTGATGAAATTCACCATTTTTCTCTCCATACTCACATTCCTCCCATTGTCATGCCCTGTTTGGGCGTTTTTTGATATTCCTCCAACTGGCGGGGATTCTCCTCGCCATAGAAGTCAAAGATCATGTCATCCACCTGCTTGCGGACGGTGGGATCGTCGGTCAGCACCTCGTAACGGAATCCTGTGGTCGGGCGATACGGAAGTTCCTCCCGCACGCACTCGAGAAAGGCTTCAGCATCGGTAAACTCCTGTGTATCGCCATTGGCACAGGTGACGCGGCCCACCAGAGGCTTGTCCCGCGCCATGTTCTGTCTCTGCACATCGAGATCAAAGCAGGTCAGATAACCGTTATAATCTCCGGGGGACGGATTGCAGCGCAGGCAGTAGCGGTAATGCTCGGTTTCCACGACGTAACCGTAGTTTTGTGTCCAGCCGCCGCTGATTTTCCCGCCGTGTTCATAGCAGAAACGCTCCATAGCGAAGCGGTTTTTCAGCATACTCTCCCTCAGCGTGTCCACGACCTCCTGCAGCTCCGCCTTGAACGCGGGGCTGTTCAGTTCCTCTGGGCCGCGGGGCCACCAAGTATGCCAGAACTCGTTGCCGCTGCGCCCGAAGTCCATGCGGATATGGCCGATGGTACCCCGCCGTTTATCTTCTTCGGGGTGCGGGGTATAAAATAAGCCCGCCTCATCAGGGCGGGCCGAACGGATATGGAATCTGCTCATATTTCCCATCATTTTCACCTCTTTCTTATGGTATAGCTACACAACATAGCACATGTCAGCTGTAATAGCTACTGAAGCATTTGCTGTCCCTGTGTCTGCCCCTCCGGAAAGGGTGGGTCTAAGCGTCGCAGCCGACCGAACTCCGTCTCCACCACACCGTCATGCTCCATGCAGTCCGAACCGTAGCGTTCAAAATCCATGTAGCCGTCCAGCTCGTAGATGGCCTCATCATCCAGCCCCAGCGTTTCCTGCAATCGCTGCTGACCGTAACCGTAAGCACCCTCCGTGATGCGCTGGTAGTTGTCCAAATCTTGCAGGAGCTCACAGGCCCCGCGCAGGGTGTCTGGCCGCTCGGCGTCCAGCACGGCGGCGTAGGTCAGGAGCGCACCGTCCTTCTGCCAGATGCCCTCCAAGGCTTCGGCAAAGTCGTTATACTCCTCCACAGCGGGGCAATCCGTATCACGGATCAGCTCCCCAATGTATGGCACCTTGAAGCGAATATCGCAGAGCATGGCGTCCGCGAAAACATCAATATCGAGGTATGCCTTCACCGCGTCCAGGTATTCCTCGTCAGCGGGGAGGACGAGGGTGTAGTCCGGCTTTCCCTCGACACGCAGCGTCATACGGAGCATTTCATCCCTGCTCTCATCCCGCCAAGGCTCTGCCGGCGAAAGGTAGCTGCGGTCGAATGTCATATCCGGTGTCAGCAAGCTGCGGGCATTGGGGACAAAGGCACTGTACCGGGCGTAGTTGTGCCCCTGCGGGTCAATAAGGAAACCGTCCGTTCCCTCCGCGTCGAGGATGAGCAGGCAGTGCCTGGCGTCATCATCACGCCGGACAGCGTTTTTGTTCTCTGCAATGAAATCATAGTCAGCCAGCAGTGCGCGGCTGAACTGCCGGAACCGCGGGCTTGGCAGCTCAATGACCTTATCCACGGCACAGGGCTCTGCCTCGCATCCTGCCTGCTTACACTTCAGTTCTGCTTGAATGATCATCGTGAAAGCCCTCCCATCACCATGTGGTTGCTTTGACCACCGTTCATCACTTCCTCCATGCTGTAATAGCCCTTGTACGCGATGTAGCCCCGGTCGGTGAACATCCCGTCCTCCTCATTCATGCGCTCCACACCGTACTTTTCATAGTCATAAAAAGCATCGAGGTTTTCGTCATACTCAAAGCGGCCGGACTGCTGGATCATGTATTTGCCGTAGTCCTCCGGCGTATGCGCGCCAGGGGCGAAGTCAAAGAGGTCAAGGCTTTCCGCAAGATTTTTGATCTGTGCCGCGGACTTTGGCTTTGCCAACATGACCGCGGCGCCCAGCTTTTCCATATCCGCATTTGACAACCCATCCGTTGCCTCTGCCAGTTCGTTGAGGTCGGAGAGGGTTTCGTACTCCATATCCAACAGAACATCCACCTCGTTGGGAAGCTGGCTGTCCTCCAGCCGCAGGCGGACATCGGCGGGATCTGTGATGCCCCCACGAAGGAGGGCGCGGTCGATCTCCTCCTGCACCATGGGGAGGAACATCCATGTGATGTGATTGGTGTCCTCTGGCTCACTTTTGGAGGTCACCGCAACGGTGATGGCGTTCGGCTCATAGTAGTAGCAGGGGAGGAACCGGCCGTCGTAGACCTGCTCCAGCTTTATGCCGTTGTCGTAGACCACGCCGTAGGGGGTGATCGTGCCGCCGCCGTTTTCGATGAGCTGCCGTGCGGTTCCCTTGCCATCCAGTTTGTTCAGCTCATCCACACTTGCGCTGCCGCCGTGCAGGTTCATGTAGTGGTCACGGCCAACAGCGGCGAGGTCGGAAAAGTCTGTAATGACCGTGGCCTGCTGGCAGCAGAAGGTCAGGTTGATGAGATCCTTCAGCTCAAAAAGCTCCAGCTTGTGCGCCATCGCCAGAAACTGCGCGGCCTCGCCGCTGTCGAAGCTTTCCAGCCGCTTGGCGAGGTAGTTCAGCTCCTCCACGTTGACCGTGAGCATTTCCGTGCGCTTGAGTACATCGTAGAAGCTGTCGATCTTCTCTACCTTGCAGTCCGTCTTGAGCGCGTCGCCGATCTCCAACGCCTCCAACAGCTCTATGCAATGCGCGTACTGGTCGTGGGGGATGGGGAACGGGATGGTCGCCACGCCGTATTCCGGGTGACTGGGATTACTCAAAATTGCTTGAAACATCATTTTTTTCCTCCAATCCGTTGATTTTGTTCATCCGTGTCCGCAAGCAGGTTCCATCCGCGCCCCAGCAGAGAAAGCCGTGGCGGGGGTAGGGACAGCCGTCACATTCCGGGGAGCGGCTGCAAACAGGCTCCGGCAGCGGCTCCTGCTGAAAGCCGGGGAAGTGCGGAAGAATGAGTTTGAAGTGGATCGTGCCATGAATTTCCATCATCTTTTCCTCCTAAAATAAAAAATGCCGGACATTTCTGTCCGGCCTGTGCACGTGCTTATTTCATTGTCATGCCAATCTGTTCCGGTGCGTCCCGCTGCCGCAGAGCGGCTTCCGGCAGTGATTTGCCGACCTGCTCCATCAGCTCCGCCAGTTCCTGATCCCGTCCAAACGAAAGGCTTTCATCCTGTTCACGGACGAACCTTAGCGCGCGGTAGATCTCCGCAAGCTGCTCCGGCTCAAAAAGGGCGTCTTTTTGAATAAGCCCGCCGCGGACGGTGAAGTCGCGCTTGGCGGCGTCGTAGTCGTCCTGGAAATAATGTCCGTGATGGACGCCTTTGCGGTCGAAGTCCCACTCCCAGGTCACAAACTGGACACCGCGCTCGGTGGGGTGGCCCGCCAGCACCGCGTCACCGAAGTCAGCAAGGATGCGGTAGTCACCAGTGAGATCGGTCGCCTTGAGCCGTGGGGCAGTTTCCATAGCGGTCATATACTCCAGTGTCTTCGCGGCGATGTCCTCGATACGAAACAGGGCATCCTCTGCCTGTGGCGTGTCCGTATCCTCCCGGCGATAGTACACGCTGCCCTTGCCGGTGATGCGGCACAGCGGCGCATCGTTCCACAGGATGGGGAGGTGGCAATCTTCCGGCGGCTTTGTTTCAAAGCCCGCACGATGGAGAGAAATGCAAACTTCTTCGAGGTAACGGAGCTGCTGTCCTGTGTTGCTGCTGTTCATGTGGTGAACCTCCTTTTTTCCGTAACCTAAAAAGAGGTTGGTATCAAAATATGATACCAACCTCTTCAATAAAAAGTTTTAAATTTTTAGGAAAGATGAGCGATAAAAATATTTGAGAGTGGAAAGCCAACTATAAAGCGGGCCAAATCAGCCAAGAATTGAGTTCAAATCCTTCCTGACACTCCTAAATGCCCTTGTGTATCTATAAAACACGCTTTGAAAAAACGGGGTATAAAAAGCCTCTCATCTCCGATTTCCGTCTTTGCGCTTATTTCCGCTTGCTGTGTTTTTGAGGATTATTTTCCCGCTCTTTCATCCACGCATCAAATACTCGAATATTTTCTTCGTGCGTATAGAACTCGCGAATGACAGGGAGCAGTGCGGCAGCCAGGCCTTTGAGCGCCCACAAATTAGGCTCGATTTTATCGAGGTTGTAATCCTCCACATCTATGACTGTGCCATCCTTGTCAAGATGGATGACGCTGACGGGCATTCTGTTAAACTTCTCATCCATCTTTTCTCGGCTCCTCAGTGGTGGAATCTATCAGGACTTCTATCCATCAAATCGTGCGAATCCGGTTCTCCTTTTCTAATTTGTCGACCTCCGCTTGAACTACTTCTTTTCTCCGCAATGAGAATCTCATTTGGCCCATCTCATAAATGTGATGCTTCGTGCAAATTTTATCGGGATAGATTTGTGCATCTCTGATGTTCACAAAATATTCTCCCGAACTTCCTTTTACCAAAGTGACCTCGTCACCGTTAATTTGATATTTATCATCATCGTGCCACCACCGAGTTGCGTACACTTCCAAATATTGAAGATCTGCATATTGGGAAAGGCTCTTTAAGAAAAGATACTCTTTATATTCCGAGTCCCAGCTGGAGATCGTAAAGCCTAAGTCCGCAAATTTAGTGACGAAGAAACTTTTATAACACCGGCTCCCGTGAGAATTTACGCCATCGGTTGTAATTTCTATATTGAGGGAATTGATCTCCAATTCTCTAATGTCGCGGAGAGAATATCCGGCGCTATTTAGTTGCTTTTGCAGATCGTGATATACGAGTTCTACATATGGGGAAAGTTGAGAAGGATTAGTAGTACCACCGCTCCCTCCTTTTAATGAAATGATCGCAAAAATAGTAATACCAACTAAAAGCAACCACATAATTGCCGCTATCACATCCATGACCTCTACCTCCCTATTCACTACACTAATCGTAGTCGTATTTACCAGCCATCTGTTAGCTGAATCGAAATAGTAATTACCATTATAATGGTGGACTAGTACAATGGCAAGATAGTTTTCGGCATAACTCTAAAATAGTCATAGCGCTTCTTCCTCGACCGTCGGGATGGGCCTAAATCCATCGATGATTTTTTGAAATATCCCCATTCGTGTACCTCCATACGGAGTATTACGGCTTACAGCGTTTACATGGGTCATAAATCAGCCAAGAATTGAGTTCAAATCCTTCCTGACACTCTTAAATGCCCTTGTGTATCTATAAAACACGCTTTGAAAAAACAGGGCATAAAAACGCTGAAACCCCTGATTTCTCAGGGGTTTCAGGTGAGTGTATCTATTTTGGTCACTCAAGATGGTTGCGAAGGCAGGACTCGAACCTACGGCCTCCGGGTTATGAGGGCGATTTGGCGATTTTTGATGTTCCTATATGCTTGAAACAAGTCGATTTAGAGTCGTTCTTCGCACTTTTTAGTAGCAAAAATCTTGCTGTTCTTGATTTAACGTACACAGAGGCGTTGAAGCACGGGCATTTGCGGGGATTGTGTTAGAAAAGTGTTAGAAACATTTTATTCCTTCGCCATCCGCTCTAATATTTCTGCCCGCTCATTCAATATCTCCTGAAAGATTTGCTGGCTGCGGCGGTCGCCGCAAACATCGGGGTGATATTGTTTAGCGAGACGGTGATACTCTTCTTTCAACGCTTTCATATCCTGACGCGCGGCGGAAGAAAACCAGCAGTCCCCAAATGGGCGAACAATAGGTGCTTCCTGCGGCTGAGTATTTTGCTCAGAAACGTGCGGGGCTTTTTCTTTCCTCTCGCTGCTGTTGATCTGCGCTGTCCTATGGGGTAAATCAATAAGAACGTCCGCTGGAACAGCAAATTCACAGCCCAAACAGGAATAGAGAATACTTCCTTCGGAGCAGTCTTTCAAAACGTGCTCCCGCAGCGATGAGTCGGTATAGTACCTGTACAGGTAATGCAAAAACGGGTCTGTGCTTGTCGAAAGTTTATGCGCCATATCTGCCGCTTGTGCCATTGAAGCCGCTGTTACTTCTTCAATCTCGGCTTCAATTTCGGGAATGGACTCTTTGAGTGCTCGGATGCGCTCTTTTGTCTCGTGCATCTGATCAAGACAACGCTCATACTTCTCTTCATATTCCGCAAGATCAATGTCCGGTTTTCCATCTGCCGGAGCATAACGGGCCTGATGGATCGTCTGCTTTGCCGAGCGAATAACGGCTTGCTGATAATCAAGCTGACGTTCTCTCAACCACAGCTGACGTTTCATGGCCTTTTGGCTTCGCTGCAATGTAACAAGCGGCTCATAGGTTTTTTGTAAGATCAGGTCGAAATTTGACAACCCAATCAGCTTTGCCAATACGACATAGTCCATTGCACGGCTGTCAATCACAGGCACCTGCGAAAACCACTCCCGCTTGTCCAGCAAATTCGCGACAAGCTCTTCCTTTTTCAGCAGAATCGCATAGTGCAGGACTGTAAGGCCAAGATCGTCTTGCCAATCATACCACGCAGGATCCAGCTTTTTCCCGAGCCGAACAGCATGGTACACCTCGTTCATGCGGCAGTTCCGAAAACAGTGCAGGAAGTCCTCAACTTCCTGAGCGCCGTCACGGTCACATCTTGCAAGGCCTTCCTTTTCTAACCTGTATTCCACATTTCTATCGAGGCGGATGCAGAGGTAACAGAAAATGGCCTTTTCGGACGGGGCAGACCTCTTTGCACCGGAAAGGTTCTGATGGGCAGAAGTAAGATATTCTGAATCAAAAGTGCCTTTCGGATCTGACAGGTCCCGCCGCAAGTCTTTCGAAAACTCTTCTTGCTTTACTTTGATCTTTCTCTGTTCTTCATAGGGAAGCGCATTCACAAAGCTGTCGTAGCTCTCAGAATTGCAGGAGCGATACAGATCTTCTGCGCGGAGTAGCTTGGCAGAAAAAGCATCATCCCCCGCCAGTCCGAAATTGTCAAGCATCATTAGCTGGTCGTCACTGATGCGACCGTGCTTCATTGAAGTCTGGACGGCGGCGAATAGCTGCTGAATGCTGCGTCTTTTCTGCTCTCGTGCCCAGTCATACTTTTCGAGCAGTACCGCTTGTAAGCTGCGGATGAATTGCGTTAGCTCCATTCCGCCGACGCTCTTACCGAAAAGGGTACATCCTAAAATCGTATTCACCTGCTCCGCTCGCGCAAGGTAAACGTCGGACTTTGGGTCCTTCATATAAACAGCGTAGCGGCAAATTTCGCTGAATGGAAAACGATTTGTTGCTGCCCAGTCATCGTGACAGGGGTGAATGTAGAGAGCGCAGTCGGTGATGATCGTCCCCTCGGTTGTCAGGCCAAAAAGTGGGATTGTCCCTTTCATATAGGCGACGATCTGTTCGCCGTCAGGAATCTTGTAAGTTGAAATAACCTTATCAAGTTTTTTGATTCCCGCCGTACCGAACGTAAGTTTGGTGTAAGTGTGAGGAAATGAAAAAATCTCGGCTTCAAAAGTGTTCGGCGGCATATCTGTGATTCCCTCCTTGTCAGAAAATCCATCTCAGAAACTGAACCAGTAAAATCACTATCCCAACAGCAATGATGCAGAACAGCACTTTATGCTCTGAAATGAAATCTTCAATATCGTCCAGTTTTTTCAACTTAGACAAAATACCCCCAACCATAATGATTTCATCCAAATATGGAATAGGATCTGGAACGATCGCGTTGATTGCAAACAAAATAAGCTGAACTGCGAGCGGGAGCACAAAGTAAATACTCCCCCCTACAATGGCAACAATGCCGATCAGAATTATATGCAGCAAAATGGTCACCTCGTTTGTTTGATGGAAAAGAAGTCTAAAACAAATCATTACGCCTATGGCACGAGTTTACAGGAATTTTCGATTGACTCTCCATACATGCGGTTTCATACGACCATCTTTGTCCTTGGGTCTACGCGGGCAATACCCTGGCAGCGGGCGGCCCTCGCCTCGTGTTTGCTTAACGGTCTTCCCACACCACGAGCACATATACTCAGTGATCGCTGCTTCTTGTTTTAGAATTGCCATCCTACACCTCTAATTCCTCTTGAATATGGATAATTGCTCGAAGCAATGTTTGGAGATCATCTTCGGTTTCGTGCAGTTGTCCAAATTCCCACTGCTTCGCACGGAAATAAGAGCGCGCTTTCATAATGATTTTTGTCAGGCGGCACATATTGTCATCGCGCTGATAAATGCTTCCGGTTGCAGCATAGTTAGCGCCAAAGCAATTAGGACATGCTGCACGGACGATGCAGGAACGGCATTTATCATCCAAAAGTTCTTTTGGAATCTCCTCACTTGGGAACACTATCTCGTTTGCCTTCTGAGCTTTGTCCTCCCCAACAGACAACGGCATAAAAAACTGACAAGGGTATACGCGGCCATCTACGTCATAAGACCGCATGGAATAACCAGCACCACAGTAGCGAAATGCTTCATCCTGCTCCAAGCCAACATTATAAATGCCCATATTCAGCATGGAGCACGGCTCAACTTCGGGGTGCGCAAGGTAAAATGAAATCAGAGCTTCCAGTTCTCGTGTAAGCACACTCAAGTTTTCAGGATCCGACCAGTCAATCTCATACGCCAGATTACAAGACACTGCAAATCCTTTTTGATGAAGCTCAATCACTCCTTCCGCCAGATGCGGCAGAGTTTCTCTCGAAACGGTCATTTTCACATCCTGTTCAGGGTACATTTCAAGGAAAAAGTCAAGATCAATATCGTCGTAAGAATTTGAACGATTGACATTGTGCATATCCCGCGTTCCGTCAAGGCTCAGTCCACAAATAAAACATCCCACATGTTCACGCAGCCAGTCTTGAACCTCACCATGGACTAATGTACCGTTAGTAGTTGCGAATACAGTGCAAGGGATATCTCCCTTTTTCGAACAAATGTAATCCGTAATTTCTCGTACTAAATCAAATGCGAGAAAAGGCTCTCCTCCGAATAAGTCAAATTCGATTCCCTCAAAATCTGCAAAGTTTTTAAGCTCGTAATCCACGATGCTTTTAGCAGTCTCAACACTCATCCTGCGGTTGCTTTTGTGGTGTTCATAGCAATACGTACACGAAAGGTTGCATGCCTGCGTAAGTGTCAAAGTTACCGTTTTTATTTTTCTTTCTTCCATTTCGCTCTCCCCATAGAAATAAGAGCGGCTCTTGCGCAAGAGCCGCTCTTTGTTTTTCACCTGCTGTGACCTTTGCAGGAACGTGTACAGCCACCCTGGCAGCTCCCCCTACATGTCCCGCTACAACTATTTTTGCAAGTGCCCATACATGCGGAGCAAGCATAATAAATCTGCGGACCGTTAACGGCAGGAACAGGTTGCAATCTCAAGGCGTCCTTTAGTTTTTCAATCATTTCCGAAGTTACCTGAAACATGGTCAAACCTCCCTCCATCAAAATATAAAGTATTTGCTATAGCCCCAATATAGCGTATTTGCGATATAAAATCAAGCATAAATATATCGCGATTAGTGGTCTAACGCAAATGCACACTTCTGGGTAAAATATTACTATCACTTTCCGGAGGTGCAGCATGGATGACTTCAACGTAGCAGCCCGTGTTCAGGATCTTTGCAAGGCTCGCTCTTGGAGTCTTTACCGTCTCGCCAAAGAGGCGGGCATGCCGTATTCATCGCTCAGCACGATCCTATATAAAACAGCCGCACCGTCTATCGCTTCCATCGAAAGGCTCTGCACTGGATTTGGCATCACGCTTGCACAATTCTTCTCTGCTGAAGACGAATACGCGAGGCTAAAAAAGGATGAAAAGGATTGCCTTTCCCACTGGGGGCAGCTGGATCCACTGGAAAAGCAGTTGACGCTCACATACATGCAAGCACTGACTGATGCAAAGGACGCAAGAGAGCCGGAACACTAACGGCAAAAAATAAGACGCAGAACAATGAACAGCACCCCATTTGTTAGACAGTATGATATAATGTCTAACAAATGGGGTGCTTTTAATGCCAAAGGGAATACCAAACAAACGATACACACCGGAGTTTGAGAAGCTGGTCGTGGAAACCATGCCGAAGGAAAAGCTGAGCTACCGTAAAGCAGCAAGACAGTTCGAAATCAGCAGTGACAAGCGTGTTGCCGCTTGGGAAGGGATCTATCTGGAAGAAGGTCCAGAAGGTCTTGCAGTTGAGCGGCGTGGCCGCGGCAGCAAGGGCCATCCGCCAAAACAGCTGCCAAAGGGCGTAGAATAATATCTGCTGGCAGAAGTCCAGCAGCTGCGTGCGGAGGTAGACTACCTAAAAAATCTGCAAACCTTGGTTTTGGAAGACGAGCGACGCCAGCACAAAAAACGCAGGTATCTCATGACAGAACTCCCTAATTTTTTATCATTTCGGTTTACAAATGCGCTCTGAGTGTCCTTATCAGTGAGAGGCAAATTTTCCGACTGGGTTGGCCGCAATCACAATCGTCTCACCTGAACATAAGGAGCGTAGCTACATCTTTAGACCGACAAGCTTTTACTACATCAGCAGAGTTCATTCCTCTGGTTTCTCATCCTCTATCAATACATTGCAAGGAAAACCCGGAATGGCATAGCCAAGCACACTGCCCAGTGGGTAGTGCATCTTGATGTCGAGATCAAAGCACTTTAGCAGGAACAAAACATCATGGCAGCCGCCAACTGCATCGAGTTTCTGTTGATCGCTGAGATGGGTAAAGGCTTGAATTCTCTGATCCAGATCAGAAATCTTCCGGGACATTCTTTTATATAACTGCCAAAGAAGAATGTCACGGTAAAATGTCGGAAAATCATCCAAGACTGTTTCATATACGTGGATCATCTCATGCAGCAACACACTGTCATCATTTGCATATTCCGGGCTGATAATAACATACGCACATTGATAGCTCTCTGGATTTCCAATATACTCTCTTAAACCGTCGGGGTAGCCGGTCTCCGCGGTAGGCCAAATTTGTATAGGTGTGTTGTAACCATCGATAAACGCTCCATGTGCTCCATTATCCAAGGGCGCAACAGAGAACCGTACCCACGACAAGGTGAAATCATGCAGCTCTTCCGGCTGAAAATCGAAGGATTCGCCATCCTCTGTACATTCATCAGCATTGTCAATTACACTCGAGTCAAAAAGCATGTCTGCAAAATGTTCTTCAAACTCCGATGCCCGCTCGCAGAGCGCGACATCTTCTTCTGGCGCAGTGTGCAGCCAGTCTCTAAAATCTTCTGACTGTCCGACATACCGTGAAGGCTGGTTTAGCGCATACAGACCTCTTGTCCTATAAATTGCCATATTGTTTCTCCTTTTCGCTCTCAATATTTCCCCGTCAGCAGATAATTCTGGCATAAATGTGACAAACCATTTTTGCTGCCGAGGCATCTAATCTCTTGCTACAATGCAGGCACCCAAAAGTGGGTGCCTGCATTGTAAGTAGTATGATGCGATGCGCGTCTTTCCGCGCGGGTTTTGCTCACTGCTCGAGCTTCGTCCAGTCGCGGTTCGCGCGCAGGGCGGTCCACTGCTCGTCGCCGTTCTTCTCGGTCGCGGCGCGCTCGTAGGTGTGGCTGTTCGTCGCCTCCTGAATGGCGATGTAGAACCAGTCACCGCTCTTGCAGTCGGGGAAGGTCAGCATCACACGCTCGGACAGCAGGTGATCCTCCTCAGAGGGCACACGCTCGAGTACGCGGTTGATCATCGTCACGGTCTCGGCGCGGGTGATGCTCTGGTTGGGACGGAAGCTACCGTCGGGGTAGCCCTCGATCCAGCCATTGCCTGCCGCGAGCTTGATATAGGCCTCAGCCCAGTGACCGGCGATGTCGCTGAAGCGGTCAGTCGTCTTGTCCAGCTTGGCGAACAGGGCGATGATCTTGGACATCTCGGCGCGGGTGATGGGGGCGTTCGGGCGGAACGTGCCGTCGGGATAACCGCTGACGATACCGGCGTTGCTCAGGGTGGAGATGGCGTTGTTGTACCAGTCGCCGCTCTTGATGTCGGAGTACGCGTTCGTGGTCGCCCAATACTGCTCACGGGTCTTGTCGGTCAGCAGACGGAAGAAGATGGTGCTGGCCTCAGCGCGGGTGATGTAGCCGCCCGGCTGCACCGTGCCGTCGGGATAACCCATGATGTAAGCATAGTGATCCGCAGTATTCAGCGCGGGCTTGCTCGGCGTGGGGGTGGGGATCACGGGAATATAGGGAACGTAGCTGTAGGTGTTGGTGATGGTCAGAGGGGTGTTCTCATCGGCCCCTTCAAACTGCCAGCTTGTGACCTTCAGCGCGTCACCTTGCTTCGCGACTGTGATCGTCAGAGTGTAGGGCTTTTCATCATAGGTCTATAGGATGTTCCGCCCTTGACCTCCTGCACAGCATAAAATAAGCCTTTTCGCTTACTTGTGGTAGCTGCCTTGCTCTTTGTGCAGTCTTATCTTAATGATATTGCATCAAAGGAGAGTATATCAAATTACTGCGTCTTATTTTTATTGATTTTGTTTTATAATATTAGCTCCCCAGTCGGCGATTACAGTCCTGCCTTCTGTTTCGTACTATACTCAACAATGGCCTTTTTGAGGATATCCATGGCGCGCTCGAGCTTGTCGCTTTCGAGGACGTAGGCCATGCGGACTTCGT
>OHAJ01002308.1_pt1 | contig 13111 bp, 9 predicted proteins | sample 1577101 | NCBI WGS metagenome assembly OHAJ01 (sample SAMEA3541531, study PRJEB24748) | human gut metagenome | biome: human gut; feature: human-associated habitat; material: faeces | place: China | collected 2012
CAACTGATTTTTGAAGGCAAGAATCAAGCGTACGGTGCATACAAGATGCGTGCTAACTCGACTAAGCGCCATAATCTCGCGATGTTGGCAGTGCTGGTCATAGCATTAATCGGATTTACGATTCCTACGCTGGTGAAGTTGGCAACCCCGAAGCAGAAGGAAGTGATGACGGAGGTCACTACTCTGTCGAAATTGGCAGAACCGGAAATCAAACAGGAAGAGATGAAACGGGTGGAACCCGTTGCGCCTCCACCTCCTGCATTGAAAAGCTCCATCAAGTTTACTGCTCCCGTCATCAAGAAAGATGAGGAAGTGCACGAGGATAATGAAATCAAGAGTCAGGAAGAGTTGACTTCTACCAAGGTGGCTATTTCCATTGCCGATGTAAAAGGTAATGACGAAGCCAACGGCAAGGATATCGCCGACTTGAAACAAGTGGTGACACAGGCTGAGCCGGAACCCGAAAAGGTGTTTGATATGGTAGAGCAAATGCCGACTTTCCCGGGTGGACAACAGGAACTGATGTCTTATTTGGGTAAGAATATCAAGTATCCGACTATTGCACAGGAGAATGGAACACAGGGACGCGTGATTATACAGTTTGTAGTAGAACGCGACGGTTCGATCACGGATGTGCGTGTGGCTCGTGGGGTAGACCCTTATCTGGATAAAGAAGCGGTACGTGTGGTAAAAAGTATGCCGAAGTGGATCCCGGGTAAGCAGAATGGAAAAGCGGTGCGCGTAAAATTTACTGTTCCGGTAATGTTCAGGTTACAATAATATGATGATGAAGAGACAATTTTGGCTGATAGGAATCGTTTTGTTGGCGGTATTAAGTGCTTGCCGCTCTAAATCGAAGGAGGGACCGACGGATACTTATTCGTCTGGAGTGATAGCTATTGCGGCGGATGAAAGTTTCGAACCCATAATACAGGAAGAGATTGATGTATTTGAAAGCCTGTATCCATTGGCCGGAATTGTCCCTCGTTACACGACTGAGGTCGAGGCGATTAATTTACTTCTGAAAGACAGTGTCCGGTTGGCTATTACAACCCGGACACTGACCGAGGAAGAAATGAATTCGTTTCACAGCCGGAAGTTCTATCCTCGGGAGATGAAGCTGGCTACGGACGGGCTGGCATTGATTGTGAACCGTGCGAATCCGGATTCTTTGATAAGTGTGCGTAATTTTCGCCGTATCCTGACAGGAAAAGTGAAAGAGTGGAAAGCGGTGAACCCTAATTCCCGTTTGAAGGATATTCAGGTGGTGTTTGATAATAAAAACTCTAGCACCGTGCGTTTTGCAATAGATTCTGTTTGTGGCGGGAAACCTTTGTCTACGGGCAATGTAAGTGCGTTGAAGACAAATCAACAGGTGATAAATTATGTGGCGGAAAATCCCGGAGCAATGGGAGTGATCGGAGTAAACTGGTTGGGAGACCGCAGTGATACGACTAATCTTTCTTTCCGGCAGGAGATCAGGGTTATGGCGGTGAGTGCCGAGGATGTGGCGACTCCTGTCAACAGCTACAAACCTTATCAGGCTTATCTGTATTATGGTAACTACCCGTTGGCAAGATCGATTTATGCATTACTGAATGATCCTCGTAGTGGGCTGCCTTGGGGATTCACTTCTTTTATGACATCCGATAAAGGGCAGCGGATTATATTAAAATCTGGACTTGTTCCGGCTACTCAGCCGGTGCGTATTGTCCATGTGAAAGACGAATAATAACTAAAATTAAGACTATCATGAAACGAGTACAAATGTTTTTAGCTGGAGCGTTTATAGCAGTTGGGTCGCTCTACGCACAGTCGTCCGATGCCGAATGGCAGATGGAAGTTGCAAAGTTGAAAGAAACTATTCAGTCGGATCCGGCGCAAGCTGCCGAGCAAGCTGAACAACTGATAAAAGGAAAAAATAAAAAGAATGTGGAACTTTTGACAGCTATCGGCGAAGCTTATTTGCAGGCCGACAAGTTGTCCGAAGCACAAATGTACGCTGCTCTTGCTAAAAAAGCGAATGGCAAGTCTGCTTTGGCTTCCGTGCTGGAAGGGGATATTGCGGCCAAGCAGAAAAATGCAGGTCTTGCTTCACAGAAGTATGAGGAAGCTATTTATTTTGATTCGCGTTGCACGCCTGCGTATCTGAAATATGCTGATATTTATAAGTTAGCAAATGCCGGTCTGGCCATAGAAAAGCTGAATCAATTAAAGACCCTTGAACCGTCCAACACAGCCATAGACAAGAAATTAGCAGAGATTTATTATTTGAAGAACGATTTCAGTAAGGCGGCCGATGCCTATTCCCGTTTTGCAATGGGACCGAAGGCTAACGAAGAGGATCTGGTGAGATATGCATTCGCCTTGTTCTTGAATCATGATTTTGCGAAGTCACTTGAAGTGGCTAATATGGGATTGAAAAAGAACCCGCGTCATGCGGCATTCAACCGTTTGGCGATGTATAATAATACGGACTTGAAACGCTTCGAAGAAGCATTGAAGGCGGCGGACGTTTTCTTTAATGAATGTGATAAGGCGGATTATTCTTATCTGGACTATATGTATTACGGACATTTGCTGGAAGAACTGAAGAAATATGATGAAGCTGTCGGCCAATATGAGAAGGCTGTGGAACTGGATCCGACAAAGACGGATTTGTATAAGAATATTTCCTCTGTTTACGAGCAGAAAAATGATTATAAAAAAGCGATCGGTGCATATCATAAATATTACTCGTCTCTCGAAAAGGAAAAGCAGACTCCTGATTTGCAGTTCCAGTTGGGCAGACTTTATTATGGTGCAGGTACACAACCCGATTCGTTGACTATCAATGTTGAAGAACGTAAGCAGGCACTGATGTCTGCCGATTCTGTTTTCCAAGTGATTTCAGAGGCCGCTCCGGATAGCTATTTAGGCAATTTTTGGAGAGCACGTGCAAATTCTGCACTCGACCCCGAAACAACGCAGGGATTGGCGAAACCTTTCTATGAAGAAGTAGCCGCATTGTTGGAAAGCAAGAACGACCCTCATTACAATTCGGCGTTGGTAGAGTGTTACAGTTATCTCGGATATTATTATTTGTTGGCTATTGAAAACCCCACATTGAAAGCGGAAGCAAAAGCCAATAAGGAGAAATCCAAGGAGTACTGGAGTAAAATTCTGGCTATAGACCCCGCTAATGCTACTGCTAAAAGGGCATTGGACGGCATCAAATAGTGAATAATTTTAGTTGTTTGTCGTGACAGGAGGAGTGGAGAGTGATCTTAGCTCCTCCTTTTTTTACACTTTTTTTTGCTTTTCTATTGGAATATTGAAAAGATTGTCTACATTTGCAGTGTACTATTATACTAATACACTAAAATGCAATTGATAATCAAAAGAAAATGCTATGATTACAGTAGAAAACCTCTCATTTACTTATCGTAAATCGAAGCGTGTTGTACTGCACGACTTCTCTCTCGCGTTCGAATCGGGCAGGGTATATGGATTGCTGGGGAAGAATGGTGCCGGAAAGTCCACTCTCCTTTATCTGATGTCCGGTCTGCTGACTCCTAAAGGTGGCAAGGTAATGTTTCACGATACGGATGTACGCCGCCGGTTGCCGGTAACTTTGCAGGATATGTTTCTAGTGCCTGAAGAATTTGAACTGCCTCCTGTATCTTTAGTCAGCTATATTGAGTTGAACAGTTCTTTTTATCCCCGTTTCAGCAAGGAGGATATGATTAAGTATCTTCATTACTTTGAAATGGATATGGATATCAACCTCGGTTCGCTTTCTATGGGCCAGAAGAAAAAAGTATTTATGAGCTTTGCACTGGCAACGAATACTTCGCTTTTGCTCATGGACGAACCGACGAACGGATTGGATATTCCCGGAAAAAGCCAGTTCCGTAAGTTTATCGCATCGGGGATGTCGGATGATAAGACGATTGTGATTTCCACACATCAGGTTCGTGATATTGACAAGGTGCTCGATCATGTACTGATTATGGATGAAAGCCGTGTATTGCTGGACGAATCGACAAGTAGTATCTGCGAAAAGCTTTTCTTTGTAGAGAGTGATGATCGCGAACTGGCGCAGACAGCTCTTTTTGCCATTCCTACTATTCAGGGTAATTACCTGATCCTTCCTAATAAAGAGAAGGAAGAATCGGACATAAATCTGGAACTTCTTTTTAATGCTACACTGGCTGCTCCCGAGGAGATGGCCCGATTGTTTCAAACTCAAAAATAAAAGACGATGATAAAAGATACTTTTTTTAGTTTGCCTCGTTTTATGAATCTTTGCCGCAAGGAAATGGTGGAGAGTTGGAAGTCGAATGTACTTCGTATTGTATTGCTTTATGGGGTGATGACTGTTGTGTTGGTCTGGAACGGATATTTTGCATATCGTACTCACGATTCGGTTCGTTTTCTCGAACGTCATATGGAGGCCGATCCTGCCTGGGGATTTATATTAATAGCTTTTCTTTGGTTTCTATTCGGATTTGGTTGTTTAAGCGGGTCGTTGACAATGGAGAAGATGAAAAGCAAGACAAACAGGCTGTCTGTATTAATGACACCGGCCACTCCTTTTGAGAAATTCTTTTCTCGTTGGTTGGTATCAACTGTTGTCTTGTTGGTTGTTTTTTTCATTACCTTTGAACTGGCTGATTATACACGGGTATTGGTTTATTCGCTTATCTATCCGGACGTAAAAGAAGTGATACTTCCTGTCAATCTGGGAGATTTGGTAGGTAGCGGGAAACGGTGGTACTTGTTCCACAAAACGTATGAGTTGACACTGGTGCTTTCTATCTATTGCTTTGTACAGTCATTGTTTGTATTGGGCAGTTCTGTATGGCCGAAAAATTCGTTTCTTAAAACATTTGTTTCTGTTACGATAATTGTTTTAATTTATGTACTGGTCGGAATGTTGGTGGGGGATATGTTATTTAGCGGAAGCAGTAAAGATTATGGTTATATTTTTTCTTCAATAACGAAGGAACAGGTTACTGTCATGGTAACTGTGGGCTTTATGCTTTTTGCATTCGTAAATTGGACGCTCGCTTATTTCCGTTTCAAGGAGTCTGAGATCATTCAACGTATGTAATACTTTAGACTATGAATTTTAAAGAAAGTAAAGCTATTTATTTACAGATTGCAGATAGAATCTGTGATGAGATACTTCTGGGACAGTTTGCTGAGGAGGAACGTATTCCCTCTGTCAGAGAATATGCTACTATTGTGGAAGTAAACGCCAATACGGTGATGCGCTCATTCGATTATCTCCAATCACAGAATATTATTTATAATAAACGCGGTATTGGTTATTTTGTCGCCACCGGTGCGAGAGAATTGATTCATTCACTGAGGAAGAATACTTTTTTGAAGGAAGAACTGGATTACTTCTTCCGCCAAATCAAGACACTGGATATTCCTATAAAGGAAATCACGGATATGTACCGGGAATTTTGTAAAAAAGAACAGTAAAATAAATATTATGAAACGTACAACTTATATATTAATAGGACTTTTTGTAGCCGGACTTTGTGTGCTGGTAGGCGGAATGTTTATGATTTTTTGTTTAGGAAGGCCATACATTTCCAATCAACTGAATTTGCAAGGAGAGCAGATAACCAAAGAAGTGCCGGCTTGCCGGGTGGTCTGGCTGACTCAAACAAGGCTGTATACGCCAGAACGTAACGTCTGGCTGGCGAATTCTCTTCTGGAAGTGCAGCCTTCAAAAGAAGGGAAGAATCTGTTTTCTTGCTCGAAGAAGGTAAATGACTATCTGAAAATGACCGTTATGGGGGACACGTTGAAAATCCTTTTGGACTATTCGCTGGATCAACTTCCGCAGGAGTTTAAGAAATCCAAATTTATGGGAATGAATATAGGAGACATGCGATTGGATATGACGCAAGATGTGGAGTGTATTATAAATGATATTAATTCGCAGAACATAGGATTCAAACATTTGGAAAAGGATTCTTTGTCCATTGATACGTCTAATTCTATTGTGGTCGATTCTTGTGATTTTGCAGCTTTGCAAGTCATCAGGAGTGGCGGGAATGTGGATTTTCAGAGTGGGACTATTAATAATCTGTATTTGAATCTGGGTATGATGGGTAATTGGTCTGTAAATGTTGAAAAATGCCATATCGGTACGGAATATTTAACCGCACATTATGCAAATGTACAACTTCAAAAAGGAGAGTGTGAGCGTATGATCTGGATTCCTGAGAAAAATGATTCCAAGTTAAATGTATTTTTAACCGGAAAAGCTTGTGTGACGGTAATGGAGTGATTATATGTCTGAAATAAAAAAGAGCAAAAGTGAACTTGTCTCATCTTTGCTCTTTTTTATATACTGTATTATAATACTTTGGTTAATGTGAAGCAGTCGATATCCGGTGCCCAGTTATAACTATTGCCCATTCGGATCGTATTGTAACCGGCCTTCAATTCAACGGGAATTGTGATTTGACTATGTTTCTCATCTTCCCCCAATGCGGCAATCTTAGTGATGACGCCATTGATATCAACTTCCAGCTGTCGTCCTTTGCCGTGTGAATATTGGATAGTCATCTGGTAGCGTCCGCCGTCTGTACTATATACTTCCCGCCATTCTGCATAGTTTTCCGGTTTTCCGCCGAGGAATCCAATTTTCATCTTACCGGAAGCATCCTTGTCATGAGCATAAATAATGCCTTTAGGATTTTTACCCAAATCATTGAATAGAGGTAAGTATGCCCATTCGGCTTCATATAATGTAGGCTCCAGACGCGTTTCTCCTTCCATGCGGAGGAACATAGCGCTGTGAGGAGGCAGTGTTCGTTCAAATACATCGGAGAAATTTCCCAAGTCATTTTGTCTTGCTAAATCGCGTACTTTCACGTTTCCACCAAATTCGAGTGAGGTAAACGGTACAGAGAAGCTGCATAACGTATCCGAAGGATTGTAAAGTGCAACGGCACGTACATTGCCGCGTTTTTGCTCAATATCTTTCACCAGTACATAACCTTCATTTTCATGCTGTGCCACATACGCCTGCAATCCTAACGGGTCTTGGTTGAGTGCGATCAATTCCTTGTTTGTAAGTAATTGGAGTGAAGAATCCGGCAGGTTTTCCAGATTGCAGCCGATTAGGAGAGGCGAACTCATGATACACCATAAACCGAAATGAGCTTCTTCTTCTGTCGGAGTAAGTCCTTTTCCGCCTACTTTGCTATTGTCACGGAATCCGATCACCATCATATCCATATCGTTGTAATGTCCGTTTCCGGCATAGGCAGATAGATAAAGATTCTTTCTGACTACATATTTCAGTGATCCCCAATGTGCATTGATATCTCCACTGATGCGCCAGGAAGTTGCCACATCTTTTGCCCAGGTACCGGGGAAAGCCCAGCGGCAGATGTTGACGGAAACGTTTTTGTTTACTTTGTCAATGCTGTTGCGGATAGAAGTATAACGTTCTTCCTCGTCCAGTCCGAGGACATCGCCTCCACAATAGTCTATTTTGATAAAGTCGAAGCCCCAGTCGCCAAAGTATAGCTGGGCGTCTTGAGGTTCGTGCCCATAGATACCTGCGCCTACTCCTGCAAGGTCGTTGTCCCAGATAGAACCACAAGTGTTATTGCCTGCATCCGTATAGATTCCCGCTTTCATGCCGAGACTGTGTATGTGGTCGGCAACCGGTTTCATTCCGTTCGGGAAACGTTTCTCGTTGGTGAACATGATTCCGTTGTCGTCACGTTTGCCGAAGAAGCCATCGTCTACGTTGATATAGTGGTAGCCCGCATCCTTCAAACCTTTTTCTACCATAAGGTCGGCCTGATGTTTAATAATGTCTTCACTAATATCTACTCGGAAAGCATTCCAGGAACTCCAACCCATGATAGGCGGAGTGATTGTCTTCTCATTCTCAGAATGAGCCACTTGAGTCTTTGTGCAACTGAAACACAGCAAAGAGAGTGCTGTTGCCGTCAAAATGTAGAATCTGTTCTTCATGATATAATAGGTTGATAGATTTCAGTCCGGCTGTTCCGGTTACGTCCCGACAGCCTAAAAATAATAAAGGGTAACTTGCTGTATTCCAGAAAGCTACCCTTTACCTTGTCGGAATGAGGCGACTCGAACGCCCGACCCCTACGTCCCGAACGTAGTGCGCTACCAACTGCGCTACATTCCGATTGCTTTTGAAAAGTGGTGCCACCAGGAATCGAACCGGGGACACAAGGATTTTCAGTCCTTTGCTCTACCAACTGAGCTATGGCACCTTTCTCGTTTGCGGGTGCAAAGATAAGTATATTTTTTAATACCGCAATAACTTCGTGGGAAAATTTCGCCAAATTCTGACCGATGAAAATATTAATGTATTTGTGTTAGAATAAATATGTAGATAACTCACTATTTATGCAGCATATTTTATAAATTTACGCACTGAAACTATCAAAACATTATAAACACTCTAATCCTATGTCATCACTGGCAATTATCATTATAATAGTTCTATCAGCTACCCTCATTTATGTGTGGGCAAAGTGCCAGTCACTTCAAAAAGAGGTACATTCGAAAGAAAATAAAGAGAATGAACTTAAGAAGTTGGCTTTGGTTTTGCAGAACATCAATGCCTACTTCTTATTGATTGACAAGGATTTTGTAGTCTGTGACACCAATTATTATTCTTTGAACCGTCTGCCTGTTCAGGTAGGTGGAGTTACAAAAAGAGTGGGGGATTTGTTGCATTGTAGAAACGCGATAGCAGCCGGTGAATGTGGTCAGCACGAACAGTGTAAACTATGTTGTATTCGTGCGTCTATCGGTAAGGCTTTTTATAAGAAAGCAAGTTTTAAGAATCTGGAAGCTTCGATGAAGTTGTTGAGTGAGGATGAAATGACAGTGACTCCTTGCGATGTATCAGTATCGGGTACTTATTTGAATATTCATGGCCAAGATTATATGGTGTTGACTGTTTATGATGTGACAGAACTGAAAAATGTGCAAAGGTTACTGACCATTGAAAAAGAACATTCCATCTCTGCCGAGAAATTGAAATCTGCCTTCATTGCTAATATGAGTCACGAAGTTCGTACACCGCTCAATGCTATTGTCGGATTTTCCGGTTTGATGGTGTCGGCTTCCGGCGAAGAGGAAAGAAAAATGTATGCTGATATTCTCGCAGAGAATAATGAACGATTGTTGCGCCTGGTGAATGATATTTTCGATCTTTCTCAAATAGAATCCGGGACGGTAGATTTCGTATATAAGGAGTTTGATGCCAATGATTTGTTGAGAGAATTGGATGGAATATTTAAGGCGAAATTGAATAACTCGCCGGTGGAATTGATTTGTGAGGCGCATGTGCAACCTATTATGATGTATTCGGAACGAGAACGTATCATTCAGGTATTGTCTAACCTCTTACATAATGCGATGAAATTTACTGCGTCGGGTGAAATCCGTTTCGGGTGCCGTTTGGAAGGAATGGAAGAAGTTTACTTTTTTGTGTCCGACACAGGCATTGGTATACCGGAAGAAGACCAGAAAAAGATATTCTCACGTTTCATAAAACTCGACCGTGAAATGCAGGGAACGGGACTTGGGCTGACTCTTTCGCAAACGATTATCCAAAATCTGGGTGGAAACCTCGAACTCGATTCGAAGGTCAACCGGGGATCTACTTTCAGCTTTGTGTTGCCGAGGGTGATTAAGCCGGAATTGATTAAGCCACAACCATAAAGTAAATCGCCCTTACTACAGTTGTAAAGTGTATCTCAAAAGTGTTAAATCTGACTTTTGGAGATGCTTCACTTGACTGTAGTGAGGGTGATTTTATAAATTCAAGGCTTTTCGAATTGTCTTGAACTTCTTAATGAACAGGATGAATGTTTAGTCTTTACGACTTAGGTGCATCCTTATCTTTGTCTCCGGTTCCCGGAGATGCTTTGCTGGCAGAGGAACTTCCGAAGGAAGCTGAACCGGAGGATGCTGTGCCTGAAGTTGCTGCATTAGAAGCGGTTGCCCCGGGGTTAGCTGTGCTTGTCCCAGTTGTTCCTCCTGTGTGTGCAGAAGTTGCATTAGCAGGACGCGGAGCATTAACGTTGCTTGCACTAACATTTGCAGTGGCAGGTTGAGCCTGAACTTCCCAATGGAACGGTTCGAAATTGGAATTAGGATCTACCCAAGATGGTTTCTTGGAAGCGTAGATAATAAACGGAGCAACGACAACGATAATTGCACCGATAATTAGTACGGAGAACCAAACGGTGTTGCTACCGGTAGAAATCTGGCTGGGCGGGATGAAGCTAAGAATAAAGGCAAGTAATGATCCGCAGAAGCCAAGACCGCCAACAAACCACATCAGGCCGTTGCCGGATTTACCGATACGGAACGGACGGTTGAGTTTCTTCATCTTATAACGCAATGCGATAGCTCCGGAGAACATCAACAGGTACATAATCAGATAAAGAATAACTGTCAGCTGTGACAGAATTTGATAGAAACTCTGTACGGAAGGCATAACAACAAACAACAAACTTAATACGGTTACAGCGATACCCTGTACGAACAAGATATTCTTTTGTACACCCAGCTTGTTTGTTTTCTGGAAGAACGGAGGCATATAACCGGCTTTACCTACGGCAAATATACCTTTGGACGGACCGGCAACCCATGTCAATACACCAGCCAATACACCGAAAGCAAGAGCGACCGCAATGATTGGTGACAACCAGGAAGCATGAATATATTTGAAATAGTTGTCGAAACCGACGAGCAGGCTTTGAGTCAGGTTGATGTCTTTAGCAGGGATAATCACACCTAATGCGAAAGTACCCAAAACGAAGATCAACACTGTGATAAGCGCACCGATAAATACGGCTTTCGGATAGTTTTTAGAAGGGTTATCTACGTCTTTTACGTGGATACCGCCCATTTCCATACCGGCATAAAACAAGAAGATACTGGCAGCAAGAACGACATTATCGAAGTTGGTAAAGTCGGGGAAGAAGCTACTGTTGAAATCCATATTGGAATGTCCGCCCGTTGCCAGGTAAATGATTCCTAAGATAATCAACAATCCGGCCGGGATAATGGTACCGACCATACCACCGATTTTGGCTACTTTACCTACCCAGCTCATACCTTTCAGGGAGATGAAAGTGGCCAGCCAATAGATGATAAGTACGACGACGAGCGTATAATACTTATTGTTTGCCAGTGACATGTCATGTACGTCATTCATTCCGATGAAAGCGATAGATACGGCACCAAACGTTAATACTGTCGGATACCAGATCGTACTTTCGATCCATTGCACCCAGATGGCGAGGAATCCCAGTTTCTTGCCGTAGGCCTCGCCTACCCACCGGAATACACCACCCTGCTTATCCTGAAACATTGCTGCCAACTCGGCTGCAACGAGCGATGTAGGGATTAGAAAGACAATAGCTGCAAAAAGATAATAGAAGGCCGAACTCATTCCGTATACGGCCTCGGCTGGTAGTCCACGCAAGGATACTACTGCCGTAACATTCATGATAGCAAGGGTAAACACACCCAGCTTCACTGCATTTTTAATATTTGCCATAAGTTAAGGTTTTAAGTGAAAAATATTTTAAAGTCAGTGTTATAACAACATTTTGCGCGAGATGTTTCCGCAATCTCTTTCAAAGTTCGTTAATTAACATCGCCGGAACGGGATATTGCAACCCCCGATTTACCTGTTTCGGAACAATTACTTTTCTCGATTGTTTCTAAACAATCTAAATTATATGTGAACCATTTTATTATAAACTAAGTAGTTATGAAATCAGCGTTTTCAGATTTTATTTCCGGAAAAAAGGGGATTTATGGTATTCTTCACATTATTATATTAATAATGTCTCTTTTTCTGGTTATCAGTATCTCGGTGGATACTTTTAAGGGAATTCCGTTCTATACACAGTCTTCTTACATGAAGGTACAGCTATGTATCTGCCTTTGGTTTCTTTTCGATTTTGTGTTGGAGTTCTTTTTGGCAAAACATAAAGGACGCTATCTGCGGACACACTTTATCTTTTTATTGGTGGCCATCCCTTATCAGAATATCATCGCATATTATGGATGGACGTTTTCGGATGAGATTACCTACCTGCTTCGTTTCATTCCTTTATTAAGAGGAGGATATGCGCTTGCTATTGTGGTCGGCTGGCTGACTTACAACCGGGCTTCGAGCCTGTTTGTCTCTTATCTGACGATGTTGCTGGCAACAGTGTATTTCTCCAGTCTGGCATTTTTTGTGCTCGAGCATCGGGTGAATCCATTGGTGAATGATTATGGAGATGCCTTGTGGTGGGCTTTTATGGATGTCACTACCGTGGGGTCGAATATTATAGCGCAGACCGTGACCGGACGCGTGCTTTCCGTTTTGCTGGCTGCCTTGGGTATGATGATGTTTCCTATCTTTACGGTTTATATTACAAATCTGATTCAACAATCCAACAAGCGTAGAAAGCAATATTACGAAGAGGAGGAACAACAGAAAAAGGCTTCCGCCCAAAAGGAATCGGCAGAAAAAGCTGTCGTACAGAAGGTTAATACATAATATGCTTGTGTGGCGGATAAAAACAGATAGAATGAGAGAAATTGTAATGTGTTGAAAATCAGCTTAGAAATACTTTTCTTAATAGTATTATTACTTTTCTTTATAAGCATGGAAGGAAAAGGGGAGGAAAAGTGGAATAACTTTCTATCTTTGTAGAAAAGAGACAGAGGCAAACAGTTGTTAGTTGCTGTCTCTAAATGAAGAAGTTCCACCTTATCCGAGTGAATAATAGTGACACTGATATACTCATTTTAATAACTGGAGTTGCATAGGGGTAAATTTAATTTGTTGTATTTGATAATTAATACCGTTTGTATTGAAAACACTGGTGGGGAGTCAAGCGGGAAATCAATGGGATAAGGAGGAATAGAAAAAGGTTACTATCGGGAGATAGTAACCTTTACCTACTTATAAAAGAGATCGAGAGAGTTTTTAGTCAACAACGGTGATATGGTTGTTGCTAAACACATTTAATTCCAGCTTGTTCATGATGTATTGAATAGCTAACTGCGCTTTCACGGAGTTGCCCGATCCATC
>OHAJ01002311.1_pt1 | contig 13100 bp, 15 predicted proteins | sample 1577101 | NCBI WGS metagenome assembly OHAJ01 (sample SAMEA3541531, study PRJEB24748) | human gut metagenome | biome: human gut; feature: human-associated habitat; material: faeces | place: China | collected 2012
GCACAAGTCAAATTCATCATCATTTCTCTTATTTTTAGAAATTAGACGGACGACTCTCGGGAAGGCTGCAACAGGGGAATAGAGAATTAGTATTTCTTCACTTCATTTAAACGATTCGTAAGGGTTTTTATGAACATATCTTCCTTCACCGGAAGCAGCACGGCACATTTCCCCCTCGTTCCGTACTTCACCAGCACATAGCGCATCACGGCGAAACGTCCTATTTTCATGGACGAGGCCCGCTCCACAGAGATAATGTCTTTCAGGGATATTTCCTCCGAACGGGAAAAGCGTCCGTAAAAAAGGAGGAGCCTGTCGTCTGTGGTCAGCGTATACGTAGTATGAATGAGTCGCTCGATGGCGATGACGAGCAGGAGCATGAAAAGGACGGCCATGACGGCATGCTGCATCCACATGGCATAAATAACGATAATCGTTGTCAGCACTAAAAACAAATATTGCCCTATAGCAATGCGGGCATGGAAGATACGATTCATTTTGTTCTGTTTTTGCCGCTAAGATAGGTATTTTTGCGGAACAGCAGGAGTTATCCTTCCAATATCTCCCGCAATTTATCACCCAACAGCTTTTCTTCCTCCAATCTCATCTTCCAGCATACCGACTTACGGAACATATACACCTGCTCGGCCGGCAAACAAAACAGTTGCTCAATCTCATCTACCAACTGCCCAACGGCAATCAGCATACAGAGCAATTCCTCATCTTTCGTACACCTGCAAACGCCGGAGCGGGTGCGGGTGGCGGTGGAAACGTCGGGGATGTCCGCCGTCGGGCGTGGCGGAGTGCCGAAAAGCCTGCTCACGCCCGAGGTGTATGTCAGGTGCGCCGCCCACAGCCGGGAGTCGCTGATGATGATCCCGTGGGCGGAACGCTCGCCGGAGGTCTGCCTGATGGCGAAGACACTGTACCCGGACTGGGTGAGGAATCACCCGGAGTTCGTGCCGGAGAGCGTGCGTAACCAAGACAGCATCTACACGCTGAACAGCCTGATGGAAAGCCTGACGGGGGAAAAGTTCAGCTACCGGCAAATGACGGACTTCTACAACGGGAAGCCGCTGGAGGTGAAACGGATGGAGACGCCGGACGGCGTGCAGAAGGACAAGTCGGTGAAGTTCGACAAGGAGACGGGGAAGTTCTCCTTCTCCGACATCCGGCAGGAGCGGAAACGGGGGTTGAAGATGTAGCGTGAGCCGGACGAAATGGAAAGCATCCTTCGGGATGCTTTTTTCATATCCGCCCTGCCGCTTTCCGGTTTCTTTTGCTTCTTGTTCTTTTCCCGCCCCGCTCACGAAAGAAAAGAAGTGCAAAAAGGATAGCGAACAAAAAAGGGGACGCTTAAAGCATCCCCTCGTCCATGTAGCTGAGGTAGGTGTCCTCGGTCAGTATGATGTGGTCCAAAAGCTGTATGCCGATTGCCTCGCAGCCTTTCTTCAACTGGCTGGTCAGGTTGTTGTCCGGCGTGCTCGCCACGGTCGAGCCGGAAGGGTGGTTGTGCGAGAGGATGATTCCCGAGGCGTGGGAGACGAGAGCCGTCTGGAGGACGATGCGTATGTCCACCACCGTGCTGTTCATGCCGCTGCGTGAGACGCACGAGACGCCCAGCAGCCTGCCTGCGCCGTTCAGGTACATCGCCCAGCACTCCTCGTGGTGCTGCATACAGTCCTCGTAGAAGGTCTTGAGGATGTCGTAAGACTCCTTGGAAGAGTGGATTCTAACTCTCTTGGATGCGTCAGCGTCCTTGTAACTTACGGTGATTTGAGGAAAAGACAGTGTATTCATAATGCAAAAAATTAAAAGTGAAACATTTATTTTTTGCTTTGGGGCACGGGGAAAGAACGGACTTCATGCAAGGCTTTTGCGTGGAATACGACCCGAAGGTGTGGAGATTGCGCGCAAAACCGTCAGGTTCAGCCTTGCTACTTGTCCGTTTTTCCCCGTAGGTTTGCTAAAAAATGAGTGTGGAGCTTGGCTAAAAATCCGGTGGGTCAAAGGGTTTCTTTTTGCTTCTTTGTCTTTTCCCGCCCACGGCTCACCGAAAGAAAAAGAAGTGCGTCCGAAAATCGGGTCAATCCTTTCCCACGGGTGGGTAAAAAAGAAGTCCGGGCGGATCGCTACCCGTCCCGGACTTCCGGCGATGAAACACAAGGGGGGGGATGTTATGGCGTGATTTCCCCCGTTGCGATTAAATTCCCGTCCGAATAATACTCTATCTTCCCGTAGGTAAACCCCATGTCGGGAATGGCTACGAAAGCGATATAGTCCGAATACTCCCTGCCTTTGAGGTTCTTTCCGACAAGGTTGTTGAATATCATGGGGATGCTATGACCGTCCCCGCTGTAAAGGACGGTTTTCCCGTTCTGTCTGATTTCCCGCTTCATGCCGTTTCCTTGAAAAGTGTCCCGTCGATAAGGTACTCCCAATTATTCCTGTGGCTCTCGTCCGTGAAATATTCCTCGCTCTCGCAATACTCGCAATCGTCACGGCACGAGCGGAAGAAGTTTTCCAGACAGTCACGCATAAGTTCCTTGAAATTCCGTGTGTCGGGCGAGCGCATGAAGTCCATGAGGGGTTGCAAGATGATTTCGTCCGACACAACGCCCGTGAAGGGGCATTCGCAAGTGACGGAGATACGGCTCCTGCGCCTTTTCTTGCGGTCTTTCGTCCAATAGACCTTGGGCTTGTACAACCCCGCATGGAAGTTGTTATAGAGGTAAGCCAGCAAACGGACGCCTGAAAGTTCCTCCGTGTCCGCCTCGTGCTTGGTATAGAAACGGTAAGCGTATGTGCAACTGTCGTAACGGTAGTTGGTGCAGACGATACGAAAAAGATTGCAGAAGGCTTCGAGCGTGTCGCAGTTCTCGGAAGCATACGGGTAATCGTTTCCCTTGGCAAGCCAGTCGGTATAGGCTCTCTGACGGGCTTCGTCCTCCAGTTCCGCAATGCCGAATAGTGTATAGGTTCTCTGTACGGTTCGCATAAGTTTGAAAATTTGAAAGTTTGAAAATCGGTTTCTTTGCTATCTTTCTTTTTCGCTACGGCTCACGAAAGAAAGTAGCGGGCGGATTTCTCCGCCCTGCCCTTTGTCCTTAGGCTGCAATCTCTTCGGGTTGCGGTTGTTCCTCGGGTTGCGTTACCTTGCGCTCCCTTGCCCGTTCCTGTACCAAGAGGACGGCTTTCTTTTCCTCGATGCGCTGGTGACGCTTCTCGTACACCCCGTTGTACTCCCTTTCGATGTTGGCGAGTTCCTCCGGCATGTGCCTGCGTGCGAAGTCGAGCAAGAGGGTCGCCACGGTGTTGTTCCCGCACGCTCCCTTGAAGTTGGCTACAAGGAAGTCCCTGCGGATGATGGTCTTCATCCTCACGGTGAGGTTGCCGATAATCCCCATCTTGTCCTCGTCCGTGATATACGGCTTGTCTTCCGCAATCCCCACGGCTGCGAAGTGTTCCTTTCGGAGCGAGGACAGAAGGAAGAAGTACAACATGGTATCTTCATCGGCACTGAACTTACCGCCCGTGATGTCGGCTTCGAGGATTTGCTTCTTGGTGTCCTCCACCGTCCGTTCGAGTGCGATTTCCTTGTTGCGCTCGTCCTGCTTCTCCAACTTCTCCACGGGTGAGAGCGGTGTGGGTGCGGGCGTTCCGTCCGCTGTCTGCGCTTCGGTCATGTTCTCCACGTAACAGAATGTAATCTCCTTCTGCCCGATTTTGGCATAGACGGTGATTTCCCCCGCTCCGCTCCTGCGGGTGATTTCCTCCTCCTGCTCCATGTAGTCCGCCCATTGCTGCTCGTAGCGGGTGCGGGCTTCCCCGTAGCGTTCGGGGTCGTTGAAATTTTCGGCTTTGGGTTCTTTGGGGCAGTTTGGAAAGGCGGTGTACCTGTCAAGGGTCTCCACCTCGTAGCCCGAAGCGGTTAGCCGTTCTACCACCGTCTCGTTGGCGGTGTAGCGGTCACGGCAGAGCGACACCTCCGGCTGGTTCCGCATGATTTGCACGGCTCGCTCCATGAGGTAGGATGCGTTCATCTCGGCAAGGCACGTGCGGTTGGCGCAATGCCCGCACCCGCCATCATGGAACAACAGCAAGTTATTGGTGTTGTGTGCGCACGTGGCGCACTCGGTCTTGTCGAAGCGGTAGTATTGCAGGTCGGTGGTGAAGTTCTGCTCGATGCGCCTTGCGACATCGGCGGCTTTCAGTCCCCGCCAACTGTTATACGTTCCCTCTTCCTGCAAATGCTTCTCGTACACTTCCTTTTGAATGTCCTCCCCGTATCGGCAGATTTCAGCCGCCACGCTGATGGTGATTTCATCCGCATCCAAGAGGGCGGCGATTTCGGGGATAAGGGCGGTGAATTTCAGCCGTGTGCGGATGTAGTTCTCGTTCTTTCCGAAGAGTTGCGCCAAGGTCTGCACGGTGTGGCGTCCGCTCTCGATAAGCCGCTGATAGGCTGCGGCTTCCTCCACGGGTGTCACGTCCTTGCGCTGCAAGTTCTCGGTAATCGCCATTTCCTCGGCTTCCTCGTCCGACAACTCGGTTACGATTGCGGGAATTTCGTCCCTGCCCGCAATGACGGACGCACGGTAACGGCGTTCCCCGAAAACAATCCCGTAACGGTCTGTCCCGTCAACGGGGCGCACGGTGATGGGCTGCAACACGCCCTGCCGCTTGATGCTCTCGGCAAGTTCGTAAAGGCTCGTTTCATCGAAACGCTTGCGTGGGTTGAAACCGCTCGGCTGAATGTCTGCCAATGCTACCATCGTGATGTTTCTCTCTGCTGCTGATTGATTTGCTTTTGTCTTCATAATCTGTTATTTTTAAGTTGATTGTTTATAGTTGTTCTTTTTGATTTTTGACAAACCGTCCCGTTCGGGAAATCGGTTTCTTTGCTATCTTTCTTTCCCCGCTCCGGCTCACGAAAGAAAGTAGCGGGCGGAAAATCCGCCCTTGCGGGGCTACCTGCGGTTATAGCATACGTTCGCGAACTTCTTTTTCTGCTCTACTGCCCGTTTGAGGGTGTAGAACGTGCCGCCTATGGCTACCGTATCGTAATAGACCATCAGAAAAGCGGAGTTTTCCAAAAGGTAGTCGTTACGGCGCAGGAAACAGCCCTCGGTATATCCGTCCTGCAAGGTTACCACTTCATCGGCTTGCGCCAAAATGGTGTCGTAACGCTGCTTGTCGGCTTGGGTGTACCGTTCGGCTTGTCCCTTGAAGGGGACAACACATTTCAGCCGGATATGCGGGTATTCCTTTTTGAGGTTCAAGACTTCCTCTGCTGCGATAAGGTCGAAGCCCTCGCACATTCCCGACAAAAAGGTGTCGTAGCCTTTTTTGATGCAATAACTCTCGATGGCTACAAATGTATCGAACGCCACCTCCCTGAAGAGTTTCTCACGGTCTGCCGTGAACTTGGCTATACGGTTGGTGCGGTGTCCCGAAAAGGCTACCGTCTTTTCCTTGGTAACGGGTGTTCCGTTTTCTGTCAATGTCCTTGTTTCCATATCGGTAAATATTAGAATATTAAAAGAATGATTATCAGTACGAACACGAAGCCGACAAACAGCCGCCACGCAAGGGCGAAAACAAGCCGTGCCACGAAGTAAAACAGAGCCACGACAAGCGACAAGGCGAAAAACCGCCCTGCGGCGGTGGTGAGGAAATAAACCACCGAAGCCCAAAGGATTAAGCGATATATCAGTTTGTAAACGGGTGTCGTTTTCATGTTCTTGGGTATTGTCGGGCGGATTGCTCCACCCGTGGTTCTTTAACAGTTCCCTTTCGGGATATAGCGGTTATCGGCTATCAGCCGGAAAGTGTCATAATCAGCCGTTCCCCGATAACTTAGGGACAGTTCAAAAGAGAGGTGTCCTTCCTCTATGTAGAACGTGAAGCGCAAGCCGTTGCGGGTTATCGTCCCTTTTGAACGGTTTCTCCCTTCCCATCTTACGGGTTCGTTCTCGATACTTTTCAAGAAGTCGGCTACTTTTTTCGAGTTCTCCGCATTTTCCTGCTCCACCTGCCTGTATATCTGCGTGCAGTAGTTTATCCAATCGTTTATTTTCTTGGCGGTGAACACGCCGATATTGCACGGTTTTTCATATTGGTTACCCGCCCTTTCGATGTCGTAGCGGTTGACATACTCAAAATGCTCCATGTCGGTGGCTATCCTGTATTTGTTCTCTTTGTTTATCTTGTACACATGGAAACGGATGCCGTTGTACGTGAACTCTATGCGCACGCCGTAAAATGCGGGGTATTCACCGCTTACCACGTGGTAGCCGTATTCCGCTTGGGGTATGTACTTCCTTACCTCCTGCATGAGTGGAGACAGTTCTTTTTTTGCCTGTTCCACCTTCTCGGTAAACATAGCTTTTATGTTTAACCCGTTAAATTCCTTTTCCGATAATGTTTTCATCGTCTTATGTCTTTAGTGGGGCGGACTGCTCCGCCCGTTGGTTTATACTCTTGTTCCTTTGCTGTCCCGCTTAGGCTGCTGCGGGTTCGTTTATCGGTTCGGTTACCTTGTCGGCAATCATCTTCGCCGCCTTGTTCACGTCCCCCAATATCTCCACCAAAAAGGCGGGTTCTTCCTTTAGCTTGGTGAGCCAGTGTTTCAGATAGGCGGCGTTGTTCTCCTGCGGTGCGGCTGCGTAGCCGAAGAACGCACCGCAAAGGGCTGCGGTAAGTTCGGCGACAAGTTCCTCACGGGCATAGAGCGCATCCCCGAAGAAGCTGCCGAACGTGCGGTTCAGCCGTTGGGGGCTTCCCGTGCTGTGCGCCATCTCGTGCAGGAGCGTGCCGTAATATTCCGCTCCCTGCGGGAACTGCTCACGCTGCGGGCAAATGATATGGTCGGAAGAGGGCGAATAGTAGGCACTGTCCGAATACTGCACCTTGATGGGGCAATACCAATTTTGCAGATAGACAAGCTCGTCCAACGCCTCGTAAATCATTCCGTCCGAATAGTCTTCGGGTTGCTCCCCCTTCTTCATACGCTCGTAGCGTTCGGGCTGCTTTTCGGCAAAATCGGTCTGGTCGATGTTGAAGACATTGTAATACTTCATCTGCGGGATGACCTTGTAATTTTCCTGCTCGGTTGCGGACAGTTTGCGGTATTCCTCGTACTTGATTGTCTTTTTCGTTTCCTTGTGTACCACGAACTTAAACCAATAATAGACGGGAAACGAGCGTGCGCCCTTGCAAACACTTAAATCCTCTTCCTTCGCTTGGTTGAACGTGAGGAACACGGGCAAAGTGAATTTCATAAACTCGGTGTAGAACAATAACATCAAGACATTTCCGCCGTTATAGAGCGTCCCTCTGATGTTGCGGGGCAAACCTTGTTCAAGGCTCGCAATCCACGGTTTTTGCCAATCCGTTTTCAGACACTCGATTTTCTTGATTAACAAATCGGTGAACATCGGTGCAATCTTTTCGATGGTGCTGTTCGTTGTTGCCATAACTCACAAATTTTAATCGTTATTACTCTGTTTTCATCGCTTGTCGCCCCAACCATTTTTTTCCCTTGGCTGATTGGGAAGAACATTGACCATCATTGATAGCGGAAAAGGTGAATTGCAACCATCTGAAAAAATGGTAAATACTACCCGCAGGGTGGAGATTTGGCATTTTTTGCGGATTTGCTTTCACCTCCGCCTACCTTCGTCAATGTTTTTCCAATCAGCTTAGGGAAAAAATGCCCTGTCAGTCTATTCCAGTCAATGGTAAGTTACTTGCCGGGTGCGGGAAGAAGAAGCCTTCCGGAGAGCCGGGAACGCCCGTTTCCCAAGGCAAGGAGATACGGGCGGGAGAAGTATATGGGAGCACGGTCAGGTTTCGGCTGCCGGACAAACGCCGGGGAACTCTTTCGGGCGGCACGGACGGATGTGTTCCGTTTGTCCTTCCGCCCGATGTCCGGCTTCGGCCATGCAGCCTCACGGAATGGTCGGAAACGGACGCCGGGACGGGACAGCCCGTGCGCCAAGGTTTAAGCGCAAGACAGTGAAATCCCTTTCACCCACGTTAGGGATTGCAGGGGAAAGCCCACAGCATAGCGAGGACTTGCAGCGGAAAGCCCGACCCGAAGGGGAACGCCCAAACAACCGCCCGCAAAAACTGCTTTTAAGCATACCTTGAAAAAAGGAAGACCGAATATTCCGAAGTTTCGCCCTTATGATATATATTTGTAATTGAGCGAAGATAATAGCGGAAAACGTGGATAATTACATGTCAGTGATTATGAATCAAAAAAAGGAAATATTAGAAAAATTGGCTTTCATAAGACGCCATAAAGAATTTGCATCTTTTGGAGTAAAGGAACAAGAGGTATCTTATAATCCTTGTCTATCTGAAGAAGATATTAAGGGGTTTGAGCATAAACATTGTATAACTCTTCCTGATGATTACAGAACTTTTATTTCTGAAATAGGAAATGGAGGTTTCGGACCGGGATATGGATTATTGCCTCTTGATAAAGCTATTGTTGATTTCAAATTAAGAGACAAACCTAATATTTCCTTGAATGAAAAATTCCCATATCAAGATAGTTGGAATGAAGAATGGATAACCTCCTTTAATTGGAACGAGGGATACCCGGAAACGGAAATTGTTAATGCGTATATTAGTACCGCACATATTGCAGGCTGTCTGCAAATAAGTCATTTCGGACATGGATGTACATTTCTATTGGTGGTGAATGGAAATGAAAAAGGACATATTTGGTTTGATGGACGAGCTGATTATAGTGGACTTGTACCGAAATTGAAAGATGGGCAAAGAATATCATTTATAGAATGGTATGTAACCTTTCTTGATATGGAAATTGAGAACATAAATGAATCACTAACACACAGCACTACCGCTTAAAGCGGAACGCTGTCGGACATTATCTGCCCAATAATATGAACTAAAAAAAGTGATATGGAAACTAAAGCGGAAGTCCTAAAATACATGTTTACAAGAATACAAGAGATGCTTCCTGTAAATGTGGTCAAAGCAAAAAAGAATAAAGACTACTTTACTTACATAGTGGAAAACGATTGTAGTATTGAGTTTTACTTTCAAACAACCCAAGGTGGATATGCCGGTAAAAACACTTTTTGTATGGGTGTATCAGCTAAAATAAAGAATCCATATTTATGTAGTCTTGTATTAGAACCATTAAATAAAAAAGACGCTGGTGGTAACATCATAGTTTGCTTTGATAATAATATTGATTGGTTTAAGCAGCATCTAATGGATATGGATTATTTTTTCGGGAATAAGAGTGACAAGACTCCTAACGTTGAGAGATTCTTAAACGATTTGAAAAAGGATTTTTTTCCGTATATCATACCTTTTGTCAAACAATATACAAAAATTATAGATTTTTACTCAAATTCGGGTCATATTCAACATATATATGCAGATAAACAGTTTAGCTTAGGAGTAATCTGTTCTCTCTTGTGCAACCATGAAGAGTTCATTGAAGAAACTTTGGTTCCATTAGCCAAAGCAAGTGAAGGAGGTTGGATATTTAGAGAATTTTTTAAGTGCACAAACTACGTTACCGATATAGTTGAGCCGATTAAGAAATATGTCGCAGAGAATAATATCCATTTTGAACAATGAGAAGAATAGAATGGGCAGATAAAAGCGGATTAATTGCTCTCGAAATGGTCGGTTATCCACCAAACATTATCCGTCAAAATAAAAAATAAAATGGAACTTGAATTTAACAATAAATCAGAATCAATTACAGCTAAGGATATAGCTGATGTTGAGCGGAAAAACAAATTTATTTTCCCGCAGGAAATCAAATCGTTCCTTCTTGCCAATAACGGAGGTCAACCAAATAAAACGATATACACTCAAAATAGTCAGGATTATGTGGTGGATTTCTTTCTGCCCATAAAGTCCACAGAATTTGAAGACTTGACGTATTCGGCGACAATAACTGATTTGAGTGATATAATCCCGAATACTGTAATACCATTTGCTATAGATCCATTCGGCAATTATTTCGTTTTTGACAAAGCTGAAGGTAAAATCTATTTCTTGGAAATGGAAGAAGTAGCTCTTTCCTTATTGGCGAGTGATTTTGAATCGTTTATTTCATCATTAAAAAAGGAATGAGACGGATAACAAGCGGATCAATCTCATTTAATGATGATTATCCACCAGACATTAGCAACCCTGTAAATACAAATTATATGTTCATTGAAAAATTAAATCAATATACAGAAGAACAGATTATCGGATTAAAGCATGAAGATAATAAGTTGCGATTGTTGATAGAAGAACAACCTGACATAGAGAAATTGAAACTTCTAAAAGAAGCTATAATCAATGAAACGACAGAAGTAACATTGGTAATGCGTTCAAATAACAACAATCTGATTGCTTTCTCCTATTTTGAATGTATAAGTGACAATATAATAGGAGTTGAATCGTATAATTACACCGAGAATATTCTGAAAACAATTGAAGGAATTTCAATATTCAGAAATTTGAGGAGTATAGTTATTGATGCACTATATGATAATAAACTCTGTATTGACGAACTTGTTTCATTGGAGAAACTGGAAGAACTCTGTATGAGTTTTTATCCTATAACGAAATATCAATATCCTACATTGAACAAGCTGAACAGACTGAAACGCTTAAAAATAAAAGGGTTAGATTCAAACATGTTGTCCTGCTTACCAAACTTGGAAACATTAACTTGTTTTAATTTAAAGGATGGGGCACATTTAGGTATTAAGGCACCAAATTTAAGAAGCATAGATATATACCGTTCTCCGAAAATATTGAATCTTAATTTTTTATTGGACTTGAAAGAACTAAGATCTATTGGTTTAGACGGACTTAGCAATGTTGAAGAAATGCCGGATTTAAGCAACCTTCATTCTTTAACCGGTATGTCTCTTGCCAATATGAAACGGTTACAAAGTTTTCCTTTATACCACGAGAATTTAAAAAACTTACTCTTGCAATTGCCTTTTGATGTATTGGATAATATAATTCCTGAAAATCTTCCTAACCTCAAGCATATAAGTGTAAATTTGGGAAGTGATAAAAAAAACGGAATGGTATTAGATAGATTCAAGGGTATTTGTGAAGTTGGTATATGGTAAAAAAACAAGATTGCTGACAAACAGATGAAACATTTAAAGCGGAACGCTGCAAAACATTATAACCAATCATATCATGATAACGCTATATAAACAAATTGAAACAAAAGGTCTATACTACAAGGAAATGTGGTATGAAAATGCCGATAAGGTTCTAATTGAGCATTCTGGAAAAGTTGGATATGTTGGAACTATTGCGAAAACAAGTATGACAGAGAAAGAAGCAGCTATACGTTTACAGGATTTTAGTAATGTATGTGCGAGTGAAGGATATACAAAGTTGTCCGAAAATCAATTATGTACGATAGTAGTTCAATATCTATTGAAAAGCAAGGATGGGAACAAACGGGATAAATGGTTAAAAGACAAAGTTTCAGAGTATCTAAAAGAACATTTGGGCTGGCGAGGTATAGGTGTAGTCGAAAGTTTTGCAATAGATAACGGCAAATTGAATATTTATTGTATAGTCGTGGAGGAAGAACGGGCTGTATCCGCAATCAAATCATGCCTTAAAACATATCGGCTGGATTTGACACATGCGATTATCGCTGCCCGAAACTGGGATGATGAAGGCTTTAGGGTGAAATACTCTTATAAGCCTATTAATGATTTTTCGGTGATATGATTGATTATAACAAACAGCAAGCCGACTGAACAAGCGGAAGGTTGCCGAACACTACGACTCTTTTCCGTAACTTTGAAACCTCTAATGAACATGGTTATGAATAGAAACATACTCACCTTTTTAAATGAATATGCGGAAATACCCGATCCGCAATATGCCATCATGTTGCGAGGCGCTTGGGGATGCGGCAAAACGTTTTTCATCCGTCAATGGATGGAGCAACTGAAAAATAACAGAGATGCGGACAAGTTAAAATGGCAGCCTATTTATGTGTCTTTATACGGTTTGACCACTACCCAGCAAATCACAGAACAAATCAACAAGGAAATATCCCCGTGGCTGTACAGCAAGGGAATGAAACTTGCCAAGAATATATTAAAAGCCGCCTCGAAAATCGCTTTGAAATACGACATTGACGGTGACGGCAAGGATGAAGGAAGTGTAACCTGTGACTTGGACTCCATTTTGTTGTTGAAAGAAGAAAATTCCGAAATAAAAGGAAACAAGATTCTGATTTTTGACGACCTTGAAAGATGTGATGTAAAACTGGAAACCTTGTTGGGATACATCAATTACTTTTCGGAACATTGTAAATGCAAGGTCATCATCATTGGCGATGAGAACAAGATTTCCGAAAAAGAGGGCGATAAGTGCAAGTTGAAATTCAAGGATTTCAAGGAAAAGACCATCGGGCGCACTTTCGAGATTAAAGTGAATATAGAGGAGACACTCGATTTTTTCATTGGCGAAATATCCGCCAACAACAGAAACCTCTTGTCTGAGAACAAAGACCTTATAATCAAGATATTCCATGCCTCTAAATTCGATAATTTAAGAGTCCTTCGGCAATGTCTGAACGATTACCACAGGATAATCATGGCTTTGCCGGAACATTATCATGAATCTCCCAAATACAAACTTATCATAACATCACTATTGGCAAATTTTGTCGCCGTTTACTGCGAGTATAAGGGTGGAAATACCGAAATTGCGAGCCTGTTCAACAGCCTGTACAATATGTTCCCAGATAAAGAGAAAAATGAGGAGCGTGAAAAAATCCTCTCCAAATACCATTTTATAGAGATAGGCAAGCGGTTGGATATTTTCAGTGATTTTATCGTCAATGAAATTGTCTGCTATCTGGAAAGCGGGTATTTTGACACAACCTATTTGCAGCAATACTTTGCTGCCGAAGACGCAAGTTTGAATAGTTGGGACTATCTATATGATTATTGGAGACTGGATAACGAAGAATACGAGAAACATTACGAGGAAACGGTACGGTATTACTTTGCGGATAAAAGCGTTGATCTAAAAGAATTGTTTGTCATTATATCTATACTATC
>OHAJ01002321.1_pt1 | contig 13063 bp, 9 predicted proteins | sample 1577101 | NCBI WGS metagenome assembly OHAJ01 (sample SAMEA3541531, study PRJEB24748) | human gut metagenome | biome: human gut; feature: human-associated habitat; material: faeces | place: China | collected 2012
CCACAAGGGTTCGCTATGGATTTTTAAGTGTTCAACTTAATTATACAATCCGCCTACTTATTTCTTTTAATCATATATAATCGTTATAGATGAGAGCAACGGCAGGCCCGGGGAGAGGCCTCAAAAAAATACCCGGCCCCTGCCAATGCTGCAAGCCATCTCGCATAGATGAATCCATAAGAGCTCCGGGATGAAAACCCGTTCGAAGCGCTGAGAATCTCCAACCGCCCGGGAGGAGAGACTCCAAGATTCAATATAGTTGTGTATTGCATTGTGCAGAATATCTGAGGCGGAAAGCCTGAAGGACGACATCCATTTCCATGGATGGGCTGTGATTCTTTATGGGTTGTGTCACAGCAACGAGCTAGCTCCTTTGGGCTTTTTGTCGTGGAATGAATATGCCGTTGATTCCCAATCGTTAAAACTGCAAATGTATCAAATATACGATAGCATGGCTGTGGCCTGCGACCAGGGCTGTGTCTAACGACAGGGCTCTGCCTGGCGGCATGGCTATGGCGTACGCCAATGCTCAAGGTAGAATTTTATATTCCAGCTTCCGCCATACCACTGGCTACGGACTTTGACAAGGGCTATATCTGACGACAGGGCTCTGCCTGATGGCTCTGTTGTTTAAAGTCCCTAAAGCTTAGAGGAGTGGAGAAATCTTTTTTGCAGTTGAGAAAACAGGGCTTTGGGAAGTGAAGAACGAAGAGAAAAGAGGGAGGAGAACAGCAGCCGCGAAGCGGCGGGACCTCAACTCTCTTCACTCAAATCTCAAATCTGCTTTTTAGAGAAATCATTCTTACGTTCGGGAATACAGCCTTTACCCTGGCATTGGAGTTGTAAAAACGTTATAGACGATAATCAGGGAGATCTACTACAATGGAATACGGTTAGGAGATGTCCAGCTAGCAGCTCTTAACTACCTTGTTGTTGAAGCTGTACAATAGAGATGCAATGGATGGACTGGAGAGATCTGGAACATTACCGTTCGTTCGAGAGCCCGTCTTCCAGCATCCTGGTACAGCGTCCGTTTTAAGCAGGCGGATCTGGTCGTCTTATGATCAAGTTCGTGTACCTTAGTAGATAGGATAAGCATCAGGGAATTGCTGGAGTCTGTACATTGTTCTTTTGTAGTAAAGAGGCGCATTGTAATGGAATTATCTAAATGTAATGAAACTGTGAAAGTGTCTGTAGGTATCGATGTTTCAAAAGGACATAGCACGGTTTCTTTTTTTCGTACAGGAGACAAGTCTCCGTCGAAACCGTTTACGATTAATCATGACATACCGGATCTGAAGTCTTTGGAGAGAAAGCTCGACAGGTACAAGGCTAATGGCACATTGAGAATCTACATGGAATGTACCGGTCGATACCACCTCGGCCTTGCGAATGGTCTTTACAAGGACGGATATACTGTGTATGCGGTGAATCCGAAGCTTCTTGCCGACTTCCATGACGATTCCCTTCGTAAACCGAAGACAGACCCGGTAGATGCGCAGAAAATTGCAAGCTATGGAATTCAATACTGGAATAAGGATAGAAGGCCCTTTAATCAGATGGATTCTAAAAGGGAATGCCTCAAAGAATGTGAGCGGCAGTACAAACTATATACTGATGAATGTGTGACATTTACTAATAATCTGCTGTCTCTTACCGACCTCACTTGCCCAGGAGTGAACAGGCTGTTTTCAAGTAATACCAATCAGAATGGGCACTTGAAATGGGTAGATTTTGTGAATACCTGGTGGCATGTTGACTGCATCAGAAAAATGTCTATGAATGCATTTTCTAACCGGTATTGTAAATGGTGTCAGAAACATGGTTATGAATTCAGTGAAGATAAAGCTGAGGACATCATGGACTGGGCCAAAAAAGCACTGGTTGCAATGCCCAAGAGCACATATATAAAGAAAACTATACAGATAGCAGTCAATGCGATTAATGACCTCTTGGAGACTATCCAAAATACCAAGAAGCATATGAACCAGCTGGCATCACAGCTCCCGGAATATCCGGTAGTCATGAAGATGGATGGTGTCGGTGAGGTGACGGGTCCCATCATCATGGGGGAATTGGGAGATGTTACCAGATTCAACAAGCGCAGCCAGATAACTGCGTTCGCCGGTGTTGACCCCAAAAAGCATGAATCCGGCGACGACAAGCCGAAAAGCTCTCGAGCCACTAAAATCGGGTCACCTGAGCTCCGACGGGCATTATATCTGGTTATGACCTCAAAGCTGGCCAGAAAACCACAGGGAGACCGGGTATATGACTTTATAGTGAAAAAACGCAGTGAAGGCAAGAAATACCTTGTCTATATGACAGCTGGTGCAAATAAATTTCTGAGAATTTATTACGGTACAGTACGTGATTATATGCAAAATAAACAGAATCCATCGTTTATTCAGGATAAGGCACCAGCAGGCCAGGCAAATGTATCCCAAACTGCGTAAAAAAACATACAGCCCGGATTGGGTGAATCATGTAATCTAAATCAGGTCAGGGCAGTTTTCCATGCCTTTATCTGATTTAGTCTCACATGGCCCAATGTAGTCCAAGATGGAGTAAGAGCCAGTTTAGCGGCATTAGGATGAATTACTGTAGAAATTAATATAAGCTAAATTATCCCCACCTGAAATGGTGGGCTTTTGGCGTGTAGCAAACAGAGCCAAAAAAAATTTACAAAAAAAGGCTTGACATTATGTTAGCAGGCTCTCGACTCATCGAAGCTGTAGCTATTCTTAAGCGCTGAGTCATTACGACGCTAACCACCGCTCGAGATGACGTGGAGTGGACAGTGTCATTTCTACTGAAATGAAGTCTCATTAAAAATTCTTCCCCGAGCCCCCAGCAGCCAAACTATTGCTTGGGCCGTAGGCCCTGAATACATATTTTCTTCCTTAAGCCCAGGCGGCAGCCTTAGCCTTGACGCAGTCACAGCCCTGTCCGCAGGACAACGCCCCGGCCGGCAGGCCGATGCCCGGGCCGCAGGCCCAATACACAAATTTCCTTCCCTGAGCCCTGGCACCAGTCACCGTCCTTTCGAATACATAGCCTTGCCGCAGGCATAGCCCTGGCGAAGCCTCCAAAAACTACATGACGGCGCCGCCATGTTCTATTATAATAAATAGAGCAATTAGACATTATATCCACAGTCAATAGATAAAGGAATTCACCCAATGAAAACTGCAGTCATTATTGGTGCCGGCCCGGCAGGGCTAACGGCAGCCTATGAATTATTGGTACATACAGATATTCATCCGATTATTCTGGAAAAGGACAGTATCGTAGGCGGCCTGTCCCGCACCGTCAATTTTGATGGCAACCGCATGGATATCGGGGGCCATCGTTTTTTCACCAAGAGCCGGGAGGTCCAGGAGCTATGGGACTCCATCATGCCCAAAGCCTCTGCCCCTGCCCTGGACGACCGCCTGCTGGGAAGGACTCCGGACCTGGACCCCGCCGGAAGGGATCCGGAAACGGAAGACATCGTATTTCTGAACCGCCAGCGGGTATCCCGGATTCTTTACCTTCACAAATTCTTCGATTACCCCGTATCTCTGAACCCCACCACCATCCGGAACCTAGGGCTTTTCCGCATGACCTCCATGGGACTCTCCTACCTTCACGCCTGCTTCCACAAAAGACCGGAAAAGACGTTGGAAGACTTCATGGTGAACCGGTTTGGGGAAAAGCTGTACCAGACCTTTTTCGAGGGATACACAGAAAAGGTGTGGGGAAAGTCCCCCAAGAACCTCTCCGCCGACTGGGGCAGCCAGCGAATCAAAGGCATCTCCATCGGTGCGGTGCTGAAAGATTTCTTCCAGCGGGCCCTTCACCTGCAGCAGAAAAAAGTGGAAACCTCCCTCATCGAAAGATTCTCCTACCCCAAGTACGGCCCCGGTGAGTTTTACGAATGCCTCCGGGATGAGGTCCTGGGGCTGGGCGGTGAAATCCGAATGAATGCAGACACCATCGGCTTCACCGGTGGAGAGGATAAAAATATAACAGCCGTACTGTACAGGGATGGCAAGGGCAAGACTCAAAAGGTAAAAGCAGACTACGTTCTTTCCAGCATGGCTGTCAAAGACCTGGCAGCAGCCCTGCCGGAAGGATGGCTTGACGAGAAAGATAAAGAAACCGCCCAGACTCTTCCCTACCGTGATTTCATGACAGCCGGTCTTCTGGTGGACCGGCTGGAACTACAGAACCACACCCATCACAGGACACTGAATAATATAGTGCCAGACTGCTGGATCTATATTCAGGAGCCGGAAGTCAAAATCGGACGCCTCCAGATTTTCAATAACTGGTCTCCCTACATGGTGAAGGATTCCCTACACACCGTCTGGATCGGCCTTGAATACTTCTGCCAGGAAGGGGATGACCTCTGGTCCATGAAAGACGAGGATTTTCTCCGCTTTGCAGAACAGGAACTTGTAAAAATTCACGTTCTCCGCAAGGGGGCCGTGAAAGAGGGCCATGTGGTGCACATGAAGAAGGCATACCCTGCCTACTACGGAAGCTACAAGGATTTTCCAAGGCTCCAGCAGTCTCTGGATACCATTTCCAACCTGTACTGCATCGGCCGGAATGGCCAGCACCGCTACAACAACATGGACCATTCCATGCTTACCGCCATCCGGGCAGTGGAACTGATACAGAATCAGAGTACCGATAAATCTTCCCTGTGGAACGTGAATACGGAGTCCGACTACCAGGAAATCAAAGAGGAGGATCAAAGCAGTGAGAAATAAATTATCTACTATCCTGTTTTTCCTAACCGTAATTTGTATTCTCTTCGCTTTTACATCCCGCTTTGACAATGATGGCTGGTTCCTCCTGAATTCAGGACGATACATAGAAAATTACGGCATTCCCCACACAGAGCCTTTTACAATCCATGAGAATTTTCACTTCGTCATGCAACAGTGGCTTTTCGATGTAATACTGTGGAAAATATATACTTTGGCCCATATGAATGGGATGCTGGCATTCAGTTGGATTTGTGGCGGAATCATTCTCTTTATTTACTATCATTTGCTCCAACTGACGGATCATAAAAATATAAAAGTATCCAGACTACTTACTATTGCCACAGGTATTCTGATGGCTCCCTTCTTCTGTCAACGTCCCCAAACGTTGTCCAGCCTCATCTTCCTCAGTGAAATTTATGTATTGGAACGTTTCAAAGGTAAAGATAGGCCACCCCTCCTTTTATATGTTCTCTTCTTTGCGTTTTCTGTAATCCTCATCAATGCCCATGCTGCCATGTGGCCCATGTTCTCTGTATTTCTCCTGCCCTATCTGGCAGAAGCGCTGCAGGGGAATCGACTCCCCTGGTTTACCCATACCTTCCACTGGCATTGGAAATACGTATTAGCTCTCTTTGTGCCAATTATCGCCGCCGGCTTCATCAATCCCTATGGCACGGAAGCCATGACCTATGCTTTCCATTCCTATGGATATAGGGATATTAATAATTTAGTGATTGAGATGCATCCTCTTGTCATCGATCTGCAATCTTTTACCTCAGTCATAGTACCGGTTATCATTCTTCTTACCATCGTATATGCCAGACATCCCCTTCCTCTCCGGCATATACTGCTATTTGCCGGTACAGGGCTCATGGCTATGATGGCTATCCGAAGTATCTTCCTCTTCCTCATTGCAGGCATTTTTCCCCTGGCTTCTATCCTGCGTACAAAAGATACTTCCTCTAATGCCTCTAACCGCACCTGGAAACGAACCTGGCCTCCCATGCTCCTTATGGGAATGGCCACATGTATTGGGGTCATAGGCATATTTGCCAGGAATACAATACCTTCCGGTAAGGCCATTCCGGTTTATATCATCGTCACCATACTGGTCTTCTTTTCCCTGGCCTGTGCTTTCATTTTATGGAAGCAGCGTTCTGATGCCATGTCTCTGTATACCAACAGCCGAAGCTTGTTTGCTTCTTTTGTCATTCTTCTTCTTTTCCCTATCTTCTTTATTTATTTCAATACAGCCATGGTGGATCCGGCCTTGAAAAAGAGCGTGGATATCATTGAAGAAGACAGTGCCGGAAAGCCCATCCAGCTATGGACGGGCTACAACGATGGTCCCTATGCAGAATTCCGCGGCATCCCCTGCTACATGGATACAAGGGCCGAAGTATTTATCCCAAAGCTGAACCATCAGAAAAATGTATTCCACGAATACGTAAGCCTCCTGTACGGCCGGCTGGATTACAGGGACTTCCTCGCTTCCTATCACTTCACCCATCTTCTCACTTCCGACATAGATCCCCTCTATACGTACCTTTTAAAAGATCCGAACTATACCCTCCTCTATGACTCCGATACAGACGAAACACTGGAAAAGCAGGATGGTGAGAACGTAGAAAAACATTATAGAGTGTACAAATATAATAGCCCCAAATAAAAAAGGCGATGTCTGTATTAATACTACAGGTATCGCTTTTTATTTGGGTAATTACTTCCAAGAAACTTTATCATTTTCAACCAATTGCACTGGTCCACTCGATACTGTACCGGAACTGTTTCCACCTCCACCCATACTATCTACTGGGGAGCCAAAAGTCTTATATATGAATTTCCCATGATTAGATTGAAATTGAATTGCATCTGCTGTAATGGATCCTCTAAAAGTTCCTGAATCAAAATTAAATGGCATAATCTGTGAGTCAGGTGCATAAATAGAACCTGTAAAATTATGATTTTGCCCCTCAAATTGAAAATTTGTAGCACCAGACCACCATTTAGCATGGCCTGTATAACAGATAATGATTGGTCTAACAATATTATCCTCCAGCAATATTTTTATCATATCGTAATTATTTTTAATATATAAATAAACTGGCTGGGACTCAACGCCATTTATATTCCTTAAATGGATTGTCAAATTCTGAGTTGAATCACCCGAAACAATATATAAATCTTTATCTGCTGTAGGAAGCCATACATCCTGATTACCGGAAATAACCTGTCTATTGCTGATACTATTGATCAAATTATTTAATTCATTATTGATATGCTTAGTTTCATTGGCATAGCTTTCTGAACTGCCATCAAGAAAATAATTGATATTGCCATCTTCTATTGCTTTTTTCTTGTCTTTCCGATAGCCTCATCAGTAAACGTCTTCCATTTCCCCCATGGTCCACCATTCTTATATTCCTCATACCAACGGGAATCATAAACTTTAAACGTGCTATCCTTTGTAAAAGTAGGTCCATAAATTATATGTCCTGGATCCCCATCACTGCTGTTTGCGTCAAATACCGATCCATCTATCCATCCATTAATGTTAATCATATTACCTTTCGCTTCAGATTTTTGCACAGGGATCCGAGCTACTGCGGCTGCCCTGACATCAAAGTCAGCAATATCGATAATGTTGGCAAATGTAAGCGGTATGGAGCTTGTTACTTCCACTCTATAATAGGACTCCGACTGGTTCATGACAGCATCCGTCACCGTCTGTGCCAGGTATCGTGCATGAAAAGGTTGATTTCCCAAATTCATCTGTAAATACTTTTTGGCTGAATCATCTGCATTTGAATGATTAGAGGAATCAATACGAGCTTTAATTTGGTCACCACCATTAAAGTGTGCAGCCCCAGCCAGTGCTGCTGCATCGGCTGCATTCTGCAATTTGGAATGATAGGCCCAAACCTTGCCCAAATCCACCGCTAACGATGCAAGGAGCAGGAATACCGGAATCAATATAGCCACTAAAACTAAAAAGGCACCCTTTTGGCTTTTCAACACTGAAAAATCAAATTTCATAAAGAGCACCTCCTGACGAATTTCAGTCCAAATCCATAGCATTAGGATAATAATACTTGTGGTTAAATTTATATATATCTTATTATACCCATTTCATAGTATATATTGTATTAGAAAGCAGTGCTATACCCATATTATATCAAATTTCAGGTGCATCATCTAAAAAGCAGATAGGTCTATCGGCATCGCCGGTAAACCTATCTGCTTTTTCATTTTTATTCACTCAGGCATCTGTATAGCTGCTGTCATCGTCTTTATAGAGGGTCACGCCTCCTTCTGAGCCGCTGCCGCCGGAGGATCCGGAGCCCCCGCTGAAGCCGAAGTCCTTCCAGGTCACATCGGACTGGGCCAGAACCGACTGGGCCACAATGCTTCCTACGAGCCCTGCCCCCGCATAGAGGGTCACATCCCCCTGGGGTGCATAGACAAGGGCCCGGAGCGGTTTATCATGCGAAGGTGCAATAGTCACATTGCCATGGAGGGAAACGATGATCATGTAATCGGAATCGGACTGGCTCTGGTAATTATTGGGGTTAATAGCAATATCGCCATCCACGATGATTACCTTATATTCCCGGTAATCATTAAAACCGTCACCTCCGCGATTCGTATCACTGTAATGACCGTCAGTCCGCACATAAACGGACTCATCGCTGCTGTTCCTGTACTTTTCTACCAGTTTATATATGCCACTGGTATTGGAATTGCTGGGACTCAGGGAAATATCCCTGGCACCGGACTGGGCCACATAGTTTTCTGAAGCCACCACGTCCCGTCCTGCTGCCGTGCCATCATCAAAGCCAAGACGCATATAATGGCGCCAGGTATACTGCCCCTGGGCCCAGCTGTAGGGAGACCGGATCCAATCATCGTGGGTATAAAGGCCTTTTCCCTCGGTCTCATTGACGTGATCCCAATAGTTATCTGAAAAATTAGACCACAGATCCCGGTCATTGGCTATGGAGGTCGTGAAGTTTCCGGGATCAATCATAAAAGCCCGGCGCCCATTGATTACATTATTCGTCAGATAAATGGGACCATCGACATGGACTTTTCCCTTGATATGAAGATAGGGATGGTTGAAGTACAGAGCATTTTGGTCCCAGGGATAGGAATTGTCCCAGGCCATATTATGGGGTTTACCTTTATGGCCCCCATAAATGGCATAGTCGAAAATACCGCTGCTCCCCTTCTCATCGGGAGTGACCTTTGCTGTGGAAACCACGGACACATGCATGGAATCCCGGCCGATGATACGGATAAAGTTGGTAGGAACCTCGGCGCTGGCATAGAGGGAAATAAGGGTCCCTTTGGTAGGATCCCCCTCTTTATAGCGGTACCGGATCCGGTCAATCTTATAACCGTCCCTGCCCATATTGGAATTCATATACTCTTCCATACGGGTGCGGGTATTTCCCTGGTCCTGGTTCACCTTATACACATAGGCCCCCGCCAGCACAGCGGCATCGGCCGCATTCTGAAGCTTGGACTGGTAGGCCCAGCCTTTGCCCAGGTCTGCCGCCAGGCAGGTAAAAAGAAATATGACAGGAACAAGAATGGCTGTCAGCACAAGAAAAGCGCCCTTCTGTCCCCTAAGAATCCTGCTTAACATCGGAACGTCCTCTTTTCAGTATGCAATTAAATGGTAAACTTATAATCCCCGAATCAGAAACAGTGCCACCGTGGTCAATGCAAAATAAGGTCCATAGGCAAAGGCGGACTTCCGCTTTTTCTTCCCGGTCAGAAGAAGCAGGAGCGCCACCAGGCCGCCCAGAATAATCCCAATCATGGATACCGCAAACAGGGCATCGGTACCCAGCCAGAGGCCAAGACAGGCAATGAGCTTGATATCTCCGCCTCCGAGAGCACCCCGGGACACAAGGCCAATAATAAAGAAAATAGCCCCGCCTGCAACGGCCGCCAGGAGATGGTCCCAGAAGAGGGTCCTGTACATGGCGCAGAGCACCATGCCCCCCAGGGCAAAGGGAATCATCATCTCATCGAAAAGGCAGTATTGCTCAAAGTCCGTGGCCGTCATCAGAAGGAGGAGGGCCGCTGCATAGAGCATGAAAACCAATGGCAATCCGGAAGTGAGAAAAAAGAACCGCACGCCGCAGGCAAGAAAGGCAATGCCAAGAAGATAGGGCCTCCACCGCCCACGGCTGACTACATCATCAGGAAAAGTCAGTATGTCCTTATTTTTCCGGTATAGCCGTTCAATCCAGCGGGAACCTCCCAAAGAGACCACCACAGAAAGAACGGCGATAAGGAAAAGGTAAAAGTAAAATGAAATAGACATAAAAACTCCTTATAACCATTTTCATTATACTCGAGAAAGAAAATAAATAAAAGACCAGAGGCCATGGTCGGGCGGTGACTTCGTCAGGGCCCAGGGAAGAGAATTATAATCTGCGGAGCTATATAATTTTAGTACGCCGTCACCACCCCCTCAGCCACTTCAATGCTTACAGCTGTCAGCTTACCGCTTACAGAGAATCAGCCGCTTTGCGGCATCCATCCTGCGGCTTTGCCGCGGCCCTTCTCTAAGGGCCTGCATTCTGGGGTTACCCGCATTTTATCAAATTACCTTTCCGGTAGTTTCTCCTGCGACGAAGCCGCTAAACCACCAACGGCCCCCGGTACGAAGCCCCCCTTATGCCCCATCCATACGATTAACCGGAAACGTATACACATAACCGTCAGCCACTTAGATGCTTACAGCTGTCAGATTAGCTTTCAGATATTCAGCCGCCATTTCATCAGCCTCCGGGTGATAATCTACCGTATCCCCGCCGGCAGTATATCCGGAAGCGCCTGCCAGCGCTGCGGCATCAACTGCATTCTGGAGATTCGATTTATAGGAGTACATATTCCCCAAATCGACAGCGAGTCCCGCACAGGCAAAAAAGACAGGAAGCAGCAAAGCAAAAAGTACCAAGAGCGCACCCCCTCTGCCCCTCTCTTTGGTTTCGGTATCCAAACCTGCTCATAAAATCGCCCCCTTAGTATTTAATACTTCACTGGTACACATGCCGTTAATTCCAGACCAGACTAGTATTTTTTACCAATCGTGTCTTATAGGCTTCCGTACCGTTCCCAGATGAGGATCCACTGAAAATATCCTTGTACATAAAGTGAGATCCAGGTGAGTTAACATCCAGTGTTTGCGCATAAATTGAACCAATAAACTCACAATCATAACCCATATCAATTTCAACATCGGCATACGGTGCATACAAGACCCCTGTAAAAGAAACAGGCCCATACTGATTTCCGCTGATGCTTAACACGAGCGGCTTCTTATCTTTAGATTCTCCCGTGTAAATGATAATGACAGGTCTGTCATTCGTTTGATTAACATCTATACTTATCTTATTTTCATTAAAGTTATCAATTTTCAAATACACCGGTTTTGCCGTATCTCCGGTTATCTCTTCAATGTCAATCTCTACATTTCCACCCTTTTCTTTTTCATAAAAGTCTGTTGAACCATAAACAGTTTCTTTCTTATCTGTCCATCGACGAACAGGAGAATCAGTGGAATCATATAGTTCATCAATCTTATCCGTAGTTTTACTATAAAACGATTGATATTCTGATGCATTTCCTGCCTGTGCATAAAAATAATTTTCAGCGTTATCTGCCTGATATTTATATTGATAATATGCGGCAGATGTATAAATTTTTTCAGCATAAGCTGTGTTTTGATAGACTACATTTCCATCATATGTTGTGATAACTTCATCATAATCACTAGCATCTGTATCAGAATTTCCCTTATTTCCGTTGCCTTTGCCCTTATTTTTTCCATTATTTCCATAAGCTTTGCCATTATTGCCGCCAGTACTTCCGCCAGAAGCCAATGAAGCCAAGTCCCCAATTGTTTTAACTGAAATCAAGTCTTTAAATTCAAAATCCGGCGTTCCGGAAGTTTCGCTTCCCCCCAATGCCACGGCATCAGCAGAAACATCCATAAGTGAATCCAGTCCCAGCAGCGTCATAAAATACACAGGGGATTTCTGCGTAACTTTGACACGATAATACGTTTTTCCGGAAACTGTCTGCGCCTGAAAATCTTTATCTATTACATTCTGATACCCTTTTCCCAGATCTGCTTTCAAATATTCATCTGACATCGTGTTCGCTCCGGGATGGTATTCTGCTGTCTCTTCACCCGCAATATAGCCGGCCGCACCTGCCAGAGCTGCTGCATCAACAGCATTCTGCAAATTAGACTTATGGGCATACATACTTCCTAAATCGACTGCCACTCCTGCACAGGCAAAAAAGACAGGAAGCAGAAGTGCTGTAAGCACTAAAAGTGCACCTCTCTGCTCAGGTATTTTCCATTTTTCCCTGGTCATAAAAGCACCCCCTTTACGCTTCCATATTACGAGCTCTATGTCTAAATTAGTTCTTGCTGCATCTGTCACAAATACGAAGAAGAATTACCGCAGAGTTTCCCTAATTTTATTGCTAATTCTTCACCGGTAAAACCACTGGAAAAGAATCATAAAAAACTAAAAGAGCGCCTTTGTGCACAGATATTTGGTCTTGATTCCAAATCTGCCCATAAAGCGCCCCCTTGATATGTACTATATTTTCATTCCTTTTTTATATCAGACTACTAACTCCACACCAAGCTGGAGTTTTCAATTAACTTGGTTTTCGATTTCTCCGTGCTTGTCCCTGATGAGGATCCTCCTAATACATTGGTATATGTAAAACGAGACATGTTTGAATCAACAGTCAAATCCCCCGCATAGATGGAACCACGAAATTCGCATCCATACCCCATTTGAATAATAACATCAGCATTCGGTGCATATAAAACACCAGTAAAAGTAGTCGGCCCATACCTGTTCAAGCTGCTGTTGATGTTTAGAATAAGAGGTTTGTTATTCCCATTTCCATTACCCTTACCGTTTTTCGTCGTTCCCGTATAGATGATAACAATAGGTCTGTTATTTGTTTCAGGTATATTTATAGTAATTTTATTTGCATTTGCATTGAGATCATCGTCAATTTTGACATAAATGGGCTTTCCAGACTCCCCTTCAAGGTCCTGAATCGTTACAGTTGCATTCCCTGAAGTGGTTTTTTCATAATAATCCCCTGTTCCGTAGATGTACTGATTGGTGTAATTCCATTTTTGAACAGATGATTTATTGGCATTATATAAATCATCGAATTTCCTTTTTGTCGAATCATAAAAGGGAGTGTAAAATAGTTTGTGTAAATCGGTATTGCATGAATCTACTTTATGC
>OHAJ01002330.1_pt1 | contig 13017 bp, 14 predicted proteins | sample 1577101 | NCBI WGS metagenome assembly OHAJ01 (sample SAMEA3541531, study PRJEB24748) | human gut metagenome | biome: human gut; feature: human-associated habitat; material: faeces | place: China | collected 2012
TTTTGATCGATTCCGGCGCGCAATATCTGGACGGTACGACGGATATCACCCGCACTATTTGTTGGGAAATCTGATGTAATAACAACAAATTCGTTAGCAGCACGGGAACTGTTAAGAAAATATTATAAGCAGAAAATTTTCCTGGTAAAAAACGGAATTGAAACAGAATCAATTAAACTTAAGCCAGATATAGAAAATGCTAATACAATTTTAGTGCCAGCAAGAATATCGAAAGTAAAAAATCAAATGATAATGCTTCGATTTCTTAAAAAAGATACGGACTTTAAGGGAACCGTTATTTTTGCTGGAAAAACAGAAGATGCAGATTATATGGACGAGTTGTGCAAATATGTTGAACAAGAAAGAATGCATGACAGAGTTGATTTTATAGGATTTACATCCGAGATGGAATTGTTGTATCAAAAAGCAGATTTGGTTGTTTTGCCCTCGTTTGTTGAGGGAATGTCTAATATTATATTGGAATGCTTTGCTAGAAAAATTCCAATCTTAGTAAGTAATATTGAAATGAACACATTCACTGATAATTTGAAAAAATGGTCCTTTGATCCCCAAGTACCAGATGAATTGGTTGAACTGTTTAGTAAGTGGGTAAATTTAGATTTAAAAGAAAAGAAATGTATATTAGAAGAAAATAGAAATTATGTGTTAAATGAGCATTCGTTGAAAAAAATGACAGAAACGTATGCTGATATTATAGAGGAGATTGGCTAAAAATGAAAACTTTGTTGTTTGACTTGTTGAATGCGCAGCCAATAGGAAGTTCTAAGTTTCATGGTGGCGGAGAATATATTAAACGTGTGTTTGATAGGCTTGTTCAGGAATATTCGAAGATAATTAGAATTATTGCTTTTTATGATCATGATAAATTTTTGGATGAATGGCTTATAAAACTAATGGAGGATTATAGGATCGAAACTGTTAATGTTAAGTCGATTTATGAGCTTCCAAACGTTTTCAGTAATAACGAAATAGATTTGTTTTATACAGGGCTTCCATACGAATATCGGACGGAAATATTGCCAAAAGGAGTGTATAAAGTTGCAACCTTTCATGGAATGAGAGCTGTAGAATGTCCACATGATGAATATGAGTATAAATATACAGATTCGATGAAAGTTAAAATGAAAGAACAAGTACGGACATTCCTTAAAAATACGAAGTGGGGATATGCAAAAAATAAAGAGCAGGGCATAGCGAATTATAAAGAATGTATTGCGGCATTTGATAAAATTGTCTGTGTGTCAAATCATACAAAATATTCATTACTGAACTATTTTCCAGAGTTGTCGGAAGATCAAGTGGAAGTGCGTTATTCACCACTTAAGAATAGTACATCAAGAAGTATAAGAAGGAGTTGTAGAAAACAGGAAGATGAAAAGTATATTTTGCTCTTAGGGGGAAATAGATGGATAAAAAATAGTTATAGAGGATTAAGGGCATTGGATGATTTATATTCGAGAGGTCATCTTCAGAATATAAAGACAGTTGTAGTCGGAAATTTGTCAAAGACAATTAAATCTGAATTAGTGAATAACGAAAAATATATCTTTAAAGGCTATGTAAATGACGATGAACTTGAATCTCTTTATAGAGATTGCGAACTTTTTTTATATCCTACTTTGAATGAAGGATTTGGATATCCACCACTAGAAGCAATGGTTTATGGAAGAACCTGCATTGTCTCTGGTATTTGTTCTTTACCTGAAATTTGTAGAGATGCGGTTTATTATGTTAATCCAACAGATATTGGCGAAATTCAAAATAGAATCCTTTGGGCGTTGTCGATTCCTATAAATACTGAGTATGTTGTTTTACAGAGCCAAAGGATTCAAGAAAAGCAAGAAAGCGATTTAAGAATGCTTTGTCAATTAATTATAAAGAATCTATAATGTGAAATGGATACTTCTTGAATATCAGAGTTCTATATGTACTATTGGCATATGAAAAACAATGGAGTGAGAAGTTTAGGACAGATAAAATGTTAATGGATTGAATTGAAGTTCTACATTAGGGGTTGAGCTGACTCGGGGCTATCTTGCTTTTTGGTTACAGATACGACTTAAGTCATTGCTAGAAATGATAGTCGCTTATGGTATTTGGTAGGTATTATATGATTTGCTGCAAGTCCTCTTGATAAGTGAAGCACTCTAATTGGTTAAGTGTGATTCCACTGTGTTATAAGAATACTGCGGAGAGTGAGTTAATAGGGAGGTAAGCATAGGATGATCTCAACTCTTGGTGTAATATTATTGATAATATATTTGATTTTATTTGTTGTTGCAATTGCATGTAAAAGAGTACAAACATTTAAACTAGATGTATTAATCGGGTGTATATCGGTATCTTTATTTGTAAATGTTGGAAATTTTTTTCTCAATTTTTCATTTACAGAAGTTGGATGTATTGTGTGTATAGTAACAAGCATCATTGCTTGGCTTGTAAATAGGGTAAAACATATTTATGTTGAAAAGAAGTGTGCTTACTGGTTTACTTTTATGATTTGTGTAATGCTAGTGGGACTGCTTCATTTACGCTTATCTAATAATATGCCAGATGTTCTTTCTATGGATATAAATATGGATCAAGCATATTACGGAATGCAATATGCGAAGAAGGCAAGTTTGTCAGTATATAATTGGATAGCATTTCGTGATTTAATTCTGTTTTCTGTAGTGTTGTTAATGTATAAAAAAGAGCTATCAGACACCAAAATAGTCAATAGTTTATTAGAAAGTGTACGAAAAGCATTTTATGTGTTTTTTATACTGGCATCGATAGAATTTATTTTAAATAATATTGTCTCTCCAACGCTTGTTCGGGATTTTGTTATTTCAATTGTGGGCACAATGGACAAAGCAAAAACCTATTATCCAGAGGCTCGCTTTGGATATTATGGAATAACTGTATTTTTCGCTGAACAGAGTTATGTTAGTGTTCTTTTAATATACTACACGATTGTTTGGAAAAATGGAATTAATAACAACAAAGATTTGATTTTTTATATTTTGAGTATTGCTGTATTATTCATGAGTGGTTGTTCTACTGGTGTCTTGCTTATAGTGTTTTTTAAGGAAGCTATAAAACAAAAGAAACGGACGATAGTAAATTTGTTTGAACAGTTTTTTATTGTTGCTGTTGTATTTACGGGAGTGTATCTGATCGTTGCAAATCCAATATATTTTGCCGAGTACTTAAATTCAACAATTATGAAAGTAGGAGCATTGTTGAATGGAGGGACATATACCAATAACGCTGTTCTTGCTTCAGGAGCAACTAGAAATTATGCAAATGGTATTGCAATGAATGCATTTTTGCAGTCACCGTTTTTGGGAGTAGGAATTGGTGGGACAAGAGGATACGGAGTTTTTTCAGGTTTACTGGCAACATTTGGATTACTAGGGATAGGAGCATTTGTAGGATATTTGAATAGTATTATTGGCATGACAATTAGAAAGAAGATTGCACTTGCTTTACTACTATTTGTGTATTTGTCTGTAGCATTCTCAGTCTGGTATGTATACATGTTAGCTTTTATTCCACTATATTTAGTCTTCCAGGACTCTGACAGACTTAAAAATGTAAATTTAATAGGAGAAGATAATGTCAAGAGCTAAAGATCTGTTAAAAAACACGGGGATATTAATGATAGCAAGAATTTCCACACAATTAGTGAGCTTTTTGCTATTGCCATTATATACAAAGCTTCTTTCAACAGCAGAATACGGCGAAATAGATATTTATACATCTTTAACGATGATTGTAATCCCATTTTTGACATTACAGCTTGAAATGGGATTATTTAGATTTTTTATTACTGAAACCTCTGAAGATAATAGAAAAAGAATTATTTCTACGGCATTTACAGTAATTGCAGCGGTTATGGCATTAGCAACAATTATTTTTTGTGGATTGAATATTTTATTTTCAATACGATATGCCAAATACATTTACTGGTTCTATCTTTCCATGACGGTATCAACTGTTTTGTTGCAAGTGTGTCGGGCCTATGGCAATAATAAAGCATATGGATTTGCTTCGTTTTTAAGTTCTGCCTTGGCAGTTTGTTTAAACGTCTTTTTTATTGCAGGTCTGGGCTGGAAAGTTGAAGCAATTCTTTTATCCTCTACAATTGCACAAGTAGTAAGTGCAATTTATATTGTATTCCGGACAAAAGTGTTTTCGTACTTTAGTCCCAAATGCTATGATAAGCATGTCGCCTTAAAACTGTTGAAGTACTCTGTTCCATTGGTGTTTAATCAAATTTCCAGTTGGGCGATCAATTATTCAGATAGATTGATTATTCTTCAATTTTGGGGAACAAGCTCAAACGGAATATATTCATTGTCAAACAAATTTTCAAATATTACAAATACATTTTTTAATGTGTTTAATGTTGCATGGACAGAAAATGTAGTTAGATGCATGGATGACAATGACAGTCAAAACTATATAAATTCCATGTTCATGATTATTTTTAATGTGTATTTGGCATTGATAACTGGAATTATAAATTTGTTGCCATTTTTCTGGGGATTTATGGTTAATGCGAATTATGGAAGTGCGTATGGACATGTTCCGATACTATTGCTAGCAATGTTTTTCTCAGGAATGGCGGCAACGATAGGAAGTGTATACATAGCTTATAGTAAAACCCGAGAGGTCAGTATAACAACCATTATGGCTGGAATATGTAATATAGCGATACATTTCATCTTGTTACATAAATTCGGACTGTATGCAGCTTCTATTTCAACACTGGTTTCCTTTGGAATGCTATTTTTCTACAGATATGCGTTTGTCAAAAAATTTTTCTTGCTAGAAATTGAATGGAAAAAAGCAATTCCTCAGATGATGATATTTGTTGTTGCCTGGGTAGCATATCTTTGGAAAATAGCCGGTTTTATAATAGCTGGGCTTGTGCTAAATTTGGCTTTCATATTTTATGTTTTTCTAAAGAATAAAGCGTTACTTTTGAAAATGATGAGGAGAGAGTAAAAAATGTTGAATAGATTAAGAGCCAAAATAAAAGAAGAGTATTTTAAATGGGGGGGGATAAAACTCGAACCAGGATTAAATCATATAGATGGAGGGATTGTCAGAAAAAGCAAAAGTGCAGTAGTTTCTATAGGAAATTGTTTTTCGATAAGAAAATATGCAATATTGAATGTTTCAGAAAATGGAATATTGATGATAGGACGAAATGTTTTTATCAATTATGGTACCAAAATCAATGTTAGAGATTCTGTAAACATCGGGGACAACTGCATTATAGGGCAAGATGTGTTGATATATGATCACGATCATGACTATAAATCGGAAAATCGAAGAGATAACTTTGTGAATGCGCCCGTCAGCATTGGAAAGAATGTATGGATCGGTTCTGACGTGATTATCTTAAAGGGGACATCGATAGGGGATAATGCTGTTATTGCTGCAGGAAGTATAGTTAAAGGGGAAGTTCCGGCGAATACATTATATTATAGAAAGCTTGGAGAATCACAAATGAAAGATATCTCAGATTGTTAATGAGTATCTGTTGAGAGGAATAATTATGAAGAATGAGAAAAAATCCAGGAATTCAAATATAGAAATGCTTCGCATTTTATGCATGCCATTTATCATAATGGGGCATTTTATTGAACAAACAGGTGCGGTAACACAGTCATCAAGCATGGTGATATCTGTTTTGTTGGGAAGTGGTCTGAGGATTGCTGTTAATATATTTGTTCTTATCGGAACATGGTTTATGATAGATAGAAAATTTAATGCAGCAAGAATTTTAAAGCTATATGGCAATATCTGGTTTTACACGGTGGCAGTTTCTTTGATGCTTCTTGTATTCTATAAAGTATCATTGACCAACCTTGTGAGAAATTTTTTTCCGTTTGTAGGCGGTGCATTATGGTATGGATCGGCTTATATCGCACTTATGCTTCTTGCGCCGCTTTTGAATTGTATCCTGAAAATTGATAAAGATAAACTGCAGATATCACTGGTTGCTCTTTTTCTTCTTGTGTGTGTTGAAACTATGATTCGTCCAATGATTGATGATTGGATGAGTTGGATTTTATGGTTTTCATATTTGTATATTTGCGTTGGTTATTATAAAAAATATATTTATGAGAATAGTGTATATGGGGGGGGGACTGACAATAGGGGTGAGTATCTATATTTGCATGTGTAGTCTCTTAATTATCTGCAAATTAAATGATCATATTCCAGATGCTGTTGGAAATTTGATACATAGATATTTGCACGAACTGTTTGTTGTGCCCAATATTATGGTGGCTGTATGTGTTTTTCTGTTTTTTATTCAGCATAAGCAGCCATTGTTAAAAAATGAAAAGATAGGAAAGACTGTTAATTATATTGCAAAATCAACATTTTCAGTTTATGTGTTTCACCAGGTTCCGGGATTTTATGATTTTCTCTGGACGTCAGTTTTGAAAAGCAATTTGTGGATAAATACGTGCTGGTATCCAATAGGCTTGGTGATGATTGTTATAATCCTATTTTCTTTCGTGAATATTATAGATTCTTGGATTAGAATACCGCTGGAAAGAAAATGGGTTAAAAGTAGTTTGTTTTCTAGGATTGAAACCTTTTTGAATAAAACATACGAGCCATTTGCTTGAGGCGGTTACTCATGATAATGGTGACGGAATAGGTTACGATGCGATTGAAAATGTTAGCACATTTAATGACTTATTTATATTGAAACAAGAAGGAAAAATCAGATAAACAACACAAATGTTTCCTGATAATATAAAAAATTTATAGGAGGCTACTAGAAATGGCAACACAACGAAAAACGAATTTTGAAGCGTTACGATGTATTTGTGCTGTGATGATTGTTGCGGGGCATATAACTGGAGAAACCGATATTTTTAGGGGGGGGGGGTAGCACATAGGTTATTCTTGGCATTGATGTCATCGGGGGCTAGGATCGCTGTCAGTACATTTATAATGATTGGTGCATGGTTTTTGGTTGACTCCCACTTTAAATTTGAAAGAATTGTTCGAATATGGCTTGAAACTGCATTTTATGCAGTTTCGCTTAGTTTAATTTCGAAGTTCTTCTTGAGATTAAACGTCAGCACCAGCGATTTAGTTAAAGCTGCACTACCTTTTTGTGGTCATGTGCTTTGGTTCCCATGTGTTTATATGGGAATGCTGATTTGTTCGCCATTTTTGAATCAAATTATTTGTTTATGCGCAAAAAGATGGCTTCAATATATTTTACTGGTGAATTTGTTTCTGCTATCTTTTATCCCGACAATCGTTCCAGGAAATAGCGGCCTGTTTTTTAATGAATTTAATTGGTTCTTATTTATATACATATTTATTGGATATTATAAAAGATATGGAATCAATATTGTGGAGAAAAAAGTAGTTTATTTGTCGTTGAGTATTGGACTATACTGCTTTTTGGCTTCTTTATGGGTGATATTCTCAATTTATAAAAATAAAATTGGGTATTTGAATCGTATGGAATCCTATTATATTCATGATTTAGAAACTCTACCTGCTTTTTTGTGTTCAGTAGGATTATTTGTTTGGTTTAAAAACATAAAAATACAATATAATCGTTGGATTAACATGTGTGCATCTTCCACATTTGCAGTCTATATTATTCATCAAGTACCTATATTCTACGAATATCTATGGAATGATTTATTTGCGTTCGAAAGATTTGCAAGCGAGAAATATTTTTTTGCTTATTTTATTTTAGCGGTTGCTATGATATTTATAGTTTGTGTTATTGTTGATCAGATCCGTTTGAAACTTGAGCAAATGCTATTATCGGGGAATTATATAAAAGCTATTATAAATAGAGTAGATGAATATATCAATACACTAGAAAAAAACTAGGTAATGTAATTTATATCCAATGAAAGGAGAGGGCCATGAAAAAACGAAGTAGAAGCATTGATGTATTACGTGGAATGATGATGACGTTTGTTGTGATAGCTCATTTTAATCGAGAATATCTACATGATATCATTTTTCTTTTTCATATGCCTCTATTTTTGGTTTTGTCAGGTTTGTTATTAAATCGGACTAAATTAGTAGCAGAAAAGTCTTATTTGATAGGCAAGACGAAGTCTTTACTATTACCATATATGATTTACTTGACGATAGATACGTTTTTTATTCAAAGGCAATGGTCAATAGAAAGCTTGGTAGAAGTTATATGGGGCGGCAGGGCAATAGGGGGTGTTTATTGGTATATAACATGTTATCTCTTTACTATTTTTATATTTGCCATCCTTTTGAGAAAATTCCCCGATAGAATGGTAAAAGGCCTGATTTTAGTGGGGGGGGTATAGCGGTAATCGAGTCGCATCTTGTGGATAAAGTTCATTTGCTACAGTCACCTGGTATACCGTGGAACTTGGACGTGTCTTTAATGGCACTTGTCTATGTTGGAATTGGGTTCTTTTATAAGGATAAGATTAAAGAACTACTGGAATCTGAGTCGAAGAAATATGATTTGGTAGCAGGAATTGTTGTCGTTGTTTTGCTTATATTCTGCTGGTTTATTTATAGCGATGACGGTAATAGACTCTACTATTTTGATATGAAGCCAGTGTACTACAAAGAACTTATATCGGCTATAGTGATTCCATGCGCATTCGGTATTGTGCTTGTCAGACTGGTGCATTGGATGGAAAAGGAAAAGTGGCTAAATCTGTTGAATCATTTGTTGATTCTTTGTGGTCGGGCAACTATTCCAATTATGTTTATGCATATCCCATTGAATCACTGGAAAGAAAGCCTAGGGTATGGAAGAACTGTGTATGTGGTAATTGGTATTGGCATCCCTATAGTATTTACATTGATTTTCAATAAGTATAAAGCCATAAGAAAACTGTTCGGATTGCCCAAATTGTGATATACTGGGGGAGCGATAGCTCTCCCTACGCTGCTCGACTAATATCACACACCTCTCCGTGGTGAGCAGCAGGCAACGATCTTATGATCGGCGAAGATGTGATGAACTATTTAACGAGGATCATACGATGATTAAATCAGGAAGACATGTATGTGAGCGATGCCATCAAGAATATGAATGGCAGGCAAGGCGGCTAGAAAATAGGGAAACTGTACGTGGATTTTTAAGTGACACCGGAAACATAAATATTGTCACTGCTGATATTATAAATGGAAAGTATGTTGTTGTTGGAAGATGTCCGCACTGTGGACACCATTCGTTGAAGAATTTGTATGAGTGTGAGCAGTGAAATAAAAGGAAAGAGGTTATCACGATGCCCAGAACGAAAGGCAGTAAGAATCGTCCCAAAACCAATAACGACTACGCAACCCAAATAACGGAAAAACACGAACAGATCACAACCTTAACTACCGAAATCGAATCCATCCAGAAAGCAATCGAGGAGCAGAAGAATACACTGAAAGAGAAGAAGTCTGCTTTGAAGAAGGCCGAAAAAGAAGTGGCATCTCTGGAAGCAAAGAAGGCAAAGGCAGATGCTAAGGCCGCTGAAGAAGCTAAGAAGGCTGAAGCCGAGAGTGTACTGAAGAAGCTGCTGGCAAGTGGCATGAGTGCAGATGAGATTCTGGAAAAGCTGAAATAACAAGAACCCAAGAAAAATAAATGCCGTGTGGACAAACTGAACTCCAGTAAACGGTAGAATACGAGTACCTTTTTATTCACTTCAAGTTATGCCATAATCATACTCAACAAAATAACATAGTCAAAAAAGTTTAGTACTTAACTTTTTTAACTGGCTATGATTCAGAGGAGGAATATTATGGCTACGCAAACCAGCCTTGTAGCTCAGCAGGTGAGGATCAGACAATGGGCAGAACAGATTCGGAATTGTCAGAACCGTCCCAAAGGGATGGATGTTGAAACCTGGTGTACCCAAAATAATCTTACAAAAGCCAACTATTATTACCGTCTCCGGCGTGTCAGGCAGATATGCCTGGATCAGATGCAGGACACAGAAACCACTGCTTTTGTGGAACTGCCCGCACCTGCACCAGATCCAAAGAAAACAGATACTCCAAAAGAATCCGGTACATGCATTTCGGCAGGAACTCTGCCAATGATCCGTATTAAAAATACCAGGGGACTGTCAGCTGAGATATTTTCCGGTACTTCACCGGAAATGCTCTGCCATCTCATAAAGGCTTTTACCCATGCTGAATGATGCAGATGCTTCCGGATTTAAAAAGGTGTATCTGGCGATGGGATTTACGGATCTCCGTCGTGGGATCGATGGACTGGCAACGATCGTACGCTTTCAGTTTAAGCTTGATCCTTACGACAAAAATACACTGTTTCTTTTCTGTGGAAGAAGATGTGACCGGATCAAAGCACTGCTCTGGGAAGGCGATGGTTTTCTCCTTATGTACAAGAGACTCGATAATGGTGCATTCCGGTGGCCCCGTTCGGCAGATGAGGCAATGGCGATCACAGACGACCAGTACCGTATGCTGATGCAGGGACTGGAGATCGTTGCACGCCATCCGATCTCTGAGCTGAAAGAGACACCCCGCATTATGTAGCCTGTGCAAAATGCCGAAAATAAAAAAGTACCAAAACTGTAAAAATGATGTGTATCAACCGGATGAAAAAGGTTATCCACAAACAGTCTTTTCTCATTCCATTTGTTATCGTGTGAATAGAAAAACTGTTGTGGATAATACATCTGAAAAGCTGTAAAACAACGGCTTTCCAGATGCATTATCCACCGTCATTATGACGAAAGCCCATATCTGAAGGATTGGCGGAAATACAAAAATTCTGTTATAATCGGAATCAGTATAAAGACAGGAGTTCCGGTTATGACGATCAAGTACACAAAAGAACAACTGAATAAGTTTGATAAGGATCTGCTGATAGAGCTTTTTCTTGGGATGCAGGGACAGGTGGAAGAATTGTCCAGGCAAACGCAGGCCTTAAATGACAGGATGCAGCTGATGATGGAACAGATGGTCCTTTTTCAGAAGAACCGTTTTGGCAGATCCAGCGAAAAAATGGCGGATTCTGAACAGATACGTTTCATGGAAGTAGACGGGACTATCGTATTCTTTAATGAAGCAGAGGCAGTCTGCGACCTGGATGCACCGGAACCTGATGATCTGGAATTGAAAGCACCCAAAAAGAAAAAACAGCCAGGGAAAAAAGCGGCTGATATAGCAGGGCTGACAGTAAAACGTATTGATCACTATCTGAAAGAGGAAGAACTGACGGCTGAGTTTGGTGAAAACGGATGGAAACAGCTTCCGGATGCCATTTCCCGATGTTATCAGTTCATTCCGGCCAGTGTCGTGATAGAGGAACATCATATCGGCGTTTATTCCAGTAAACTGGATGAACACATGATAAAGGCACCCCATCCCAGAAATCTGCTTCATGGAAGCCTTGTATCCCCGTCCCTTGCTGCGGCAGTCATAAATGGTAAGTATGTAAATGCGGTACCTCTCTACCGTCTTGAAAAAGAATTCGAAAGGTACGGGCTTGCCATTACCAGACAGAACATGGCGAACTGGATGATCCGTCTTGGGGAAGAATATCTGGGAACCATGTATGATTATCTGCATAAACTTCTGTATGATTATCATGTGATACAGGCAGATGAGACTCCTGTACTTGTAAATAAGGACGGGCGTCCTGCTGGCAGCCAGAGTTACATGTGGGTGTACCGGTCCGGCTTTATGTACCGGGATCGTCAGATCATCCTTTATGAATACCAGAAAACGCGTAATGCATCCCATCCCCGGGAATTCCTGAGGGATTACACCGGGATCTGTGTTACGGATGGGTACCAGGTATATCATACATTGGAAAAGAAGCGTGAAAATCTGAAGATTGCAGGCTGCTGGGTTCACTGCAGGCGCAGGTTTAACGATGCACTGGAAGTGATACCCAAAGCACACCGAAAGGAATCAATCCTGCATCTGATCATGAAACAGATACAGGCCATTTACCGGGAAGAGGGAAAACTGTCTGATTTTTCTACGGAAGACAGGCTCATGCAGCGTCAGCTTGTGGTAAAACCACTGGTGGATGCTTTCTTTGCGTACCTGAAACAGAATGAAGCTAAGATTCCAAAGAACGGTAAAATACGGGAAGCATTTACATATGCACTGAACCAGGAAAGCTACCTGAAAGTTTTTCTGGAAGATGGGGATGTTCCAATAGACAACAATGCCAGCGAACGTGCGATCCGTGGATTCTGTATAGGGAAGAAAAACTGGGAGATGATCGATACGGTCAATGGAGCCAATAGTTCAGCGATCATCTACAGTATCGCAGAAACTGCAAAGGCGAATAACCTGAAACCTTTCGATTATTTCGAATATCTGCTTACGGAGATTCCCAAACATGTAGATGACAAAAACATAGATTTTCTTGCAGAACTTCTGCCATGGTCAGATATGTTGCCCGAAAACATTAGAAAGCCGCAAAAAGCCAGCGGAAAATAAACAGACTGCAAAAGCGTCGTCTCCCGTGCCTTCGGCGCGGCTAAGACGGCGTCTTTGGACGACTACAGAGATGTACTGCCGAGCGCATGGTATTACAGCGATATGGGCAAGGCAGTCAAGATGGGCGCGTTCCAGGGCGCGAATGGCCTGCTGAACCCGGATGCACCGATCACCCGCGAGGAGGCGTTCACCGTTCTGGCGCGCGCCTTTGCGCTCGAGGGCGGCAGCGCCACGCTGAAGGACTTTGTTGACGGCGGCACGGTATCCTCGTGGGCGTCCGAGAGCGTTGCGGCGCTGGTCGCAGGCGGCTATGTCAACGGTGCGAACGGAATGCTGAACCTGAAGAACAACATCACCCGTGCGGAATTCGCCAAGGTCATCACCGGCATGGCGGCATCCTATGTCGGCGCAGAGGGCGTCTCCAGCAAGACAGTCGAGGGCAACGTGATCGTCCGCGAGAGTGGCGCGTCGCTCTCCGGCATGACCATCAACGGCGACCTCATCATCGCGGACAGCGCGGACAAGGTATCGCTCGACGGC
>OHAJ01002331.1_pt1 | contig 13016 bp, 7 predicted proteins | sample 1577101 | NCBI WGS metagenome assembly OHAJ01 (sample SAMEA3541531, study PRJEB24748) | human gut metagenome | biome: human gut; feature: human-associated habitat; material: faeces | place: China | collected 2012
CATCGCCCTCTTTGAAATCACTGCCTGCCTCTAAATCTGCCGACCAACTGCTGTCTGGGATTTCTTGTTCCAGCTTCCGAAGCAGCTTGTCAAAGTTTTTGCTTCTTGCCGCCGGCAAAAAAGCCCTCCCCGCCCTTGTCGAACATCGTTTATCCTAGGCGATCTGGCTGCCGTTGGGCACGGGCGCGGCAGGCGTCAGGACGGAGAGTTTGCCGTCCTTTTCCGCGGTCAGCACCATGCCGTTGGACATGAGGCCACGGATCTTGCGCGGGGCCAGGTTGAGCACGGCGATGACCTGCTTGCCCACCAGTTCCTCGGGCTTGTAGTAGTCGGCCAGGCCGGACAGGATCTGGCGCGGCTGGCCTTCGTCAAAGTCGATCTCCAGGCGCAGGATGCGGTCGGCATTGGGATGCTTTTCCGCCACGACCACGGTCCCGGCGCGCATCTCCACGGCCTTGAACTGGTCGAAGCTGATCTCGCCGCTCTGGCCTTCGGCGGCAGGAGCGGCCTTGGGGGCTTCCTGCTTCTTTTCCTTCTTGGCCTTGGGGGCCTTTTCGGCCGGGGCTTCCTGCTGCAGGGCCTTGACGTCGATGCGCGGGAAGAGGTTGGAGCTGGCCGCCACTTCGGTGCCGGGCTGCAGACCGTCAAAGTTGCCGGCCTCGGCTTCCAGCGAGGTGGTCACGGGGCCTTCGCCGGGCTGCTGGCCCAGCTGTTCCAGCAGGGTGCGGGAAGCATCGGGCATGACGGCCCACAGGCACAGGGCCACCTTGCGCATGGCCGACAGCAGCACGTACATGACCGTGCCCAGACGCGTGGTATCGCCCTGCTTGAACAGGGTCCACGGAGCCTGCGAGTCCACGTACTTGTTGAGCGCGCGCACCAGATCCCACAGGGAATCCAGGCCCTGGGCGAACTGGGTGTTACCGAACAGCTGGATATAGTTGGTCATGGCCGTGGCGCACAGCTCGACGATGGCCTTGTCGTCCTCGCTGAATTCGCCGGGCTGGGGCACCTTGCTTTCAAAGTATTTGGCCGTCATGGACAGCACGCGGCTGAACAGGTTTCCCAGGTCGTTGGCCAGGTCGGCGTTGATGCGGGTCACCATGCCTTCTTCGCTGAAGGAGGCGTCGGAACCGAAATGCATCTCGCGCAGCAGGAAATAGCGGAAGGCGTCCAGACCGTACTTCTGGCGCATCTCCAGCGGCTCCACCACGTTGCCCAGGGACTTGGACATCTTGGTATCGCGCACCAGCCAGTAGCCGTGCACGTTGAGATGCTGGTACATGGGCAGGCCGGCGGCCTTGAGCATGGTGGGCCAGAACACGGCATGGGGCTTGAGGATGTCCTTGGCCACCAGATGTTCGCCGGGCCAGAAGGTCTTGTACTTTTCGCCGTCGGGCCAGCCCAGGGCGCTGATGTAGTTCAGCAGGGCGTCGAACCACACATAGCAGACGTAATCCTTGTCGAAGGGCAGCTCGATGCCCCAGGTCAGGCGGGACTTGGGACGGGAGATGCACAGGTCTTCCAGCGCGCCCGATTCCAGCATGGACAGCACTTCGTTGCGGTAGCGCTCGGGGCGGATGAAGTCGGGATGGCTTTCGATGTATTCCCGCAGCCAGGGCAGGTACTTGGACATGCGGAAAAAGTAGTTCTTCTCGCTGATGAATTCAGGCTTGGTCAGGTGCTGGGGGCACAGGCCGTTCTCCAGCTCCTTCTCCGTATAGAAGCGTTCGCAGCCGTAGCAGTAATGGCCGCCGAACTCGCCGAAATAGATGTCACCGGCATCATAGACCTGCTGCAGGAAGCGCTGCACGCGGGCCTTGTGGTCTTCGTCCGTGGTACGCACGAAGGCGTCGTTCTCGATGCCCAGATGCGGCCACAGCTGCTGGAACAGGCCGCTGATGCCGTCCACGAATTCCTTGGGGGAGACGCCCTGCTTTTCGGCGGCCTTGACGATCTTGTCACCGTGTTCGTCCGTACCGGTCAGGAACATGGTGTTGTCGCCCAGGGTCTTGTGGAAACGCGACAGGGAGTCGGCCACGATGGTGGTATAGGCATGTCCCAGATGGGGCTTGGCATTCACATAGTAAATGGGGGTGGTGATGTAAAAGTTCTTCACGTCTGACTCCGTTTATTCGGCAGCGCCGTCCTGCCGTTGCTGCGACTTGCGGCGACGACGGCGGCGACTTTTGCTGTTCTCTGCGGGGGCGGCTTCCGCCTGCGGCTGGACTTGCTGCGGCTGGGCTTCCGGCCCGGCGGTCAGGGGCGCATCAGGCGGCAGCACATCGGCGAACAGATTGGGATCGTCCACGTTCTCCGGCGTGACGGAGACCACCAGCAGGCCATCCCCCTGCGCCGCCTTCTGGGGCTGCTGCGCCTGTTTGGGCTGGACATTGTTGGGATGGGGCTCGGGACGATGCGGATCCAGGGCCTGCCATTCTTCCAGCGTCAGTTCCTGTTCTTCGTTGTTCTCGTTGAGCACGGAAAGCGAATTGCGGAACATGTTGGCCCGCAGGACCTTCATGGTGCCCTGCGTAGTCTGGTACTTCTTGCCCAGACGCGGGCAATTGTGATGGAAGCGGTCGTAGTTCTCCTGCTCGTAGGAAAGGCAGCAGAGCAGGCGACCGCAGATGCCCGAGATCTTGGCAGGGTTGAGGAACAGGTTCTGCTCCTTGGCCATGCGGATGGTCACGGGAGCGAACTTGCGCAGGTAACGGCGGCAGCAGCAGACCATGCCGCAGTTGCCCACGGCCCCCACCATCTGGGTCTCGTGGCGCACGCCTATCTGGCGCAGCTCGATGCGGGCGCGGTATTCGCGCACCAGATCCTTGACCAGCTCGCGAAAATCGATGCGGGCCGGCGCCGTGAAGTAGAAGATGAGCTTGCTGCGGTCAAAAAAGACCTCCACATCCACGAGCTTCATGTCCAGGCGGCGGTCACGGATGCACTGACGGCAGAATTCCGTGGCCTCACGGGCCAGTTTCTCGTTGGTGCGGCCCTCGGCCAGGTCTTCTTCCGTGGCCCGGCGCTCGATGGGCGTCAGGCTCTCCGGCTCCACACCGGCCACATAATCATAGGGACCGGAAACCACCTGCGCCAGGGCCTGCCCCTGATCGGCCGCGATCAGCACATGATCGCCCACGGCCAGATCGGCAGGGCCCGTATGGTACAGGGTCTGTCCCAAAGCGCGAAAGCGCAAACCGTATATTGGCATAGTTTCCAATCTTTGTTGCGGGGATTATCTGAATCCCTTTACATCGGGCATATCCGGGCCGCTGTCAACAGGCAGGGCCCGCTCCGGTACGGGCCGGAAAATGTTTTTCCTTTCCACCCGCCGCCAGCCGCCCTCCTGCCCTGCCGCCGCTCCATGGCTCCCTTTCATGCGGGGAGCGGTGCCAGATGGCGACACCTGCGTCCTTGCCGTGCAGCGTGCTTCCTTTCCAGAACAGCCGGGCTTTCCCTTGCTATGCAGTTCTGCCTGTTTTAGAATCGTGACAAGGAGAATACCATCATGATTTCACGAGACGAAGCGCTGGCCCTGCTGGCGGAAAACCATGTCCAGGCAGGCCTGCTGCAACACTCTATCGCTTCCGAGGCCGTCATGCGGGCCCTGGCCCGTGAATTTGGTGAAGATGAAGAGCTGTGGGGCCTGACCGGCCTGCTGCACGATGTGGACTATCCCGCCACGGAAGCCACACCGGAAAAACATGGCCTGGAAGGCGCCCGCCTGCTGGAAGGCAAACTGCCCGAAGAGGCCCTGACCGCCATCCGCGCCCACAACGGCGAGGTGACCGGCTGTGCGCCCGAGACCCGTTTCGACTATGCCCTGCGCTGCGGCGAGACCATCACCGGCCTCATCAGCGCCGCCGCCCTGATGCGTCCCACGGGCTATGAAGGCATGGAGGTCAAGAGCATCAAGAAAAAGATGAAGGACAAGGCCTTTGCCGCCAGCGTCTGCCGCGACAACATCCGCCAGTGCGAACAGGCGGGCCTGCCGCTGGATGCCTTCCTGGCCCTTTCCATCGCCGCCATGCGCGACTGCTTTTCGCAGCCTGCCTGAACCGAGCATCCCACCACGAGGTGAAGCATGACCCAAACCGGCGCCATCGATACCAGCATCCGTACTCTCGGCACCCCCAAGCTCACGTCCCGGCTGCCCTACCGTACCTGGGTGGATGACGTGCGCCTGCCCATACAGGTGGACAGGGAACTCTGCGACGAGTTCACCGAACCCGTACGCCTGGATTTCGAGGCTGCCGGCCCCCGGAAAAAACTTTACTTCGATCCCAGCCGGGCAAAATGCGCCATCGTGACCTGCGGTGGCCTTTGCCCGGGGCTCAATGACGTCATCCGCGCCATCGTCATGGAGGCGCACCACGCCTACCATGTGCCCTCCATCATGGGCATCCGTTACGGGCTGGAAGGCTTCATCCCGGCCTGCGGCCATCAGCCCATGGAGCTGACGCCCGAGCGCGTGGCCGACATCCACCGTTTCGGCGGCACCATCCTGGGCTCGTCGCGCGGTCCCCAGTCCGCGGAAGAGATCGTGGACAGCCTGGAGCGCTCCAACGTCAGCATCCTGTTCGTCATCGGTGGTGACGGCAGCATGAAGGCCGCCCTGAGCATCAGCCGCGAGGTACAGGCGCGCAACCTCAAGATCGCCGTCATCGGCATCCCCAAGACCATCGACAACGACATCAACTTCATCCCCCAGTCCTTCGGCTTCGAGACGGCCGTCTTCAAGGCCACCGAAGCCATCGAATGCGCCCATACCGAGGCCAGGGGCATGCCCAACGGCATCGGCCTGGTCAAGCTCATGGGCCGGGAATCGGGCTTCATCGCCGCCCAGGCCACGCTGGCCATGAAGGAAGTGAACTTCGTCCTGGTGCCGGAAGCGCCCTTCACCCTTGAAGGGGAAGGCGGCCTGCTGCCCGCGCTGGAAGAGCGCCTGAAAAGCCGCCATCATGCCGTCATCGTGGCGGCCGAAGGCGCCGGCCAGCACCTGCTGGACCGTTCCGGCGCCACCGACGCCTCGGGCAACCTGCTGCTGGGCGACGTGGCCGACCTGCTGCGCTCCGAGATCAAACGCTACATGGACGCGCGCGGCATCCCCCACGCGCTCAAATACATCGACCCCAGCTACATCATCCGTTCCGTACCGGCCACGGCCAATGACAAGGTCTATTGCGGCTTCCTGGGCCAGTATGCCGTCCATGCGGCCATGGCCGGGCGCACCGACATGGTGGTGGGCAAGATCCAGGACCGCTACGTGCATCTGCCGCTGGAGCTGGTGACGCGCCGCCGCCGTAAGCTCAACATCTATTCCGACCTCTGGCGTGCCGCGCTGGAATCCACGGGACAGGGCATGCTGGCCGGCATGCTGCCGCAGCAGGAGACGCATGGCTAGTCTGTATCAAGTCAAGGCTTCCGCCGGGTCAGGCAAGACCTATGACCTGACCCGGCGTTTTTTGTGTCTGCTGGCGGCCTGCGGGTCACCGGCACCGGCCGCTGCCGCCTCCTGCGGGCTGGGCAACGGCCCCTCGGGCTGGGACGAGATCCTGGCCATCACCTTCACCAATGCCGCCGCCGGCGAGATGCGCGACCGCGTCATCGGCCGCCTCAAGGCCATCGCCCTGGGCATGCCGGAAAAGGACATCCCCCTGACGCCCGACATGGCCGCCCGCTGGCTGGACGTCATCCTGCGCGATCTGGCCAGCCTCAACATCCGCACCATCGACAGCCTGCTCCATGCCATCGTGCGTTCGGCCTCCCTGCAGCTGGATCTGCCCCCGGATTTCCAGCCCGCCTTCGTGAGCATGGATGCCGTGACGCCCTATCTCGACACCCTGCTCAACCAGGCCTCCCAGGGCAACGAAGCCATGGAAAAACTGCTGCGTGACCTCTACTGGGCCATCGTCCATGTGCAGCAGAGCAAGGGCTTCAACGCCGGGGAAAAGCTGGGCGACATCATCCGCCCCCTGCTGGACGGCATCCTGCGCGGCGAGTTCACGGACATCGCGGGCCCGGAAGAGCTGGAAAAACGCCACCGGCAGCACTGGCACAGGACCATCGCTCTGGTCACGGACGTGCTGGAGGCGGAAGAACGCGCAGGGACGAAACTCCATGCCACGAGCCGCAAGGCCCTGGTGCGTCTTCAGGAACGGGATGAAGGGGCCTTCAAGCTCAAATCCATCGCCGAGCCCGAGGTCGACAAGTTCCTCACGGCCAAAACGAAGCGTACGGAAGAGCTGCTGTCGGCCCTGGAGGCCCTGACGGCCTGGTTGCCGGATTTCAGCCGCCGCCATGCCCTGCTGCGTTCGGCCCGCAATTTCGCCCCGGCCGTCCAGCTGGCCACCCTGCTGGTCCACGCCATGAGAGCCAACCAGCAACAGGAGGGCACCCTGCCCGCCGTCCTGGTGCCGGAGCTGGCCGGTTCGGTGCTCAGCGGCAGCTTTGGCGTCTCCGAGGCCCTGTGCCGTCTGGGCAGCCGCCTGCAATATTTCCTGCTGGACGAGTTCCAGGACACCAGCCGCGAACAGTGGCAGGCCCTGAGCCCGCTGGTGGAAGAAGCCCTTTCCCGGGGCGGCTCCCTGACCTGGGTGGGCGACGTCAAGCAGGCCATCTACGGCTGGCGCGGCGGGGATGCGGCCCTTTTTGACGGCATCGAAGCGCCCTTGCGCCTTCTGGCCCCGGACGTGCGCCACGAGACGCTCACGGCCAACTGGCGCAGCTGCCGTCAGATCATCGCGCACAACAACGCCCTGTTCTCGCCGCTGGAGGATGCTTCCGTGGCCCGGCAGGCCCTTGCCGCCCTGATGCCGCAAGAGACGCCGGACGATCTGCTGGACAGCTATGCAAAACGCGTGGCCGCGGGCTATGCAGGAACGGCCCAGGATTTTTCGCCCAGCTCGCCTTCCGGCGGCCTCGTGCGTGTGGAAGCCATCGACGCGGACAACAGCGAGGAACTCAACGCCGCCGTGCTGGGACGCCTGCGTCACGTGCTCCGGCAGGAACTGGCCCCGCGCCGCCCCTGGCAGGACATGCTGGTACTGGTACGCAGCAATGCCCAGGCCGCCCTGGTGGCCGAAGATCTGGCCGCTGCCGACATCCCCATCGTCACGGAGAACAGCCTGCTGCTGTCCACCCATCCCCTGGTGATCCAGAGCGTGGCCCTGTTGCAGTTCCTGTGCAATGCGGAAGACGAGCTGGCCCTCTGGACCGTGGTCACGGGCAGCCTGGTGCAGCAGGGCCCCCTGCCCGTACCCGATCTGCAGGCCTTGCACGACAGTTGCGTGGGCAGGGGCAGCATCCCGCTGGTACAACATCTGCAGCAGGGCTTCCCCGAGTTCTGGACCACTGTGCTGGCGCCTTTCCACAATCAGGCCGGGCTCATGACACCCTACGACACGGTCATGGAGTGGTACGACCGTCTCCGGGTCTTCGAACGCTACCCCGATGCCGATGTCTTCCTGCGCTGCTTCCTCGAAGTGCTCAAGAATGCCGAGGACCAGGGGCTGGCCACCCTGCCCGACTTTTTGGCCCACTGGCAGGAAAAGGGCGAGGAAGAAAAAGTCCCCATGCCCGAAGGCATCGATGCCGTGCGCATCATGACCGTCCACAAATCCAAGGGCCTCGAGGCCCCTGTGGTCCTCCTGCCCTGGACCGACGCGTCCCTGAAGGCGAGCGATCCGGTGCTCATGGAAGAAGACGGCCTGCGCATGGTCTGCAAGAACGGGCCGCATTGCGGCAGGGTCTACTACGAGGCCCTGTTGCGGCAGGCCATGGAACTGCTCAACCAGTTCTATGTGGCCTTCACCCGGGCGCGGGAAGAGCTCCTCGTCTTCCGCACCAGTGCCGCCACCGTGCGCAAGGGCTGCGGCAGCGACGCTCTGGATGTCCTTTGGCAACAGGCCGGGCTCGACGTCCCCTACCAGCTGGAAGGCGGGGACGATGTGCTGCACCCTGTCCAGCCCCCGGTGACGGAAGATGAAGAGGAAGATACGGCCCCGGCACCGGAAGCCGCAGGGGCCGATACCGTTCTCGATCGACTTTCCGGCGGGCGGGCGGCCCCCTCCGTGCCGGAAGAGGACTGGCGGCCCATGCAATGGCTGCCCCGGCTCAAGATCTACCGCAACCCGCTGGAACGGATGCACTTTTCCGCACGGGATCGCGGCACCCTGCTCCATGCCTGTCTGGAACAGCTGCCCTTGGGCGGCCTTAGTGAGGACAACATCAGGGCAGCCGTGCGGGAGGTGCTTGCCACCATCCCCCTTGCCGACGGTCAGGACGCCCCCGACAGGGAAAGCGTCACCGCCGATATGGAATCCTGCCTGCTCTGGCTGCTGCGCCTGCCCCAGTTCGGCCTGTGGCAGCGACGCGGCGTCCCGGAGCAATCCATGCTGGCCGCCGACGGCCCCCGCAGGGAGCTCTTGCGTGCCGACCTCATCGTCCCCCTGTCCTGGGGGACCCTGGTGGTGGACTACAAGAGCGGCAGGGTCATGGACGAGCATGTCAGGCAGGTGCAACGCTACCTGCGCTGTCTGGAACAGAGCGGTACGGCGGTGGCCCGCGGCCTGCTCATCTATCTGGACAAACAGTCTTTCCGCCTGGTGGAACCCGAAAGCGCTTCGGAACTGTTTACGGATCTTGGAGCCTATCCCCGTTATTTCTGTGAGGACGAGGCATGAGCAGCCCCTTCCATATCTTTTCCTGGCAGCAGCCTTTCCTGCCTGCCCTGAAACGGGCCACCGACCTCTGGAGCGGCGGGCGGCCCGGTGATGCCGTCATCATCGTCCCCCACAACCGTCCGTGGCGGTATCTTGTGGACATCTATGCCGCTGCCGAGGCCACCGGCCTGCTGCCCAAGGTCCTTTCCCTGCCGGACATGGTGCGCCTGTGGCGCATGCACGCCAGCCCCGTGCCGCTGCGCACGGCCTGCCTGCTGGACAGGGTGGCCCTGCTGCGGGACTGCGTCCTCGATCTGGCCGATGAAGACCACGAGCTGGAAAAGCGCTTCGGCGATCTGGCCCCGGGCGCCTTCCTGCCCTGGGGCATCCGCCTGGCCAACCTGCTGGAAGAGCTGCTGGACCAGAACATGGTCACCGACGACCTGCCTTTCATCGACGAGGTGAGCCCCCCGGCCGCGGCCCTGCTGGGCGCCCTGGGGCGCATCCGTGATGCCTATGTGGCGGCGCTGGCCCAAAAAGGCTGGACCACGCCGGGCCATGACTTCTGGCTGGCCGCCCGCCATGCGGAGGACATCCCCGATCTGCTGCGCCCTGCGGACGGGCACCCCGTGCTGCTGGCCGGTTTTTCCCTGCTCACCGAGACCGAGGACATCCTGCTCCGCAGCCTCTGGCAGGCCGGGGCCCGCGTCTGCCTGCATACGGATCCCGTCCTGGCCCGGCATGACGAGGACGGCCGGTCGGCCGTGCACTGGGCCTGCCAGGAACACGTCCAGTGGCTGCAGCGCTGGCAGGCCACGGCTCGCCCCTGGGAGGAGGACACGCCCTCCCCGGCGGATGACGGGCAAAAATGGCATTATTTCGCGGGCTACGACCTCCACTCCCAGCTCAAGGCCCTGCAACGGGATCTGGATGCCCCATCGGAGGCTTCCACGGCCATTCTGCTGACCCACGGTGACCTTCTGCTGCCCGTACTGCATCACCTGCCGGACAAGGAAGTCAACATCTCCATGGGCTATCCCCTGGACCGCTCGCCCCTTTTCCATCTGCTGGACAGCCTGTTCCGCCTGCATGAAGGCCGGGACAAGGACGGGCTCTTTTACTGGCGGCATCTGCTGGCCTGCCTGCGCCATCCCTATCTGGGCATGCTGCAGGCCTCCGCTCCCGAAGGGGAAACAGGCGCGGGACAGCCCCTGCGCCCCCTGCTGCGCCGTCTGGAACGCCGCATCCGCAGCGGCAGGCGTCTGGTGGCCCTGGATGACCTGCTGGATACTCTGGCGGAAGGTGAAGGCTGTACGGATGAACCGGCCGGCCCGGACGGAACCCTTCCGCCCCCCAGCCCCGAACGCGCCCTGCTGGAAGAGCTGCTGCACCTGCTGCTGGAAGATTTCGGCGACGTCGCCACGCTGGCCGGTCTGGCCGGGGCCCTGCTGCGCCTGAGCGACTTCCTGACCCAACACGGCCAGGCCGTCTGGGAACGCTTTCCCCTGGATGCCGAGGCCCTGTACCGGCTGGTGCGCCACTGCGTGCCGGAATTGCAGCACAATGCCCTGTCCGGCGAGGAGATGGTCCCCCGCCTCCTGCACGGTCTGGCCCGCCAGCTGCTGCAACAGCAGCGCATCCCCTTCGAGGCTGACCCGCTGGGCGGCGTGCAGGTACTGGGCATGCTGGAAAGCCGTCTGCTCCAGTTCGACCGCATCTTCATCGTCGATGCCACCGATGACGTCCTGCCCGGAGCCCCCGGTCAGGATCCCCTGCTGCCGGACAGCCTGCGCCGCATCCTCGGCCTGCCCGATGCCCGCCGCCGGGAACGGGCGGCCTCCCACACGCTCTACCGCCTGTGCGCCTGCGCCCGCGAAGTGCGCTTTTACTGGCAGGAGAGCCAGGGACGCTCGGGGCTCATGGACAGCAAGAAGGCCCGCAGCCGTTTTGTGGAACAGCTCATCTGGGCGCACGAACAGCGTACCGGGGCCATCCTCAAGCCGGGCACGCCGCCGCTGTCTGTGGCCACCTGTGCCGTGGCCCCCATGCCGCCCCGCGAGCTGTCCCTGAAACGCAACCAGGCCCTGCAGGATGCCATGCGGGACTTTTTGGCCGCGCCCATCTCTCCCACGGCCCTGGATACCTATTTGCGGTGCCCGTTGTCCTTCGTCTGGAAACATCTGTGCCGTTTCCGGCCTGTCCAGGAGGTCAACGAAAAGGACGACCCGGCAGAAGTGGGCTCCGTGCTGCACGATGTGCTGCAACAGCTCTACCGCCCGTATCGCGGCAAACCGGTGGGGGCCGGGACCTTCGACATGGCCGTCATGCGCGCCGAGCTGCAGCATCAGATAGAAAAGCACGACCTGCGGACCCAGCTGCCTCCCGACAGCCTGATGATGTTCTCCATGGCGGCCCCGCGCCGTCTGGAGGAATACCTCTGCAACCAGCCGGACGCCACCATCCTGGAGCTGGAATATCCCCTGACCCAGGTCATCGGCTGCAACGGCCGGGAGTATACGTTCAAGGGACGTCTGGACAGGCTGGACAGACGGGAAGACGGCCTTTGCATCGTGGACTACAAGACCGGCATCATCAACAGCCCTGCCGGGGCCCTTTGGGATGATGAAGCCCTGTTCCTCCAGATGGCACAGGTCCGGGACGCACGGATCCCTCTGGAGGATCGCCGCCGGCTGGCCGCCGGGGTTTTCGACCAGCTGGCCGAGAAGCTGCGCATGATCCAGCTGCCCGCCTATCTGTGCATGCTGCACGCCGCCGGTTTCACGGAACTGCACGACGCCGCCCTGGTGGAATTGCGCGACAAGGGGCGGGAATACTGGCTGTTCGGCCCCAGGCTGGATCTGGACAATGACGAACGCATCCGTCAATGCTTCGACGTCCTCTCCCTGCTGCTCTGGCATATGGAGCACGGCCCGGATTTCACCGGCCGCCCGGGCGAAGGCTGCCGCTGGTGCGATTATCAGGCACTTTGCCATGCCTGATAAAGACAGCAGCCTTGTGAAAACAAGTTTTTTCTGATACTGATTTCCGAAAACTGATTTCAATACCGCCCCTTGAGGGCTTTACCTTATAGCGCCATGTTGGAGGTTGCATCATGGCTTTTCCTTCTTTGTCCATTGGAGACCTGACCGCTAAAATGCCCATCGTCCAAGGCGGCATGGGTGTTGGCATTTCCCTTTCCGGCCTCGCCTCTGCTGTTGCCAATCAGGGCGGCATCGGCGTCATCGCCGGAGCCATGATCGGGATGAAAGAACCCGATGTGGCCAAGAACCCCATCGAAGCCAACCTGCGCGCCCTGCGCCAGGAGCTGACCAAGGCCCGTGAAAAGACCCAGGGCATCATCGGCGTCAACATCATGGTGGCGCTGACCACCTTCAGCCAGATGGTGCGCACGGCCATCGAAAATCGTGCCGACATCATCTTTTCCGGCGCCGGTCTGCCCCTGGAGATGCCCAAGCATCTCCTGCAGGCCTGCGAAGAGAAAAAGGAAGAGTTCAAGACCAAGCTGGTCCCCATCGTCTCTTCCGCCCGCGCGGCGACCTTGATCGCCCGCAAGTGGCTCTCCCGTTTCGATTACCTGCCTGACGCCTTCGTGGTGGAAGGCCCCAAGGCCGGCGGTCATCTCGGCTTCAAGCGTGAAGAGATCAACGACCCGAACTTCGCCCTGGAAGTCCTGGTCCCCCAGGTGGTCGAGGCCGCCAAGCGCCTTGAGGACCAGAAAGGCCGCGCCGTGCCCGTCATCGCCGCCGGCGGCATCTACACCGGCGAAGACATCAAAAAATTCCTCGACCTCGGCGCTTCCGGCGTCCAGATGGGGACCCGCTTCGTGGCCACCAAGGAATGTGATGCCGATGAGCGCTTCAAACAGAGCTATATCTCTGCCCGGGAAGAAGACATCACCATCATCAAGAGCCCGGTGGGCATGCCCGGCCGCGCCCTGCAGAACGACTTTATCGAGGCTGCCCGCCAGGGCAACAAAAAACCCTTCAAATGCGTCTTCCACTGCGTACATACCTGCGACCAGGAAAAGACGCCCTACTGCATCGCCCAGGCCCTCATCAGCGCCATGAAGGGCAACCTGGAGCGCGGCTTCGCCTTCTGCGGTGCCAACGTGGCCAGGGTCAACAGCATCGTCTCCGTCAAGGAACTGATGGAATTCCATCCGCCAGCGCGACCTCGCCCCTGACCCGTGGGAACGGGATTTCCGGGTGCGCGGCTACTGATAACAGCCTGTAACAAACACGAAGCCCCCCGGAGTCCTGCATTCCGGGGGGGCTGTTGTGCATCTATCAGGAGTGCCAGAAGGTCGGGACATCCATCATACTCATGCCG
>OHAJ01002335.1_pt1 | contig 12993 bp, 10 predicted proteins | sample 1577101 | NCBI WGS metagenome assembly OHAJ01 (sample SAMEA3541531, study PRJEB24748) | human gut metagenome | biome: human gut; feature: human-associated habitat; material: faeces | place: China | collected 2012
ATGCTTCTACTGGATGTGTCTTTGCAAGTATACGACCAGCATTAACTCTTGATTCATATACTCCCATACCATCTATCCTGCTGTCAGGTCTTGCAAAATATATATATTCAAATATACATCTTGCTGTATTCTTCTGGCAGAGTGATGTATCTGACTGTATCCCATCTTTAGTTATCGTAACTATCTCTCCTGGTAATACATCTCTTATAAATTCAGCACCTACTGTATCAAGTGCACAAGTCTCCGATGATAAGAAATATGTATTATCTCTCTTTCCTATACAAAGAGGCTTGAAACCAAATGGATCTCTTGCTCCGATAAGCTTTCTAGGACTCATCACTATAAGTGAGTATGCACCCTTAATCTTCTTCATTGCATTTTTAACAGCTTCTTCTACCGTAGGTGTATTAAGTCTTTCTCTTGCTATTAAATACGCAATAACTTCTGAATCAATTGTAGTCTGGAATATAGCTCCTGTATATGAAAGCTCTTCCCTTAACTCAACCGCATTAAGAAGATTACCATTATGTGCCATTCCAAGCGTACCCTTAACATAATTTAATACAAGTGGCTGTGCATTTTCTCTTGTAGAACTTCCTGCTGTAGAATAACGGACGTGTCCAACACCGATGTTACCCTTTAACTTCTCTAAATTCTCAGAATTAAACACTTCATTCACAAGTCCCATATCCTTGTGGGAAAGAACCTTTCCCTTAGGACCTTCTGTATCACTCACAGCGATACCACAACTTTCCTGTCCTCTGTGCTGTAATGCAAACAAGCCATAATATATCGTTGACGCAATATCTCCACAATCGAAGTCATATGCGCCAAACACTCCACATTCTTCGTGAAGCTTTCTGTCATCAATATAACTGTCGTTCATATATACCTCTGTCTTAGTATTTGTATTAGCAATGTAATCAAATTAGAAATCTTCACCTGTAAGAAGCTTATATGCCTCTTTGTACTTTTCTACTGTCTTGTTAATGATATCATCTGGAAGAAGATAATCACTATCAGGGTTAGCAAGAAGCCAGTTTCTAACGAACTGCTTATCGTAAGATGGCTGTCCCTGTCCTTTCTTGTATCCTTCTAATGGCCAGAAACGTGAGCTGTCTGGTGTAAGCATTTCATCACCGATTACAACTTCGCCATTCTCATCAAGACCAAATTCAAACTTAGTATCAGCAATAATAATTCCCTTGCTTAAAGCATATTCTGCACACTTCTTATAAAGTGCTATTGTAGCATCCTTAATCTTAGTTGCATATTCAAGACCCCTACCTGGGAACTTCTTCTCTAATACCTCAATACTCTGCTCAAATGAGATATTCTCATCATGGTCACCAACCTCAGCCTTAGTACTTGGTGTATAGATTGGCTCAGGAAGCTTCTCTGACTCTTCAAGACCTTCCGGAAGCTTAATTCCACAGACTGTACCATTCTTCTGATAGCTTGCCCAGCCGCTTCCTGTTATATATCCTCTAACGATGCACTCGATTGGAAGCATAGTTAACTTCTTGCACATCATACTTCTTCTTGCATACTTTTCATTCTGGAAGAATTCCGGCATATCATTAACATCAACAGATATCATATGATTAGGAATAACATCCTTAGTATAATCAAACCAGAATTTAGACATCTGAGTAAGAATTGCACCCTTATCTGTGACCTTATTCTTTAAAATGTGGTCAAATGCTGATATACGATCTGTTGCCGCTATAACAAGCTTATCTCCTATATCATACACTTCTCTTACTTTGCCTTCATAAAGTAACTTAAACTTTTCCATGATCGCATCCATCCTTTTAAATTATAGTAATAGTGAATTTAATTATACACTCAACAACTAAAAATTATATAACAGTACACTACCAAAATCAATAGACAATACTTGCATATTATTCTTAAAAATTGTATTATTATAGAAAATCTTTATACAATATGTTTTATTTATTCAACTTTTTTATGTATTCAGATTATTATTATACGCAATTGTAGATGGAGGATTGTACTATGAATGATGGAATTGAAAAAAGACGCTATAACCGCCACAAGGCGAATTTAACATTAAATGTGTCTAAGCTTTTTAATCAGGATTACATCAATATAAGAAATCTCGACTCACCTATAAATATAACTGATATATCAAAAGGTGGAATCGGCTTTCGCTCAAAAAGCATTTTACCTTTAGATTTCTATTTTGATGCTGTGTTACAGTTAGATGATGAAAAAGACCCAATAAACTGTGTTGTCAAAATCATCCGCTGTCAGCCAGTAGATAACTCAGACCTCTACGCATACGGCTGTGAATTCGTAGGAATGTCACCCGTCATATATCTGCCACACTCGAGAGGGGAGAGCCCGGATTGCTGCTGATGCTTGCTGTTAATATTCCGTGTTCTCTTGCTTTTTGCAGTGCTCCTATTACATAAGGAGTTGTTCCCGATGCCGCTATGCCTATCAGAATGTCTTTATTTGTGATGTGATGGTCTTGCAGTTCCATCCAGCCTTTTTGACTATCATCTTCAGCATTTTCTACGGGACGTCTCAAAGCCTGTTCGCCACCGGCTATAATACCTATGACACAGGTATCAGGCATACCGAAAGTGGGTGGAATTTCAGAAGCGTCCAATACTCCTAGGCGTCCACTGGTTCCGGCTCCCAAATAGAATATGCGTCCTCCTTGATGCATACGTTCTACTATTTCATTTACTAGTTTTTCAATTTGTGGTATGCAGGCATGAACGGCTGAGGCTACTTTCCGGTCTTCTTCGTTGATACCTTCCAGTAACTCTCTGACGGATTTTTGTTCCAAATCCTCATGTATGGACGGTTGTTCGGTTATTTTTATAAAATTCATACTTCGAAATGATAATCCTTTAATCCTTCCAGTGGACTTTTTAAAACTTTTCCGATGGACACATTCAGTCTTAGAGCTGCTTCTTTTACTTCTTCTTGAAAGAAAAATGCAATAGAACCTGTGAAATGTACAAGAATATCATGATATTCGTATTGCATAACATTACGGGTGAAGAAATCAGTGAAGCAGGAAATTAATAGATTCCGTATCTCTGGTCTGTGCTTGTGGGCGAAAAGAAAAGGAGTCAGACCCGCCAGAAAGCGGTTGGCTAAAGGCTGTCGGTATACTTTATCTAAAATCAGCGCCGGGGTCAAATCGTATTCTTTAAGGAAATCTTGGCAAAGGTCATCGGGAAGTTGGTGTTTCAGTAAATCACCTACCAGACGTTTCCCTAATACGGCTCCGCTACCTTCATCTCCTAAAATATACCCTAACGGAGAAATATTAGCTGTTATTTTTTTCCCGTCATAAAAGCAAGAGTTGGATCCGGTTCCTAAAATACATGCAATTCCTGCCGTTTTACCACATAGGGCGTGGGCGGCACCTAACAAGTCACTTTCGACAAGGATATTCGCTTTGGGGAAGTTCTGCGCCAAAGCTGTTTTCACTATATTCGTCTTTTCGGGAATACATCCTGCACCATAGAAATAAATAGTTGTAAATTCAGTGGTGTCTCCCAACTGGGGAATTAGTGTGGAGGCAATCACTTCTTTTATTTCATCAACTGATTGGTGGAAGGGGTTGATACCTCCTGTTCGAACTGTCCTGCTGTTTGTCTTGGTGTTACCCAGACACCAGTCTGTTTTGGTGGAACCACTGTCTGCTATTACTATCATATCGGATAATAAGATGATTGTTAGTCTTACAAAAATAGTATAAATTTATCCGATATCCATTGTTTTCCGTATTTATTTGTCGGGCTCTTATATTATTTTAGTAACTCTGTTCCTATTACTTATAAGTTAGTGCTTTTTCATATAAACAGACTTTTTTAATAATTGAGCCACAGCTTCATTGCAGCTATCTTTTCTCTGCTTACAGTAATTTTATCTTTAAATGGCGGTTTTACCTGTACTATTATTTTTCCTAAAAAATAGTTTTCTATTTTCTGTATGGCATGTACACTGACCAATGTTTGCCGGTTGGTGCGGAAAAAAATATCGGGGTTTAGTTGTTCGGACAGTTTGTCGAGCGATAAATCTATGATATGCTCTTTCCCTTCTTTTGTGACGGCAAAGGTAATTTTGTTTTCAGAATAGAAATAAGCTATATCTTCTACTTGCAAGGTATACAGCTTTTCGTCTCCTGATATCAGGAAGCGGGTACGGTATTTTTTTTCCGGATTACTTATATTTTTCAGTAGGTTCAGTAATTCATTGGATGGGTTCGATAGGGTGGTATTGCCATATCTGGCAGTTAATCTTTCAAACTTTTCGATGGCTTCGGCCAATCTTTCCCTGTTTATTGGTTTCAGCAGATAGTCTATGCTGTTTACAGTAAAAGCACGTATGGCATATTCGTCGTAAGCGGTGGTAAAAATAATCATACTTTCGGGTTGGGCCTGTTCTATGAAAGCGAAAGAAATGCCGTCGGTCAGTTGGATATCCAGAAAGATTATATCCGGGTGTGGATGCTCCTGGAACCATTTAACAGATCCCTCTATGCTGCCGGGCAATACAACTATATCCCAGTCTGGCCTTAATCCTGACAACATTTTATGTAGCAGGCGTCCTGCAGGAATTTCATCTTCTATAATAGCGGCTTTTATCTTATTCATTCAGTAAAGGTATTTTTACGGTGAAATATTCAGAATCGTCAATAATTGTGATATGCAAGTTGCAAATCAGCAGATAGCGGGCAGATAAGTTCTTCAGTCCCATTCCTGATTTTGCAACATCCTTTTTTAATTTGATCTTGTTTCTTACGGAAAGAGTTTGATCTTTGTCAGAATAATCCAAATGGATGACCATTGGATTTTCCATATTGATGATGTTATGTTTTATCACGTTTTCGATAAGTAACTGTAGGGTTAATGAAGGGATTTTCTTGTTCAATAACGTGGGGGTCATTTTGTTTTCCAGTTGAATGCATTTTCCCAGACGCACTTGATGCAGATAGATATATGAATCCAGAAATTCCAGTTCATCACGTAAAGTGACAAGTCCTTGTTCCTGACTTTTTAGGATATAACGGTAAACATCTGATAGCTTTTGTGTAAAAACTACTGCGTTTTCCGGATTATATTCTATTTCGGATATTAAAGTATTCAAACTATTGAACAGGAAATGTGGATTTAATTGATTTTGTAAAGCCGTGTATTGCGCTTTGATGGAACTTTCTTCCAGCTTGGTTGTTTTTTCATGCAGAATAACCAGCTGCCTGTAAAAAGCGCTCGTGATACTTAAACTCACAATCACAATTTCTACCAACCATATAATCATGATCAAGCGCAGACCCGGACTGCTCAGTACAAATGGGAAAGGCAGTTCCAGCAATACTTTACAGATGGTCAGAGTAGCGTAATTCATGAAGAAAAGAATAGCTGCAATCAAAATGCAGTTGATAATCAGCTTGTTTCTCTTCTTGATAAAGAATAGAGAGCTTTTTTTCAGCCACCGGTTGATGACTATCAGACTGAAGCCTACCAGATTGAATATGAACACCACAGAAATAAATCCCAGAGAGGAGATTAATATTTTCTGATGTTGAGGCGTAAGGTCGGTATATAGTACCAGCGAAAGGTATGAGAAACATGCCAGCCCTGAAAACAGGAAAAAGTTGAAGAATTGATTGTATTTATTTTGCATAGCCATTCCGCTGTTGAAAATGATTTGGGTTATTTTACAAAAATATGAAAAAAAGAGGAAATTCAGAAAAGAATAGAATACTTTCCAAATCTCCTCTTTTATGAGCAAACGCTTAGTATGGATTAAAAACAAACTCCTACACGTACACCCATGCTATTCCTTCCATCTTCAGAATAAGTCAGGATACCGGTTTTATTGGTTGCGTAGCTATAATATACGGCTACATGAAATCCCAGACGTTGATAAGGCACCGGATGAATATCCATTCCCAGTTCGGGTGAAACATAGAATCCCCACGGGCGTTCATACCATTGTACCAGATTGTTGTAAATGGAGTTTTGGGAATACATGGCACCCGATTTGACTCCGAAGTAAGGTTTTACATACCTGTTATCCGGTAACTTGTAGGATACAGATATTCCGAAGGGTAGTTGGAACGCTGATTGTTGCTGGTCTGTTGTCAATGAAGCCGTTGGGGTGAGGGGGATGGTCCGGCGGTCCACATATCGGTGATTGGTATGAAAATTAAGGAAAGCTCCTATAGCCCAATAGGGCGTCAGATCATATTTTCCTTCAAAGTTCATTCCCCACCCGCTGAATTTATCGGCAAAGTTGCTGTTCAACGGCACATTCATCTGCCAGTCTACGTTAAAATGTACATTTTCCCAGGTCTGTGCTTTACTTGTGAAACAAAAGAGAACTAGTAACATTCCGATGAGGATACGTTTGGGAACTCTGTGTTTTAATATTTTCGTTTTCATGATTTTCCGGTTTTATTGTTTGTTTGACAGATAAGGAGATTGTGCAAATGCCTGATTGACGGCATTTAATGTCAACTGCATATTGAAATGGGAGTTTCCGTATAGCAGTCCTGACGCATAGGCATGCCAGATGACAGGTAGTTTGTTCTGGTTGGACTTATCGGCAGGTTGTCTTAAATCAACCATCTCCATAATCAGGGTTCCTGTGTCATAGCTGTAAGTTACCGGATAAGGATAATACCATCCTCCTCCCCAGTAGGGCCCCCAGAATCCGGCATCCCACCAGCCGCCATACCATCCTCCTGTGGTCATTTGTATTCTTTGTTGGGCGTATGACAACTGAATGCCTACATTGGCTTTTTCTTTATCTTCCGTCCGTACATAGCCTTTCTGTTCCATTTCATGGGCCACTGCACTGATAATGTTTTGGGCATTTTCATCTTTCCAATAATTGGCTTTCAGGCTGTTGTCCGGAACCAGAATGCTATCTGGCAGGTAATAGGTGGAAAACTCATTGAAATGTACACTGTTGTCATAATCAGTGTAAACGCTGTAGTCACTATCCAGTTTATTCATATCCGGATCTTTCTCGCACGAAGTAACTATCATGGCAAGCATGAATAGTGGAAATAGTAGCTTCTTCATATTCCTATAATTTTAGTTAAGTAGTTTATAGTGAGCGTCCTTTAAACACATTGGCTTTCTTTAATGGCAATATTTGACCGGATAAAGTCATGTGGCTGGAATTAAAGTTCGGAAGAATATCTACAGTCGCATTGTTGCTTCCATAAGGTATGTCAATGTTTACTTGGGCTGAGATTCCGATTCCCATCACGTTCATACTGACATGAATATTACCTTTTTTGTCGGTTTTTACTTTATAGTTCGAAGCATTACCGTCTACGGTAATACCTCCTAGTCCGTTCGGACCGCTGAAAGGTACATTGAATGCTACTTGCACCACGGCCTTGTCACCGTCCAGTCCTACAAAGTTGGTGTTGGATGAAACGAAAGCGGAGGTTCCGTATTTAAAGTAAACTCTGTCCGCTTCCAGTACAAAGGTTTGGTTGTCTATTGCCTCTTTGGCTTCCTGAAATAACATTTTGTCCAAAGCTTCCTGAGCCGCTTTTTTTTCCTGACGTGTCATTTCCTTTTCTGTTGTTTGTGCCTGTGAGTATTCTACGCAGGTAAACAAGGTTACTAATGTTAATATTACAACTTTTCTCATAATACCTACTTTTTTATTTTATGTTGTTTTCCTATTGAAATCCGGTATAAATATAATAAGCTTTGTCATAAACAGGTAGTAATTTATTACTGAAACGGAAAAACCGGTTGCTGAAGTGTGTTTTGGAGGAGCTGAAATTAAAGGTGTGAAGAGGAATGAATGAGAAAAGAACAGCCCTGGAAATCTGCTTTAACAAAATTTCCGGGGCTTATTTTCTATGAACTATAAAGTGATTAGAAAGACCTTCCTTTAAATATATTTGACTTGTCAAGCGGTAGTATTTCACCGGATAAAGTCAGACGGTTGGAATTGAAGTTGGGGCGTATATCTACGGTGGCATTGTTGCTTCCATAAGGTAATGTTATACTTACCTGAGCAGATATACCTACACCCATTACGCTCATTGTCAGATATATGCTTCCTTTCTTGTCGGTTTTGATCTTGTAACCGGAAACATTGCCGTCTACAGTGACACCTCCTAATCCGTTAGGACCGCTGGCAGGAATGTTGAATGCTACCTGCACGGATGATTTATCACCGTCTACCATTACAAAATTGGTATTAGAAGAAACAAAGGCATTTCTTCCTCTTTTAAATATAACCCGGTCAGCTTCCAGTGTGAACGCTTTATTTTCTATAGCTTGTCTGGCTTCTTCGAACAAGGCTTGTTCCATAGCTTTTTGCGCCTCTTTCTTTTCCTGACGAGTCATTTTTTTTGTTGTTTGTGCTTGTGAGTAGCCTACGCAGCAAAACAAGGTGACGAATACTAATAAAATAATCTTTTTCATATATGTATCTTTTATGTTATTGTTTGGATATGAAACAAATATAATAATTATTTTGTTGAAAGGACTTTATCTTATTTTTTAATTAAAAGCTTCTATGACTTTATATTTTGTACAATGTGTCAAAAAGGGGGAGGACAGTATGGCGAATCTTGGCGCAAAATCCAATGGAACTTGATGCAAGATTGGGTAAACCTTGTAACAAGATATTGCGGAACTTGATACACGTACATAAGTACGTGTTGGCTTATGCTTGCGTACATGTAGCCCGATGCCAACGTATGTTGCAAGCTTACGTTACTGATGTTGTTGAATATGTCTTCATGTTTTTAGAAAACATCAGCACCTTTTTAAAAAAGGTCAGCATGTTTTAAAAAAAGGTCAGCATGTTTCAGCGTACATTACTCCCTCACTAAGCCGATGTCCTTCCTTCTCCATTCATCCTTTCATCTTATTTAAAACACACAGTCAATCAAGCGGTTAAAAATGGAACCGCTTCCCCTCACTCCCGTTTCAACGTAAGCGGAAAGGAGGATGAAAGGACAATGACGGGATGTCCCTTCATCACCGGAACACCCACCGGCAGGGTGTTTTGACGGTAAATGAAAGGAGAAGGGAAAAACGAATTAAAACAAATGCTGAAGTGCGGAGCCTATAATTTCAGAATTTCTAACGGACCCTTCCCAACTGTGCCGCTATGTTTGAGAATGAACTCTGAAAAGAACCATATGTTTTTTGTGTGCGGGCCAGCGTGTACATATCTGCGACACCCTCCCTGATTCCTTCCAGAGAGCCACAATCCGCCTGTCTTTCCGAGGACAGGCTGAAATAAAGGTCGGATCAACCTTTCTTCTTGCCGAACTCCGGATCAATTTTTAGCAGAGCCGTTACTCCGAAGGTGATAACGCAGCATATCATAATCCAGATAAAGAAATGGTTGTATCCCATCTGTTCCTGAAGCCAGCCGGCAGCCATTCCCGGAATCATCATGCCTAATGCCATAAATGCGGTACAAATGGCATAATGTGCTGTTTTATGTTCTCCGTCTGCAAAATAAATAAGGTAGAGCATATAGGCTGTGAAACCGAATCCGTAACCGAATTGCTCTATAAAGATGCAAATATTGATGAGATATAAAGAATCAGGCTGGATATAGCTGAGATAAACATAGACTAAATCGGGTAAGGAAATGGCCCATACCATCGGCCAGAGCCATTGTTTCAAACCGTTACGGGCTACGGCTATTCCTCCTAAAATACCTCCTAGGGTAAGTCCGATGATGCCGACAGTACCTTGTACGAAACCTATTTCTTCGGTTGTCAGCCCCAAACCACCTTTTTCAACGGGGTCTATAAGGAAAGGAATGCACATTTTTGCCAGTTGAGCTTCGGGCAAACGGTAGAGTAACATGAAAAGAATGGCAATGCCTGCCTGCTTTTTTTGAAAGAAACTGGCAAAAGTACCAAAGAACTTTTTGAGCAGATTGGAAGCGGAAACTTCTTTGGAAGTATGATCTGAATCCGGACAGGGAAGAACAAACTTATGATAAATCCATATTCCAAGGAAAAGTCCGGCCAATACAAAAAAGGTGAGGGACCAAGCGTATGGTATATTATCTGTCATTATTTCCAGTCTTCCTGCAAGCATGATAAGTAATCCTTGTCCCGCAATGGTTGCAATACGGTAGAAGGTACTGCGGATTCCTACAAACAGGGCTTGCCGATGCGAGTCCAGTGCCAGCATGTAAAAGCCGTCGGCAGCAATGTCGTGTGTGGCGGAGCTGAATGCCAGTAACCAGAAAACGGCCAAAGTGAGTTGGAAAAAATGCTCTGTGGGGATGGTGAAGGCTATGCCCGCCAGTCCTGCGCCGATTAAAAGTTGCATGGTGATAATCCACCAGCGTTTCGTCTTGATAAGATCAATGAAAGGGCTCCATAGAGGCTTGATAACCCAAGGCAGGTTGAGCCAGCCGGTATAAAAAGCTAACTCGGTATTGCTGATGCCTAATCTTTTATACATTATGACCGAAATGGTCATTACTGCCACATAGGGCAGCCCTTGTGCAAAGTATAGAGTGGGTATCCATGCCCATGGCGAGGTATGCTTGTTTTTCATGGTTCCTTTCATTTTAAAGAGTCCGAATGGAATCCCCGCCCATGTGGGCGGGGCCTGTTAATAAAAACGGCGGATGTCCGCACCTTTATAGTAATGCAATAGAATTTCATCGTAGGTATATCCCCGTTCTCCCATTACGGCAGCCCCGATTTGGCAGAGCCCTACTCCATGTCCCCAGCCGGCGCCGGTCAGCAGAAACCATTCGGGAACGCCGTTTTTCAGTTCTCCCTTATCTATTACAAAGGCTGAGCTGAACAGGTGGGAAGAAGATAGAGTGCGGCGTATTTCCAGTTCCTTTCCGATAGTCAATGTTTTTAGCGAACCTACAATTTTCAGTTTGCAGATACGTCCGGATTTGCCGCGTTGGATAGGAATCAGGTCGATGATGTCCCCATAATCCGATTTTGTATTTTGACGGATCAGTTCGGATAATTCTGCCTGGGAATAACGTACTTTCCAACGATAGAAATCTGTAGTTTCCTGATCGTAGTTGTTCAGAATTTGTGAAATGACTTTTTTATCGTGGGTGTCACAGAACGAAACAGGAGAAGTGCGTATCCAACGCTCTGCCTCTTCTTCTTTGGTCAGATCGGGTAACGGGCGGTTTTCTTCTTCTTCCGCATCACGGATTGTAGACAAGTAGGGATAATTCTTGTCTTCCCAGCAGTATCCGAATTCCTCGCTTGCTCCTCCGCAGCATTTGGAGAAACGGGCATCGCAAATGCCGCGTTCATACATCAGCAATTGTCCGCGGGTGGCTCTTACTGCTTCGGTCACGGCGGCACTGGATGCTTTGGTTATTCCTTGGTAGCGTTGGCAATGGTCATCGGCGCAAACATCGAATATGGTATGATCTTCGCGGTCGTACCAGCGGATGTATTCGGTATCGGTTTTGATAAAGGAGAAAAAGCCTTCGTTTTTGTCACTCAAGGCCTTGCGTTTCTCTATTTGGGCAAACAGCCAGCTGCGTGATACCACGGCATGGGCTTTCAGAAACTCCAAAGAGGAAGTGGCGTTCATCTCCGAGGAGATGACGCTTATCAGATAGTCTTCGGCGGGAAGAATATTGATAGCGGTGATTTTGCCTTCGTCCACCACTAGTTTCAGTGTTCCCATAAAACTTTGGGTTTCTTGCCGTTCCCAGTGGAAATTAATTCCGATGGTTACGTCATATAATGAAAACGAGGCATGTTCGTCTTGTGGAGTGAAGGTCAGTTCGCGGTAAAGATTACCATTCCACAGAATACCTCCTTCGCTGAAGGCTACTTGTTGTTCACCACAGACTGTTTCTCCTTTAGCGAAAAAATTGCCGTTCAGTGAAAAATGAATTTCTTGTGCGTTTACTATTCCTACGCTTATTTCGGGTTCTTTCATTGTTATTCGTCTTGTTTTTGGGCTTGCTGTAATTCCTTCATCTCTTCGTGTTCTCTCTATCTTTTTGCTTTCTCGTCAAAATAACGTCCGGGTATCTTCTCGGCTTCTTCTACTGTTATTCCCACTTCTTTTATGATGGATGCCACTTTTTCTTCTGTTATTTTGTCGAAATCTTCCTGACGGGTGGTGACGATTACGCCAGCCATGTCCAAAGCTCCCGGACTGATGAGCATCTGTTCGCTGCCTTTTGCAAAGTAGCAGTCGGGACGGTGCTTGCTGCGGGGAAAAACCACCGTATAGTATAGATGGCCTTCCTTCCATAACAGCAGGTTGAACTTCGCTTCTTGTCCGTCTTCATCCGGTGGGAAAGCGGCGAGGGCACTGTATAACAGGGAGTCGTCATAATGCGTGTTGCTTGAGAGGATTACCAAAGGACAGGGATAGTCCTTGGTGTTGAGGTAAATTCGGCTACATTCTAGTGGATAATCTTCCTCTTCTTCTAGGTAGGGAAAATACATGCTGCGTATATCGATTGTCTGTGCGTGGGTTATCAGCTGTTGTACGTTCGGGATGATGGGAACATCAGTTTTTCTGACTCCTTGAAGATGGAGATGGTCCGGTGCAGAGGCTCCGCAATGTGCTCCATTATAGAATAGGGCGTAGTCCGGATATTTCTGTACGAATGCACGGACGTCATCGTAACTGAAAATATTCTCATCCATGAGTTGGGGGATGTGATCTTTATGGGCGATAGTGAGGTGATCCGGCAATATGGGATAAGGGTTAACGCATATTCTGTTTGCAGTGATGGTTTCCAGTGCTTTCTGCTCCTTAGGCTGGTTTTCCTTGCACAGGAAACAGGGGCGTGCTTGGATGCTGTCCTTATCCACTTTGGCGGTAGTCGAAACCGCACGCTGTGCATTGCACTGTACCACAAACGTGTAGCCGTTTATGGACAGTTCCTTGGTCTGTACAGTCTGTAATGCCTCGTGGTTGTGGTGTGCCAGTGGCCAGCACGCCAGTTGGCTGTCTATAAATCGCTTGATTTCATTCC
>OHAJ01002343.1_pt1 | contig 12968 bp, 12 predicted proteins | sample 1577101 | NCBI WGS metagenome assembly OHAJ01 (sample SAMEA3541531, study PRJEB24748) | human gut metagenome | biome: human gut; feature: human-associated habitat; material: faeces | place: China | collected 2012
TTCTGCCCTTAATACAAGCATAATATAAATTTTTACCAACACGTTTTGTCCTATAGCCCTGAAATGAAAACCTTTTGGCGCATTGATTCATTAATGGAATGTGAATATGATAAAATAAGGATAAATTATGAAAATGTTCCATTTCATGGAGGAAAAATGAAAAAAGTCATATTTGACGTCGATGGCGTACTTCTTAGTGAAGAAAGATATTTTGATATAGCAGCACTGACTGTCTGGGAAATTTTATACAGCCCGAAGTATATGGGCATGCCGGCAGAAAAGGATAATTTTATTGTTGGCACGGTCAATGAAGGACGCATTGCAGAATGCAGGAAAAGCGTGTGGGGAAATGGCACGCTCATATCCTGGCTGAAGGCAAGAGGGATCAACTCAAACTGGGATATGGTTCATGCTGCGCTGATTACGATTTTCTGGATCATGGCAGAAGTTTATTCTGCCCGCTCCGGCGGAGAAAAAGTGGCATTCCGTCTGGAATCGGAGAAAGATGTGCAGGAGACAGGGAAAATATTGATGGGGATTCCTGTTCCGTCTGCGGATAAGATATTAGAGAAATGGGAGAAGACAGTGCCGGAGGGGATTTACGGAGAAGATGTCATTCATACACTGGCAGCAGCAATGGCTCCGTCTTTTGCCAATCCGGATACATGGGCAGAATTGAGATCTTCTTTTTGGAAAATCCATACGTCAGCTTTTCAGGAATGGTACCTGGGGGATGATAATTATATCCGCTATCTCCATAAAGCGCCATACAGCGGCGGGAAGCCGGGATTCCTGGACAGGGAAACACCGCTTGCTCCGCCTTCTGGCATAAAGAATATGTTTGAAAGATTGAAAGAAAGCGGTTATGAGATTGGGGTTGCGACGGGACGTGCCCGGATTGAAATGGAAGTCCCTTTTAAAACCTATGGCTGGTATGAAGAGTTTGAATCAAACTATTTAGCGACTGCGTCTGATGCGGTAGATGAATCAAAAATGTACGGAGGAAGTGTTCCTGATAAACCGCATCCTTTTATCTATTTGTGCGCTGCTTATGGCAGAAATAAGGAAAATTATCCTGCATATATGGCAGGAACAATTGCGCGCGGCAGCGAAGATGAGATTTATGTCTGCGGGGATTCCTTCTCGGACCTGCTGGGAAGCAGAGCTGCAGGCTTCAGGTTCATAGGAGTGCTGTACGGAGCAGAGAAAGATAAGACTGCCAGCCTTTTTGAAAAAGAAGGCGTTCCTTACGTGCAGAACGTACTCGAAATCCCGGATTTATTATCCGGAATCTGACATGCATTCTGGCAGAAGTGCTAACTTTTGCAGTCATTCTTCATGCATGGTAGAATTAAAGTGTATTACTTAACTAACAGCGTATATGGAGGTACCAGGTGTCACTCTTTCTTCCGCATATTTATGGACAGGAAAAAGTTCAGAAGGAATGGAAATCCCTGCTGAAAAACAACAGGTTTCCTCATACCCTGATCCTATATGGGGATGACGGGCTGGGCAAGACGACAGCAGCATTTGATCTGGCGGGAATTCTTACAGGAGAATCTGAAAAGATTTCCGGAGAATTTGATGAATTGCACATATCATCCGCCAGAGAAGAGATGACGCTCCCGATGGCTGGAAACAGGCTGTGGTATCTTCGCCCCGGGAAGATGGAATTGAAAGTAGAGCAGTTCCGTACATTTCTTGAAAGCATGGCGTCCTTTGATGAAAAGGCTCATGTCTGCATTATCGATGAATGCCAGTTCATGAGAGCGGCTGCTGCAAATATTATGCTCAAAACCCTTGAGGAGCCTCAAAGCAATGTTTATTATATTCTGATTTCTACGGATCTGAACTCCATTCTTCCGACAGTGATTTCCAGAAGCGAGAAATTTGCCTTTACCCCGCTTGGAAGGGAAGAATATCTTGCACTTCTCCAAAGGGAAAGCAGCAAATACCCGGTGCCGGTGAATATGACTCCTGATATGCTTTACCAGCTTTCAGAAGGAAACCCGGGCATTACTTTGGAAATTTGCAGTGAAAAAGATAATGCACAGCCTGATGCAGCCATGTCGTTCTGGGAAACCATTACGGATAATCCCCGTTCATTTTCTGCATTAAGCGGGCATAAATGGAAAGACAGAGATGAATTCCATCAAATGCTCCGCTGGATCATCCTGGTCGGGCGGGATATACTCGTGCTGGCTGAAACCGGTGACCAGAACCGGGCAAGGTGCATGTCGGTCATGGGACGCGAGATGGCTGTTTCCCGGAAGTGGAATGGCAAAGTCATGCAGGTGATGGAAGTTTTCCGCGATGCGGAGCTCGCATATACGCATTATATTAATATAAAAAATATTTGGGATATGATTCTTATCCAATTGAAGAATATACAGAGAGGCAGAAAAGAATGAATCAAGTTATAGGTGTCAGATTTAAGCCTGCGGGTAAAATATATTACTTTGATTCCAACAATCTTGATTTGCATATAGATGATGGAGTTATTGTTGAAACATCCAGGGGACTGGAATACGGTTATGTTGTCCTTATGCCAGATAAAGTCAGCGAGGAGGATATGCCGCAGAAACCGGTCATCCGCAAAGCTACGATTAAAGATATGGCGCAGCTGGAAAGAAACAAGGAGCGCGAGCAGTCAGCCTACGAAATCTGTCTTAAGAAAATAGAGAAGTTCAAGTGTCCTATGAAGCTTCTCCGCGCTGAATATACCTTTGACCGGAATAAAATCGTTTTCTTCTTTACGTCTGACGGACGAGTCGACTTCAGGGATCTTGTCAAAGAGCTGGCGTCTGTGTTCCATACCAGGATTGAACTGAGGCAGGTAGGCGTAAGGGATGAGGCTAAACAGGTGTCCGGAATCGGCCCCTGCGGGAGACCTTTATGCTGCGCAACATTTCTCGGTGATTTTGCACCGGTTTCCATTAAGATGGCAAAGAATCAGGGCCTTTCCCTGAATCCGACGAAGATATCCGGTGTATGCGGGCGCCTCATGTGCTGCCTGCGTTATGAAAACGACCAGTATGTACATGACGGATGCAAGAAGAAGGGCTGCTGCCATAGAGATAAGGGGAATGAGAAGATGTTCCGGGTCGGCATGAAGGCGATTACGGAAGAAGGTGCGGGACAGATTCTCTATGTCAATACACAAAAACATACAGTTAAAGTGCAGTTGGAGGGGCAGAAGACAAAGACTTTCCCCTGGGACGAGGTAGAGCAGGCTGAAAATGGCTGATGAATGGGTATTGAATGAGGGAGAAAGACTCGACGATTTAGTCAGGGATGATATGAAACTCATCCAAAGGCCGGATCATTTCTGCTTCTCTGTAGATTCTGTATTACTGGCTCATTATGTAGAGCCTAAGAAAAATGATGTCATCGCCGATCTTGGAACAGGCACAGGTGTTATTGCACTGCTTGTCTCTTCACTCGGCGGCAATCATATTGCGGCTTTTGAACTGGACCCTGTAATGGCGGATCTGGCAAGAAGGAATGTGGAAGGGAATCATAAAGAAGCGCAGATCAAAGTCATTGAAGGAGATTACCGGGAATCTTCCCGGCAGTTCGATTCCGGAAAATTCTCTCTGGTACTGGCTAATCCGCCTTATCGGGAAGTGGGGACTGGAAGAATGAGTGCCAAAAGCGGGGTGGCCAGCGCCAGTTATGAAATGAATGCGACGATGGATGACGTATTCAAGACAGCGCAGTATCTTCTGAAATACGGCGGACGGCTGGCTATGGTACACAGGGCGGACAGGACGGCTGACCTTATCACTATAGGAAGAAAGTATCATATGGAGCCTAAACGCATGCGCTTTGTCTATGCCAGAAAAGGCCATACGGCAGTCAGGGTACTGATAGAATGGAGATACGGGGGGCATGCAGAACTTGTCGTAGAACCGCCGCTTCTTCTTCATAATGATGATGGTTCTTACACAGAGGAAGTCTGTGAGATATATGGGAGGAAAAGTCATGAGTGAAGTGGAGAAGGGGACACTTTATCTGGTACCGACGCCGATCGGCAATCTGCAGGATATAACCTATCGCGCCGTTGATATATTGAAGAATGCAGATATCATAGCGGCCGAAGATACAAGGCACACACGGATTCTTTTAGAACACCTAAGGATACAGGGACACCCGGTATCCTACCATGAGCATAATAAAAAAGAAGCCGGGCCCAAACTGATTGAAGCTTTGAAGGAAGGACACTCTGTTGCGCAGGTCAGCGATGCAGGGATGCCGGTCATATCCGATCCGGGAGCTGATTTAGTCCGCCTGGCGCTGGACGAGGGGATTCCCGTCGTCCCGCTTCCGGGTCCCAATGCTGCTTTGACAGCCCTTGTCGCATCCGGACTTGATGCCCGCCAGTTTGCTTTTATCGGGTTTCTGCCTAAAATTACGGCCAAACGTAAAAAGCTTCTGGCAGATATTTCAAGAGTGCCGCTGACGCTCATTTTCTATGAAGCGCCTCACCGCATCAAAGAGACCATGGACGTACTCATTCAGTCGCTCGGAGACAGAAATGCGGTAACGGCGAGGGAACTGACTAAAAAATTCGAAACATTTGAACGCGGGACTCTCGCAGAACTCAGAAGCGGGATGAACGAGAACGATCCCCGCGGCGAGTATGTCATTCTGGTTGAAGGCTGGAATGAATCCATGGAAAAAGAGGATGAAGAAGAGACATCCTGGCAGGATGCCGCTGTGACTTTGGCGGAAGGAATGCCGCTCAAGGAAGCTGCACGCAAAGTCTCCGGCCGCTACAATGTTTCGCGAAGAGAGGTTTACCAGTATCTTCTGAAGCATAACGATCATTAATCTGATCAGGCTGCCTGCATTTTCCTTTTTTGACTTTTATCTTTTTATCAGAATGGTATAATAAAAAGATATTAATAGAATATGAATAAGATGTCCCAGCCAATATAAATTATAAAAAGAGGGATCGGGAGGAAACATTTATGAGTGAAAAACCGAAATATTATATTACGACACCAATTTATTATCCTAGCGCAAAACTCCATATCGGTCATACGTACTGCACATCGATAGCCGATGCTGTAGCACGTTTCAAACGCCTTGACGGATATGATGTGTTCTTTTTGACCGGTTCTGACGAACATGGACAGAAAATTGAACAGAAAGCAGAAGAAGCCGGAGTAACGCCTATCCAGTACGTCGACGGCATTGTCGCTTTATTCAAACAGCTATGGAAAGAACTCAATATTACCAATGATGACTTCATCAGGACAACCGAGGAAAGACATAAGAAAGTCGTACAGATGCTTTTCCAGCGCGCTTACGACAAGGGCGACATCTATCTGGGCAAGTATGAAGGATGGTACTGCATTCCTGATGAAACATTCTGGCCTGAAAACAAATTGACGCCGGAACACATTTGTCCTGACTGCGGCCGTCCGCTGCAGAGAGTAAGCGAAGATGCTTACTTCTTTAAGATGTCAAAATATGCCGATCAGTGGCTTAAATACATTGATGAACATCCGGACTTCATTCAGCCGGAATCCCGCAAGAATGAAATGGTGCAGTTCGTTAAAAGCGGTCTGGAAGATCTCTGCGTGTCCCGTACAAGCTTTACATGGGGCATCCCTGTTCCCTTTGATCCCAAGCATGTCGTATACGTCTGGTTTGATGCGCTCGTCAATTATTTGACAGCAGCAGGCATTGTTGACGATCCTGAAAAATTCCACAAATTCTGGCCGGCAGATGTTCATCTGGTAGGAAAGGAAATTGTCCGCTTCCACAGCATCATCTGGCCGATCATGCTGATGAGCCTTGGCATTGAAATCCCGAAAAAGATTTACGGGCATGGCTGGCTCATTGTTGATGGCGAAAAGATGTCCAAATCCAAGGGCAATGTCATCGATCCGATTCCGCTCCTTCAGGAATTTGGTTCGGATGCGATCCGCTATTATCTCCTCAATGATATCCAGCTTGGACAGGATGGCAACTTCAGCCGTGACCGCCTGATTGGAAGAATCAATTCCGACCTGTCGAATGATTTAGGAAATCTCTTGTACAGAACGCTTTCCATGGTTGAGAAATACAGAGGCGGCGTCCTGACAAATGGCGATGCATCCGGAGATCAGGCTGTTGCAGATGCATCTGCAGACATCGAAGAAAAAGCTAAGCAGACACTGGAAGAATTCCGCAGCGGAATGAGCAACTGGAAAATCAATGATGCAATCAAGGCAGTATGGACTTTTATCCGTGCCCTGAATAAATACATTGACGTAACCGCCCCCTGGATTCTGGCAAAGGATGAATCCAAAGCAGGGGCACTCGATGCTGTACTTTATCATCTCTGCGAAGGACTCCGTTTTGTTTCCCTTATGGCAGAACCGGTGATTCCGATTGCGTCTGAAAAGATCTGGAATCAGCTCGGACTGAAAGATTTCAAGGATGCTGATTACAAAGATCTCGTATGGGGCGGAATTGCTGACGGCACCGTGGTTCACAAAGGCGACCAGATCTTCCCGAGAATTGAAATAGAGGAAGATGAAGAGGAAAAGGCAGAACCAGTCAAAAAAGCCAAGAACAACAAGAAGGCAGAAAAAGCATCTTCTTCCAAAAAAGAAGCAGAAGAGAAAACTGAAGAAATCGATATTTCCGAATTCTTTAAGACCGATCTTAGAGTAGCGGAAATTATGACAGCGGAAAAGGTTGAAAAATCCAACAAGTTGATCAAGATGACAGTATCACTTGGCGGCGATGATACAAGAACAGTGGTCAGCGGAATTTCCCAGTACTACAAACCAGAAGATCTTGTCGGCAAACATGTCATTTTTGTTTCCAACCTCAAACCTGCCAAATTGATGGGAATCGAATCGCAGGGAATGATTCTGGCAGCTTCCAAGGACGGAGAGCTGCAGGTGCCATTTGTAGACATGCCTGCTGGAAGCAAAGTCAAATGACCGGACTTTTTGATACGCACGCCCATCTCTATGACAAAGCGTTCGACAAGGATCGTGAAGACGTCATTGCCCGGATTTTCAAGACACTGGATTATGTCGTCATTCCATCAGAGGATCTGGAGACAAGCCAGAAGGCAGTCCGCCTAGCCGATACGCATGAAGGAATTTATGCCGCTGTCGGCATTCACCCTCAGGTGACAAACGGCGCATCAGATGAAGTGCTCGCTGAGATTGCCCATCTGGCAAAGACTCATGATAAGATCAAGGCAATCGGGGAAATCGGACTCGATTATCACTATCTCTATACGGATAAGGATACCCAGAAGTATTGGTTTGAAAGACAGATCCAGATGGCAAAGGAACTGGATCTTCCTATCCTTATTCATGACAGGGAAGCTCATGGAGATGTTCTGGAAATATTGAAGCGCAATGCAGACAGCCGCCTTCGCGGCATTCTGCACTGTTTTTCAGGAAGCATAGAAACGGCAAAGGAACTGATGAAGCTTGGCTTCTACATCTCTTTTGCAGGACCTGTGGTCTTTTCAAAGAGCATAAAGCTCAAAGAAGTTGCTGCAGATATTCCCATGGACAGGCTGCTGATTGAAACTGACAGCCCGTACCTGACACCGCCTCCTTATCGGGGAAAAAGAAATGATCCGTCCAACGTACTCCTGGTTGCTGAGGAGCTGGCAAGGATCAAAAATATGGATGTTCAGGAACTGATTGATATTACCCGCGAAAATGCCATGAAAATTTATCAGATTCATCAATAAAAAGGGTGCGCCATCTGAGGCGCATCCTTTTTGCTTATAGAATATCCGTGAAGATTTCTGCATTTATTTTATTCTCTTCGATGAACATGATAGAATAAAGAAAATCAAGTTGATAATCTTGCCTGAACGCTGTGAATAAAGCGCTCAAAAAAGGGTTTAAATTGCAGTTTCCCGCATTTAGAGGTATATAGATGAAAATTAGTACAGCTTTAGACTTATTGATGGATAAGGGCTTGCTGTCAGAGGAAGATACATTCACTATTGTACGAGATAATGAGGCCGGGAGTGTATCACTTCAGCTCAAGCATCCCTTGATTGTATTATTTTCAAATGCTCAGAATCTTAAATCATTTTCTGCCAGATTAGAAAGATTATACACAAAAGATTCTTCTGTATTGGCAATTGATCCGATTGGAACTATTTTAAGGCTTTCCGTGGAAGAATTTTCCAATCACACAATGGATTCTGATTTTATTTTCTTCTTCGACAGCAGGAAGGCCAGGACGCAGCCGCTTCATCCTTTTTCATTGAAGCAGATTGATGATGTTGTTGGACGGCTTCTTGCTCCTGGAGGGTGCCCGTGGGACAGGAGCCAGGATCATATGTCCCTCAGGACGTACTTCCTTCAGGAAGTGTATGAAGTCATCGATGCAATCGATAAAAACGACATTCCTAATTTAAAAGAAGAGCTTGGGGATGTACTGTTTCAGGTCGTCATTCATGCAAAGCTCTGTGAAGAAGAAGGCCAGTTTTCCATGCAGGATGTAGTCGATGGCATATCCGAAAAAATGATAAGAAGACATCCCTTCGTTTTCGGAAATTCATCCTCTGAAGAGCTCGATCAGGCTTTTGAAACATGGGAAAAACGTAAGAGAATTGAAAAAAACAGGCAATATCTGTTATCCGGAGTGCCTAGGAGCTTGCCAAGTCTGCTTCTAGCGTGTATAATTCAAAAGAAAGTTAGTTCCAACGGACTGGAAGAAGTGTTCTTTTCAGAAAGTTTCCCAGAGGATGTACGAAGGAAAATCTGCGATATTCTTGACGCAGAAGACCAACGAACCGGAGAATTCAGCGCGGGTGCTTTTCTTTTCGCTTTAGACCGTGTACTTTGCGAAAGAGGGATCGATCCGGAGCTGGCATTACACAGTTATACTGTGAATTTTATGGATCGGTTGAGATCATTTGAGTCGGATCTTCAGAAATCCGGCAAAACCCTTGCTGACATGACTCCTGAGGATGCTCAGAAATCCTGGAAAAAATTCAACGGAAATAGTTGATTACTTTTGTCCGAAAGAACTAAGGGCGAGGATTTCGCCAATTATTAAAGGAGGATGTTTAGTTATGAACAAAACAGAACTCATCGCAGCAGTTGCCGAAGAAGCAGAAATGACTAAGAAAGATGCGGAAAAGGCAGTCAAAGCCGTTATTGATGTCATCTCTGACGCTCTTGTTCAGGGAGATAAGGTTCAGCTCATCGGTTTTGGTACTTTCGAAGTTCGTGAACGTGGTGCACGTGTTGGTCACAATCCTTCCACTCAGAAGGAAATCAAGATTCCTGCATCCAAAGCTCCGGCTTTCCGCGTATCCAAACAGCTGAAAGAAAAAGTAAACGTAGTAAAAGCAAAGAAAGCAAAGAAATAAGAATGAATTAAAGGGCCACCTCAGAATTGAGGTGGTTTTTTAATTTATCATACTTCCTGACTATGTTATAATTTGAACAAGACGAATGAAAAGGGGAAGTATAATGGCGAATCAAGGGCGAAAGCTTTTTATTTTAACAGCAAGTATAGGAACCGGACACAGCCAGGCGGCCCGGGCCATAGCAGAGGCTGTTAAACGACTCCATCCGGAAGACTCTGTCAGTGTTCTGGATTTTGTTTCGAGCAATATGTTCTCTATTGACCATATCATCAAGGATACATATCTGAAAATGATCGATGTATTTCCCGAATTATATGATCATCTGTACAGTGATTCCCAGAGCAGCAAGTTTGGGCAGCTCTCGCAGAAAATGCTTTCGCTTACCTTCAAGCGCAGGATGAAGAGTTTGATAGAAACTTTAAAACCGGATGCCATGATTTTCACACACCCGTTTCCTGCCGGTGCGGCTGATCTTCTGAAACAGGATCAGAATATTTCGTTTCCCATGCTTGGAGTAATCACGGATTTTGATATTCATCAGCTTTGGGTAGACCATTACCTGGATGGTTATTGCGTCGCAACCCCGGATTTGAAAACTCTTTTGGAAAGCTACCATATTCCGCCTGAAATCATTCATGTGACAGGGATTCCTGTACGCAGGGCTTTCTATGAAAAAGCTGCAGAGGAAAAGCCTTTCGAAAAGGGCACGGTTCTTGTTATGGGCGGAGGCCTCGGGCTTGGAAATGTCATCGATAATATAACCCGCCTGGATGAAGTGAAGGAAATTTCAAAGTTTATCGTCATCACAGGGAAAAATATTAACTTATATGAAAAAGTTGCCATGCTTTCTGAAAAGCTTCATCATCCGGTAGAGCTCCACAGCTATACCAACAAGGTTGCTGAAATTATGGCAAGAAGCGAGCTTCTGGTTACGAAGCCTGGAGCACTCACCTGCACGGAAGCATTGGTTATGCATCTTCCGATGGTTCTGGTAAACACACTTCCCGGACAGGAACGGGCCAATGCCATGCATATGAAGAATCAGGGATGCGCTGAATGGGTCAAGAGGGATGAACTGCCGTCTACGGTTAAACATATTCTTACCAATCCTGATTTGAGACTCCGCATGTCTAAAGCCTGCGGCGAATCGCTCCCCGACAGTGAAAGTGATGTTGTCAGGATTCTCTATGATATGATGAACAAATAACGTCCTGTCGAAGGATCAATAGCATGATGTGATAAAACCGGTTTAATAAGCTGCATGGAGAGCTTATTGAACCGGTTTTATCCATAAGTCATATTTGCATAAGATATTGATATGGCAAAGAGCTTTTCCATGTACAAAACAAATATTCTTTTACGTGATATAATATAGAAATAGAGAATATTCGATTATTGAACTGGATACGAGGAAATTTATGGATAGATCAAGAATAGAACGAGAATATATCGAGCCGATGATTCCATTCAAGCTGCAAGCACCCTTTCAGCCGACAGGAGATCAGCCAAAGGCAGTGAAGTCACTGGTCAATGGACTGAATGAAGGGCAGTGGGCTCAGGTACTGCTTGGTGCAACAGGCACAGGCAAGACTTTTACCATGGCCAAGGTCATTGAGGAAGTGCAGCGGCCAACATTGATTATTTCTCCTAATAAGACACTTGCGGCACAGACGGCCAGCGAGTTCAAGGATTTCTTCCCAGATAATGCTGTTTATTATTTCGTATCCTATTACGATTATTATCAGCCGGAATCCTATGTGCCACAGACGGATACCTATATTGAAAAGGATTCGTCGCGAAACGAGGAAATCGACCGTTTGCGCCATTCTGCGACTATGGCGCTTTTTGAGAGAAGGGATGTCATTATCGTGGCATCTGTCTCCTGCATCTACGGTCTCGGCGATCCGGAAGACTACAGCACGATGGGATTGTCGCTCCGTCCGGGTGAAGAAATAGAGCGCGATAAGATTATCGAAAAATTAGTGAATATGCAGTATATGCGCAATGATATGAATTTTACGCGCGATACGTTCAGGGTGAGAGGGGATACGATTGATGTATTTCCCGCATCTGAAAACAATATAGCTGTCCGTATTGAGATGTTCGGTGATGAAATCGATTCGTTAACCGAATTTGACGTACTGACAGGCGAAACAGTGGCAGAGAGAAACCATATAGGCATATTCCCTGCGTCGCACTATGTAACAAGCTCGGACAAGCTCAGGAAGGCAATTACTTCCATTGAAGCTGAGCTGGATCAAAGGCTGAAGGAATTAAGATCGCAGGATAAGCTCTTGGAAGCACAGCGCCTCGAGCAGAGGACAAATTATGACTTGGAAATGATGCAGGAAGTCGGCTATTGTTCCGGAATAGAAAATTACTCCAGGCATATGTCCAACAGGAAACCCGGGGAACCGCCATTTACGCTGCTTGATTATTTTCCGGAAGATTTTCTGATTATGATTGATGAATCCCACGTAACCGTGCCTCAGCTGCGCGCTATGTATAATGGCGACCAGTCACGCAAAAAGACCTTGGTGGACTATGGCTTCCGCCTTCCAAGTGCACTGGATAATTGCGGTGACAGGAAGCGCATGGCTGAAAACCCAGTCGGTCATTTTCCTGATGACTTCGGCATTTTCGATGGCGGGGCTTTTGCTGATTGGAAATCCATATTATATTCTGGGTGGAATCGGAATCGGGGTTCTGGATGCCCTGCCGATCTTCGGCGCAGGGACGGCGCTGGTGCCGTGGAGTCTTTTTCTCCTGTTTAAGCGGGAGTGGGGACACGCGCTGATTCTCTTCGGGCTGTATCTGCTCTGTTATTTTTTGCGTGAGTTCACGGAGGCGCACCTGATGGGGAAGAAAATGGGGCTGGCGCCGCTTGAAACGCTGGCGGCGATCTATGTGGGCTTGCAGCTGTTTAGTCTGTTTGGATTTCTGCTGGGTCCGATTGGGCTGTTGATTATTAAGGATTTTGTGGAGGAGTATGGGGAAGCGGACGAAGGAGCGGATGCTCATTAAGTAGGCGCTTTTAGAGGAAAAAAGAGGAAAAAAGTGGAGTATTGGTGGATGGGCGATCTGAAATTGCTTTTGAATGTGGAAATTTAAGGAGATGAAAGGATTTTTTAGAATTGCCGCGAGACAAAAGGATCATATATAATAGATAAGGAATTAAAAACGCATAAAAGTTCTGGAAAACAGCAGAGAAAGAGTTGCTGGAAGATAGCTGGATGTTAAGCTGAAATAAATATGCATATCATTTAATATGGAGGAACAAACGTGAATTTATATACAAAAGAGTCAGGCTCCGGACAGCCGATGGTGCTGCTTCACGGAAATGGAGAGGACAGCTCCTATTTTGTGAACCAGATATCCTTTTTTGAATCAAAATATCTCGTGATTGCGGTGGACACCCGTGGACATGGCAGATCTCCGCGTGGTTGTGGGACATTTACCTTGGAACGGTTTGCTGATGATTTGAAAGGATTTCTTGACCGCCGGGGACTTAGGCGGATCATTTTGCTGGGGTTCAGCGACGGCGGCAATATTGCGCTGATTTTTGCACTGAAATATCCGGGATAAGAAAATTATCACTGACTTCTTAGAT
>OHAJ01002358.1_pt1 | contig 12919 bp, 8 predicted proteins | sample 1577101 | NCBI WGS metagenome assembly OHAJ01 (sample SAMEA3541531, study PRJEB24748) | human gut metagenome | biome: human gut; feature: human-associated habitat; material: faeces | place: China | collected 2012
TGTCACTTCATCGTTCGGAAACCATTCGTCCGGCATGTCTTTCAGTCTTACGCCTTTCTGAACTTCAGCGTTGACGGCTAACTGTAGTGCCAGATACTTCCGGGTATTCAGGTCCCGGTGCATCAATATCAGGTTGTAGGCATCATTCGTGATGCCCGACATCTTCAATGGAATACCGTTCATCAGTGCCAGGAAGAAGCCGCAGATAAAGGAGAATAGAAGGAATAAATGTAAAGGTAGCGGTATCTCGGGATAGGCAACCCAAAGAACAAGTGCAAGGATTGCCGTCAGCAGATTCATCAGTACTCCGCCTGCATTATACCAGAAATAAGGCAACTGTTCGTAAGGCTTATCTGGTGGAGAGAGCAGGCATTGTCCGCCCGTGCCGGAGATGGAGAAACGTTTGAAACGGAATTTTCCTTTTTCTTTTATCAGTGTAAGGCTACCTACCCGAAAAGAAACGAACCGGTAACCGGTGGCAAGTCCGAAGATCAGATGCCCGCCTTCGTGGAGAATGATTTGTACAAAAACGGCAAGGATGAGACAAGTCAATGATAAGATACAGGAAAGCAAGAGTCTGCTTAACTGTATGTTTCCCATATTCCCGAAGAATTCACTTAATGTGGTTTCCGTAAAGAATGTAATGCAAAGCACCACTGCACCGAAGCCGATGCATGCACCGAACAGGGTGGAAAGTATAAGTTTGAGAGCTTGTTTCATAGTTGTTCCGGTATGAGTTTTTACCTGGTTTCTCTGCACAAATATATGGAAATATAGGGGATTTTTACGGTATAACCCTGTATTTTTGTTTGGCTTCCTGCCGGCTGCACCAGTTGAAGTGCCACCATTCACTGGGCAGAGTGCGGAAACCTGCGGCACGCATAATGGTGCGCAACAGTTGGCGGTTCTCTTGTTCCTGTTTCGTCATTTTTCCGCTTTGCACCAGGGCGGCTTCGTTCGTGATATGGGCTTCGGGACCCAGATGGTCTACTTTCGTGCCCATCGGCAGAGGGACTCCCGCTTCATCCAGTATGCTGATGTCTACTGCCAGACCGTAGTTATGCAGTCCGCCGCCACGTGCCGGGTTGGAGACGTAGATATATTTGGAAGTGCCTTTCACCACGTTCCACATCTTTTGCTGTACGCTCATGGGGCGGGCGGCGTCGTAAACAATCAGGCGGTAGCGGGGATGCCGCTTCTTTAATTCCTGCTGTGCCCGTAGCAGTCCTTTCAGGGCGTCGGGGTGCAGATAGGCCTCGTGCAAATCTTCGTATAACACCCGTCCGGTGAAGTTATCGGCACGCGTATACATCAGGTCGATGGCAATGGTGCTGTCTGCTTCGGCAATGTTTACGAAACCGAGATTTTCCATGTAGCGGGCAGTCTGGCTTTGTTGTGCTGCAAGGGGGATGAACCAGAAGGTTATTAAAAGATAAAATAGATGTTTCATACAATTCTTTTAGGGATTGCAAAGGTACGAATTCCCAAGGAATTTAGTATATTTGTGAGATACATAGATTTTGTCTATCAGTGTATAGATTTTGTCGGTTGGAGGTAAACCTAAGAAGAACTACTTTTGTTACATAATAATTCATTCATTAAACAAAATCCCATGGAAGAGAAAAAACTAACCGCTGCTAATGGTCGACCAATCGCCGACAATCAGAACACCCAGACAGCCGGACAACGTGGTCCGGTCATGATGCAAGACCCTTGGTTTCTTGAGAAACTCGCCCACTTTGACCGTGAAGTGATTCCCGAAAGACGTATGCATGCCAAAGGCTCCGGTGCTTATGGCACGTTTACCGTGACACATGACATTACGAAGTACACCCGTGCCGCCATCTTCAGCGAAGTAGGCAAGCAGACGGAGTGCTTTGTCCGTTTCTCTACCGTGGCCGGTGAGCGCGGGGCTGCCGATGCCGAGCGTGACATCCGTGGTTTTGCAATGAAGTTCTATACTGAAGAAGGCAACTGGGACCTGGTAGGAAATAATACCCCCGTATTCTTCCTGCGTGACCCGTTGAAATTTCCTGACCTGAATCACGCCGTCAAGCGCGACCCGCGCACCAATATGCGCAGCCCGAACAACAACTGGGATTTCTGGACCCTTCTGCCCGAATCTCTCCATCAGGTGACCATCACCATGAGCCCCCGTGGCATTCCTTATTCCTACCGCCACATGCACGGTTTCGGCAGTCATACCTATAGCTTCATCAATGCCGATAACAAACGCATCTGGGTGAAGTTCCACCTGCGCACCCTGCAAGGCATTAAAAACCTGACCGACCAGGAAGCCGAAGCCATCATTGCCAAAGACCGCGAATCGCATCAACGGGATTTGTACGAGAGCATCGAGAAAGGCGATTTCCCGAAGTGGAAGTTCCAGATTCAATTAATGACCGAGGAAGAAGCGGATCATTACCGCATCAATCCATTCGACCTGACGAAGGTTTGGCCGCATAAAGATTTTCCGTTGCAGGATGTAGGTATCCTGGAACTGAACCGTAATCCCGAAAACTACTTCGCCGAAGTGGAACAAGCTGCCTTCAACCCCCAGAATATTGTAGAAGGTATCGGCTTCTCTCCCGACAAGATGCTACAAGGCCGCCTCTTCTCTTATGGCGATGCCCAACGCTATCGCTTGGGTGTAAACTCAGAACAGATTCCGGTGAACAAGCCCCGTTGTCCGTTCCATGCCTACCATCGTGACGGCGCCATGCGCGTAGATGGTAACTATGGTTCAGCCAAAAGTTATGAACCGAACAGTTATGGCGAATGGCAGGATTCTCCCGAGAAGAAAGAACCGCCTTTGAAGGTTCATGGCGACGTCTATAACTACAACGAGCGTGAATATGATGATGATTACTACAGCCAGCCGGGCGACTTGTTCCGACTGATGCCTGCGGACGAGCAACAACTGTTGTTTGAAAACACTGCCCGCGCCATGGGTGATGCCGAACTCTTCATCAAGCAGCGCCACGTGCGCAACTGCTATAAAGCAGACCCGGCTTATGGCACAGGTGTAGCCAAAGCTTTGGGTATCGATTTGGATGCAGCTTTGAAAGAGACGCGATAGGTATGAATTGTCTTTTGATAAATGACAGGTTATAACTATCAATTCTAAATATGTTTTTTGTCATACTTTGCCTACATCCTACACCAATGTCCGCTTTCTATTGATTGTCAATTAGATATCGGAGATGTAAAAGGGTGTAGGCAGATGTATGAAATCTTCTGCCTACACCCCGAAACATGCCTTGAAGTGCATGGATTACTCTGTAACTTATTTATTATCAGCTATTGTGAATGCTTTATGTGCATCTTGCCAGTTTATGTGCAAATATCCCTTTTTCTCAAGTAAATAGAGGATATTTAGCCCTTTCTTCTTCGAAAAGTCAGTAAACAGTGGCAATCTTTTTATGATATGCGTGTATAAAGAGGGCAATTCTCCGTTACTAATCCCCCATTGCCCCTTTCCTTTTCCCCTTTTGCTTTAAAGAAAATGATGTTATGCCATAGGCAAAACCTCGTTTCTCAATTGCGGGCTGTCCGGTTTCCACTTGCGGGCCGTGCAGCCCCCGATTGGAAACCGTACGTCCCGCAATTGGAGGACGAAGTTTTGTTACTGGCAAAAGGATAAAAACAATAAGGCAAAGTATAGTTTTCAACCTATCCTATTTGAATCTTTGTTGTTGTATTGGGATGATAATGCCTTTAGTTTATAACATCCGGAAACCGGTAAATGCAAGTCTTGTAATCGTCTATATATGAATAGTTTATTCTCTAAGCTTTGTGAACACACTCAGAAAGCTTAGAGAACGTGTTCATAAAGCTTTCCGAATACGTTCAATAAGCTGAAAGTATATCTTTGCCTATGACGAATATCATTTGATTTAAGTTTGCGGCGGTTATGAATGAAATGATATACTGAGTATCTGTCATTCTGAGCGTAGTCGAAGAATCTCTTCCCCCTACTGTATAGCGCAGCCTTATGCCAAGAGAGTAGATCCTTCGACTACGCTCAGGATGACGGATAGTACCGCTTAATCATTTGATTCATGTCTGATGGGATATGAACAAATTGTGATAAAAGACGATCTTGCAAGGATCGTTTTACCGGAGCCCGTGAAGAAGGAAAAGTGGTTATAGATTATTTATTCTGTCGGGAAATTCCGTTGTTTGCTCACCTCGATGAGGTTGGTTTCAGCTTCTTTTATATTTGCTTCTTTAGCCCGGTTGAAGTATTGTTCGGCTGCATCCAGGTCACCTTCCATCAGGGCTATCACTCCTTGGTTGTTCAGGGTGGCGCCTGCATCCGGATCGGCTTTGGCCAGATACTTCTTGGCTACCGTCAGGTCGCCGCCCCGCTGTATCTCCATGGCCGCTGCATTCAGGTTGGCTGTCGGGTTGTCGGGAAACATGACGGCTGCTACTTGGAAGGTATGGTTGAATTCTTCACTGCCCGGTTCGTAAGTCTGTGCCAGATTGAATATCTCCTGCAGACTTAATAGTTGTGGCCGATTGTTGATGAGCTCCCGGGTTTCTTCGACGTTGAATCCGCGTACAGTGTAGGATACTGTGTAATCGGAATGTCGCAATGCAGGATAACATTCATTGAGCAGGAACCGGTAAGTTTCGGGGCCAACAAAGCGGGCTATGCGTTTCTCCTTTGCATCCATGTCTTTTTCTTCCAAATCGATTATCTGAAGAAGCTCGTTCCTCTGCGGCAGTGCGGAGTTTTCGATAAACTTGCGGAAACCTTTCCAGTCTTCAGGAGTAGAAGTGGTGGTAATCAGCCCTTCAGGGAAGTTGTAATACTTGCGCACATAATTCAGTAACGCTTCCGTACGTCCTTTGGCAAGGCGGGCATTATTGGCATAACCGCCTTCGGGAGAGGCATATCCGTCGAAGCGGATACCTGTTATGGAGATGTTCTTGTCGGCACGGATCGTATCGATGGTGGCACGTATCTTGGCCAGTTCCACTTGGTTGCTGCGGTAATCCGGATAGATGACGGTCTGATTGACCGGATAGTCGAGGTACGCTCTGCCCTCTGCGGCACGGTGTTTTATTTCTTCTGCTTTAGGGGCGATGTATGCGATGGCAGGTTGCAGCTTGGCGCGCTCGATATTGAGTGAAGTGATAGGGTCGAGTTGGTTTGCTTCCACAATGTCGCGGCAACCGCAAAGGTCGGTATCCATCACCAGATTGGCTTTTTGCATCCAGGCTTCGTAGGGCAACTGTATCAGGTAGTTTACTTTCTGGTCCGTATGACGTTTCCGGCGTAGAATCACGAATGCGTCTTTGGGAATGGTGTTGTTGCGTTCGTGCGTCAGCGCCCGGCGGCGACCGTAAATGACAACCGGTGGAAGGGACTTAGTGCGTCCGTCTGCTTCAAGTATCGGGGTCAGTGTGGCAAAACGATTGGAGGTTATCTTCATGTTGGCTTGCATGATGATGTCCATGGATATGGTCAGGCGGTTGTCCTCACTGCGTGTGACGGACTGGTTTTCAATGCGTACCTGATCTTTATACACAACGGTAGACTGTGCATGGGATTTCAATCCCGGCAATGTCACTAATAATATAAGGTATATAACTTTCTTCATATTGCTTGCAATGTTTGTTTTTTAGAATAAATAGATTAAACTGACAGCAGCCTTGGTAGGCCCTACATAGTTCTTGTGTCCTTCATCCGTTTTCTCCCCGCATTCTATACAAGGATATTTTTCGTATTTGGCCCGGATGTATCCTACACCGATGTTGGCCTCGATGTTCCAATGTTTACTCATTATCCATTGGTATCCGTAAGAAATGCCTGCTCCGTAGAAGTGACCTTTGAAACGGTGGTTTTCCAGTTCTTTCCAAAGTCCGAAAGGCATATCGATTCCGGCAGCCTGATAAATGCCGCCGTGAGCGTGGATGCCGATGAAATGTCCGTTGAAGCGGTCGCAGAACCAATAACGATATTCGGGTTGGAAAACGAACATCTTGAACATTTTGTAGTTGTTCTCCTTCCAGGGGTTGTAGTTGAAGTACAAATCCAAGGTCGCTTTTTTATTCAGGCCGATTTCTGCTCCCAAGTTGATGGTTTTAGTGATATCCATCAATACATTCGTTTTAATGCCGACTACCTGCCCATATAATAAGGTGGAGGTAAATAGACAAACGAATAAAAACAATTTTCTTTTCTTTTTCATATTGGTGAGTTTTGTTTGGTTTGGTGTCAAAGGTAGCTGAATCCCAAAGAACCCTTAATTGGCGTATTCATCTTTGTTCGGAGGTGATTCATGCAATCGTTTTTTTTGAACAGTGGTGAATTTCCGTATGGGTGGTGTTTTTGACTTTTAGGGTGGGTGTTTCTTTCTTCTTCCGGCGGGTGGTGATTTTGCCTATCTTTGTGAATGAAATACAGGTGGTGGGTGTTTTGATAAGTTGCATATTTTGCATTATATGCTTGTATGTGGTGTGTTTCATTCAAAAAGATGGGTAAATAATTCATTTTTTAGGGTAAAAAGTTTTTTTATTTGAATAATATACCTATGTTTGCGACATAGTAATGAAGAGAGGTCCCCTTTTGAGGAGTACAAACAAAACAATTCTTAGTTAAGCAGATTATAAACAAAACAAATAATTAAGGAGGACCCATTTATGAAGACTATTTATTTTTTTATTGTCATCGCGTTGGCGTTTGGCTTTACTTCTTGTACAAGCACTGCAGATGATGTAGTGGAATCAACATCCCTTTTTGAATCGATAATGGATACGTATGGAGTGGAATATGCTTCATATAGTGTTGCCGGAGTAGACAATATACCTTCTGTCCTGACTGAAGAGGTTCGCGGCGTGCTTGAAGCGCTGCGTCAGAATAGCAATGAATTGCATGACTGTACCAGAATCTCAGACAAGGATTTTGAGAAAGTCGTAATGTCGGGAAATTATAAGGCCGTAACGCGTAACGGGACGGCAGCCGAAGGTTTTGCGTTGAATGTGGAACTGAAGTTCAGTTTTGAAAAGGAGCAGGTGTATTATTGGGGAACCGATTATTCTTACTCTTCGGATCTGTTCGATTGGCGTGCACAAGGCTTGTCGCTTACCCCGATGAAGAATAGCGACGATTATACTTATGAGTTTGAATCGGAAAGTTATCTCTATTTTAAAGTTAGCGATGAAGCCAATACTCTTGTAAAAGTACCTGTAGTTTTTAGGGGTAATTATAGTTTTCAGATGCAGAAGGGAACGTATAGTTTTAAGCTGTTGAAATATAGTGAATGAGAACTTGAATGTAAAAAAGTGAGGAATAGAACAAAACAAACAAGAATTCCCCTCTGATAGTAATACTTTCAGGGGGGAATTTTGTATTACTTTGGAATGATTAAGAATTAATGCACACACAAACTTTGTTATTAATAATTTTTTACTATTTAAATTAATTGCATTATATTTGTAGGATATTTTAAATTCACGACATAGTGATAGAATAATGCGAATAATACGACTTTCAATAACGAAATTACTACTGGCAATCTGCCTATTACAGATTCGTTGTATTGCGGCCTTTTCCATTTCATACGGGAATCTGGTGCCGGTGGCCATGAAGAATGGTCTGGATAATAACACGGTTTATGCCATCCATCATGAAGGTGATGGTTTCGTGTGGCTTGCCACCGATATGGGAATCAGTCGGTATGATGGATTCAGAATCAGGAACTTTCCGTTGATATTGTGTCGGGATTCGGGCCTACTGCCGTTTGTCTCATGTGCTGTTACGTCTATTTCTCAAAGTCCCGACGGATTGCTTTATCTTCAACTGCTGCAAGGAGGAATTGCTTGTTTTGATCCGCAGAAAGAGGAGTATCTGCCTGTTTCTTATGACAGGCCGATAAAAAAGCAGGATATTCTTTCTTTTTATATAGCGGATGAGCAGAACTTCTATATCGGTACTACAAACGGATTGTATACCGGTGCAGCAATGCGTAGCAAGAAGCGGAACGAAGATGGTATTACCATTCATTTGTCGGAAGAACCGCATGTAAAGGGGGAGGTGTCTAACCTCTCCGGTAGAGGAAAGGAAGCTCTTTTTGCTTGTGTCGACCGGACGAGGGTAATGATTTATGATATCAAAAGTGCAAAGGCGGACTTCCTGGACAGGCGGCAGGATAATAAAATTACTACACTCTACCAGTATGGGGATTATTTGTGGATATGTCCTTCCTATTCTGACATTGAATTGTACAATCTGAAGCAAAAGACATTCCATCAGATTCAGAGTACAGGAACTGACCGGAGTTTGCTTCAGGACACCTATATAACTGATATCGTTTGTGTGGATGATGTGAATTATTATGTGGCGACATGGAAAGGGCTTTTCTCACTGAAGTTTGATTCGAAAGAACTGGTTGACTCTGCATGTCGCTTTGAGTATATGGAGCAGTCTTATCCTTTCAGGATGGAAGGGAAGATTACAGATTTGCTGTGGCACGAAGAACAGCAGATTTTGTGGATTGCCACTTTTGGAAGCGGTTCTTACTACATGCATTGCACAGCAAAAACATTTAATACTCTGGAACAGACATTCGATGCGGGTGTTGCGGGGATAGAAGAAGACCAGTGGGGACATATCTGGATTCTGACAGATAAAGGAAAGCTATGGCGAAGCACGTCAAGCGGGCTTTCGAAAAGAACGGTCTTTGTACCTTGGACGAAAGGATTGAAACAGAGCGAAATCTACCGGATGGATGAAGATAAGAATGGGCTTTTGTGGTTGGGAGATTCACATGGCGGGGTAGTCTGTATTAGTCCTACAACGGAGGAAGTAATGACCTTTACATTGGCTCCTGAGGGAACGACCGATTTCTCCGAGGCTGTTCATCAGTTCTGTGTGGACTCCAGGAACCGGTTGTGGATCATTACGACAAACGAACTGATACTTTTCGATTCTAAATCCGGGAAGTGTAGAATCGTTTCCGTGGAATATGAAGGCCGGAAAATAAAAGAGATAAATTCAATAGCGGAAGATAAAGATGGCGACATTTGGCTGGGGACAGGTGTAGGGCTGAAACGAATGGAAAACCAAGGTAATACGTTCAAACTGATTGGTGAATATGAACGGGATGCAGGCCTGGAGGTTGCTCCCGTCTATTCCATATATGTCAGTAGCTATAATCAGATCCTGGCTTCTTGTTCCGATAAGATTCTTCGTATTGACGGACGTGAAAAAGGGAAAATAGAGAATGTGTTTACTTTGCTCAACGGATTGAGCAGCAGTCATATATTCTGCATGGTAGACGATGAAAATGGAAATACTTGGGCAGGAAGTAATTCGGGGATTGTGACGATAAGAAATAATGAGTCCTTGCTTTATAATTATGCCTCGTTCGGATATTCCAATGAAGTTTGCCGTCTTCGTGACGGACGCCTGCTATGGGCCAGTTCGCTTGGCTTGACTTTTTTTGATCCGATGGCCATTAAGGCGGAACGGAACAAAAATGCTTTGAGGCTGGCAGAACTTTGGGTAAATGGAAGTGTTGCGTCCATCGGACAAGTGCTGAACGGACAGGTGGTGTTGAAAACAACTCCGGACTTGCAACGTAACTTTGTTTTTGGACCGGGAAATGATGACTTTACTTTCTATTTTTCCGATTTGGAATATGGTATCATGCAACATAAACAAGTTTACCGCCTGCTGCCTGATGAGGAGTGGAAAAATGGAGCGTTGGAAGATGGGATTTCCTTCAGGAAGCTCCCGGTAGGCAAGTATACGCTGCAAGTGAAACTTGTTTATCCAGATGCAAGTGAGAGTGAGCTGATAGAAATACCTATTCGGGTGAAAACATATTGGTGGAATACGCTTTGGGCGAAATCGGGATATCTGCTTCTTTTTGTCGGAGGAATGTATGCCGTATATTGTTATATAGAACATAAAGGTAGAAGGCGCGAAATGTATAAATCCCGGGAAATGGAATTGAGGGAAAATTTAAATCTTACAAAAATGGAACAAGAACAGAAGCAAGAGATAGAAGTTATGCGCAATCAGTTGCTAACGAAGTTTATGGAGGAGTTGCGAACGCCGTTGTCCTTGATTATTGCACCTTTAAAAGAGGTGGCGCAGGAGTCGGGGTTGCCTGCAGGGATTCTTTCGAAATTGCGGGTAGCCTATCGGAACTCGTTAGGAATGCTGGATGCATGCAATCAGTTGCTGGCTATTTATACTCAGGGATCGTTGACCGACAAGTTGAAAGTGGCCCCTTATTCTATTGAAAGATTGGTGGATGGGGTAGTGGTTGCTGTTGGCGAGCTGGTGCGGATTAATCAGTTTAACCTCAGGTACGATAAAAAAATAAAAAAGGATATGGAAATCTGGGCGGATAATAAGCGGATACGCTTTGTGCTGCATAACTTGCTTTCCAATGCTTTCAATCACGTGCGTTTTTCCGGTGATGTTTCTCTCTTGCTACAGGAGATGGTGCGCGATGGAGTGCGCTATTGTGTAATTGTTGTAGAGGACAACGGCAAAAATAGGGTGAAAGAAGCCTCTCAATTCATAAGTGAAGAAATAAAGTCGGATTTGACCGATCTTGAACTGGGATATGGAGTAATGGAAAAGATCATTCAGCTTCATCATGGGACGATTGTTATGAAGAGCCGGGAGGGAGAAGGTACTGAGGTGATCGTGGAACTTCCCATGGGGAAGGCAGCTTTGGAAAATGATCCGAATATTCTGTTCGTAGAACCGGAGCCACAGGAGGAATCGGAAGAAATACCTTCTGTGACGGAAGAACCCAGTCAAAATGTATCTGTACCTGATGAGGACGTGGTACAGGTAACTCCGGAAGCTGTCTCATTAGTCCAAAAAGAAAGAAAAACATTACTAATCGTTGAGGATCATAAAGATATCAGGCTATACCTGAAAGTTCTTTTCTACAAAGAATATGATTTGCTGTTGGCAACTAATGGGCAGGAGGGTGTCGATATAGCGGTCAAGGAACATCCCGACCTGATACTCTGCGATGTGATGATGCCTGTGAAAGACGGATTTGAGTGTTGCCGTGAACTGAAAGAAGGACTGGAGACCTGTCATATTCCATTCATCATGTTGACAGCTAAAGTGGAAGACGATGACATTATTCGGGGGTTGGAATTAGGTGCGGATGATTATATTCTGAAACCTTTCACTCCGGGTATTCTGAAAGCAAGGGTGCGCAACCTGATTAATGCCCGTGTAAACCTGAAGCAAATGTACACTAACTTGCTGATGACACCTGATGTTGCAGAAGGGGAGGCTGAATCTGAAGAGAAAGCAAAAATGGAAGACCCGTTTATCTGTTCGGTGGTGAAAATAATCGAAGAGAATATGGCTGAGGCCGATTTCAGTGTGAAGAAGTTGGCTTCGGAGTTGAATATGAGCCAGCCGACTTTATACCGCAAGGTGAAACAAAGTACGGACTTCACCATTATCGAGTTGATAAGAGGAGTGCGTATGCGTAAAGCAGCTACATTGCTCAAACAAAAGATATATGCTGTTCAGGAGGTGGTAGAGATGGTGGGGTATAATGATATTCCTACTTTTAGGAAGCATTTTGTGGATACATTCGGCACAACCCCTTCCACTTATCCGGATTCAGAGATTTCATAAGTACTTATCCTTTTTTAAAAAACCGCATGGAATATGACACTCTTTTCGTATCTTTGCCATTGAAGTAGGTTTTTAGGAATTGTAAATCTTTAAATTGTAAATAGAATTATGTTTTCCGGAATAGTAGAAGAATGCGCCACCCTGGTGGCATTGGTAAAAGAACAAGAGAACGTACACTTCACGTTCAAGTGCTCATTTGTAAATGAATTGAAGATAGACCAGAGTGTATCTCACAATGGTGTGTGCCTTACGGTAGTCAGCATGACGGAGGATTCCTATACGGTTACTGCCATGAAGGAAACATTGGAACGTTCTAATCTTGGGCTTCTGAAAGTCGGAGATTCAGTGAACGTAGAACGCAGCATGATGATGAACGGCCGTCTGGACGGGCATATTGTGCAGGGACATGTGGACCAGACTGCCACTTGTATGAGTGTGGAAGATGCTGAAGGAAGTTATTACTTCACCTTTCGGTATGCTTTCGATAAGGAAATGGCCAAGCGTGGATATATCACGGTGGACAAAGGTTCGGTAACCGTGAACGGGGTAAGCCTGACAGTGTGCAACCCGACAGACGATACTTTCCAGGTAGCTATTATTCCTTACACTTTCGAGCATACGAACTTCCACGATATCAAAGCAGGTAGTGTAGTGAATCTCGAATTTGATATTATTGGTAAGTATATCAGCCGGATGATACAGTTTAACTAATAGATATGGAAGATTTTCTGAAGTTAGTTGCTTCCCGGCAGAGTGACCGTGCTTATGATATGAGCCGTCCTGTTGAGCCTGAGAAGCTGGAACGGATATTGGAAGCTGCCCGTCTGGCACCTTCGGCTTGTAATGCGCAGCCGTGGAAGTTTGTTGTAATCAATGATCCGGAGCTTTCCGTCAAAGTTGGTAAGGCCACTGCCGGATTGGGAATGAATAAGTTCGCTAAAGATGCTCCTGTACACATTTTGGTGGTGGAGGAATCAATGAACGTAACTTCATTTCTGGGTGCAAAGATTAAAGACAAGTATTTCCCTTTAATAGATATTGGCATTGCCACTGCTCATATCACATTGGCTGCTGAGAGTGAAGGGTTGGGCTCTTGTATTCTCGGTTGGTTTGATGAGAAAGAAATCAAGAAGCTGACCGGTATTCCGTCTTCCAAGCGCTTGCTGTTGGTTATCACCATTGGCTATTCCGTGAAAGAGAAGCGGAAGAAATCAAGAAAGCCGAAAGAAAAGGTGGTTTCTTACAATAAATACTGATTCAGTGATAAAGGGTTAGTGATAA
>OHAJ01002360.1_pt1 | contig 12908 bp, 8 predicted proteins | sample 1577101 | NCBI WGS metagenome assembly OHAJ01 (sample SAMEA3541531, study PRJEB24748) | human gut metagenome | biome: human gut; feature: human-associated habitat; material: faeces | place: China | collected 2012
CGAACAGCCCCTCCTCGTTCGGTTCGGCGTCGTAAATCTCATCGTCGAGATAGACCGTGTAGCGCAGCTTCGCGGTGTAGCCGCTCAGGCTGCCGTCCCCGGCATAGACCGGCTCCGCCACATCACCGATGCTCCAGCGGATGGTCTTGCCGTCCTCGGAGACGCTCGCCGCGCCGCTTTCGGTCGTGGGCGTGCCGTTTACGACGAAGCCCCTGCCCATCTCGTCGACGACGTTCGCGTTCTTGCAGGCGGTCGTCATTGTGCCCGCGATGGTCACGAACACATCCTTCAGACCCGCCACGTCGTTTTCATTGCGCACGGCAAAGAACTTGCCCGTATCGCTCGCGCAGCCGCGCAGCACATGCTCGCCGTCCTCCCCCGCGCTCAGCGCCACGGAGTAGACCACCGCGCCGGACTTCTTCGCCGCGTTCACCGTCGGCTGATACATCGTCTCGTCGTAGTTCGTCCCGTCGCCGACCACCTTGTCGTTGACGCGCACATACGTCGGCGCGCCGTCGGAGAGAAGCACCATGCTCTTGATGTTCGCCCCGCTGCCGCGCATAATCAATATTTTGCACCATCTCATCAACATCACCTTTCTTTCCTCCCGGCAAACGGACCAGCAAGGGGGTACGGAAAGACTCTTCGTACATGAAACGCTTGTCAAACCAACCATGTTCTCCCATATAGAATCCCTGGTCGGAAGTATAGACAATCATCGTATTTTCCATCAATCCGTTCTCTTCCAAATACTTCAAAACACGCCCCACATTACGGTCTATGGAATGGATAACCCGCATATAATCATGCATATATTGCTGATATTTCCACTCAGCCAAAGCCTTACCCGTTAACTTATCCTGTTTGAATTTGGCAATGATAGGATCATAATGCTTGTCCCAAACAGCCTTCTGTTCCGGATTCAGAGCATTATACATATTTCTGCCCGCTTCTTCCAGTCCCGTTGTGGTATGGATCTCATTCTCCTTGTCCGCCATCTTCAGGTCATACACCAAATCCATATCCTTTATAATGCTCATTTCCTGCTTGGATGCAGGAATTCTGCCTTCATATTTATCATAGAAGTTCTCTGGCATCGGATAAGTTACATCATCATACAAGTCAAGGTCACAAAGATCAGGCATCCAGGTACGATGAGGCGCCTTATGATGAATAAAAAGACAGAATGGTTTACTCTTGTCCCGGATGCTGTCCATCCAATTTATTGCCAAATCTGTCACAATATTGGTAGCATAGCCTTCCCGTTGTACCCGTTCGCCATTTTTAATAAATTTCGGATTATAATAATCCCCTTGTCCTATCAGGATGTCCCAATAATTAAATCCGGTAGGTTCAGATACCAGATGCCATTTACCGATCATAGCAGTCTGATAGCCATTAGCCTGAAGCAGTTTCGGGAAAGTCTGCTGGTTACCGTCAAATGTGGTGGTATTATCCGTAAATCCATTGGCATGACTATGTTTACCGGTCAGCATACAGGCACGGCTGGGACCACTCAGGGAGTTTGCCACAAAACTATTTGTGAAACGGACCCCTTCATTGGCTATCCGGTCAATATTGGGTGTCTGCATATAACGTTGGTCATATGCACTGATAGTCTGAAAAGAATGGTCATCACACATGATATACACAATATTCATGCTTTTTTTCTCATTCCCGTCGCTCTCTTTCTTTACCTTGCAGGAAGGCAGCGATGACAACATCGCTGCTCCCGTCAAAGAATACAATACACTACTGGTTATTCTATTCATTTTTATATAACTTTGGATTCATTCATCACTTCCTTACCAACCGGGATTCTGTTCCCACATGCCATCCATTACATTAATCATACGCTCCTGGATAGGCAACAAATAATCCCGGTTCGGTTTAAACTGCCATCCATTCGGCATTGTAGAAGGAGGCACCGGTAATATGTAACGTTCAGCATCATCAGGGCTGCCTGTCAAAAACATATTATTTCCAGATGCCTGGTCATATTTCAACTCTGGCCCATATTGTTCCGGCAAGTTACTGCCTATAAACAAAGCACCATGTGCGCGGTTACCTATAATCAACTCCTCGGCAGCGGCCCAGCGCATGATATCAAATACCCGACGACCTTCCAATGCTTTTTCCACCCGGCGTTCGCGGCGTACAGCTTGGATATATTTATCCAGATTTCTAAACGGATACTCCGCAGAAGTATTATATTCACGGTCGAAATCAATATCCGGCATACCGGCACGCTCGCGCAAAGGATGCAATATCTCTATAATCTTGCCCGCATTAGCCGCCCCGTTCTTCTCGGCCAGCGCTTCCGCATAATTCAACAAAACATCAGCGTAACGGAACTGAATGGCAGGAGTAGAGCCTTTATATTCCGAGATATAATCTCCAGTATAATCTATCTGTACATGTTTCAACATCACATAACCGGTCATGTTCGTTCCAAACGCTGAACCATCGCCAGCCAACGAGGGGAAACCGACAACGTACGGATTACCAGCCCCAGCAGGTTGCATGCGCTGTCCAGGCAAGGCCACAGTCTGCGACAAACGGGGGTCTCGGACAGTAGGAAGCAACTCCGTAGGATAGACACGCTTGGCATCAAGAAGCTCTTTCCCAACCAAAGGCCGGCCGTCTATCGTCAAATAATCATCTACTAAAGATGCTGTAACCCCCACATTACCTCCACCTGTATTCAAATAACGAGTGACACTATTGCCCACCTGATCTCCATCATACATCTTAAACCAAAGAATTTCAGGATTAGCAGTCAGATCAGGAGTTTCAAAAATGCTCCTATAATCATTCTCCACATTTCCGGTATTATATATTTTCCATACTCCCCGTTGACGCACTTCTTCAGCAGCAGCGATAGACTGATCCAAATAGTTGTCTATCTTTGCCATTAACTCTGCCTCTCCAAGTTCCGTATCATAAAACTTTTCGGGTTTGTTTTTTTCCTTAGCATAATGCCATTTTTCCCATGTAGCCTCAAAGAGAGCGACTTCACTCTTCAACGCACGGGCTACATCCTTGTGCAGACGCATGGATGACGAATTATTCTGCTCCTTCATCAGTGAAATGGCCATATCCAAATCTGCCAAAATCTTATCGGCAATAAATGTACGGCTCTCGCGAGGCAACATCATTACTTCCAGATTTGGTTCTAGCGGGGTGTCTACCCATGCCAACCGACCATAGTCTGAAAACATGGAATAATAAAACCAAGCACGGAAATAATAGGCCTCACCCATCAGATGATTATACTCTACACTGCCTTTTTCCGGACAGTCACCGGCATTATTTATCAAAAAATTAATGTTACGAATATGTGTATAATTATCTAAAGCCACCGCATTGCTCAACGAAGTTAATCCCATCAGGCGCGAATTGACAGCAGCAGATGCCAAATTATCACTGTTAACATCATTACCGGCAATACCACCTCCACCACCAGCCATGAACCCTTGCGTACGGACACCAAATTCATAATAGCGGTCTATATAGTTTCTTATTTCGCCTGTACTGCGAAACGGTTCGGCCGTAGACAATACTCCCTCGGGCATTTTATCCAAATCATAGCAAGCCGTAAAACAGAATGCCAAAGCCAGCCCCAATAATATATTTCTTTTTTTCATAAGATATCAAAATTATAAATTAACAATAAAGCCTAAGGACAATACGCGGTTCATCGGATAGTTCTTTCCTCCCTCACTTGTATATGAGTTGGAACTAAAAATGGCTTCCGGATCAAACATACCTTTCAGTTTGGTAAATGTCAACAGATTCTCTCCGGAAAAGAACACCTGCACTTTCTGCAAGCCAGCTTTGTGTACCCATGCATTAGGCAGGTCATAGCTTAAAGTCAGATTCTTCAACCGGCAATAAGCTGCATTCTGCAAATACAAATCAGTACGCTGTATATTTTTATCCTGATAAGGAGCTACTCCACCCGCAGAATTAATATAAGGTTTCGGATAATAAGCTCCCGGATTGTCCGGTCTCCAATAATCCATATGTTCCTTGAAAACAGTAACTTGAGCATAAGGTCCAAATCCCCAGAAATATGCGCCACCGGCAACCCAGTCACGTTTGCCCACACCCTGGAACATAACACTCAGACTTAATCCTTTCCAACTGATATATCCATTGAAAGTGTACTGATAACGTGGAGTTGTATTACCAATTATAGTCTGGTCTCCCATATCACCATCCACCAGTCTATTGTCTCCCCTGTCAATGACTTTATTGCCATCCAGATCTATATACTTCACATCTCCCGGTTCCCACAGTTTTCCACTGATATAGCTTAAATCATACTCCGCGTTGTAAGCGTCAGCTTCTTCTTGTGTCTGAATCAGACCTTCGGCCCGATATCCCCATATTTCACCTACTTTACGGCCTGTATACCAGCTTCCGTAAGGATCATTCTTTTTAGCATTAGCATATTCCGTCACTTCGGAAACAGCATCTGAAACCGACCCTCCGACACTATAATCAATATCGTTACCTATTTTTCCACGATAATTCAAAGACAACTCCCAACCACGGTTACGCATACGGGCGTTATTAGCCTGTGGAGCTACCGCACCAAACATATCGGGAAACTCCAGCCCCGGTCCCAACATATCTTTTGTATCACGCTGGAATATATCTACGGTTCCGGTCAAAGCGTTTCCAAAGAAACCAAAATCCAATCCGATATTTTTGCTTTCCACCTTCTCCCAAGTAGTATTCGGGTCAATAACAGGAGCGGGATTGGTATAAATATGACGACCGTCGCTAAATATATATCCTCCCAAACCACCATTCAGTGACATATTGGAAGCAAAAGTATATAAACCGGCATCTGCCTGATTACCTAACAAACCATATGATACACGCAATTTCAAATTAGAAAGGAAATCGGCTGCCGGTTCCATAAATTTCTCCCGATAAATATTCCATCCCAAAGATGCGGAAGGGAAGAATCCCCAGCGGTTTCCTTTAGCAAAGCGAGAAGACCCATCATAACGGCCGTTCAATTCCAACAGATAGCGACCGTCGTAGTCATAATTGATACGCCCAAAAAAGCCTCGTGTAGCCCATCCGTTACGAGTATCCACTACCACTTTATCACCTGTACCCATACCCAAATTAGGGTTGTTTGTAGAATACAAGCCTGTAATAGAGTTCTTCATATAGCTATAATCATTATCCTCTTCTTGATACCCCCCCATTAATGTAAAGTTATGATGATCATTCAGAGTGAACTGGTAGTTTGTATAAAAATTGATAGTCTGATAACGGGTACGTCCATAAGTACGTGTAAACTTACCGTCTTCCACTACTCCCAATTCAGAACGCGCCACTTTGGTCATTGTCACCCCATCTTGCTCATAAATACTGGGAGCCACATTCAATGCTTCATACTCCAAGTTCATTTGCTTATAAGTATAATCAAAGAAAATAAACCAGTCTTTCAGCGGTTGCAATTCAAAACCTGCAGTGATATTAAAACGGTCACGTTGCGTATCTGTATACGTTCCACTCTGCAAATAAGGAATCATAGACAATTCCGTAAAATGTCCATTAGGGTCAATAACCGATACCGTAGGACGGAAACGTGCCAAACTATGATAAAATCCTTCACTCAAACCACCGTCAAGTCCAGTTTTCGGATCTTCATTATTAAAAGGAGTCCTATTATCCGAATGCATAAACTTAGTGTTGAATTTCAGTTTCAACCATTTAGTCAATTCTGAAGTGATATTGGCATTAACCGTATAGCGTGTATAGTCCATATCAGCATAGCGCAAAATACCGTCCTCATTATAATAGCCTCCGGAAACATAATATTGTGCTTTCTTGCTACCCCCGCTAAAACTGAGATTGTGGTTATGCTTAAAGCTATAATTTTTATAGTGCAGATCAAAATAATCCGTATTTCCCAATCCGCGTTCCGAGTTTTCGAATGCGGCATTCAATGATTCACCCGGTGCCAAATCTCCCCACGGGTCAATACTGGACGGATCTCTCATATATTGTTCCAAATCAGCTATTTTTTGCTCACTATACATACGGTTAGCAGCTCCTGTATTGCTGACACCGTCATTCCAAAACTTCACAAAGTCAAGTGAATTCACCATATCCGGCAGCACAGTTGGAGCACTCCATCCTAATGTACCTTGATAACTGGCACGCATCTTTCCTTCTTCACCTTGTTTAGTTGTCACCAGAATCACACCGTAAGCTGCACGTGCTCCATAAATAGCACAAGCCGCCGCGTCTTTTAATACAGAAATATTCTCGATGTCATTCGGGTTTACATCTGAAAGAGACATTTCCACACCATCTACCAATACATAAGGAGCAGAATTTCCAGACAAGTTGCCTTGACCACGCAAACTCAACGAACCGGTAGCACCAGGACGTCCCGATCCTCCATTGCTTACTGACAAACCCGGAACTAAACCTTGCAAACTCTGTGTTGCATCCACTACCGGACGATGTTCCAACGCATCTCCTTTCACAGAAGCGACATCTTTTTTTTGAGTACTCCTGACTGGGTTTGATGTAATTCAACTGCGGAGTTCTTCTCTATCTTGGTGCTCCGTAGTCTCGAAAAGCGGAGGAAAATTGAGAATGAACGGAGCGTTCTTTGGATCTTTTTCGATAAAAAAATGAAGAAGAAACACGCATCCGCTGTCTCATTTGGATGGCGGCAACGGCGCTTATCGGCCACGATTTCAAACCGGGTTTCTGGTTAAGTTTCGCCGCATTGCTGCCTGAGCGGGCGGCAATATGATGGCAAATGCGGCTGCGTTTCGTCCCCCAAAAGCGCCCACTCATGGGGCTGACAGGCAGCAGTTGAGCCGAAAAAACTCCCGATCAATGCCTCGAATGAACCAAAAGTCCCCATAAAAAAGAGGCGGGCGGCTATCTTCCGCCTCCGTCCAATCGCGTCCTGGCAGCCATTTTTTTATCAAATCCGCGAGCGTTATAAATGCACGGGTAAACAGATATGCATAAAATAGGGTTGACATCCATAAGGATGTATGATAAGCTGTGCTCAGATCAGATTATGATTCAGGAGCCGCACCAGGTCTGGTACACCTATGTGATGCGCGGGCTCGCCGTAGTAATCTTTGTGAATTGGAAAGCGCATCACGGACCCGGCATAAGTAATCTTCGTGAAAGTGTCGGTAAAAAAACGTATCTGTCCCGATCCACCCTCTGATAGCAGCCGGGATGCTGTAAATCTCCCGGAGAGACGTCTCACTCTGCGAAAGAGGCCGACAGAACCCTAACTGCCGTGGAAACGAAAAAGGGCTGCACACATAAGCAAGAAAAAAGTGTTGAGGGGAATCCTTGAACTGCACACACAAGCAGGCAAAAAAAGTGTATTGCCGATTGTTGCGTCTCTGAAAGGGACGAACAGGAGGCGGCCTCGGCTTCAACGCGGATGAGTAGATGAACTCTGCAAAAAAGAAAAATAGATTTTCAACAAATAGACAGACAGGAGACCGGAATGGGACGCAGAAACAAAACATATTCCAAGGATCTGCATCAGCAAGCCTATGACCGGCTGACAGGGATGCTGGCATTCGGCGAGAGCAAAAAAGAGGCAATGGCCACCGGCACGGCGAAGAATAAAATATTTTCTCACGCCACCTATAAAAACTACTGGAAGCACATCAAATATTTTTTGGGATACATCAAGGAGAAGCATCCTGAGTGCACCACCTTGAAGAATGCAAAGAAGTATGTCAACGAGTGGCTGCAGAGCAGAGTGGATCAGGGCCTCTCCGCATGGACGGTGCAGCTGGAGGCAAAGGCGCTGGGAAAGCTGTACGGGATCTCTCCGGATGACGAGGCATACTTTGACCCGCCGAAAAGAAACCGGCAGGATATTAAACGAAGCCGCGGAGACCGGGTGCGGGACAAACACTTCTCAAAGACGAACAATGATGAACTGATAAAATTTTGCCGCGGGACCGGCCTGCGGCGAAGAGAATTGCAGGAGCTGCGGGGAAAGGATCTGGTTTCCAGGGAGCAAATCGAAGCAGAGCTTGCCGAGCTGGAGAAGATTCCCGAGGCGCAGCAAGCGCCGAGCGTCGCGCGGCGTCTTGAGATCCTCCGGGACACGCAGCTGTTTCCGGAGGCGCAGTCCTTTATCCATGTTCGCAACGGCAAGGGCGGACGGGAGCGTCTCAGTCCGATCATTGGCAAGCACGCGGATCAGATCGTGGAGCGGATCGCGGACACGCCGGCAGAGGAAAAGGTCTGGCAGCACATCCACACCAGCGCCGACATCCACGGCTACCGGGCGGAGTATGCCACGGCCATCTACAAGGCCTATGCCAGGGCCATCGAGGACATCCCGTATGACAAGGTTAACCGCGGCACGGGGCGGCGTTACCAAAGCGAGGTATACACCTGTCGCAAGGATGAGGCCGGGAGAAAATTGGACAAGGCCGCCATGCTGGTTTGCAGCAAGGCGCTGGGCCATAACCGCATCAGCGTTGTGGCAGATAACTACATTCGGGGTCTGTAAAGGAGGCGCACCACCATGGCTAAATTTGCAAAGAAAACCACATTAGGGTATAAGCTAGTGGAGGGCGGACCGCACGAATCGGAGTGTACCCATGTGATTCTGACGTTAGGCGAGTATGACGGGCTGAAACGGGAGATCTCCAGCGCACAGCAGGCGGCAAGAAATGCAGAATACAATGCGGATAAAAAGATCAACCAGATACAGAGCGAAGCGCAGAGCAGAATAACGGATGCAGAGAAGAAAATCGCGAAAAATACAGCAGAATGGGAAAAGAAATTGGCGGCAGAACAGCAGGAAAGCGCTCTGCAGCGAGGGCTGAACGCCAATCTGCTGCGGATCACCAAAGAACGGGCCAATGCGGAGCGGGACCTGAAGCCGAAAAAAGAGCATACCGGGTATGTTGTGCTGACATCAGTGGAAAAGGAATCCCGCTATAAGGATTCGTATGGACACCCTCGGACGATTACATTGTGGGAAACGGCGATGGAGACGCCCTATACCGTGGATTTCGAGGCGGAGCAGGTCAGGAGCCTGCTGCAAGAACTGTTTCAAAAGGATGAGGATGAGAGATGGCCGATCTGCCGGATCGGCATCACCGAAAACTATCCGGGCGGATATACGGCTATGGTTAACGACAAGAAATGGTCCGAGGTCTATGAGAAGTACAACGTTATGCTGGAACGGTGGCTGAGGGCAAACTACAGGAGGGGTTACTGGGAGTTGGTCTTCCTGCATACAAAGCCCCTGTCCGTTGTTCCGCCGGATATGCGGGCGAGGCGGGGATGAGCATCCCCCCCCTTCCCTGTTTGCTGTGAGTCCTTGCGCTGAATACAGGAAAACAAAACAGGACCGCATATGCGGCCCTGTTTTGTTTGGAAGAGAAAGTATCTGTTAGTATTTTCTAGCGTAAGGAGTTTATGTTTGAGTTGAGAAAGGTTACAATAAGGTTGGTTATTTTTTTGAATGGTTTGTATTATATCCCAGCACAGGATTCTCATAATCGCCGCGGGCCTTTTTCTTTTCAACCCACTCCGACCAAACGCCGTTTGGATCATCAATTCCCACGGTGGCAGGATCAAACATAGGATTCAAACCGGCCTTACGCTGATTCTCATAGTCCTTCAGAATCTTGAATGCAATCGGAGCCAGAAGGACGATTGCAAGCAGATTGGTCCACGCCATCAGGCCGGCACCTGTATCACCCATAGACCAGACAACCTGTCCGTTTACAACACCGCCAAGGAAAATACCGGCAAGCAGTAGTGGGCGGCCAATCCAGGAAGTCCATTTTTTCTTGCCGCAGAGATACCTGAGACTGACATCCGCCTGATAACCATAAGCAATCAGAGTAGAAAACACGAACACACTGATGATAATTGCCATCAAATATCCTGCCCAGTGACCTCCAAGCGCGGATCTCATGGCTTCCTGCATATACAGCACACCGTATTCCACATTGGGAACCCCTTCTGTAATGAAGCCTGTTCCAGCGGCATCCGTGACATTGTAGGTGCCAGACAGGAGAATTGAAAACGCAGTGATGGAGCAGATGAGGATCGTATCGATGTAAACGGACAAGCTTTGGACCAGTCCCTGCTTTACAGGGTGTGCGCAGTCGGCCGCGGAAGAAACCACAGGGCCCATGCCGTCACCGGCATCGTTTGAATACAAGCCACGCTTAACGCCCCATTTGACCATGGAACCGAAAATAGCGCCATAGACAGAATTTTTGGTAAAAGCGGACTGGAACATGATTGCAATAACACTGGGTAGACGATCAATATGGATCACAAGAATAACAATGCCTACCAGCATATAAATTGCACACATGATCGGGGCCACAAACTCAGCGACCTTGCCAACGCGGGTCAGCCCGCCGCACACAACAGCGGCAACCAAAACTACCATAATGACAGCCCAAATAAGCTCAGAGGTTCCGAAAGCGTCAGCAAGGGCAGTTACTGCGGTTTTCGTCTGAAGTGCGGACATCATAAAGACGGGGCCAAGTAATGTGCAAAGCGCAAAGATAACACCAAGCGGTTTGCATTTCAAGCCACGCTCCATGTAATAAGCTGGCCCGCCACATCTTCCATTGGCATGCCTCCGCGACCGTAAAGGATCACTTCGTCACCCCGGTGTACATTTTTTCCCGTAATGTCAAACATGCACATATCCATGCAGATTCGTCCTATCTGCTGGCATTTTTGACCGTTGATAATTGCAAAAGCCCCTTTATTGCTCATGCTGCGCGGATAAGAATCCGCATAACCAGCTGTAACGACAGCAATCGTAGTGGGACTCAGTGTTTCCGCTGTGCAGCCGTAACTGATATGGGCACTGGCAGGAAGATCCTTTACCTGGGCTACACGAGCCTTCAGTGTCAACGCCGACTCCAGGGGAATAGTGGGATCCTTCACACCGGTTGGGTACAAGCCGTACATCATAACCCCCATGCGTACCATATCAAAGTGAGCTTCCGGATGGTAAATGATCCCAGCGCTGTTGGCTGCGTGACGTGTGATCTCCTTATCAAATCCAACAGCCTTCAACTCTGCCAATACTGCCTTATAATTGGACAGCTGCCACGCAGTAAACGCATCCTTTTCCGGCATGTCCGCAGCGGCAAAATGCGTAAAGATTCCTTTTATGCAAAGATGGGGCAACTCCGCAATCCGCTTGACAGCCTCCGCGGCCGCTTTATGGTTAGACTGTGCAAAAAGACCTGTGCGGGACATACCGGTGTCCAGTTTTACGTGAATGTCCACTGTCTGGCCAGTCTTCGCAGCTGCCGTGTTCAATTCTTCCGCATAAGATTCATCTATAACGCTCTGTGCCAGACCATGTGCAGCTAATTGTTGTGCATAGTTCGCCGGAGTCCACCCGAGGATCAGGATCGGCTTCTGAACACCGCTTTCCCGCAGAGCGATCCCTTCTGTCAGGCATGCCACCGCAAAAGCATCCGCACCGTGATCTTCCAGTACCTTCCCACAGACTGCTGCACCGTGGCCATGTGCATCTCCCTTGATGACACACATGACTTTTTTTTCGGTCAGTTTCTTCGCAATTGCAAGATTGTGAACAAAGGCATCCGTGTGGATTTCTGCCCATGCACGAATCGTGTCATTAGTCAAGCGGATCACACTCCTTCTTTAGCGTTCTGTATTATCTTACAGCATCTCGGCGGCTTCCATGGCCTGCTTCAGATCGGCAATGACATCCTCGGCGTCCTCGAGGCCGATACTGAAGCGGAAGAAGCCCTCCCGGTAAATGGGCGGATAGTGGGGTAGCTTATCGCTATTCTTATCGTAGTAGACGATCAGGCTCTCAACATCGCCCAGAGACACGGCATGGGTTACCAGATGCAGGGAGTCCAGGAACTTTTGGTGCTGCCTTTCGTCACCCTTGAGGTCAAAGGACATCATACCGGAATACTGACCGTGCATGAGCTTTTCAGCCAGCTCATGCTGGGGATGGCTCTTTAAGCCCGGATACCAGACGAAGCGGGTAGCGGGGCAGGTCTCCAGAAACTCTGCTACAGCCAGCGCTACGGCGCTGTGCTGCTTCATGCGCAGGGGAATGGTCGTGAGACCACGGGTCACCAGCCAGGCGTTGAAGGGACTGAGAATACCGCCGTAGTTCACCATGGCCAGCTCCTTGATCTTGTCAATCATCTCCGCACGGCCAAGAACGCAGCCGCCCAGAGAGTCACCGTGGCCATTGATGTACTTGGTCATGCTGTGGATCTCCAGGTCCGCACCATGGCTCAGGGGGCGGATGCAGATGGGACCAGCAAAGGTGGCGTCCACGCTCAACAGAGCGCCTGCCTTGTGGGCAATCTCTGCGATAGCGTCCAGGTCACTGATGCCGGTGGTGGGGTTACCTGGCGTTTCTACATGGATCAGTTTCGTGTTAGGCCGGATCGCCGCCCGGACTGCCTCCGTGTTGGTGGTGTCCAGCAGAGTGACCTCCACGCCGTACTTCTTTGGTAGATACTCGCGGAACAGCAGGTTGGTGGCGCTGTAGCACACTTCGGAGACGATGGCGTGGTCGCCGGAGTTCAGCGTAGTAGTGAATACAGAGGCCAGGGCCGCCACGCCGCTGGCGAACACCGCGGCGTCCTCAGCACCGGTGAGGGCGCAGAGCTTGTCCTGCAGGACCATTTGGTTAGGGTTGCGGTTGCGCTGATAAATATTGCTGTGGATGCCGCTCCAATCCACTGGAGTCCCGTCTGTGGGGATGCGGTAGTTGGAGGTCATGTAGATGGGCTCGTTGATGGCACCGAAGGTATCGTCCTTCCGGGAGCCGGCATGAACTGCTGTTGTCTGGATGTGCATATTTTTATCCATTTTCCATATCTCCTTTG
>OHAJ01002361.1_pt1 | contig 12900 bp, 11 predicted proteins | sample 1577101 | NCBI WGS metagenome assembly OHAJ01 (sample SAMEA3541531, study PRJEB24748) | human gut metagenome | biome: human gut; feature: human-associated habitat; material: faeces | place: China | collected 2012
CGCCTGTGACAAGAGTCAACATTGCGCAGCGATAAAAACGCCACGGCCTGCTTGAGCATCGGGTCACTGCCGCCCTCCTCGTCGGAGTCGGCAGAACTGCTGCCCTTCTTGCCGTCCTGGATGGCGTGTTTTTCCATGGCCTCAATCATGGCTTCGTCGTACTGGACGGTGGCGCTCTTCTTGATGAAGTCCAGCACACGGCTGATCTCCTCATCCCGCACAAAGGTACCCTGGATACGGGTGGGCTTGGGTGCGCCCACGGGCATGAAGAGCATATCGCCCATGCCCAGCAGCTTTTCGGCACCGGCACCGTCGAGGATGGTGCGGCTGTCCACCTGACTGGACACGGCGAAGGCGATGCGGCTGGGGATGTTGGCCTTGATGAGGCCGGTGATGACGTCCACGCTGGGGCGCTGGGTCGCCACAATGAGGTGCATACCGGCGGCGCGGGCCTTCTGGGCGATGCGGCAGATGGAGTCTTCGACATCCTTGCCGACGACCATCATCAGATCGGCCAGCTCGTCGATGATGATGGCGATATAGGGCATCTTCTCGAGGTTCGGGTCCGTTGCAGCCAGCTTATTGAAGGACTTGATGTCGCGGACGTTGTTCTCCGCGAAGAGGTGGTAGCGGCGCTCCATCTCCTGCACTGCGCCGCCCAGTGCGCCGGCCGCCTTGCGGGGCTCGGTGACGACGGGCATCAGCAGGTGGGGGATGCCGTTGTACTCAGCCAGCTCGACGACCTTGGGGTCGATGAGCAGGAGCTTGACGTCCTCGGGGCTGGAGCGGAACAGCAGGCTCATGATGATGCTGTTGACGCAGACCGATTTACCGCTGCCGGTGCTGCCCGCGATGAGCAGATGGGGCATCTTGCACAGGTCGGCCACCTGGGCCACACCGGCGATGTCCTTGCCCAGGATCATGGTCAGGGGCCCGCACCCCTTGCGGAATTCTTCCGACGAGGCCAGCTCCCTGAAGTTCACGATCTCCCGGTCATCATTGGGGATCTCGATACCCACGGTATCGGACCCGGGGATCGGGGCCTGGATGCGCACGGCAATGGCCTTGAGGGCCAGGGCCAGATCGTCGCTGAGATTGGCGATGCGGTTGACGCGGATACCGGGGGCCGGACGCACCTCGTACATGGTGACCACAGGCCCTGGCGTGATGCGGACAAGCTCGCTCTGGATATCGAAATCCTTCAGGCATTCCATCAAAGCTTTGCCGCGAGCTTCCAGATCCTCGCGTCGGACGCGGGGGGCATCTTTGGAAGGCAGGCTCAGCAGATCGAGGCTGGGCAAAGGAATGGGCGCACGAGGACGCTTTTCCTGTGCGGCAGGCGCCGTCGGCCGGGAAGCAGACGCCGCAGGAGCTGCGGGAGTCTCAGTTGCGGCCTTGGGGGCCACAGCCTTCTGCTTTGCAGGAGCCGCTCCGGCAGGGGCGGACGCGGCAGTCTCCTGTTCGCTGTCTTCCTGTGCCGGGGCATCTTCCGCAGCAGCCGCGTCGGCAGCAGGAGCGTCCTCACCGGCCGGGACGACGGAAGGCGTCTCGACGATGACCGGACGGGGAGCTGCCGGAGCAAAAAAGTCATCATCGTCATCAGGACCGGAGACAGGGGCGGCAACAGGCGCCTGCTCCGTGGCGTGAACGGCGGGTGCGGCGGGCTGGACAGCCTCATCGGGCTCCACAGGATAGATTTCCGGCATGGGATCCTTGGCCGGACGGATATTGCCCAGCTTGTCGCGCAGGGCCCGCCAGAAATCGGATCCCTTGCCCGGCTTTTTCTGCTTCAGCCCGGCGAGGATACGCTTGTGGAAAGGAAGGGAGGCAAGCTCCTGACCGTGGGTGACGATCTCGGGCTTGTGCTCTTCATCCTGTTTTTTCTGCAGGATGCGTTCCCGGATGCGGGCCACGCACAGCGCCCCCACAGAGACCCAGGAGAAATTGAAGGTCAGTTGCACGCCGACCAGAAAAATGAAGAACCAGACCAGCCCCGAGCCCCCGGGGCTCAGGTAATAGCTGGAATTGGAATGAAGGGTGCCGCCGATCATCCCGCCACCGGCGATATCACCAAGGGACAGATCCCATGCGGCCCCCACGACCAGCAGGCAGATAGTCAGCAAAAAAAGGCCGCACCAGCGCCACCAGCTGATGGTATACGCGGGGGAGACACAGGACGCGCCCAGGGCTCCGAAGACCAGAGGCCAGATATAGGCGCCTATGCCAAAAACATCATTGAGGAAGCCGGCAGTATAGGCACCAAAAAGTCCCGCCTGGTTGCTGACTTCGGCCTGTTTGCTGACCACATGGTTGAGGCTGGGGTCATTGGCGCTGAAAGTCACCACACTGAGCAACATCAACAGTGCCCAGAAAAGCAGGAAAAGCCCAAAAAGTTCGCGGCTGAACTTGCGTGCGTCCGTATGTCTACCCTCGCGTATCTTGCAAAAAGGCCTATTCGCGGCCCAGGTATTCCTTGGTACGGGTATCGACCTTGATGCGGTCACCTTCGTTCACGAAGATGGGCACCTGCACCACGATACCGGTCTCCAGCTTGGCGGGCTTGGTCACGTTGCTCACGGTGTCGCCCTTGGCGCCGGGTTCGGTCTCCACCACTTCGAGCACCAGGCTCAGGGGGATGTCGATATCCAGAGGATTGCCCTTGTACAGCAGCACGCGGCATTCCTGACCGTCCTTGAGGAAGCCTTCCTTGCCACCGGTGGTGGAGGTGGACACCTGGAGCTGTTCGTAGGTGGTCATATCCATGAAGATCAGCTCGTCGTCCTGACGATACAGGAACTGCATGTCGCGGGTCTCCATGTCGGGCTTGCCCACCTTTTCGCCGGAGCGGAAGGTGATGTCCTGGATGCGTCCCGTCAGGATGTTGCGCAGCTTGGTGCGGACCATGGCACCGCCCTTGCCGGGCTTGAAGTGCTGGAAGTCAACAATTTCGTAGGGGATGCCTTCCACCTCGATCTTGAGGCCCTTGCGAAAATCAGTCGTCGAATACATTCTTCCTCCTGCTGCCGTGCGCGTGGCCTCATTTCGGCCATTTGCAAAAAAAACGCGCTACGGCTAGTATACGCTTAGTGAATTGTGGATTATTGTGAAAATACCCCTTACTGTCAAGCTGTGCCTGAGGTCCACACCATGCCGACGCTTACCCTAGAAAGCACCGTCTACACCCTCCAGCAACTCCTGGATGTCCCCGAAGTGCAGGCACAGGCAGATTATAAGAAGACGGCTGAAAAAGATGTCAAGAGCTTCGTGCAGAACTGGGAATTCCCGTACGGCGTTGAGATGGCGACCAATAGCCTGGATGAGTCGATGGGCGAGGAGCTTTCCGCGTTGGGAATGGCGCTTGTCACAGCGATCTTTCTGATTTTCATTGTCATGGCGATCCAGTTTGCGGATGAGCGGCGCAATGTTGAGCTCGGTCATGCCCTTGTGCTTCGTGCGCTTTTCGACAAAGATCTCCTCCTGCGTAAAAAACTCGCGGATGCGCTCGCACGCACCCTCGGGCACGCCGTTGTCGTATTCCATTTCGAGCTGTGCGCGCAGGTTGACCATCTCTCGCACGGGGCGCGTCACGCAATAGCAGTCCAGCACGCGAAGGCCCGCGGGCATGCCGGTGTTCAGCGCCTCGGCCACGCCCTCGCCCGTGCTGTCTTCCACGCTTTCAAAATCGAGGATCTCGCAGTCGCTCGACTGCCCCACGGGCAGGGGCAGCACGATGGACAAAATGGGGTGCGGGTGGAAGCCGTTGGAGTGCTTGATAGAAAGGCCCGCGCGCGGGAACACACGCTGGAACGTGCGCATCACGTCAAGATGCGAAATGTAGGACGCCTGATGCTCCTTGACAAAAACCAGCCGCAATTTAGACATCGCATTTCCCTCCTACGAGGCGGTTCGCACCGCAGGCATTGCAGTGTGTGCGGCAGTCGGGCGTCGTGACGCCCTCGCAGGCGCGCTCCCACTCGCGCCAGAGGTAGCTCTCTGTGACGCCGCTGGAAATCATGCTCCACGGCATGATCTCATCGCGCGAACGGTCGCGGTTGGCGTAAAACGTCGGGTCAAGGCCGCACTCGTCGAAAGCGTCGAGCCAGCGCTGGAGGGAGAAATACTCCTCCCATGCGTCAAGCTTTGCACCTTTACGCCACGCTGTTTCCAGCACCTTCCCGAGACGGCGGTCGCCGCGGGCGAGGATGGCCTCGAGAAAGCTCGTGTCCGAGTCGTGCCAGTTGTAGGTAACGGTCTTCGTCTTGATCGCCTCGCGCAGGAGCTTGACGCGGCGCTCGTACTCTTCAATGGGGATCTGCGGCTCCCACTGGAACGCCGTGTGCGGCTTTGGCACAAACCACGAGGTCGACACCGTGATGCGCACGCCGCGCGTCTTGTTGAGTGCGCTTTCGCGCCAGGCGTGCATGACATGGGCCGCGATGTCGGCAATGCCGAGCACGTCCTCGTCCGTCTCGGTCGGAAGGCCGAGCATAAAGTAGAGCTTGACCGCGCTGTATCCGCCCGCAAACGCGCGGCGGCAGGATTCGAGCAGATCTTCCTCCGTCAGATTCTTGTTGATGGCGTCGCGCAGTCTCTGCGTGCCCGCTTCGGGTGCAAACGTGAGGCCGGTCTTTCTGCCCTTTTGCAGCCGCTCCATCAGCGCCATGGAGAAGTTATCCGCACGCAGCGACGGCAGCGCGAGCGTCACATGCCGCTGGGCACAGAAGTCCTCTAAGTCGTCGCACAGCTCGACAAGGTGCGGATAGTCGGACGTCGAGAGCGACGAGAGCGTCATATCCTGATAGCCCGAGTCCTCGACGGCTTCAACGGCGTAGCCGCGCAGCAGCTCCTCCGAGCGGTTGCGCACGGGACGGTAGACATACCCCGCCTGACAGAAGCGGCAGCCGCGGATGCAGCCGCGAAACAGTTCGAGCGACACACGGTCCTGCACGATCTCGGTCGAGGGAACGATGGTCTTGGTCGGATAGTAGGCCTTGTCCATGTCCCGCATGATGCGCTTTAGGACGACCTTGGGCGCACCCTCGTTTGCCGTGATGGACTTGACCGTGCCGTCGTCGTTGTAGGCAACGTCGTAAAGGCTCGGCACATAGACGCCCGGGATCTGCGCGGCGCACACGAGAAACTCGTGCTTGCTCCAGCCCTCTCGCCGCGCCTGACGGTGCAGCTCGATGAGCTCGACATCCATCTCCTCGCCCTCGCCGACAAGAGCAAGATCGATAAAATCCGCGATGGGTTCGCAGTTGTACATCGCCGTGCCGCCCGCGACAACGAGCGGTGTGAGCGCCGTGCGTTCGCTCGCGTGCAGCGGCACGCCTGCTAAGTCCAGCATGTCGACCATCGCGGGGAACGCCATCTCATAGCCAATGGAAAAGGCGATGATGTCAAAATCCTTGATCGGGTCAAACGATTCGAGCGCGTAGAGCGGGATGTTCGCATTTCGCATCTCCTGCTCCATGTCGCCCCAGGGGGCGAAGCAGCGCTCGCACCACACGCCCTCAATATTGTTCATCACACCGTACAGAATGCGCATGCCGAGGTTCGACATGCCGATCTCATACGTGTCGGGAAAGCAGAAGGCGACGCGCGTGTCGACCTCGCTCTTGTCCTTCATGATCGCGTTGAATTCCCCGCCGACATAGCGTGCGGGCTTCTGCACGCGGGGCAAAATGCGTTCCAATCTCTTATCCACAAAAGTTCTCCTCTGAAGTAAGCAAAAATAAAAAGCCGAAAATGGGCACAAACATCCATTTTCGGCTATTCTACACTTTTATTGCGCGACGCGCAAGTCTCAGTTCTTTGAGCGCGCTTAAAAGCAGTGCCAGTGCGGCAAAAATAACGAGCGCGCCGCCGCGCGTCTGCACATAGAGATACACTGCCCCGCCCAGCAGCGCGAGCGAACAGAGAACGCCCGCAAGCGCCGCGACCGCGTCGCCCACGAGCGGGCCAAACAACGCCGAGACCGCAAGATTCAGCGCGTGCGAGCCGTCGAGCGGCGGGATAGGCAGCAGGTTGAACGCGCAGAGCAGAATGTGCGCGCCAGCGAAGACGAAGCCCTCCACCCACACATAGTGCAGCGAAAACCACGCCGTCAGAACGCCGCAGACGAGGTTCATGCCGCAGCCCGCGAGCGTGACGACAAGCTCACGCCCGTAAGAGAGCCTTTGCGCTCCGCGCGCGTGCAGCACCGCGCCAAACGCGCTGAGACGCAGCCCCTCGATGGGCACGTGGAATGCCCGCAGTGCCAGAAAATGCCCGCACTCGTGCAGCGCGGCGGCCAGCAAAATCGAGAGCACGATCGTCAGCGGGCTCACGATGGCCGCGAGCAGAATGAGCAGCCAGAAGCTCCACGAAACGTGGAGCCCGCGTTCAGGGAACCGCATAGTAAACAGGGTTCAGATACTCTTCCCCGTCGTGCACCTCAAAGTGGAGGTGCGAGCCCGTGGCGTTGCCGGTCGAGCCAACTTTAGCGATCGCATCGCCCTTTTTGACACTCTGTCCCGCGCTCGCGGTGATGGCGCTACAATGGGCGTAGAGCGTTGAAAATCCGCCCTCGTGGTTGACCGTCACATAGTTGCCGAGGATATTGCTCTCCCCCACCGTGCCGACGGTGCCGTCGGCAAAGCAGGCGACGGAGGCGCCCTCCTCGCCCGCGATGTCCATGCCGTAATGGAAGCACTCGCCCGCGCCGTTCGGGTCGTCGCGCCAGCCGAACGGCGATGTCACCGTGCCGGACAGCGGCGTCGTGTACGAAAAGCCTAAAATGCGCTGCTCACCCACGGCGAGTGCGGGCAGCTCCCGCGCGCTCGTGAGGTCGGAGACGTCCTGCTCCGAGACCGTCATGCCGATCAGATTGCCCGAGACCTCCTGCGCCTTGCTCTCGCCGCCAAACACCGCGACATAGGCCTCCGACAGCGAATCGCCCCAGTCCTGCTCGCCGGATGCCGCACGCCCGACCGCGGAAAACGCCGAGATGAAGTCCGCGTCGCGCACCAGCCACTGCCCCAGCGTCCCGCGCAGCGCGCTTAAGTTCCCCGGCATCAGCAGCTTGAGGCCAATGAGCGCCACAAACAGCGCCCCGCAGACGATGAGCTGCACCCAAAGCCGCGGCACTCCCATTTCCTTGCCGCGAGACACGCGCGATGTGCGCGTTCGCGGCGCAACGCGCTTCCCGCTCCCGCTGTATGTTGTCCACTGCCGCCGCTTCTTCATGCCGCCCGCCTCCCGTCCATTTCTGCCATAGCCTATGTGGACGAGGAGAAAAAAATACCTCCGCCATGTAGCGGAGGTACTTGAGGCCATTTTATTCTTCCATTTTATATGCCGCGTAGACGTTTTTTCTTGTAAAGTCAGTTACCTTGCCAAACATGGCGTCCGGCAGTTTTGTGACGGCGTCCTCGGCCTTGGTGCTCGCGTCGATGAGACCGTTTTCGCGGCAGTAGGACATTGCGCCGTCGTAGGGGCCGGCCTTGCCGGTCTTTCGCAGCTGGGCGACACGGCGGGAGAGGGCCTCGTCGCGCGGCGCGAGCAGCATCGCGAGCTCGCCGACGGTCATTTTATCGTCGAGGCGCAGCTTGTTGTCCGTGAAGACGATGGCTCGCGTCTTTGCAAGCGCGACGAGCTTTTCAAACAGCGGATCGTCGCGCCCGACATCCGTAAACGGGCTCTCCTCCATCAGCTCGCCCACGCTGACAACGCGGTAGCCGTACTCCTTAAGAAGCGCGAGCTGCTTGCCCAGCGCGAACGCGACCGGCGTGCGCTTGGCCATGTTGTAGCCGTCCTTCTGGAAGATGATCTGTCCGCAGAAGAAGTCCGGGTCCTTTTCGAGCGCCTTGCGCATCGGCTCGACCATCGCGTCGATCTCCGCCTGAAGCGCCGCCTCAGGGTCCTCATGCGTCGAGGGCAGCCAGCCCGCGCCGTCGAACGACGCGGCCATATACTGGTACCCCATGCGCTCGTAGACGTCGTAACTCGTGAAGCCGCCCGCCATCTTGTCGACATAGTGCGGCGGGCGCGCGAGCGTGAGCGTATAGCCGTAGCACTCACGCATCAGCGTGTCGAGGCGCGTCAGGTCCGCGACCGCGGCGTCAAAGCCAGGCAGGTACTCGCGCGCGCCGTAGACAAACGGCTTTTTGCCGAAGATGATGTGGCGGTAGCCGTGGTTTGTGATCTGATGGCCCTCGTCGAGCATGCGGCGGATCAGGCGGTCGTTGTGCACGGCTCCGCCCTTGTCGTCGCAGTGGATATCGGGGTAGTGGTCGAATTTGACGCCGCCCCACGCCGCGCTGCCGAGCTTGCCCGCCTCGTCGGGGTAGTTCTCGCTCGTGTCGCCGATGACGTCGAAGCTGCCCTTTGCGCCGTACTGCGCGAGCGTGTCGAGCAGCACATCCGTCAGCGTTTTGCCCTCAAATCGGTCGGGCGATGCAGGAAGGCCCATCGGGCCGTCGTCAAACGTCATCGCGCAGATGCGCTCGCCCGTCTTCACGCGCTCGATGCGGCGCGTGTAGCCGACGTAGTGCTTTTCCGCGGGCGTGATGATCTTCTTGACGATCTTCTTTCCCTTTTTGCCGAGTTTAACGATCCATGACATGCCATCCATCCTCCCTGGTGGTAAAGTCCTGCAAGGCGCATTTTACGGTAAAGAGCATTCCATTTACTCGCCTTTTTACGCCTGCGTTTGTCTTCTCTCTTTTGGTCTTCTGGCTTCTCGCTACGCACATTGCACGGCCACGGCGGCCTTCGACCTGCTTCGCGCCCCGCAGGAGCGCTGCCTTGACGGCGGAAAGCGACAGCTCGTCCGCTTCCAGCACCGTCACGCCGCCGCCGACCTCTTCTGGCACATGTGCGTCGCTGCCCGCAGTGACGGGCTTTTTCCATTTTTGCGCCAGCTCGCGCGCCATGGCGTTGGCGCTTTTGTTCTTGCGGTCGGCACGGCTGTTCCAGATCTCGACGCCGTCAAGCCGGCTCATCACATCGTCGAGCCGGTTCGCGTCTGTGCTGTGCTCAAAGGGATGCGCGATGACCGCCAGCCCGCCCTGTGCGTGAATGGCCGTGACCGACTCGGAAAACTTCCTCGTTTCGATGGGTTCTCTCACAAAGAGACCCAGCAGATGCCCGCGCTCGGTCGAAACCTCGGTCGCGGGGATGACGAGAAAATCGTCGAATTCCGGAACCTCGTCCAGCACGCGGTCGTGGTCGCAGATGGCGACACCGTTCAGCCCGCGCTCGCGCGCAAGCGCAACGATCTCGCTCAGGCTCATGCAGCCGTCGAACGACCGCTCGGAATGAATGTGCAGATCGAGCCGCAGCTCCATGATCCTCTCCCCCTTCTCAGCGCTCAAACAGGCTCTTTTTAAGGTATGCGCGCATGACCTTGCCATCGCCCTTGGCGCTCAAGGCCTCTTTCGCCGTGAAGAAATCGCCGAGACCGCGCAGGCCCTCCTTGACGCGGCCCGCCTTCAGATAGCTCAGTGCAGCGACCGTGTCGTTGAGGAAAAAGCGCATTTTTACACCCGTCCGGTAGTCCTTCGCCATGTAGGTGACTTGCCCGCCCTGCGCGGCCTGCGCGTAGTGCGCGACGATGGGACTCTGCGCCGCCTCCGTCATCGGGAAACTGCCCCACACGCGGGGGTTGACTTCCAAAATACAATCCCCTTTGAACTCAACCATGGCAAGGCCTGTAAAGTGAAACGACTTGAGCAGTTCGTAAGCCGCGTCGATCATCTTTTCATCATAAAAGCTCTCGCAGCAGGTCGACGGCCCACCTGTGATCGGATACTCGCGCACGCGGCGGTGGCACAGCGCGCCGAGCAGCTTGCTCTCGCGGCCGAGCAACAGGCTCACGCCCGCGCCCGCGCCCGTGATCTTCTGCTGCACGATGGGGCTCGGGTCGTAGCGCTGCATCTTTTCCATGATGGCGTCGAATTCCGCCTCGTTGTTCGCCACGGCGTAGCGGTCGGCAGCCTTGAGACCGAACTTTTCTCCGCAGTGCGGCTTGACGACGACGGGATAGCTCTCCGGCGTGCCGTCGTACTCGCGCGGCACAGGAATGCCAAGCTCCAGCGCGCGCTGATGCACGCTCTCCTTGTCGTTGAGCGCGTCGAGCGTCTCCTTCGGCGCGATGAGGAAGTTCGCCAGCGCGGCAAACTCCTCCCGACGGGCGGCGACGGTGTTGAGCGTCACCGCGCCGACGCAAAATAGCACCGGATGCTCATACTCTTTGAGTACGCTCAGCAGCTTTTCGGCGTAATCCGCATCCGCGCACGCGCCGTCGATCCAGCGGAAATCATCGCAGGACTTCGACACCGACACTGCGGGTGCGCTCTTGACGTCCGCCCTTGTCTGCGTCACAACCACGCGGTAGCCCGCGCGGTGCAGCGCGCGCACCGCCGCGATGGACGAGCGGTATTTTCCGTCCGTCACAAGCGCTGTTTTCATCTTATCATCACCGCCGTTTTTCTTTTGATCTGCCTGCCATGATACCAAACTCCCCCGCAAATTGCAAGAGCGCGCGATCCATCGCCTGTATTTCATAAAATACAGTTTATCATTGAAAAAAGCGATGAAACGCCTTGCTTTTTTCGTCCTCTCATATTATTCTTTTCAAAGTAGAACGACATTCCGGAGGAAACCCGTCTTATGAACGATATCAGCCTCAAGCAGCTTGAAATTTTTGTCGCCGTTGTGGAATACGGCGGCTTCACCCGTGCGGCGGAGGAGCTGTTCTTCAACCAGTCCACCGTGAGCGCGCACATTTCGCTTTTGGAGCAGGCGCTCGGCAAGGAGCTGTTCGTGCGCTCCAACCGCCGCCATGTTCGCTTGACGAAGGAGGGCGAACAGGTCTACCCCATCGCAAGGCGCATTCTGAATGACTGCGCCGCGCTGCGCACGCTGTTTTCCGACGCGGACAGCGCCCCCGTGGTCGCGCTCGGCGCGTCCACCGTGCCGGGGCAGTATCTGGTGCCGGGCTACCTCGCTGCGTTTTTGAAGCGCGAGCCGGAGTTCCGCTACTCTCTGCGCCGCGGCGACAGCGAGCAGGTGCACCGGATGCTTAAATCCGGCCAGATCGCCGTCGGCTTTGTCGGCGCGGTCAGTGAGCCGGAAAATGTCGACTACTTCCCTCTCTACGACGACAGGCTCGTGATCGCCGCGCCGAACAACGAGCACTACCGCGCGTTCAGAGAGCGCGGCGTCTACGGCCGCGAGCTGCTGCTCGAAGAGCCGTTCGTCTCGCGCGAAGAGGGCTCCGGCACGGACACGAGCCTGCAAAACTATCTGCGCACGCTCGGCCTCTCCCACGATATGCTGCATGTCGTGGCGCGCGTGGACGATCCCGAGGCCATCAAGCAGATGGTCTCCGGCGGCGTGGGCGTTGCCGTGCTCTCGGCGCTCGCCGTGGAGCAGGAGGTCCAAAACGGCACGCTGCTCGCCTTCGAGATGGACAAAAGCGCGCTCAAGCGCACGATCTATCTCATCACGCTCAAATCGCAGCAGCTCTCCCGCATGGAGCAAAAGCTCGTCGACTTTTTGAAAAGCCCGCACCGCAGGAAGCGCGCCGAAGCCCAGAACTAAGTCAAAAAAAGGCACGGCAAAAGCCGTGCCTTTCATTTTGTCTTTTACTTCTTCAAAAAGCCGAACAGGCCGTGCTTTTCATACGGCTTGCTCGTCATGGAGACGAAGTCGTAGCCGGTCTTGGTGATGGTCTCGCGCAGCTTCGCCTCGTCGATGGGCTCTTCGCTGATGATGTCCGCTTCGCCCTTGGAGTGGGAGGCAGAGACTTTCTTCACGGAGAACGCGTTGCGGATGGCGTCGTTGATGTGCGATTCGCACATGCCGCACATCATGCCGTCGATTTTAAGCGTTGTTTGATACATGATGCAGACCCTCTGTTATTGCTGATGGTGGCAGCAGCCCGCATTTGCGCAGTGCGCGCAGCCCGCGCCGCAGGAACTTTTTCCCTGTTTCTTCTGCCGGATCAGATAGCGCACGATTGCGATAACAATGACAAGCAGAACGGCTGAAATAAGGATCGTTCCAAGATTTTGTGCGATCCATGCAAACATGAGAACCACTCCTTTACTCGCTGTTTGCCGGGAGCAAGACCGCATATCCCATGCGGTCTTGCTCCGTGAAAAATTGATTACTTGATCTTCGTGGTCAGCTTGGTAGCTTCCTTATAGGGCTTGACAAGCATATAAACGATGACTGCGAGCAGGGCTGCGCCGACGATCACGCCGAGGACATTGCCGCTGCCGGTGAGCAGAGCGCCGAACTGGTTGACCATGAGGGCAATTGCATACGCGAAGCCGCACTGATAGCCGATTGCGAACCAGGTCCACTTCTGGCTGTTCATCTCGCGCTTGATGGCGCCGATGGCCGCGAAGCACGGAGCGCACAGAAGGTTGAAGACCAGGAAGCCGACATATCTCCGGTTCCGATGACCATGCCCCATTCCTGGTTAGCAATATCCATCAGCACCTGGGTACGCTCTCTTGCCTGTGAATTCTCATAGGTCACATCGTGATTCTCCGGATCATGGCCGATATCTGAAAAATGCTGTTCTACTGCTTTATTAATACGTATTTCTCTTAAACTTGCTCCAAGCTTCTTTGTGAGCGTTACCGCATTCGAATAGGTTCTGTCCGTTGTCCCGAAACAAGGCATCGTCACACAGACAATATTCTCTCTTGGAATATTCAGCATATCAAATGCCCGCGCTGTCACTAATACCGCAAGTGTTGAATCGAGACCTCCGCTGATTCCGACAACCGCAGACTGGCAATGTGTATGCGCAAGACGCTTTTTCAGTCCCATTGCCTGAATCGTAAGGATCTCATCACATCGTCTTTCTCTGTCTGCTTTATTTGAAGGAATAAATGGTGTTCG
>OHAJ01002362.1_pt1 | contig 12895 bp, 9 predicted proteins | sample 1577101 | NCBI WGS metagenome assembly OHAJ01 (sample SAMEA3541531, study PRJEB24748) | human gut metagenome | biome: human gut; feature: human-associated habitat; material: faeces | place: China | collected 2012
TTCCGGAGGTATGCATTTTCTTTGAAAATCATCTGATGCGTGGTAATCGTACCACCAAAATCAATGCAGAAAACTTTAATGCTTTTCGCTCTTTCAATTACCCGCCTTTGGCACGAGTTGGCATACACATTAAATACGAGCCCAACCTCATTCGTAAACCAGACCCTACGAAGCCGTTAAAGCCGCATTACTTATTTGATAACAATGTGGTTATTTTAACCCTTTTCCCTGGTATTCAAGAGAGTATTGTAACTTCACTCCTTCATGTTCCCGGATTAAAAGCTGTGGTAATGAAAACTTTCGGTTCAGGAAATGCACCGCAAAAAGAATGGTTTATCCGTCAATTAAAGGAGGCTACTGAACGAGGCATTATCATTGTCAACATCACCCAATGTGCTTCCGGAGCAGTCGAAATGGGACGTTACGAAACCGGAATGCATCTCTTGGAAGCAGGTGTTATCAGCGGATACGACAGTACCCCTGAATGTGCTATAACAAAACTAATGTTTCTATTAGGACACGGACTGCCCAACAAAGATATACGATACAAAATGAACTCCTGTTTAATAGGAGAAATCACCAAGTCTTAAGACACCCATTCGATTATTATAATCCTTTGATTCTCAAATCTGATATATCTGTAGATTTGAAAATCAAGGGATTTCTTATCATATAAAAAGTCTTAATCGCACCTACTAGAGCTAAAATAGAACCGAAACGGAAATTCAATTGTTTTTCCTACATAAAATAACAGAAAATACAGCCTAAATATAAGACATGCGGCTATTTTTGCATTAGATTTTGGTTACAAACAATCAAGCAATATTAATTATGATGAAAAAAACAATTCATTTCATGCCAATCATTGCAATAGCAATGGGAGGTATCCTGTTTAGTTGTGTTGACTCGGGAAAGGATTTGTATGATCCCTCCTACGAAACGTCCAACCCAATGGGAGACGGTTTTGCTGCTCCTGATGGTTTTGATTGGAGCACAATCAAAACAGAAAATGTCACAGTCGAAGTTAAAGATGAAGAAGGAGGGTTATATTCCTACTTAGTAGAAATATATACAGAAGATCCTCTTACTAATGAAAACGCATCTGTACTGGCTACAAGGACAGCAAATAAAGAGAATAACTTTAAAGCTACAGCTGCTATCACTCTGCTACCTACGCAAAAAGGTATTTATATAAAGCAGACTGATCCCAGAGGACGTGTAGAGGTATATCTGTTTGATGTGCCAGAAGATAATGACAACTTTACCTGTAAACTCTACTATCAAGAATCTGCTGTTCAAAACAGAGTGTTAATGAGCCGTACCGCTACCACAAGAGCTGTTTCACCCGAGAAACCAGTTTATACTTCCATACCAAGTGAAGCAAAAGAAATTACAGAAATGCAAGGAACAACTTTACTGCGTGACGCTTCCTATAAAATTACCTCTGACTATAACGGTACATTCAAATTTGACGGATATGACGGTGAGATTAAAACCAAAGTTTACGTTGATGCAACATGGACAATTCCGACTACATTCCAGTTCCAGAATGGTATTGAAATCATTGTTATGGACAATGCTAAAATAAAAGCATCCGGAGTGATGACTTTTATAAGAAACTCCATGCTGACTGTCATGGATGAAGGAAACGTTGAAGCCGAAAATATATCATTTACTAACGGAGCACCTGCGGCATTAAGAAACTGGGGTAATGTATCAGTTACAAACACTATGACATTACATTCGGGATCTACACTCTACAACGGAGGTACTATAACAAGCAAGGACATAGCAATTAATTCAAATACCCAAATTATCAACGACAATAAGATTGAACTTGAAGGAGAGTTTAACCTTCCGTCTAATTTCTCATTAGAAAATAACGGAGAGATTTATGGAAAAAAAATGATTGCAAACTCAGATGCTGTTATCACAAACAAAAATATAATCATTTTTGAGACGATCAGTTTCACTAATTCTACCGTCAACAATAGTTGTAGTATGGAAGCCACTATTTCCTTCTACGCAAACGGAATTAAGTTAAACTTAACCCAAGGATATATCAAGGCACCTAAAATGGAGTTCCAAAACGGAGTTGTTAACTTGAATAACGGCTCTATGCTGGAAGCAACTACAAGACTGGATATACCTCCTGGTTATGCTACGTTCTATGGAAAAGGTGAAAACACCTCTATGATAAAATCTCCCATTATAGCCGGTCAAGGATTTACTTATGACGGCAATTTGGCTATTGAATCAGATAATCATGTAGAGAAAAGTCCACATTGGACTAATTTTCATGTACAGAACGGCGCATATATTACAAAAATAGGAGAATCCAAAGTAACTATCGAAGTTTGTACAGGAACAAAGAACGAAGGAAATAAGGGAGAAGAACCAGAGGAACCTAAATTCCCGATCATAGTGGATGATACACATAATTATGCATATTTATTTGAAGATCAATGGCCATTATATGGAGACTATGATATGAATGATTTAGTCATGATTATCAAAGAAAGAACGATTTCTCTCAATAAGAATAATAAAGTGGAAGAATTCAAATTAAGCATCGATTTAGCCGCTACCGGAGCTACTAAAAGTATTGGAGCTGCTATCATGTTGGACGGTGTTCCTGCCAGCGCAATTATGCAACCTGTTGAATTTAGTGACAACTCTCTTATCAAAAGCTTCAACCTGAACAGTAATAAGATTGAGAACGGACAAGATTATGCAGTTATTCCGTTATTCGACGATGCGCACAAAGCATTGGGAAGAGATCGGTATGAACAAATTAACACCTTTGCCAATCATTCAAACAATACGAATGTTAAGAACATCAGTTTCACCATAAAACTCAGCAATCCGATTTCTCCGGATGAATTAAACATCAACAAACTGAATGTTTTCATTTTTGTGGAAGGAAATAGAAATAATCGTAAAGAAATTCATGTTATCGGCTATCAACCAACCAAACTAGCTAATACTGATTTATTTGGAGGAAATAATGATAATAGTTCTGTTTCCGGTAAGAAATATTACATCAGTAAAGACAATCTGGCATGGGGAATCATGGTCCCTACTGACTTCAAGTGGGCTTTAGAGTATGTAAATATAAAAACTGTTTATTCCTTGTTTACAGATTGGGTAACTAGCGGTGGTGTTAAGAATCAGGAATGGTGGAAAACATTCGATTCATCTAAAGTGTACAAATAACAACCAAATATTTATTGATAACACGGATTTCATCAATATGAAATCCGTGTTTTTCTATTAGAACATCGCACTGAGAAATTTATTAGATAAAATAAATATATATCACGAATTTTACTTGTCAATATTGAGAGATTATTCTAAAATAATATCTATATTTGCAAACTGTCATAAATAATCTGTGACAGTAAGCTAATCTATAAATCAATAACAAAGCAAGCGATAGAAAGGTCTATTCGTATGAAGAAAAAAATATTACTAGTCGATGATAAAGCGACTATTGGAAAAGTTGCCGGTATATACCTAGGTAAGGATTATGATTTTACCTATTTGGAAGATCCCATTAAAGCAATAGAATGGCTGAATGAAGGTAACGTACCTGATCTTATCATTTCAGACATCCGTATGCCATTAATGACAGGTGACGAATTTCTAAGATATATGAAAAATAACGAGTTATTCAAGTCAATACCTATCGTTATGTTATCTAGTGAAGAAAGTACAACCGAAAGAATCAGATTGCTGGAAGAAGGAGCGGAAGATTATATTTTAAAGCCATTCAATCCACTAGAACTCAAAATTCGAATCAAAAAGATTATCGATTAACACCAGATCCTCTATATGCAATATTTTGTTTACATAGGCAAAGATAGCAAGACTATAAACCTATTCTCTAAACTTAGCATAGGGGTATTTTATGCAGCATCTAATTGTAATCAAGCAATTAAGGTACTAGACAAGATACGGGAAAAATACGATACAGCTCTGTTTTTCGAACAGATAAATCTATCCCAAGATATTGCAAATATTCATTATATGCGCAAAAAGTACCCGGGACTTTATATGGTACTCGTCATTGATTCTTTATCTAAAGAAGAAGCCCCAGAATATCTCAAAGCCGGTATAAATAATACCATTAAATACGAAACGAATCCGGAATCCTTGCAGGCTCTGTCAACCTTCCTGAAACATAGAAAAGATCAAAAGATACAGGCACTTCAACTCAAGACACAAAACTTGAATGCTTTCCGCCTACCTTTATGGAAAAGAGCTTTTGATATCGTCTTTTCAGGAATGGCATTGTTATGTCTTTCCCCACTTCTCATACTCACAGCACTGGCTATTCGCCTAGAAAGCAAAGGTCCTATTATTTACAAATCCAAACGTGTAGGAAGCAATTATCTGATTTTTGATTTTCTCAAATTTCGGTCCATGTATACCGATGCCGACAAACATTTGAAGGATTTCAATACGCTCAACCAGTATCAGCAAGAGGAAGAACAAGAAGAAGATATTTGGGGAGAAGAGCAAGAGACCGAAGAAATTCAAAAAGTGGACGAAGAAGAAATTCTCCTGATATCTGATGATTTCGTTATTTCCGAAGAAGATTATATTCACAAAAAATCGAAAGAGAAAAGTAATGCTTTTGTCAAGTTGGAAAATGATCCTAGAATAACGAAGATAGGGCGCTTCATTCGTAAATATAGTATTGACGAATTACCACAGCTTATTAATATCTTAAAAGGAGATATGTCCATAGTAGGTAATCGCCCTCTCCCACTCTACGAAGCCGAATTACTAACTAGTGATGAACATATCGACCGCTTTATGGGACCGGCAGGACTTACCGGGCTATGGCAAGTAGAAAAAAGAGGTGAAGCCGGCAAGTTATCTGCGGAAGAACGTAAACAGTTGGATATCAAGTATGCAAAGACATTCTCTTTCTGGTTGGACATCAAAATTATTCTGAAAACAGTTACTGCATTTATTCAAAAAGAGAACGTATAACCTTTTACAGACGATGAGCACCTACATTTACATAATAGATGACCTGGTATTCTTCTTCGTGGGGATTGTTATTCTATACCTCTTTGTATTGGCAGTTGCATCGCACTTCAAGCGCATTGTCTATCCAAAAGCTGAAAAGAAATACCATTGTGCTATCCTCGTTCCGGAAGAAAGTCCGCTTCCCGTAATCTATCGTGAAGAATCTTACGAATTCTTCACATACAATGATTTGCATCAAGGAATCAATACTCTTGACAGAGAACACTATCAACTGATCCTTATCTTATCAGACACAGCCATTTCTCTGTCTCCACTCTTTCTGGAGAAAATCTACAATGCGTATGATGCCGGAATACAAGCCATTCAATTACACACAGTTATTGAAAATCGCAAAGGTTTCTGTAATCGTTTCCGTGCTATATGCAAAGAAATAAAGAACAGCCTTTTCAGAGCTGGAAATACACAATTCGGACTGTCGTCTAACTTATCCGGAACCAATATGGCTATCGACTTGGAATGGTTGCAAAACAATCTGAGAAGCTCTAAAACCAATATCGAACGGAAGTTATTTCGGAAGAATGTATATATTGACTACCTTCCGGATGCTATTGTATACTGTCAATCAAGTCCGGTTCACCCATATAGGAGACGCCTCCGAAAGACAGCCTCTTATTTCTTCCCTTCGCTTTTGGAAGGAAACTGGAATTTCTGTAACCGAATAGTACAGCATCTAATACCTTCTCCGCTAAAAATGTGTATCTTCGTCAGTGTATGGACATTGCTGATTACAGGATATAACTGGGCATTATCTATCGGCTGGTGGCTTATACTCTTCGGCCTACTAGTTACTTATAGTCTGGCTATTCCGGACTATTTGGTGGAAGACAAAAAGAAAAAACATTCAATATGGAGAAAAAGACATTTAAGCAACGAATTAAAGAAAAACCCAGTTTAAAGCAAGCAGTGTATCGGCTTATTATGCATCCTGTCAAAACTCGTCCAAACTGGTGGATACGCCTCTTTGATTTCATCTACCTGAAACGCGGAAAAGGCTCTGTGATCTATCGGAGTGTACGCAAAGATCTTCCTCCTTTCAACCATTTCTTTTTAGGAAAATATTCTGTGGTTGAAGATTTCTCCTGCCTTAATAATGCAGTTGGTGATTTGACTATCGGAGATTATACCCGTGTCGGATTAAGAAATACGATTATAGGTCCGGTCAATATCGGCAATCACGTTAATCTAGCCCAAAATGTGACCGTAACAGGACTCAATCATAATTATCAGGATGTGAAAAAGATGATCGACGAACAAGGGGTCAACACACAGCCCGTTGTTATTGAAGATGACGTATGGGTAGGCGCTAACTCAGTTATTCTTCCAGGAGTAACTTTAGGGAAGCACTGTGTAGTAGCTGCCGGAAGCGTAGTCAGCCATTCCGTACCTTCCTATTCTATATGTGCCGGATGTCCTGCAAAAGTTATCAAAACCTATGATTTTGAAACAAAAGAATGGAAAAAGGTGGAAAAAACAGTATCCGGTAATTATAAATAGTGAGAATAGCTACGCAATATACCTCATAAAGGTGATTGTGACACCCACTGAAACGCTTTATCTTTGCAGTATCAGAATTGAATTAATTAGTCATAATTTTATTACGTAGCCACATTTAAGTAAAAATGAAATAGAGTCCCGCCGAAGCGATTTCGTCGGGATTTTGTTTTTGTTTTAAGCACAGATTACACAGACTTTAGGTTTTATTAATCAGGAAACATAACTCCGTTAATCTGTTCCCAAAATAAAAAAACGAGCTAATTCCTTCTATGGAACCACTCGCCTCGCATCAGAAAAGCCTTTGAGGGCTTTTCTTCTCATTACCTCTTTTTTCCTGAAAACTAATCTTCTTTTTACCTAAAAACGTGTTACCTATCGTTATCCTTTTACCTTCTATTAAAACTTTTCCTATTGAACTAAAACCATTAATACCTTAAATTGTCAAATCTAATACCTTTAACCTTTTTCTTTTACCTTATAAACTAACAGTTTCTCAACTGCACTGCAAAGGTACGAAATATTTTCGTGTACGCAAACGGTTTTGTGTTTTATAACACTTTCAGTAGTTACAAATCTTTCACATCGCTAAGCGTAACCAGCTTATTTACAATAGCATAGATAGTCAGACCAGCTGCACTGTGTATTTGCAATTTTTTGCTAATATTCCTCCGGTGAGTAATCACTGTATGAATCGATAAAAACAATTTTTCCGCAATTTCTTTATTAGTCATACCTTTTACCACACAGATCACAATCTCTTTCTCCCGTTGGCTAAGTGCGTCCTGACTATCCACTTCATCCTCTTCCGAAGACATATCCAACAAACCGGCAATTTTCTTGGAAAGAGTTTCCAGATCATCGAATATGGAGATCGACTCGTCATACTTACTTAGCAATGAAGCATCCACAAAAGAAGTGACCAATGCTATCAAACGTATCTTTTTGCCAGATACTTCTTCCCGGAACTTATTTACGTCAAAATAATCGCCAAAAGTCGGATTTACAATCAACATTTCAGGGCATTGTGTCCGCAAGCAATCATGCAAAGCCTCAGCAGAAAGTAACTCTATTGGCTGCACCTTTGCATTAGGAAGACGTTTCAATGCCGCAGTCAGTCCTCCACGAATAATCACAGAAGTTTCTGCAATGGCTATTCGAATAACTTCGTTATTTTTCATTTTCTCTTATCCTCCTTTCCAACTTCAGAATGGCAGGAACAAAAATATAATCTTCAACCTTGCAATGGGATTCCAATCCCGCCTCACAAGCATAAATATCAAAAAGGGCTGCATTCAGCAAATTTTCGTTCGCCTTGGCAGGGCAATATTTAATTATGATATTTTTCAGTTCTGTCAACTTCTCCCCTACTTGATCATGATGCTTAGAGAACGTACTGATCTGGTAGTTTTTAGGAGCATCCCCTTTAATCAGTAAATCCACATACTTAAACACTGTTTTTTCTTCATAATCCATGTGCTTGCGCACCTCCCTTGTATATTCATCGAAGAATTTGAGAATAAGAAAAGCGACATCATCCTGAGAACAGTCTATCGCTTCAATCAGTTTACGACGAATAGCGGGAAGGGAGAAATCAAGAAAATAAATATGCGCCTGACGCAGATAATCTATCAATCCTGGAATGGAAATTTCTCCGTCATCTCCATCCAACCGGGAAAAACCTTCAGCTATAAAGTTGACAACAATAAGAAAAGTCCGACAGTCTACTCCGTTAAGTTCACAAACTTCTTTGACCGTTTTATCACCAAATCCCAACGAAAGTCCGAAACGGCTCATCACTTGCAACAAAGAATAGTTATCACTGATAAGATCAATCATCTTATCGTTTGGTTTATATTTCTGTAAATTATCCATTTATACCTATTTATATTTAGATACTGCAAAGAAACGGAATATTTCACGGAAATACAATCACCATTTATAGGTATTTCAATTAATTACGGATTACTAAATACTAATTATATGCTAGTAATTTCTAACAGGAGTTTAGGCTGGCTACTCTTTTTTTAGTAATTTTGTCGCTATTAAATTGTAATTAGTAATTTATAATTAAAGTGATATGGCAAACGAACTCGAACTGAAATACGGCTGCAACCCTAACCAAAAGCCTGCCCGTATTTTCATGAAGGACGGCGAACTCCCCATTGAAGTACTGAACGGACGTCCCGGTTATATTAATCTGTTGGATGCATTCAACAGTTGGCAGTTAGTGAAAGAGCTAAAAGAAGCTACCAAGCTACCGGCTGCCGCTTCCTTTAAGCATGTAAGTCCAGCCGGCGCTGCCGTTGCAGTGGAAATGAATGATACACTCAAAAAGATTTATTTTGTAGATGATGTGAAGTTGTCCCCATTAGCCACCGCCTATGCACGCGCACGTGGTGCCGACCGTATGTCGTCGTATGGAGATTTCATCGCATTGTCCGATACCTGTGACGAAGAAACCGCACGCCTTATTAATCGTGAAGTATCTGACGGTGTGATTGCTCCGGATTATACTCCCGAAGCATTGGAAATTCTCAAAAACAAGAGAAAAGGTACATACAATGTAATCAAAATAGATCCGGCTTATCGTCCGGATTCTATTGAACACAAAGATGTTTTCGGCATAACCTTCGAACAGGGAAGAAACGAACTGAAAATTGACGAAAGTCTTTTGAAAGAAATGCCGACACAGAATCAAGTAATTCCTGCCGATGCAAAACGTGATTTGATTATTGCTTTAATCACTTTAAAATATACGCAATCCAACTCTGTATGTTATGCTAAAGACGGACAGGCTATCGGCATTGGCGCCGGACAGCAGTCACGTATTCATTGCACACGCCTCGCCGGAAATAAAGCAGACATCTGGTATCTACGCCAACATCCGAAAGTGATGAACCTGCCTTGGATTGAAAAAATCCGTCGTGCAGACCGTGACAATACGATTGATATATACATATCAGAAGATTATGATGATGTATTAGCAGACGGCATATGGCAACAGTTTTTCACTGAAAAACCGGAAGTACTGACTCGCGAAGAAAAACGTGCATGGTTGAACACAATGACAGGAGTATCTTTGGGATCAGACGCTTTCTTCCCCTTTGGAGATAACATCGAACGAGCACATAAGAGCGGCGTCAGCTACATAGCACAGCCGGGTGGTTCTGTACGCGACGACCATGTTATCAGCACTTGCGACAAATATAATATGGCAATGGCATTTACAGGAATTCGTTTATTCCACCATTAAAAAACATAGTTAATAAATAAGGGGCTGCCTCAAAAAGCAGCCCCTTATTTATTAACTTATTATCAAAACAGATTAATACAATTCACTTCCATCTACATTACCCGGAATAGTAGAGTCAAACCAAGATAAATCTGTCTTGTTTGTTACCCATTTATTGTAATTCTTATAAGCTTTTACCACTGATGATTTTTCTTTCGGATATCTCCATGCCGCTTCATCTGCAGAAGTTCGTGGAAAATCCAATGCCCAACAATACATATCTTTCATTCGGAAATAAAAACCTTTCGATACATCCGAACAATCTTTCCCGTTTCCCAACAAATTCATATCCATTTTTGATGTCGGAGCAAAATCCGTTAAATGAATCTCATGCGAACGCTTATTGACAAATATAAACGGATTAAACTTCATCATAGAAACATTGCTAGTTACTGCTTTTAATGGGATAGTCACAACCAACTCTTCTGCCGAAACAAAAGAAGAGCCTTTTTCTGTATTGATAAAACCTGTTTCACCACCAGCAAAAGGTTTACTTATATCTTCCCAAATAATGAAAGTAGCGTTTGAGTCTCCACTTTCTAAAATAGCTCCCTCTACTTCTGCTACATCAATATCATTCGAAGCCAACGGTAGTTCTATCCCAAAACCAATTTTTGTATAACTTGCCGCACCCTTAGCAATCGGTCTAAACCGCATTTGGATACCGTTAATTTTATTATCCACATTTTTATAGACACCATATGTATAGTTCACTACAAAGTCATTTAAATCATAATCACCGGGATTAGGCCATTGATCTTCGAAAGCTAACGTACCATGAATTGATTCAGCCACAGTCACATCTTCATCAACTGGAATATCTTCACCCGGCCTAATAGCTTTTTCAGGAGTAGCCGTTACCTTTACCATTACATCATTGAAATCATAATCAGCCTTCCTGTCTCCAAAAGGACGGATATCAAAACCTGTCACACAACAATTATAGCCGTCCAATTCACGAGTTACTGCTTGAGTTTTACCCCATGTATTCAATTCTGGAGTAGAGTAATACATTCCATTCACATCCCCATTAACGGCAGGACTCATCGTATTCTTAAAACTATATGCAAGTTTATCTGTTATAGCAGTACCGTCTTTCTTAAATCCGGCACGCGCAACGGCAAACCCGATTCGTGTACCATTTGGAAAAACCTTACTATATTTCGAGCCATCCCAATAAAGCAACTGAACTTTTAAGCCTGACGGACATTGCAACTGATTTGTATTAGGCAGTAACATAGTCATGTGAAGTTTATAAACATCACTTTTTAAATCCCCCTCTTTATAATTATAATATAGCAATGAATTATAAACAGTTTGATTATCCACACAGAAACCACCGTCTCCAACATAAGTCACCCAAACCTGAGCTCCGTCCTCATCAACAATTCTCAAATCAGAATTCTTTGATAAATCCGCTGTCTGAACATTCTTTTTTTCCGGATACCAACTATCAATCTTATTAATCAATGCCGGAGAAAGTTGTTCTTTTGACACCAACGAGCAACCTCCCTGAACAGGTATACCATTCTCATTCACTTCGTCATTTTTATAAGGAATAAATAATTGATAAAGCCCGCTGATTGGACCAAAAATCTGTGGAATTTCATCTGCAGCAGCACGAGTCACAGTAGCAGCCTGCGGGAAAGCAACTCCACGAAAATTTAATGAGCTAACATTCCGTACATCCACTTCCTGCACCTGCCCATATCCTGCAGTAAGTGGAGCAACAAAGACTTTAGAAAGATTATTGGCGACGACTACATCCGCATTCAATTTACCGGAAGCATCTGTATATCCAACAAAAATAGGTTCGACAGAGATAATTCCTTCGCCCGTGTAAGGTTGACTTGCAAATATCCCCATTTTTACCCCTTTCTGTGTTTTTCCTTCTCCGTCAGTAGCAGTAATAGATATGCTCCTCTCTGTTTTTAGAGAAAAATCTGTAGATAAACCAAGTTCTGCATTTTCCAGTTCTTCCTCATTCTGAATAGATAAGTTTTTTTCTTCTATACATGAAGCGAAAATCAGACTGATGATTCCAAAAGAAAAATACTTTAAATTTCTCATATTCATATAATGTTTGTTTTGATCGACCCAAAGATAGCTATTTTAAATAAAAGTATCAAAAAACATAGTTATTTTATCCCCACTTATGATGAGAATGAGACTATTATTCCATTATTAATAGGGATTTTCTATTTCTACAAGGTACCCTATCTTTGCATCTTGGCGATGATGGAGGCCGCCGAAATGACCGGGACCAGCGCGTCGCCGTCCACGACGAACTTCTGGCGGGGCAGCGGCGACCAGCCCCAGCGCGCGAACAGCGGCTCGGGGACCAACCGGTTGCCGTCGATCAACAGCCCCTTGGGACGCACTTTCAGCACGGCGGCGGCATGGCACATGGCCTTGAGCGTCGCCTGCAAAATATTGATGGAATCGATCACCTCCGGGCTTACAATTCCAATTCCGTAGGCAGCTGCCTTTTCTTTGATTTCCAGAAATAATTCTTCCCGGCATTTTTCCGACAATTTTTTGGAATCGTTCAGCCGCAGAATCGTACAGTCTTTTGGAAGTACCGCGACCGCCGCCACCACCGGACCGGCTAATGGACCTCTGCCCGCCTCATCAATGCCGCAGACGATCCCTGCACTTTCGTACTGATGTTCATAGGCGCGCATTCCTTCGAGACGCGCCAGTTCTGCTTCCAGTTTTTCTCCTGTTAGTTTTCTCATGTTTTCCTATACCTCCGGCACTTCCAGCGTCACGCGCCCCAGTTTGCCGCTGCGGAAGTCATCTAATAGGAAGCCAGCCGCTTTTTTCGTATCCAGCTCGCTGCCCTTTAAAAGACAGGAACGTGCCCTTGCGATTTCACGCAGGATTTCCCAGGCTTTTTTTGTATCTTTGCCGTCCCCAGCCGTATTCTCAACCAGCGTCACACCATACCGCTCTTCCAGGCGCTTTCCGTAACGTCCGGACATATTTTTGATCAGCTCGGCTGCCAGCTCTTCCTTATCCAGAATCTCATCGTTGATCGAGCCGATA
>OHAJ01002363.1_pt1 | contig 12895 bp, 15 predicted proteins | sample 1577101 | NCBI WGS metagenome assembly OHAJ01 (sample SAMEA3541531, study PRJEB24748) | human gut metagenome | biome: human gut; feature: human-associated habitat; material: faeces | place: China | collected 2012
AGCGGCAAAGGGTGAGGGTAACAAAGGTTAACTCCATCAGACGTTGCTCTGTCAGTTGTTGCTGCCCTATCGGTGTCTCTTGGCACTTTTCCTGACCACACAGGCGGTGAGAAAACAGCAAAGGTGTGCTGAGTGTGGAAAGCTGGCGGGCATCGCTTTTGGCAGGCAAAGAGGGAACAGTTAATTCGGTCATGGTGTTGCTCCTTATCAAAATGAATTTTAATATGATTCTATGATAGCACAGCGGCGCAGATGCTGACAATGTTTCGTAAAGCAGTTATTAGAATATCGGAGAAATAAAAAAGCCCTGCAACAAATTGTTGCAGGGCTTAGCAAGCTCGTCAAATAAAAGTATGATTTACAGATTTTAAACCGGAAATCGGCTTACCCCAATTAAGCCAATTTGTTCAGAGTAGTGTTGTCAGAAAACAGCTTGTAGCCCAAACCTGTTTTTTCCAATGCGCGAACCATTGGCAGACCCAGCGCAAAGCAGGCAATCGCTTCGCCCAGAGCAACCTGTCCAGCATTGATTAAAAAGATAGGAAGGTTAAACGAGCCGGAAATGACAAAGGTCAGCTCCAGTCCGATGACGATGCCGTTGACTAAAACCGGCATCAAAGCAGATAAAAATGGCAGACCCTTGATGCGCACGCCGCGCAGCGCCGCGAGCATTCCCTTCAGGATCACAAGGAAGCCCTTGCCGCCCGCGTCCACAACGCCGGCCTTCTTGAGCACGGGATTCATGTCTACGGTCTGACGCAGCGTCTCCTCGCCCTGCGAGATGGCCTGCTCAATGACGTACTCCACGCTGTTTTTCTCGGCGCTGGCCGCCATCGCGCGGTCTGCGGCGAGGCGGGAGACGGTGAGGATCGTGCCCTCGGCAGGCTTCATCACCGCGTTGTAGGCAGCGCTCACGCCCTCCTGCATGGCGGCGGCAAAGGTGCAGCCGTCCGCGGTGACACAGCCCTTGAGGCTCTTGGACATTCCGCGGAAGAGCAGCGAGAGAATGACGCCGGAGTTGCCGCGCGCGCCGCGCAGCAGAGCGCTGGCGGTGATGGACGAGGCGAGGTCCACGGTCGCGGGGCTGCGCTTTTGCAGCTCCTGCGCCGCGGCGTGCATGGTCAGGCTCATATTGGTGCCCGTGTCGCCGTCCGGCACGGGGAAAACGTTGAGATCGTTGATGCTCTGTTTTTCCTTGGCGATCGAGGCCGCGCCGAAGATCAGCATCTCCTGGAAAACAGGCCCGGTAATGGTATCGTGCATAGGAAAGGTTCCTCCTCTTGTTTACATGGTCATGCTGTCGACGCAGACATTCACGCCGCGCACGACTGCGCCGGTATTCTCGGTGACAAGGTAACGCACCTGACCGATGATGGCCTGGCAGACCGCCGAAATGTTCACGCCGTGCTCGACGACGATGTGCAGCTCGATGGAGATCTCATGGTCGTCGTGCTGCGTGATGTGGACGCCCTTGCTCATCGCCTCGCGGCGCAGCAGGTGGACGATGCCGTCCGTCATGGAGCGGTAGGCCATGCCCTTCACGCCGAAGCAACTCGTCGCCGCCGCGCCGGTGATGCTCGAGAGCGCGGTGTCGCTCACGAAGACGCTGCCCTTTTCGTTTTTCAGTTCTATCATATTCGCGCATCCTTTCTGCAAAGCTGCGTTTGGAAAATCGTTTCCGTCATTGCGTAATCAATGGTATTATATACGATACCGGGGAGAATAACAAGAGAAATTTACGTTTCTGCGCCCTTCGCGCGAAGGCGGGCGTTTTATGCAGCCGCGGTGAAATGCCCAAAGCGGCCAATCTTAACACAATTGTAACACTTTTCCATGCTATACTACGGTATGATAGGACTATATCCGGAAAGGAGCTTTTGCCTTGTATCGCAGCAAACTCAACGAAAAATTGCAGGAATCGCTTGCCGCGGTGCTGCCCATCCTCGCCATCGTGCTGATCCTGAGCTTCACCATCGCCCCGCTCCCGACGAGCGTGCTGATGGCGTTCCTCTTCGGCGCGGTGCTGCTGGTTGTGGGCATGATGTTCTTCTCCCTCGGCGCGGAGCTGGCCATGTCGCCGATGGGCGAGCGCGTGGGCGCGTGCATCACCAAGACGCGCAGGGTCGGCATCATGCTGACGCTCGGCTTTCTGCTGGGCTTTCTCATCACCATTTCCGAGCCGGACCTGCAGGTGCTCGCCAATCAGGTGCAGGCCGTGCCGAACATGGTGCTCATCGTCACCGTGGCAGTCGGCGTGGGATTGTTTCTCTGCTTCGCCATGCTGCGTATGCTGCTCTCCGTCCCGCTCAACACGATGCTGGTGGGCTTCTACATCGTGGTCTTTGTTCTCGCCATGTTCGTGCCCAAGGATTTCCTTGCCGTAGCGTTCGACTCCGGCGGCGTGACAACCGGCCCGATGACCGTGCCGTTCATCATGGCGATGGGCGTCGGCGTTTCCGCCATCCGAAGCGATAAGCACAGCGCGAACGACAGCTTCGGCCTCGTCGCGCTCTGCTCCATCGGTCCCATCCTCGCGGTGCTCATTCTGAGTCTCATCTTCCGGCCGGACGGCGGCAGCTACACCGCCGTCGTCATCCCCGAGATCGGCGACAGCGCCGCGCTCTGGCAGCTCTTCTTCGTCGCCTTCCCGACGTATTTCAAGGAGATCGCCGTCTCACTTCTCCCCATCGCGGCGTTCTTCGCTGTGTTCGATCTTGTCTCCCTGCATCTCGAGCGCAAGCAGCTCATCCGCATCGGCGTGGGCCTTGCGTATACATACCTCGGGCTCGTCATTTTTCTCACCGGCGTGAACGTCGGCTTCATGCCCGCGGGCAACTACCTCGGCAGCGTCATCGCGGGACTTTCCTGCAACTGGATCATCATTCCCATCGGTATGCTCATCGGCTACTTCATCGTCATGGCCGAGCCGGCGGTCTACGTTCTCATGCGGCAGGTCGAGGAGCTGACCGACGGCGCGATCCCCGGCAGCGCGATGAAGCATTCGCTCTCCATCGGCGTAGCCGTCTCGGTCGGTCTTGCGATGATCCGCGTGCTGACCGGCATTTCCATCTTCTACCTGCTCGTGCCGGGCTACGCCGTCGCCATCGTGCTCTCGTTCTTCGTGCCGAAGCTCTTCACCGCCATCGCGTTCGACTCCGGCGGCGTGGCCTCGGGCCCCATGGCGACGACCTTCCTGCTGCCCTTTGCGATGGGCGCGTGCTCGGCGGTCGGCGGCAATATCGTCACCGACGCCTTCGGCGTGGTCGCCATGGTCGCCATGACGCCGCTCATCACCATTCAGGGCTTGGGTCTCATTTACCGTCTGCGCACAAAGCACGGTGCAGTGGCTCCCGCCCCCGCGGTCTCCGGCGATGCGTTCGCCTTGGACGACCTCGCCATCATCGACCTGTAAGGAGGGCAGTGCATGAGTGAATTATCCATGATGGTCACCATCACCGAGCGCAGCAAGCTCACCGCCTTCCTCTCGTTCTATCGCGAGCGGCAGGTCCCCGTGCAGTTCATCTCGCTGGCTCTCGGCACGGCGAGCAACGAAACGCTCAATTACCTCGGTCTCGAGCGCAGCGACAAATGCGTGTTCGCGAGCTTCGTCACCGACGAGAAATGGGAGGAGCTGCGCCGCGGCCTGCGGCGCGAGCTGCAGATCGACGTGCCCGGCATGGGCATCGCCTTTACGGTCCCGCTCAGCTCCATCGGCGGGCGGCGCGAGCTGCAATTCCTGACCGAGCACCAAAACTACCAAAAGGGGGAGGAATCCACCATGAAGGACACGAAATACGAGCTTCTGGTCGTCATCGCCAACCACGGCTACAGCGATCTGATCATGGACGCGGCCCGCGGCGCGGGCGCGGCGGGCGGCACGGTCATCCACGCCAAGGGCACCGGCATGGAGGGCGCGGAAAAATTCCTCGGCATTTCCCTTGCCGCCGAAAAGGAAATGATCTACATCGTCGTCCACCGCGACAAGCGCAACGAGATCATGTCCGCCATCATGCGCGACGCGGGCATGGCGAGCAAGGCGAAGTCCATCTGCTTCACCCTGCCCGTCTCCGCCACGGCGGGTCTTCGTCTCCTTGAGGACGACTGACACACCACATACAAGAGAGGAAAAGAGGTTGGAAAGCCGAATGGCTTTCCAACCTCTTTATTCTTTCAGCAGTTTCATGCGTTCGCGGTGGTCCTTACCCATAGAGCGGCGCTGCCCCTGCCGCCTTCAAAATATCACCGAGACTCTCGCTGAGCAATCTCGTAGTGAATATTGATCATTCCGCCATTGGTGCCGGGCACTACTTTAAATTCATATTCTTTGTCCGCACCAAACCGGCCTTGAGTCACTTCAACATAAATATGTCCGCTTTCACCCTTCTCGAAGGTTTCCTCACTCCGGCCATTGATGGTTGCCACAACGGGACCGCTTCCCTTGTTTTCTACATACAAACCAACATATTTTCCGTTGTCCTTATTCAGCTTTTTGGACACACTCAGTCCGGTATTATTTTCGATATTGCCACTATCAATAAACAAATCAAGTGGCATAAGCCAGTTATCCTCAAGAGCTATCGGAGTTACCGCGTCAGCAGTAACAATTTTAGGGTTTGCTTCACCGATTGTATTTTCCGCTTCGGATAATTTATCAACGCTGCTCGGTGTGGCATTACAGCCTGCCGACCCAAGCACACAAACCAATGCTAAAAGCACTGCTATCAATTTTTTCATGCACTCACGCTCCTTCAAGCTATATATTCCGTCTCATTTATTGTACCGTACTCACCGCTCAAAGTCAAGACTACCGAATCATCCCCATCCAAAGCCGCACCCAAGCGCATGGGGTAATATGCACAAAAAGCGCTCACCCGCGCAGCAGCTTCATGCGCTCGCGGTGATCCGGCAGGATACTGCCGAGCAGGGCGTAGAAGCCTGCGCCGTGGTCGTGATGCGCGATGTGGCAGAGCTCATGCACCACCACGAGGTCAATGGCCTCGTCGGGGTACTGCATGAGCCGCCAGGAAAAGCAAAGGCTGTTCCGGCTGTTACAGCTCCCGAAGCGCGTTTTCGCGCCGGTGATCTTCACGCCGGTCGGCACAAGGCCGGTCACGCGGCTCCAATGCGCCACGCGCTGCGGCAGCTCGGACCTCGCGCGCGCAAGGAGCGCTTCGCGCTCGGCCTCTGTCGGCTCGGGATGCGCGGCAAGGCGTTCCGCCTGACGGGTGCGGGCGCGGGTGAGCCACGCCTCATGCGCGGCGACAAACGCGTCGATCTTCTCCACGCCGAGCCTCAGCGGCGCGTGGACGACCACCGTGCCGTCGCGCTTCAGCTCCATCGAGAGCGTTCGCCGCCGTGAACGGACGAGCGTATAGTCCGTCATTCGCCGAGATAGGTGAAGCGGCGGTAGGTCTTGCCGTCGCGCTCGACGGTTTCGTTCCACATGGCGGCGGGGCGCACCCACAAGCCGAACTCCCCGTAGAGCGCGCGATAGACGACCATATCCTCCAAGGTTTCGCTGTGCTTCGCAAGGCCGACGACCTCGTATTCGTTGCCCTTGAAGTGGCGGTAGCGGCCTAATTTGATGGGTTCCATACAGATTTCCTCCTTTAGGTTTATGCGTCACATTCCTCAAGATAGCATTTGCGGGCGCTGCGCAGCGCATAGAGCGCACAGACGGCAAGCCACAGCTCGACCGGGAAAAGCTGCTTGACATAGCCGAACTGGTAGAGCGCGGCGGGCATATCGAAAATCGCGTGCAGGCCGATGGCAAAGGCGAGATAGCCGCGCCTCGCGCGGCTCCGCGCCGCGGCAAATACAAAAATGGAGAGCGAGATGTGCAGCAGCATCGCGCTCACGCGCTCGAGACAGGCGAGCAGGCAGTAGCCGACGGTGTATTTGCCGAGGGAAGCGGCGACGGTCTGCACCGTCTCCGCGCTGCCGGCGAGCTTCAAAAGCGCGTCCGTATCGCCCGCGTTCCAACAGAGGGCAAACACAAGGGACAGCGCCAGCGACACGGCGGTAATGGATATCGCCTCGATGCCGCCGTGGCCGATGCCCGCCGTGACGGCGGCGGCGCGCCCGTCATAACGGCGCATGACGGTCTTATACATACAAAAGCGGCCGCACTCCTCGAAAATGCCCGCTGTCAGCGCGCCGTAGAGCATATAGAGCCACGGGCTACTCAGGATCGCGCGGGAAACGGCGTTGTCGGAGAGGATGCAGAGGTAGTGCAGTCCCATCTCCAGACCCCGTGCAAAGAGGAGAAAAGCCAGCGCGCCCCAGAGCGCGGGCAGCAGGCGGGCACACTCGGTCCTGCGCCACCAAATCAGAATGCCGATGGGCAGCAGAGCACAGAACGCCGCGGCCGCGCCCATGGCGATAACGAAAGCTGATGGCAAGGGAAAATGGTGGGAAGGATATGATCCTCAGGATTTGTATGCTCAGAATCATCCGTTGAGTCAGAATAGTTGGGATAATGGTGCAATTCACAGGCAATGGGCATGGGGAAATGGAGTTTGTTTGCCGACACAGGAGTATTGTACTAATTTCTATAACCGTACACTTGATGTAATAAACCGCTATAATCCGGATTTATTATATTTTGATGTAACAGTGGCACCTTTTTATCCTATAAGTGATGCAGGTTTAAAGATTGCTGCTCATTTCTATAATCATAATATGTCTACGCAAAAGGGTAAATTGAATGCTGTAATGTTTGGTAAGATGCTTGATGCTGATCAACGTAAAGCCTTGGTATGGGATGTAGAACGTGGAGCTCCAAATAAAATAATAGATGAATCCTGGCAGTCATGTTCGTGCCTTGGCGGATGGCACTACAGTACGTCTGTATATGATAATAACCAATATAAGTCAGCATCTGACGTTGTAAAATTATTAGTTGATATTGTCAGCAAAAATGGTAACTTGCTCTTAAGTGTTCCGTTGCGTGCAGATGGAACTTTTGATGAAAAAGAAGAAAAAATATTGAATGAATTTGGTGCTTGGATGAACATTAATAAAGAAGCAATCTATGATACACGTCCTTGGAAAGTATTTGGAGAGGGACCTATAGCGGAAGGAAATGTTCAACTTAAAGCACAGGGATTTAACGAAGGGGCCTATAGTAAAGCCGATGCAAAAGAAATACGTTTTACACAGACAGAGAAAAATCTGTATGCTACAGTCTTGGAATGGCCCGAAGATGGGAAAATATTAATTAAATCTTTAGCGGAAGGGAATGAACTATATCCCAATAAGATAAGTAAAGTTGAATTGCTTGGTTACGGAAAAGTACCTTTCTCACGTACAGATAAGGGACTTATTGTCAATATTCCAAATAAGTCATTGAAAAATATAGCTCCTGTTTTTAAGATTAGAAAATAGAAAGCACTGTCATGCCGCATATTCAGGGATACAAAATGAAAGAGTATGACATACCGACGAAGAGGTATTGCCAAACTTTAAGCTTGAAAAATGATCCGATGCTGATTGAAGAGTATCGTAAGATACATAGTGAAGAAAAAGCTTGGCCGGAAATTAGAGCGGGAATTCGTGCTGTAGGCATTTTGGAAATGGAAATTTATATATTGGGATCACAACTCTTTATGATTATAGAAACTCCGCTTGACTTTGACTGGGAGATAGCTATGGATAAATTATCTCATCTTCCGCGACAGGCTGACTGGGAAAAGTATGTATCCAGATTTCAAGAATGTTCGCCTTTGAACTCGTCTGCGGAGAAATGGAAATTGATGGAACGTATGTTTTATCTTTATGAAGATTAGTTGAGACTATGTAATCGTTTACTATTTGTTAATGAAAAAAGGAATAGCACCTTCTACGCTATTCCTTTTTTATTAAGAATGATAAGAGGTACGATATTCTTGGGGAGTAACGCCGGTGATTTTTTTGAATAACCTGTTGAAGTATGAATAATCTTCAAATGCTAGATTTAATGCAACATTTTTGATTGACATATCATCGGTTATTAATATGAGCTGAGCTTTCTCTATTTTTTTGCGGATAATATATCTTAAAGGTGTATCTCCTGTCTCTTTTTTGAATAGGCGAATAAAATGGTCTTTTGATAAGCCGGATTTCTCTGCTAATACTCCTAATTCAATAGTTTCATTTATGTGCTTACGGATGTAGTGGATGGCTTCTTCTATCCGGTTATCTTTTAATACCATTTTTATTTGAGCTCTTTGTAGAAATCGTGCTAGCAATTGGTATACAATACCTCTTGACTCTACTTTTTCGGATAATGTTCGTTGTTTGTTTTTTAGCAGATTCTGCATAAGTGTGTAATTGTTATCGTAAGAAGTAGGGTCTGACTTCTGTAAGGTCATATGTGGATTTATAGCGCAGAGCCGCTGAAATAATGCCAAATCTAGTTCGGTAGCAGGTATTTCTATTGGAAAATCCCAATTGTCCAGTAAGTTGTTGTCTGACTGGTGTTCTTCATAGATATGCAGATAATAGTGGGAGAAATAAGAGTTGCAGATATAGCTATGTTTGGTAAACGCTGGAATAAAATACATGTGGTTGGCTTTTAAAATCTGGATTTTACCTGATATTAAGATTTGTGCCGTACCTTCTGTCACATAGTATAAACGTGTGAAAGGGCTACTGACATTTTTCCAGTTCCAGTCGGCATTATGAATAGCCAAACCTATGTTCAATACAAGCGGGTGCAATTTATCGACGAATGATGCCATAGTATACAGGTTTTATTAATGTAGAGATAAAGATAAATAAAAAATAGATATTACTCTTTTGATATCGATAATTTTAAATAAAATGTCGATATTGTTTTATGATTAATTCCGCTATAGCTGTTTATGTCGATATTATATTATTCTAAATCGTATTAATCCTATAATATAAGCTATTGATTTGCTACATTTGTGGTATATTATTTGAAAGAGATTGAGAATAAAAAGAATTCAGGATAATCCTGTAACACAGTGTATGAATATAAGAAAGAATATGAAAACCAACACATGTATTGTAGTATTGATTTTTACTTTATTAACAGTAAATGTATTTGCACAGAATGATTACAAGTGGGGAGAATGGACAACTTGGGGCGATCAGGAAGATGGCACCTATTGTAATCCTGTCCTTCCTTCCGATTACAGTGACATTGATTGTATTCGTGTGGGGGATGATTATTATGCTATTTCTTCTACCTTTCAATATTCCCCAGGTATGGTGATCATACATTCCAAGGATTTGGTGAACTGGACGATTAAAGGTCATGTGGTTTCTGATCTGAGACAGATCAGTGAAGAAATGAACTGGACGCGTATGAATCGTTATGGCCGAGGTATTTGGGCAGGGGCAATTCGTTATTATCAGGGAAAATTCTATGTGTATTTCGGTACACCGGATGAAGGTTATTTTATGTCGACAGCTACCGATCCTGCGGGACCGTGGGAACCGTTGCACTGTGTAAAAGCAGAAAAGGGATGGGATGACTGTTGTCCTTTCTTTGACGATGACGGGCAACTATATTTTGTAGGTACCCATTTTGCTGATAAATACAAAACTTACCTGTACCGGATGACACCTGATGGGAAGACCTTGATCGAAAACTCTAAAATATTAATTAATGAGGGGTATGGTCGCGAGGCAAGTAAACTTTATAAAATCAACGGAACATATTATCATTTTTTCAGTGAAGTTAAAAATGGCGGTAGATATATCATGATGCAACGTTCTTCTTCAATTACAGGACCGTATCTTGAAAGGAAACAATTAAGTCATGTACAGCGTGAATATAATGAGCCTAATCAAGGCGGACTTGTTGAAGGTCCTGACAGGAAGTGGTATTTTTTTACCCACCATGGTACGGGTGACTGGGCAGGTCGGATTGCTAGTCTGCTACCGGTATATTGGGTCGATGGTTGGCCGATTATTGGTGAGGTTGGGCAGGATGGCATTGGCACAATGGTATGGCAAGCGGCCAAGCCTTCCAATGAGTATCCGGTTCGGACTCCACAATCATCTGATGATTTTAGCAAGTCGGTACTTTCTCCTCAATGGGAATGGAACTACCAGCCCCGGGACGAGATGTGGTCATTAACGGAAAGACCAGGCAATTTGCGGTTAAAAGCTTTTCGTCCATTAGTCACGGATAATTTGCTGAAAGCGGGAAATACCTTGACTCAGCGTTGTTTTTGTACAAACAAAAATGAGGTTATTGTAAGAATGAACATTGAGGGCATGGTTGACGGACAGAAAGCCGGACTGTGTCATTACTCTAAGAGTTATGCCATGGTGGGGGTACGCCAGTCCGGCAAAGACCGGAATCTGGAATTTCAGACCAATAAAGAGAAAATCACAGGTCCTGCGATAAAGGGAAACAAGGTGTGGATTAAATCTGTATGGGGGCTGGATGGAAAAAGCCAATTTTCATATAGTACAGATGGCAGGAAGTTTACCCCGTTCGGAGAGGTATATCAACTTGAATGGGGATATTACCGGGGAAGCCGCATTGGGATTTACTGTTTTAATAATATAGCGGATGCGGGGTATATCGATGTGGATGAGTTTATTTATTTATATTAACTGTTTAGTGTATGAAACATTCCTTTAATTGTTTAAGTTATGAATTACTGCTTTATGTGCTCATTTGTATTCCATTCTGTTCTTGTTCTCAAAAAGATACAGGTGTGATTTCTCCTAATGGGAAGATATGTCTTTCTGTTGAAATAAAGGAAGATACTGAAAAAGACGGTTTTGGCAAAGTCTTTTTTAATGTAGAGTACAAAGATGGTAAAACTTCCAGAAGGGTTCTATCTGATACCCGAATTGGCTTGGAAACCCAGCTTATGTCATTTACCGATAACATCAGGTTGAAATCTGTGTCCGGTACTAAACTAATTGAAGATGATTATGTGATGCTTACCGGTAAAAGAAGTCATTGTCAGAATAGAGGAAATGAAAGGATATTTCGGTTTGAGAATGAGAAGGCAGAAACCTTAGATATCGTTTTCAGGGCTTACGATGACGGGATTGTATTTCGATATAGCTTACCATCTGTTCAAGATAAGGATAGTCTGACATCTGAACATACAGCTTACTATATTCCAGAAGGAACGAAAAGATGGATACAGAATTATTCTGTTGGTTATGAAGGTTTCTATCCATTGAAAACCAGAGCAGAAAGAGGCAAAGACAATATGTGGGGCTATCCATTACTTTTGGAACCAGCCGATTCATTGTTTGTGTTGATAACTGAGGCCAATATACTTCGTGGACATAGTGGTTCCAGATTGTATAATGGAAATGATATGAATCAATATCAAGTGCGGATGACAGATGATAAATTAGCCTTGGGTGATTCATTCACATCGCCATGGAGAGTTCTTATGATAGGTTCTTTGTCTGATGTTGTAGAATCTACTTTAGTGACAGATGTCTCTGAACCTAACAAAATTTCTGATACAAGTTGGATTATGCCGGGCTCTGCATCATGGGTATACTGGGCGCATAATCATGGTTCCAAAAATTTCAAGATTGTAAAAGACTACATTGACTTGGCTGTTGATATGAAGTGGCCATATAGTCTGATAGATGCGGAATGGAATGAAATGTCAAACGGCTCAGCTGACGTGCTGGCTTCGGACTGTGTATCGTCATGCGCCGCATTGGTCTGAAGCTCTTTCAGACGTTCTTTGTAAGCGCCAATGACCGCCTCTGATATTGCTGTTCTAAGCTCTGCGGTAAGCGGAAAAGCAATATCGTAATACTTGGTGTTTCCCTTATCGTCAACACCTTTCTGCTGGGGCATATTCACAAACATACCCTTTGAGCCGTTCATAAGGCTGAGATTGCGAACGACAAAGGCTCCGTCAATGGTAATGCTTGCAGTCGCAAGTCGATTACCATTGCTCGATAAAATGCGTATGCTCCTGGGTTCGCATGAAATATTCATGGTGTTTCCTCCGTAAGAAGTTTTGCTGAAAGGAATTACCAAAGCTAGGGTGGAAATCCCGATGTGTAATCTGTGGTCATGTTACCTCTCCTTACTGGTAATAGCTTACGAGTACCTTGATGAGAGCCGAAGCCACTACAGCAACTACTATGGAAACGACAGCAACAACAATGCGCTGCTTCCATTTTTTCTGATCCATTTCATCTGCTGCACCATGACGCACAGCAAAATAGATCACGCAAGCCGTACCAGCAATCGGAGCGACTACCAGTAGCACATTGGAGAGATCATCAAGCAGCGCCTTTGTACCAGTCACTGCTTTAGATGAAGCAAGGTCGCCGCCTTCTGCATTGGCTGTTATAGCCAGCATAGCAGATGTCGCCATTGCCATGATCATTGAGATGAACCTTTTGAGCTTTTTCATTTATTTCACCCCTTTCTGAAGTATGGTGGTTTGTTATGTAAACCAGGTTCGGAAAATCTTGGCGAGGCAGCCTGCACGGGAGCAGCTGTCTGCAAGATTTCCTCCCAGGGTTTCCAAAGTATTTGTTCGGTGAACGCTGTGCCACGTTCCGGACGAAGTTTTTCATCAAGATCGATGAGCTTGGTGTTGTGCGCTTTATCGCCCATGCCCAGCATGATATTGAACATCCATTGTGAAATGTCCGGTGACTTCATGACCACCGGCTTATAAATTGATGTAACTATCTGATAAGGTCGCTGGATTAAAGCAACCTCGTCAGGAAAAAGCAGACTGCGTTCAGAAAGCTGTATGTTGGTAGAGCTTGACGGTGCAGCATATTTCTGCGTTGTTCCGCCCAGAGAATATGTCGATGTGGTGTATTTGCCCAGTCTGTCGGATATTTCCTTGTTCGTTGAGTTATCCTGCGAATGCACGAAAAGTTCGATGAAACCCGAGGCTTCAAGTTTATCAGTTACGCCGTATGGTGG
>OHAJ01002365.1_pt1 | contig 12888 bp, 14 predicted proteins | sample 1577101 | NCBI WGS metagenome assembly OHAJ01 (sample SAMEA3541531, study PRJEB24748) | human gut metagenome | biome: human gut; feature: human-associated habitat; material: faeces | place: China | collected 2012
ATTTCCGCACGATAAATGAGAACGGCGCTAATGCGGGCAGCTTCCCCCGCTGCGGCTACCGGCATAGGAATCCCCGTTGACGCGGGAACTTCCGCCGGTCGTAGTGTCGCCCGTGACCTCCTGATTGCCCCGGATGACCACGTCGCCCTCAAATTCCGCCTTGCCCTTGCCTGTGCCGTCAAAGGACTTGCAGACCACACGGCCTTGCAGATTGATAAGCGGCGCGATGATGTGGGAAACGCTTCCGGCCTGCAAGGTGGCTTCCTTCCCCGCCTGGATGGTCGCGTTGTCACCGGCCTTGACCGTCCAGCTTTTTCCCGCCTCCGTCCGCACGTCCTGCGGCGTCAGCGTCACCACCCGCTTTTCCTTGTCGATGCGGATTTCCACGCCATTCTCAAGGTGGATGACAAATTCATTCAGGGCGGCTTTGGGCGCGGACATGCCGCCGCCCCAGCGGATGTTCGAGATAAAGGGATAGTTCGGGTCGCCGTCGTAATAGCTCAGATCGCACAGCGCGCCCGTGACGGGCGGGCAGACCACGCCCCGATCCGGGCCGCCCCACAGCACGGGCAAGGCCACGCGCGGCACTACGGGTTCCTTCGGGTCCGCGCTTTCGTCGTTCCGCAGCGGCTGCACGTCGCAAAAGTATTCCCCGGAACTTTCGTACACGGCCACCACCTTGGCTTTTTTGGTCATGCGGTAGTAATGCCGCAAGTCGGGCATGGCCAGTTCCACCAGCCGCCGTATTGCCCCCACAATATCCCGCTTTCCCTGTTTTTCGTCCATCCTAAAGCCATCCTGTATCCTTGCCGTAGCTGATGGCCGTGGAATTGCCGCCATCCTGCAAGGTATGCACCACGTCCAGCGCCCGCACCGTGGCGTCCACCCCGCGCCGCGTATCCCGGATATGCACCAGGCGGCTGTGCGTGAGGCCCGGCAGAAGCACGGATACCACCACGCCCACGCCGTCCGGCGTTTGCGGCGGCGTGTGCGCAATCAGGTTTTCCGCCGTGGCCACGCTGTATACGTCGCCCGGTTCGTCCCCGGCGCTCCACGTCAGACCGGACGCACCCAGCCACAACGCATGGCGGCTCATGTCGTGCCCGAACGAGCGTTCCAGGGTGTGGGATAACTGTTTGACCGCACGCGCCACGGACACGCCGGAAAAGACCTGATACGGCAGCACGTCGCCCGGCACGTCCACCGTGCCCACGGCAAGCCCGGTACGGGCCAGCAGACGCCGGGCCACCACATCCGCCGGTTCCCGGTAAAAGCTCTCCGTCACCGTGGTTGTGGTCAGCGCCTTTTCCAGACCCACGGCGCTTACGGTCACGGCATCGGCGCTGGCACTGTCGGCACGGGGCTGGTCGATGTTCTCCACCGTGCCTTCCCATTCCTGCCAGTATCCGACCTCCCCACGGTAGCCCCAGCGCACGGACACGGCCTGTCCCACGGTCAGCGCGGCCCGCACCTCGCCCTCCGGGTCCGGGATGACCACCGTTGCCCGGCTGACCACGGCACGGCGGCGGAAAACCAGCTCCATAAAGGGACTGCGCAATACTTCCACCGGCCCCACGTTGCAGCGTATGTTCAGGCCCTCTATCATTGCACGTCCACTCCGATGACGGTTTCCGGCTGTTCGGCGGCTTTTTCGGCCTTTTCCTTCGCCTTCTTCGCCAGTTCCGCCGGGGTGGGCGTCTTCGCCTGCGCCCGTTCCTGCCTGATGATGGGCGGGTTACCCGGCAGAGGGGGAATGGCATTTCCTTTGCGATATGTACTTAATCTGACAGGCATCTCTAATTGCAAATTTATTGTTTTTTGTTTATCAATCCACATTCTAGTTGTATATTTGTGCAGAAAAATAAATTAACAGGGTATATTATGGAACAATTTAGTGACTTAATAAAGAACAGACGCAGCATGCGTAAGTTCACGGATCAAGAGTTGACACAGGAAGAGGTAGTTGCTTTGTTGAAGGCTGCTTTGATGGCTCCGTCTTCTAAACGTAGCAATTGCTGGCAGTTTATTGTGGTAGATGATAAGGATATGTTGGAAAAACTTTCCCATTGTAAGGAGATGGGGGCGGCTTTCCTAGCGGATGCTGCTATGGCTGTAGTTGTGATGGCTGATCCGTTGGCTAGTGATGTCTGGATTGAAGATGCGTCAATTGCTTCCATAATGATCCAGTTGCAGGCAGAAGATTTGGGGTTGGGAAGTTGTTGGATACAGGTGCGTGAACGTTTTACCGCTACCGGGATGCCCTCGGGTGAATACGTGCATACGTTGCTTGATATTCCGTTGCAGTTGCAGGTGGTTTCCATTATAGCGGTAGGACATAAGAGTATGGAACGCAAGCCTTTTAATGAGGAGCATTTACAATGGGAGAAAATTCACATTAATAAATATGGAGGCAAGTAAACGTGGCTGCTGTCAATCATAAGGATACGTATAAAGCTTCTGCGGTGTTTCTCATTGTGATGGGGATGCTTTATCTGATCGATAAGTTTATAGGATTTGCTTCACACGGGTTGCCATGGGTTATGCAGAAAGACAATCTGTTACTGTATGCAGCTGTTATTTTCCTTTGGTTCAAGGCCGATAAGTCAGTAGGAATTGTATTGGCGGGTATATGGCTGATATTGAATATCGGTTTGGTGATAGCTTTGTTGGGACAGATGTCTGCTTATTTGTTGCCGGCGGCTTTGTTGCTGGTGGGAGTTATTTTATATTTAGTTTCGACCCGATGATGAAAATAGTTCTGATAGGAGCCGGCAATGTGGCAACCCATCTGGGAATTGCTTTACAAAAGGCGGGGTGTCTTATCTTGCAGGTATACAGCCGTACAGAGGAATCTGCTTCTGCATTGGCTGCCAGACTTTCAGTAGACTACACAATTGTGCCGGACGAGATACGTCGGGATGCCGATTTGTATATTGTAGCGCTGAAAGATGCAGTTTTGCGACAATTGGCTCCTGTATTGGTGAAAGGAAGGGAGCAGGCCTTGTTTGTACATACGGCGGGTAGTATGTCTATGGATTTATGGAAGGGATTGGTAAAACGCTATGGGGTACTTTATCCTATGCAGACTTTTAGCAAGCAGCGTGAAGTGGATTTCAATACTGTACCTTTTTTTATAGAAGCATCTGCTCCGGCAGAAGTGGAATTGCTGCGTATGGTGGCAGTTCGTCTCAGTCCTAAAGTGTATGAAGTGACTTCCGGGCAACGTAGGTATTTGCATCTGGCGGCAGTCTTTGCTTGTAATTTTGCAAACCATATGTATGCATTAAGTTCACATATACTGGAAAAGCAGGGGATTCCTTTTGAAGTGATGCTTCCGCTGATAGACGAAACTGCCGGCAAAGTACATGAACTTTCTCCCACACAGGCGCAGACAGGTCCGGCTGTACGCTACGATGAAAACGTAATAAGCAAACATTTGGAGATGTTGGCGGACGAGGAGTCTTTGCAGGAATTGTACGAAAAGATAAGTAAAAGTATTCATAATCTCCCTTTGTCTGTCATTCAGGCAAATAAAGAGGGAAAGAACTCATAAGTGGTATGATAAACTATGATTTAAAGAAAATAAAGGCATTGGTATTTGATGTAGATGGGGTATTGAGTGCGGAAACTATTTATTTGCACCCCAATGGTGAACCCATGCGTACGGTTAATATCAAGGATGGGTATGCATTGCAGTTGGCTGTGAAATGCGGGCTGCATGTTGCCATCATTACCGGTGGAAATACCGAGGCGGTGCGTAAGCGTTATGAGGGGCTAGGTATCAAAGATGTCTATCTGGCTGCTGCGGTGAAGACCCGGGAGTATGCCCATTTGAAGGAAAAATATGGATTGCAGGATGAGGAGATACTCTATATGGGCGATGATATTCCCGATTATGAAGTGATGCGTTTGTGTGGGCTGCCTTGTTGTCCTGCTGATGCGGCACCTGAGATAAAGGAAACAGCTGTTTATATTTCTCATCGTAACGGGGGATATGGATGTGGCCGTGACGTGGTGGAACAGGTCTTGAAGGCTCAAGGAAAATGGATGGCTCATGAAAAGGCCTTCGGGTGGTAATGAAATAAAGAAAAGTTATGTTGGAAAATTTAGAAAAATATAAAATAATCCTTGCTTCCAATTCTCCGCGCCGCAAAGAATTGTTATCCGGCTTAGGTATAAAATATGAAGTAAAAACACTACCCGGCATAGAGGAAACCTATCCGGATACATTGAAAGCAGAGGAAATCCCTTTGTATATAGCTTGCGAGAAGGCGGCTGCTTACCGGAATACCATGCATCCGGACGAATTGATTATTACTGCCGATACCATTGTATGGTTGGATGGTGTAGTCATGGGCAAGCCTCATAACGAGGATGATGCACGGCAAATGTTGTGGAAGCTTTCCGGCAAGACCCATCAGGTGATAACCGGAGTTTGTCTGACTACCGCCGGGGCTCAGCGAAGTTTTTCAGCTGTGACAGAAGTAACGTTTGCAGAATTGTCCGATGAGGAGATCGATTATTATATCCGGGTTTACAAGCCGATGGATAAGGCTGGTTCTTATGGTATACAAGAGTGGATAGGTTTCATTGGTGTCCGTGGTATTTCAGGTAGTTACTTCAATGTGATGGGGCTTCCTGTACAGCGCCTGTACACGGAACTGAAAAAACTATAAGTCAGTATGTGAACAGTAGGGGCCGTGTTTTTGTTATTTATATGAACTATAAATGGAAAAACAATTATGGCTTATAAAATAGCTTTTTACGACACGAAACCCTACGACGAACGCTCGTTTACGGAGGCTAATGAGAAGTTTGGCTTTGATATCAGGTATTACAAAGGCCATTTGAATATGAATAACGTGGTGTTGACCAAAGGAGTGGATGTGGTTTGTATCTTCGTAAACGATACGGCTGATGCCGAAGTTATCCGGGCAATGGCGGATAATGGTGTTAAACTGCTGGCTTTAAGATGCGCAGGTTATAATAATGTGGATTTAGCGGCAACGGCAGGTAAGATGAAAGTGGTACGGGTACCGGCTTATTCACCTTATGCCGTTGCCGAATTTACAGTGGCGTTGATGTTATCACTCAACCGCAAGATTCCCCGTGCCACAATGCGGACACGTGACGGGAACTTCTCCCTGCACGGGCTTATGGGATTTGATATGCATGGCAAGACTGCCGGAATTATCGGTACGGGTAAGATTGCCAAGATTTTAATTCAGATATTACGTGGATTCGGTATGAATGTTCTTGCATATGATCTTTATCCCGATTACAATTTTGCCCGTGAACATCAGGTGGTTTATTGTACTTTGGATGAACTTTATCATAGTTCGGATATCATCTCCCTGCATTGTCCTTTGACAGAACAGACAAAGTATCTGATTAATGATTATTCCATCAGTAAAATGAAAGACGGAGTGATGATTATCAATACGGGGCGTGGGCAGTTGATTCACACCAATGCCTTGATAGAGGGACTGAAGACTAAAAAGGTAGGATATGCCGGTCTGGATGTATACGAGGAAGAAGAGCCTTATTTTTATGAAGATAAGTCCGACAAGATTATTGATGATGACACTTTAGCCCGTCTTTTGTCTTTCAACAATGTGATTGTGACTTCTCATCAGGCATTCTTTACCAAAGAAGCAATGACGAATATTGCTCATACTACTCTGCAAAATGTGAAAGACTTTGCTGAAAGTAGATTTTTGGTGAACGAAGTAGCGGTGGGGAGAGTCTAATCTCCCCTGTAGTAATATAATAAGGAGTGGCGGGCTATAAAGTCCGCATTCTTTTGAACCAGTTCCCTTTCACCAAATTCGGGGAATTGTGCATCGGGGATATAGTGGTTGTTTATTACATATTCCATCAGGTCCGGTGGGCATTTGGTCGGGATAGTAAGCAGGCTGAATGCCTCTTGGGCAGCCGTTGCGGCATCATACATCGGGTTAAGAGGGTCACTGATGTATTTGCATATATCTTTCGCCAGTAGAATACCTTTTTCGGAATTCACCATCATGATGAAATCCTTATGTTCCTTCATTTGGGGCAAAGTGTGATTGGAATCGTCCGGCCATTGTAATACTTGGGTAAGGAAACGGTGTAGTTCCTTATATCCTTCCAGATATACGATACGGGCACCGTTTGTGCCTTGCGTGAACAATTGATAGGTATGGTGGTTCCTTTCCTTCATTTCATCCGATATTTCGGGAATGGCAGGGTATAGTCCTTCTATCTCTTCCCAACATTCGGTTTCTCCGTTGGTCAGCAGGTCAATCCATTCATGAAGAAACAGGGCAAGGGGGCCACATGGAATGATGAATTTGTCGGTTTCTGTAACCTGTGCAATATATTCTTGTACAGATGGTTCTGTGAGATAAGTATGTCCGAACAGCCAGCGTAGTTTATGGTTTGCGTTCTCTTTTCCTTTGAAGTCCATAAAGAAATCCTGTAACGTGTCATTGGCGGGAGCCGTTTCATACTCTTCATCCAATATCCGGAAAAATGAATGCGAGGTTTCTTCGATATTCCTGTCCATCGGATTGATATACGGATGTTTATATGGAGCCTTCTCTAAAGTGTTCCAAATGATGAAGCGGATATCTTCTTCATTGATCTCATCTTTTATATAATCCGGCCGGATGGTATAGAAAGGAAGTGACGTATCATATAGTTCCAGATGTTTTTTGATGAATGCTTGCCATAGACCTAAACCTGAAATGACATCTTCAAAATAGGCAGCGGTGTAAAGACATAATTTCTTTTTTATGGATTCGGGAATCTCTCTTATCGTACAAGTGGAGTATAATCGGTTAGCCAGATCGACAAAATATCTGTCTGTAGCCTGTTGTTGGATGTAAGGATGGATAGCCAACCAATCTTTTATGTATAATTTTATGGTTTGCATATTAGTTTATTTGAATTATTTTTATTGCAAAGATATTCCTTTCATTGTAAAAAGGAAGGAGAATATCGGGATATTTACTTTATCTTTGCAATATTCTAACTTTGAAATACCTATAAAAATGGAAATAGATTTAACAACTCCTGCTTTATTATTTTCTGCCATATCGCTGATTATGTTGGCATATACTAATCGTTTTCTTTCATACGCTCAATTAGTGCGTACGTTGAAGGACCAATATCGTGAGAATCATTCGGCTGTGACAGCAGCACAGATTGCTAATCTCCGCAAGCGTCTTTATCTGACACGTGCCATGCAGGTGACAGGTATCGGAAGTTTGTTGCTTTGTGTGGTCAGTATGTTTTTAATGTATATACAGTTCTACCTTATATCCGTATATATTTTTGGACTGGCGCTTGTGCTGCTCATTATTTCTTTGGGGATTTCTGTGCGCGAGATTTATATTTCGGTCAAGGCGCTGGAATTGCATCTAAGCGATATGGATTCCTGATTTATTTTTTTGAAAAGATATTTATCATAAAGGAACAGGTTGCCAGTGTGATACCTGTTCCTACTACTCCCTGCCATCCAAACCAGTGCCAAAATATTCCGGCAAGAAGTGTACCTATGGAACCGCCAATAAAATAGGTCGTCATAAAAATGGTGTTGATACGGTTGGCCGCCTTCGGGTTAAGAGAGAAAATCGTAGTCTGATTACTCAATTGGATGCATTGCATGCCTATATCTATGATAAAAATTCCGATGATGATTCCCACATAGGAGTTCTGACCGGAATAAAGCGAGAACCACGCTGCAAATATCAAACCACAACCGATGTAATTCAGTCGTTTGACTCCCAAAACCTGTACATAGTTTCCTATATACGAGGCGGTGAGAGCTCCTGCTATGCCGCATAATCCCAATAACCCTACAATGTTGTTTCCCGCAAAAAAAGGGGCTTGTTCCATCTTAAATGCCAATGAAGTCCATAGAGCAAGAAATGAGCCGAAAGCAATTCCGGCACGTAAGGAAGAAATACGCAACTGGGGGTATTCCATAACCAATGAAAACAAGGATTTCATCAGATCACTGTATCTGCCTTTGAAATTACACGGCATGTCGGGTAGTACACGCATGATGATGATGACACATATCACCATCATCCCGGCTGCCACAAAGAAAATGAACCGCCATCCTAAATATTCACCGATAATTCCGCTTACTACGCGCGAGGCCAGGATACCTGTCAGCAATCCCGATACAATCATACCTACATTTTTTCCCTTGGTTTCGGGAGTGGAAAATTGGGCAGCTATGGGGATAAAGATTTGTGGCATCACCGAACAAATGCCGGTCAGTAGAGAGGCAAATAAAATGAGATGGATATAGGGAGTCAGTGCGATGGTTAGTAATGAAACGACCAGGACTGTGAAATTGATTAGAATAATGGTTTTCCTTTTAAATAAATCTCCCAAAGGAATAATGAACAGCAATCCGATGGCATAACCTATTTGGGTAATCATTGCTATCAGGTTGGCGGTGAACTCGGATGTTTGGAGATCACGGCTGATGCGGTTTAATAAAGGTTGGTTATAATATAAATTGGCAACGGAGATTCCCGCAATAATTGCTAGCGTCCAAAGTAAGGAGGCAGGTAGTCCTTGGTTTTCTTTTAATTCTTGTTTCATGCTGCAAAAGTAGTAATTTCATGAAAATCATGTTATCTTTGTAAAGAAGAAAAATGGGAATGGAAATGGGAATGGAAATGAAAATGGAAATGAAAATGGAAATGAAGAATTGGATAAAAACGGTCTGTTTTCTGCTTTGGACCTGTGTAATGTGTACGGCGTGTATTGATGATGATGTGGAGGAAGGTACTGTTGATTTACAAACAGGAGAGAGCATTCCTGTTTTCTCTGTGGTAATGGATGATGGACAAATAATAACTTCCGAAACTCTGAAAGGAGAGGTTTCTTTGATTGTGTTTTTTCATACGGGGTGTCCGGACTGCCGGAAAGAACTTCCTGTGCTGCAAAAAATATATACGGATTACGGTCGAAGAATCCGGATGGTTTGTATTAGCAGGGAAGAGAGCTCGGCAGAGATTGTCCGTTATTGGGACGAAAATCATTTGACCTTGCCCTATTCGGCCCAAGAAAACCGCACGGTATACTATCAGTTTGCTAAATCGGGAATACCTCGTGTTTATGTCATAGATAAAGAGTTGGTTATCCGTAGTGTTTTCACGGATAACCCGTTGGCAAGTTATGAAGATTTGGCTGAGGCTATAACCGCCAGTTTGTAATTTTAGGCATGGTATTTTAATTTATATTATTTCTTTTGTGGATGGTGTATGTTTATAGCATACTTTTCCCTCTTCATCTTTAGGGATAATGAATGTGGTTGATGAAGATATTGGTGATGGAGTATCTTGATGTTTATTGTGTTGGCTTTTTGAAAAAAGTTCCTTTATTGTCTTTAATCTCTATCATTCCATTATCGGCATCAAATAGGAAAGGAGGAAAGCTGAAAAATATGTATATTTCAGTATCTTTTAATTTATAGAGTTTGGGAGTTATTTTTTTGCTGACACCAGATGGGAATACTTGGTCATCCATTTCGGTGAGGATATAATAATCTGCTCCCTCCCTCAATACATTTTTGCTAATCTTGGCTTCTGCTTTTGATTTGGCAATAATATAGAATCCCTCTATATCATATTTTTCCCAATTTTTATACTCTTGTCCAAGCACCATACTTATGTTTAAACATAAAACCAGTAGTAATAATATTCTTTTCATATCTATCTGTTTTTAAGGTTATTCCAAGTTGGTATCACAAATATAAGAATTCTTATTGGTTTTTTCAAGGAATAAGAAAGAAAAATAGAGAGTGGAATTTTAAAGAAAAGTAATTCCTATCCATATCAGAACTCCTGCTATTAGAACAATGCCTAACATGATTAATTTTATTTTGAAGAGCTGGTGGGTTTCCGCTTCTTCTTTTTCTTGCGTTTTTATTCTGATCTCTTCTAATTGCTCAAGGGATAGATGGGAGGAGTGCCCTTTTTTGTTCAAATCAATCAGTCGGTTTCTAGTTTCATTCAAGCGTTCCTTTCCTGCCTTTCGTAGTTCACGATTTTCTTTATCTCTTCTCATCATGTCATTGATGCAACCTAAAGTACCCATAATCTAACTGTTTAATTTGAATTCATTTTCACAAATATAGTGTTTTTTGCAGTTGCTTTTCTTCATTTGCTAATTTAATATTTGAAGGATAGATATTACTTAATAAACCTGATGTGCCTTGACTGCCGGATATAAATATTCTGCCAATGGATTTGTAATATAAAGTTGTATGCCATTATGCTTTCATACCATTGCTTATGGGGTAATATGTTGATAATGAACTGTATTTATATGGCGTGGCATTTTCCCCATTGAAATAGGTAAAAAGTAGATGTATTTATCTTATCATTGAAAAAAAATGTGAATATAAAGTTTAGGTGAAAGTGATTTTATTTGTAAATTGTATACCGTCATGTAGGTATCTCCGATCTATGTATAATTTAGTATATACCTAGAAATGGGGATTGTGCCGAGCTTTTATGAATTGTAATTTTGCAAACCAATAGAGAATGAAATGATTTGTAAGATTGCATATATTTTTTTATTTATAATTTGTAGCAATGTGTCTCTTTTATGGGGGCAGACATTTGTATTTCGGGGAACTGTACTGGATGAGCAGACTCATAAAGCGTTGGATTACGCTACAGTTCAATTGTTTGTGGATAAGCAGATTGTTTATGGGGGAATAACAGATGCGAATGGACATTTTGAACTTCTACATATCCATCCTGGAACTTATCGGGTTATTGTATCCTATTTAGGATATGATTCTACAGAAAAAGAAGTGAAGGTTATTGGGGATATTTCAGCAATCTTTTATTTAAAACCTTCGGTCATGGCGCTGAACGAGGTAGTGGTGACCGCTTCTGAATCAAAACGCGCTACCAGCGCTTCTATCGTTGACCGTACAGCCATGAAACATCTTCAGCCCAGCAGTTTCAGTGACTTGATGGAATTAGTACCTGGAGGAAAGTCGGCTGATCCTCAGATGGGGCAGGCCAATCTGATCCGGATACGTGAAACAGGTAAGACGGAGGATATCTCTTCATTGGGAGTTGGATTTTATATTGATGGTATCTCCCAGAATACGGATGCGAATCTGCAATATATGCCAAACAGTACTTCCGCAGTGAATGCAACGAGCACAATGTCAAAAGGGATAGATATGCGTACCATCTCAACCGATAATATTGAGAAGGTGGAAATCATTCGTGGCATTCCTTCCGTGGCTTATGGTAATGTGGCAAACGGTGCGGTAATCATTCAGCGTAAAATGAATGAGAGCCCCTTGTCTGCGCGTTTTAAGGCTGATAAAACCAGTAAACTGTTTTCTGTAGGCAAGGGAATTCGGCTGGATGGGAACGGGCGTTATGTGTTGAATGCTGATTTAAACTATTTGGAGTCCAAAATAGATCCGCGTAACAGTGTGAAAAATTACACTCGCCTTACTGCTTCCGCCCGCTTGGATGGCAAATGGTTATGGAATGAACGTAATATTCATTGGAATATCAGTTCCGATTATACCGGCTCGTTTGATGATGCGAAGAGGGATAAAGATGCGACAGTAAAGGAAGATTCTTATAAATCGGACTTTAACAGCCTGAAGATAGCGGGGAAATGGAGCATGAAGTTTCCGGCCCATTTATGGATTCGTGAGGTTGGTGTGGCTACTTCTGTCAGTCAGCAGTGGGAGAAGATGCGTGAAATAAAGTCCGTTTCTCTGAATCGTCCGGCAGCTATTGCTACTCAGACAGAAACCGGAGAGTTTGATGGCATCTATCTACCTTATAATTATGTGGCACAGATGGATATTGATGGTAAACCTTTATATGTTACGGCTTCCGCCCGTACGCGGTTGGCTTTCCCGTTGGGGGTATTACAGAATGCGATGAATATGGGGATGGAATGGAATTATCAGAAGAATTTGGGAGAAGGCCAGGTATTCGATGTGACACGGCCCATCAGTGAAAGTTTGAGTACACGGCCTCGCCGTTTTAAGGATATACCGGAGCTGCAACCTTTCGCCTTCTATGCCGAGGAGGTGTTGAATCTTCCTGTAAATAGACATAAATTGGCTTTTACGGCTGGTATCCGTTTGCAGTCTTTATTGGGGCTGGACACTAAATATAAGATGCAGGGCAAGATATATCCCGATCTTCGTCTGGACTTGCAATGGAGTTTACCGGTATCAAACGGATGGGATGTTTCCTTTTCGGGAGGTTTGGGCTGGATCAGCCGTATGCCGACCACCGCACAGCTATATCCGGATTTTAAGTATGTAGATTTGATTCAGTTGAATTATTACCATACCAATCCGGATTATCGCCGTATCAATATGATGACATATAAATGGGATAATACAAACTATCAATTGGAACCAGCACGTAACATGAAATGGGAAGTGCGGGCCGACGTCAGCTATAAGGGAAACCGCCTGTCGATAACTTATTTCCGCGAACGGATGAATAATGCTTTTGATGATATCACTTATTATAGGTCATTGGCATATAAACTATATGATCCTGCTAGTATCGACGGATCAGCATTGACGGCTCCTCCAGAACTTTCTCAGTTGACTTATACAAATGAATATAATCTGGATGTGTATTCCACACAAGGTAATGTAATGAAGGTGTGTAAAGAAGGAGTGGAGTTTCAGTTCGCTTCCAAACGAATAGAATCGCTCAAGACTCGCGTCACTATGTATGGAGCCTGGATAAAGACAATTTATAATTCGGATTCTCCTCAATATAAGGCCTCTTCTATATTGTTGGACAATAAACAGCTGAAATATGTGGGATTGTACAATGGGGACAACGGAACAGAAAGCCAGGCATTCAATACGAA